>Ga0187771_10000010_pt1 | contig 85122 bp, 82 predicted proteins | sample 0116_SJ02_MP15_1_FD_133139 | JGI IMG/M metagenome (GOLD analysis project Ga0187771, IMG submission 133139) | Tropical peat soil microbial communities from peatlands in Department of Meta, Colombia - 0116_SJ02_MP15_10_MG | ecosystem: Environmental > Terrestrial > Soil > Wetlands > Peat | place...
AGGGGGAACTTCGTCGTCGAGACCCAGACGTCGGGGCGGTCCCGGAAGGTCTCGCGCTCGACCTTGCCGACGATCGGCTCGCCGGTCCGGATGATGCGCTGCTCGTCCTCGAAGGCCGCCACGGCGTGCGGCTCGCTGAAGATGTCGAAGTCCGTCTTGCCGAGGACGTCCTCGACCGACCACCCCGGGGCCTCATCGTCCATCCACCCCCGGCTCACGCAGAGGAAACGGCTCTCGAGATCCTTGAAATAGACCCGCTCGTCCGGGTTGTCGAGCAGGTTGTTCATGCAGAGGACCTTCAAGCCCTCCTGCGAACGCACCGCGTTGAGGGAGACCGGAGCTGACTTCGGTTGACTTGCCATCGAGGAACCTAACGGCCGGCGCCAGACAGATTTGAAGCCTTTGCCTCCCGAGGGGTCGCGGCCCATCGATTCGGCGCCCGACGCGGGGAGTCCTCGGGGAGCGGCGCGGGCGCAGGGAGGGAGATTCACCTCCCGCGGAGAGCCGGACAACGGCGCGTGGCGCGACGTCGCGCGCGAGATCGGCAAGCTGCCCAAGACCGTTCCGGAGGTTCCTCCACGGTCGGTACAGGCCCTTGAACGGGAGCAACTGCTCCCCACGCTCCGGCTTTCATCGCCAGTGTTCGCTCCAGTCGCCGACGCTTTCGCTGACCGGCCACGGCCGCCCGACCCGCGAAGGGAGATCACTTCGGCAGTCGACTCCTCCATGTAGATGTCGTGGTTGGGGTTGCCGTGCCGGTGTCTTGGCCGACCGAACCTCAGCGGGAGCCTCTTCCCGGTAAGGCAGGAGAAAGGCCGGCTAAGAGGCGCGTCCTTTCTCTTGAAAGTGGAGTCGACTCATCCCGGGAACGCGCCGGGGTGACCGCTCGGTGTGATCGGCGTCGACGCCGGTCGTGGACTACGAACTCAGGACACGACGACGCTCATCCTGGTTCTCTTGCCGCCTCTCAGTGTCGCGACGAGTGTCTCGACAAGCGGTGTTGTCGTCGCATTCTTGAGCACGACCCGTCCTTGCGGCGTCAGTCGCAGGAGAACCGCGGCGGTCTTGCCCTTCGTGATCCGGTATGCGCCTTGGGCGAGCAACTCGGTCTTTCCTCCCGTCCTCTCCAATCGCACCGATCCAGAACATGTCGCCACGGCACAAGTGAAGGCCACCTGCGCCGTGACCGGCGTTGCCGCGGAGAGAACGACGCTCGTCGAGTCGATGGCGATCATCGGACGCGTCACCCCCGAAGGAGGCGAGCCGGTCGACAGGCCTGTCGTGGACGTCGTTCTCGGCGTCGTCCCGGCGGCACCCGACGTCTGCTGGGACATGGGGAAAGGACCATAGACCGGGCTGCCCGGCTCGGAAACCCACCAGCAGACGAGCTCGTAGTAGTAGACGGTCGCCGGCGAGAGCCCGGAAATGGTCACCCACACGGGAACGTCCTCGTCGCCGGCGGGGATCAGCGCGACGCCGTCACCCCGGGGCGACGCCGCGGCGGTCAACCACGGGCTCACACCTGTCGTGTTGTAATGGACCGAGCATTCCGTCTCGGACTCGTTCGGGTTCACCTCGCCGCCCAGCGTCAAGGCCGTCGCGGTGATGGGAGCGTACGCGGCGTAGGTGAACACGTCCGTCGGTTGCGCGCCCGCGGGACTCACGCCAACGAAGGCCAGCAGCCCACCGACGAGAGCAGCGGTGAGTGCGATTCCTGGAACGACCATGAAATAGCGCGATCCTCTGGACATTGCGACTACCCCTCGACAGTTGTCTCGCCTGTCGCTTCGACACCTCATTTCTCGGGCTTGAACGTCCGAGTCGGGTGGAAGGTCCCGGGCGCGACGGATCTTGCACCCTGGAACCTCGGCACTCACACCTTGCACGCAGTATGCACCGAATTCCAATCGACTGCTACACGTTGCACGCCGGAGAGCCCCAGAGCACGCCGGGCGCCCGCCGCGGCGATGTCCAGCGGACAAACGTCGACTCACGGGCATCTCGAAACTGGCGGCTTGAGTTCTCGTCGGCGACGGCCAGCCATCTCGGCGGCTGTTCCTGAGTGGGCCGTAGAGGGTTTGAACCTCTGACCTCTTGCGTGTCATGCAAGCGCGCTACCGGGCTGCGCCAACGGCCCAGGAAAAGCGCACGTTACCACCGAGGGATCTCGACGAGGAATCACGACGCCGCCGAGTGCCCGGCGGACCTGTCAGTAGGATCTCGCCCGTGCAGACCGTTCTCGGCGCGGGGCGCGACGGGACCGGGGGAACGTCGTCTCGCCTCGCGAAGGGCCCAATTTCCCGGCGGAGGGCCCTTCTGGGGCGGCTTCTCGATCCGGCATCCGTCGCGACGCTCGTCGTCGTCACGGGCGTGACCGCGTTCGTCGTCGCCCAGCTGCAACCGGGACTGATCCTCGGGCCGAACATGGATGTCGGAGGAGACACGGCCGCGCACGTCGTCGCCGTCGAGTACTTCATTCACCACGTCCTGCCCCACGGCCAGCTGGCGGGATGGGACCCCGAATGGTTCGGCGGTTTCCCCCTCTACGTCTTCTACTTCCCTCTCCCAGCGGTGCTCGTCGCCGCCTTCTCCCAGGCCACGTCCTATGCCGTCGCCTTCAAGATCGTCACGGTCCTCGGCACGATCTTCCTACCGCTCGCGGCGTACGCGTTCGGTCGCCTCGCCGGATTCGTCCGACCGATTCCCTCCCTCATGACGGCCGCGACAGTGCCTTTCCTTTTCAACTTCGCGCCCTTGCACACCGCCATCTACTACCCCTGGAACATCGACGGCGGAACGATCGCCTCGACGCTCGCCGGCGAGTTCTCGTTCAGTCTGGCCCTGACTTGCGCCGTACTGTTCCTCGGGGTCTTCGTCTACGCCCTGCGAACGGGTCGCTTCCGATGGCTCGCCGCTCTTCTCTTCGCGGTCACCCTTCTTTGTCACGTCATCCCCGGCTTGTTCGCCGGGGGGGCGGCCGCCGTCATCACCGTCGCGCGCTGGGAGCGACGCGGCTTCCGGGTCCTCGTCGTCATCGGCGTCCTCGGTGCACTCGTCGCCGCCTTCTGGCTCCTGCCGTTCGGGGCGTACCTCTCCTATTCGTCGTCGATGAACTTCGGACGGGTCGGTGACGTCTACGCGCAGCTCTTCCCGGCCAACGGCGAACAGGCGGTGCAGTGGATCGCGGCGCTCGGGTGCGCCGTCGCCATCTGGCGACGCGACCGGATCGCGCTCGCGCTCGCCGGGATGGCGGGCGCGAGCGTCGCGGCGTTCTGCTGGCTGCCCTCCGGCCTCGTCTACAACGGCCGGTGGCTGCCGTTTTGGTACCTCACGACGGCGCTGCTCGCGGCCTACGCCATCGGCGAACTCGCTCGTACCGCCTGGGCGGCGCTCGGCCACGAATGGCTCAACCCGGTGCTTACCGGCGTTCTCGGTGCGGCCGTCGCCGTCGGGCTCGTCGCCGGGTGGCTGGGGGTCCTCCCCTTCTACACGCCCCCGAACGGCCAGGAGAACCCCGTCGACAGTTGGGCCCGATGGAACTACTCGGGCTACGAGGCCAAGCCCGGCTGGCCTGAGTTCGAACGGGTCGTGGCGATGCTCGATGCCGCCGCGGCAGTCCACGGTTGCGGAAGACTCGACTACGAATACTCCCCTAACACCCAGAACACCTTCGGGTCGACGCTCGTGCCGATGTCGTTCCCGATGTGGACCAACGGTTGCATCGACAGCGCCGAGGGCCTCTACTACGAGTCGTCGACGTCGAACCACTTCCACTTCCTTGACCAGGCCGAGCTCTCGCTCGAACCCTCGAACCCCGTCGTCGGCCTCCCTTACCGCACGCTCGACGTCGCCGACGGGATCCGGCACCTCCAGCTCACCGGCGTCAAGTACTTCCTCGCCGACTCGCCGACGGTCGAGGCCGACGCGGCGGCGGACCCCGCGCTCGTCGAGGTGGGCTCGACGCCCGAGTCTCCGAGCGTCGTCGACGGCTCGGCGGACGTGACGAGGGCGTCGGCGTCCAGGCCGCGTTGGGTCCTCTACCTCATCCGGGACTCTCAGCTCGTCGTGTCCCTCCGCTATGAACCGGTGGTCGAAAAAGGCCTGACCAAGACGCAGTGGCAGATGACGACGGCCGTCGCGTGGTACCAGAATCCCAGCTACTGGCCCGTGCCGATCGTCGGCCAGGGTCCCGCGTCTTGGCCGCACGCCGCGCCGGGGACGCTCCTTTTGCCTTCGCGGTCACGGCGCGTCGCGCCGACGACCATCTCGCACATCGAGTACACCGACTCCACCGTGTCTTTCGACGTCGGTCGACTCGGTGTGCCGATCCTCGTGAAGGTCCCCTACTTCCCGAACTGGACGGCAACGGGCGCCGCCGGACCCTGGGAGGCGACGCCCAACCTCATGGTCGTCGTCCCGCGGGCACATCACGTCGTGCTGAGCTACGGGACGACGTCGATCGACTGGGCCGGCCGGATCGGCTCAGGACTCGGCCTCATCGGTCTCGTCGTGATCGGGCGCATCCCCGGTCTCGGCGGGGCCGCGCCGGCGGCGGCCGGCTCCGGATCCGACCCGACCGCGTCGCCGGACGGCGCGGCCTCGCCGGCTGGGAATGAGGCCCCCGACGACAGAGAATCGGACGAGGCGGCATCCGACCCACGGCTCGTCGGAGAGGAGGCCCCGTGACCAGCCGATCGGCCGGCCCGACGACGAAGCCGGCGTTCGAAGACGCGCCCCCCGAGATCTCCGTGATCCTCCCCGCCCACAACGAGGTCATGCTCATCGGCTCGACGATCACGAACCTCGTCTCGGGGCTCGAACGGCGCGGTCGCCCGTTTGAGATCGTCGTCGTCGAGAACGGATCGACCGACGGCACGCCGCGCCTCGCCCGTCTTCTCGCCGCCCAGCTCCCCCGGGTACGCGTCCTCTCGCTGCCGACGAGCAACTACGGCGCGGCCCTCGCCACCGGGTTCGGGGACGCCCTCGGCACGTTCCTCGTCAGTTTCGACGTCGACTACTACGACCTGTCGTTCTTCGACGCCGCGCTGCGCCTTCTCGACTCCGGGGATGCCGACGTCGTGCTCGCCTCGAAACGCGCCCCCGGAGCTCGCGACCGACGGCCACTCTCACGTCGGATCCTCACCGCCGGCTTCGCGGCCGCCCTGCACCGGGTTCTCGACCTCCAGCCCAGCGACACCCACGGGATGAAAGCCCTGCGAGCCGCCGCGGTCGCACCGCTCATCGAACAGACGGTGTTGCGCGGCAGCCTTTTCGACGTCGAACTCGTCCTGCGGGCGTGTCGCGCCGGTCTCGCGGTGCGCGAGCTGCCCGTGGCCGTCCGAGAGCTCCGGCCGCCGCGCACGCCGCTCGCCCGGCGCACGGTCGAGTCGGCGATCGGCCTCATCCGACTGCGGCTCATCGTCGGCGCGGATGAGTCCGCGAGTCCCCGGCCGCGGCGCCGCGACCGGATCAGACTTTGGGTCGACCGCTGGTCACGACGCCGCGCCGGACGCGCCGACGGATCCCTGGGGGTCTAAGCGCCGCCGAGGATTCTCACGATCCGGCGAATGTCGGTCTGCGCCGAGACGAGCTGCGCGTCCGCCGCGTTGAGCGCCGACGTCGACGCCGCGAGGGTCGTCGCAACTTGGGCGTCGTTCGCCGGCGTCAGCGCGAGCAGGGACGCCGCGACCTCGCCCGTGGAGGCCTCCACCGCGCTCAGCAGGGCCACGAGTGCCTCATAGATCCGTTGGGCCGCCGCCGCCCGGTTCCCGGTCCGCTGCTCGGTCGTGATCGCGGTCTGAATCGAGGGTTCGAGCGCCGACAGCTTCACCGCCTGGGCAAGTTCACGGTCAGCGGTGATCACGGCGCGCACCTCGGGGACGAGAAGCGAGAACACCCGGTAGTTAAGGACCATCGCGCTCGCCGTCGTCTGCAGCTCGCCGATCGTCGTCTCGCTCCCGAGCGCCGCAGAGAGTCCCGTGAGCCCCGACCGGTCCGTCGTGACGATCGCGTCGAGTGCAATGCGGTGCCCAGCCGTGAGATCACGCGCCGCACCGACGGCCGCGGTCAGCGCGCCCAGCGCGTCGAGTCGCACGGACAGGGCCGTCGCGAGCCACATCCGGACACGCGCGACGGACGCGCTCGCGGGAAGGACCGGAGCCGCGTTGTCCGCCTTCGGACTGGGAAGACCGCCCGTTCCTCCCGCGGCGGCTCCCGAGACACCGGACAGAGCCGTGCCGACAACGAACGCGACGATCAGCGCGCCGAGCGCCGGACTGCTTCGTCTCACTTATCCGCCTTTCGGCCTTGTCCCCTCTTCACTAGCGCAGCCGGGTCAGCCGCGTCGAGACCCTTGGAGACATCCTCACCCCCTAGTGTTCGACATCGGCGCGCGAATTATGAGCAGAGTGTGATCCCGTCGTCCGCCCCCAACCGGCCCCCCGAGGTTTTCCCGAGCCGCGTCGGAGACCCGGGCGGCCTGTCTTGTCGGTCGGCGCGGCGCCAGAATCGGGGGAGGCTTCGGGCCCGAACAGCGCCCACCTACACTTCCGTCGTGACGATCGCGGCGAGCGCGCCGCCTCCGGCGACCGGGCGCGACGAACGACTCGCCAATCGGGAGACGCCTGTCGGCTCCGACGCCACTCGGTTCGCGGTCGTGGACGTCGAGACGACCGGACTCGACCCCGCCGTCACGCGCGTGCTCGAATGCGCCGTCGTCGAGCTGGCGTCTGACGGCCGCGAGCTCGGAGAGTGGTCGAGTCTCGTGGCCGTGCCGGGGCAGGGAGAGCTCGGCGCGAGCTGGCTGCACGGGATTACCCGGTCGATGCTCGCCAAGGCCCCTTCGTTCCCCGAGCTCGCTGGGGAGATCTCGGCGCAACTGTCCGGACACGTCGTCGTCGGCCATGTTCTCGAATTCGACCTCGCCCACCTCGCGACGGAGTACACGAGGTGTGGACTGCAGCTTCCCGACCTGCGCAGCGTGGGTGTGTGCACTCGCGATCTCGCCCGGGCCCACCTACCGCCCGGCCCGCGATCGCTCACCGCCTGCTGCCGCGCCCTCGCCGTGGAGCGCCCCGCGGCGCACACCGCGCTCGGGGATGCCCGAGCGACCGCCGCGGTCTTCCAGGTGTTCCTCGACCTCGGTGTCGTCACCGGGATGCGCGAGGCGGCGGCGCGCGCCGCGGCTCTCACCTGGCCGCCGTTCGTCGTCGGCCCGAGCCGCGCCGTGCCACGACCGGTTCGGTGATCTGAATCGACGAAGCGCCCGGCGTGGACCAGTCCCCGTCGGATGCGGTTCGCACCGCCACCACGGTCGGTGACCCCTACGAAAAGACCGGGGCGGATTCCCTAGAAAGAGACTGCCGTCGCGGTCGGGTACCAGTAGCCGGGGTCCCCGTCGAACCGGCGACGCTTCATGCCGGAATACAGGCGCAGGCAGACCGCGGTCACCTCGGGATCGAACTGCGTTCCGCCCTGCTTGTCGATCTCGGCGAGCGCCTCGGCCACGCTCGCCGCCGGCCGGTAAGGCCGAGGGGAAGTCATGGCCTCGAGGACGTCGGCCACCATGACGACACGGGCGCCGAGGCAGATTTCGTCGCCTTTGAGGCCGGACGGGTAACCGCTGCCGTCGAGACGCTCGTGGTGCTGCAGGATCGTCTCCGCCACCGGCCACGGGAAGTCGATCCCGGCGATGATGTCGACGCCGGCCTGGGGATGGACCTTCACGAGCTCGAACTCGGCCACGCTCAGTTTCGCCGGCTTGGACAGGATCTGCGCGGGCACGACGATCTTGCCGATGTCGTGGAGCATCGCCGCGACCTCGATGCCCTTCGTCGTATCGGCGTCGAGCCCGAGCTCGTTGGCGATCGTGACGGCGATCTTGGCGACCCCCCGCTGGTGACCCGCCGTGTAGGGATCGAACTCCGTGCTGGCCGCCACGGCACCGACAGCGGCCTCGAGGGTCGCCGCGAGCTGTTCGAGGTTCTTCTGGTTCCTCGTACGGTCCTGGAGCGTGGCGATCCCGTACTCGAGCTCCGCGGCGAACTCCTGGAAGAGCTGCACCGTGTCGGGGTCGAATGCGCCAGCTTGCGCCGAGAAGATGCCGAGGGCCCCGGAGACCGAGTCCCCGACGATGAGCGGCAGCGCGACGGCGGAGCGGACCCCGTGGTCGAGAGCGATCGAACGCCACGGTCCGGCGCGAGGAAGAGCCTCGACGTCGCCGACAAGCTGGACCTGCCGGGATCGCAGGGCCTCGATCACCGGCCCAACGCCCTCGACGAGGCCCGAGGACGTGGCGTGGATCAGGTCGAAGTACTCGCGGCCCACCTCTCCGTGATAGGCGAGTGCCACGACCCCAGAGGGATCTTGGGCAGCGGGAACACCGACCCAGGCGAACCGGTAGCCGCCCTCCTCGACGAGGACCCGACACACGTCGTCGAACAACCCCGTTTCGTCGCGGGCGTGGACGAGGGCTTCGCTCGTGGCGACGAAGGTGCGCAGCGATCGGGAAGCGCTGGCGAGCGCCCCCTCCACCCGTTTCTGCTCGGTGATCACCCGACAACTCACGAGGAGACCGTCCCGGAACTTCGCGACCGAGGTGTCGAACGCGCCGGCGAACCCGTCGCTTTCTGACCAGGAGATCTCGTAGCGCTCGGGCTCGCCGCCGGCGAGAACACGCTCGTAACGGTCCACCACGCCGCGCGCGCGACGGGAGGGGAAGAGCTCGAGCTCGCCGTGGCCGAGGAGTTCTTCGGGGCTGCGGCCGGAGAGGCGGAGACCCGCGGCGTTGACGAAGCGATACGTGAGATCAACGAGCGCGCCGGAGGCGTCGCGCTGCGCGGCCATGATGAAGACCGGATCGACGAGCGTGTCGAGAACCGCGTGGAGCCGGACGTCGTCGCCGTCGTCCCTGTCGATCTCGCCGCGGCGCCCCATCATCAGGCCGCCGGATCATCGGGCAGGAAGAACGCCCTCGGCGCCGGGGCGCGGGACTTCAAAGAGGCAACGGCAGCCGCCACGACGGGCCGGCAGAGCCTCGGAACACTGCCGGGTGCCGCGGCGGCCACCGTTGTGGGCTTGTCGTCGAAACGGACGCGCCGGGGGACGCGGCGCGAACCGGGGCGGTTCTGTCGTCCGTTCGAGACACTCCTGGCCACGATCAACTTCCCTTCACGAACCCCGATCTCTTCGAAGTCCCTCCCCTAACGGCACTTTCGCCGCTCTCCTTGAGTCGTGTCCGCCCCACGGCCGCGGGCTTCGCCACCTCGCTACTTACGCCCGCCACCCTCGTCACCGGCCTCGCGGCCCAGAAGAATGGCCCGCTTCGCCAGGAAACTCCCGGGAGGCGGCCCCGTGCCGGGGCTATTCCAGCGGCTCGCAGGCAACCCCGGGGGCGCCACGGCGCACCCTGACCGGCCCCCCTGGGTCGCGCCAGGGGGGTCTTTGACACAAACTCGGCACCTTCCGGCGAGCTGCACCGCCACCCTGCGTGTTGCTGTGGTCCGAGGCCACGCGCCATGAACCCATCATCTGCCCCGGACCAGCGAGGTCACAGACACATATAGCGCCATTTGAAATGGCTTATCCGGACGAGAAATGGCAAGAACGCGCCAAGTCAGCCTGCCACCCACAGTGGTGGATAGTGAGGGAACCGCTGGCTACCGGCGACGGAGCCCCGCCACGACGGCGACACCCCGTGCTCGGGACCCGCTCAGGCCGACTTTTGCCGCTGCCGGAGCAGACGACGACGTTCCCGCTCGGTCAGTCCTCCCCACACGCCGTCGTGCTCGCGGTGCACGATGGCGTGTTCGAGGCACATCTGACGCACCGGGCAGAGCGCGCAGACGGCCTTCGCCTCCAAGGCCTCTTCGTCCGTGAGAGGGTAGAAGACCTCAGAGTCGAGACCCCGGCAGGCCGCTTTCTGGCGCCACGTGGCTTGCATCTACCAATCACTCTCTCTGTTCGCGTCGCTCCCGCGCCCCGCGCCAGTCGTGGTCGACGCGTTCGCCAGGGCACCCTCGAGGGAACTGGCCCCGCGCGGAGCTACCTGGGAGAACTGCCGAGAAGCGCGCGGAGACACGACGCAGACCGGCCAATATTGTGCCGTAGCACCGCGCCGATGTAAAGAGCAGGGATCTCGCCGTCCCGACCGGACGAGGCTCGGCTCCGGCTGTGTCACACTGGGCGGCCGTGGAGGGGAAAATCCGGCGATGAGCGTCCTCGTCGTCGACGTCGGCTCGAGCGCGGTGCGAGCGGCCGTCGTCCGGGCTGACGGCACGGTCGAGCACCTGCACCAGCGCCACCTCTCCGACCTGCGCCCTTCGCCCGGCGTCGCGGAGTTCGATCCCTCCGCCCTAGCGCAGGCCGCAGTCGGCGTCGCCTCCGCCTCGCTCGAAGCCGGAGGGCCGGTGCGGGCCGTCGGGATCACGGCGCAACGGGCCTCGACGATCGTCTGGGAACGGTCGACGGGACAGCCCGTCGCCCCCGGCATCTCCTGGCAGGACCTCCGAACCTCCGGCCGGTGCCTCGCCCTCTCGGCGAGGGGAGTGCGTCTCACTCCGAACCAGTCCGCGACGAAGCTCGCCTACCTCCTCGACCTACTTGACGCCGACCGGTCCCGCGACCTGTGTTTCGGAACCGTCGAGTGCTACCTCGCCTGGGTGCTCTCGCGCGGCGCGGCGCACGTCACCGACGCATCCAACGCCGGCGTCACCGGCCTCATCCTCGACGACGCCTCCGACTGGGACGACCACGTCCTCGAGGAACTGCGCGTTTCGCGCGCGACCCTCCCTCGGATCGTCGACTCGACCGGCATCATCGCCCCGGCTTCGGCGCTCCCTGGCGGGCCCCCGATCGCCGGGCTCGTCGGGGACCAGCAGGCCTCGTTGATCGGGCAGGCCCGCCTGGCGCCCGGCGAGGCCAAGGCGACCTTCGGCACGGGCGGGATGCTCGACTGCGTCACGGCGGCTCGACCCGCCTTCAGCGCCCGCGGCGACCGCGGGACGTTCCCCATCGTCGCCTGGCGGGAAGCGGGCCGAGTCACCTGGGGAATCGAGGCCATCATGCTCTCGGCTGGTTCGTGTATCGAATGGCTGCGTGCCGGGCTCGGTCTGATCGGAGACGCGGCGGAGTCTGACGAGATCGCCGGATCGATTCCCGACGCCGGGGGCGTGATCTTCGTCCCAGCCCTCGGGGGCCTCGGCACTCCGCTGTGGGACTTCGGGGCGCGCGGCACGTTCGTCGGTCTCAGCGCCTCGACCTCGCGGGCCGAGCTCGTCCGGGCCGTCCTCGAGGGCATCGCCCATCGCAGCGCCGACCTCCTCGAGGCCGCCGAAGCGGACGGGGACGTGGCCGTCGCGACGCTGCGCGTCGATGGCGGGATGACCGCGAACGCGACTTTCCTCCAACTGCTCGCCGACGCGCTCGGCCGTCCGATTGCCCCCGCCCTGTTCCGGGACGCGACGACTCTCGGCGCCGCCTACCTCGCCGGCACGGCAACCGGCGTGTGGAGCTCGCTCGCCGAGGCCGCCGCGACGGCGCGTCACGGGCCCGTCGTCGAGCCGGCTCGTCGACTCGATCGGGAGCGCTGGCTCGACGCCCGGGAGCGCGCCCTCCGCACGGTGCCGGCGATGTCGGCGATCTCGTTCTGAGCGGCGCGTCAGTCCAGCTCGACCCGGAGCGCCTCCTCCAGCGGGGCGCGCCGCTCGAGGAGTCCCCGGAAGGCCATGAGCTGGCGGGGACGGCCGAACGCGACGACGGCGGACAGGCGCCCGGCCCGCCCGTAGCAGGCGACGAAGCGCCGCTCGGCGATCGACCCCGCGACGACCCGCACCTCGTCAAGCGGCCCGGGGATGCCGATCGACTGGATCTTCAGGTCGAACTGGTCGGACCAGAAGTACGGCACGGAGGTGAAGGCCGGTGCGCCCGGCCCGGCGAGCAGGCTCGCCGCGGCGTGGGCGCCCTGTTCGGCGGCGTTCGTCCGGTGCTCGAGGCGTATCAGGCCCCCGGCCAGCGGGTGCGGCCAGCGGGCGACGTCGCCAGCAGCCACGACGCCGGGAGCCGCGAGTAACGACGGGCCGCACCGGACGCCGTCGGCGAGATCGAGCCCCGAACCTTCGAGCCACCCGGTCTCGGGCACGACACCGACGGCGACGAGCACGACGTCCGCGGCGATGAGCGACCCGTCGTCGAGCCGGACGCCCTCGACGCGGCTCTCCCCGACCAGGGCGGTGACACCGACGCCAGTCCGCAGCCTGACGCCGTGCTCGGCGTGGGCTTCGGTGAGGGCGCGACCAACGAGCGGGCCGACGACGCGCGCCAGCGGGGCGGGCTGCGGCTCGACCACGGTCACTTCGGCCCCGAGTCCCCGCGCGGTCGCCGCGACCTCCATGCCAAGGAAACCCCCGCCGACGACGACGAGCCGAACGCCTCCGACCTCCAGCAGATCGCGCAGGCGCAAGGCGTCCTCGAGTCGGCGCAATGTCAGGACCCCCTCGAGATCCCCCCCGGGGCGCAGCCGGCGCGGTGTCGCGCCGGTGGCGATGACGAGGCCTTCGAACGGGAGCTCGCGGCCGGATTCCAACCTGACGACCCGTCTGGCGGGATCGACCGCCCGCGCCCGCGCGCCGAGCTCCAGGTCGAGATCCAGGTCAGCGAGCTTGCCCTCCGTTGTCAGCGCCAGCCGTTCGAAAGGGGATTTCCCGGCCAGGAACTCCTTCGAAAGTGGCGGCCGGTCGTAGGGAAGATGGGACTCGGCGCCGACGAGGGCGATCGAACCGGCAAAGCCGCCTCGGCGCAGTCCTTCGCACGCCTTCAGTCCGGCGAGTGACGCCCCGACGACGACGACCGAACGGAGCACGAATTGAGACTATGTTCTCGCCGCCGTCAGCCCTGCGGTCCGTCCCCGCCGAGGGCCGTCAACCTCGGCATCAGCGCGTCGACGTTCTCCCGTGCGCCGCGGATCCTTCGATCGAGCTCCTCGACGATCTCGATCGCCCGGCGGAACCGCGTCTCGAGCACGTCGACGTCGACCAGTCCTTCGTCGAGCTCCCGCACGATCGCGTCGAGCTCCGCGCCCGCAGCCGCGTAGCTGAGCTCGTCGACCGGCGTGGCGTCCGCCTTGTCGCTGTCCTCGTCCGTCATCGTCTGTCCCCATCCGTCCTCGTCGTCATCTCTCGCGCCAGGTCAGGCCTCGTCGACTCGACGACGGAGCGCGCCTCGCCGTCGACGAAGCGCGTCGTGATCCGTCCGCCCACGGCGAGCCGTGCCGCCGACCGCACCAGTCGGCCAGAATCGTCGCTCGTGAGCGTCCAACCCCTCTCGAACTGGCGTTGCGGATCGAACGCCCGGAGCACCTGGCGTCGCCGTTCCAGCGCGTCTCGCTGGGACCCCAACGAGCGGCGCGTCGCCGTCCGGGCGAGTCTCGCCCGCGCCGCCAGCCCGACGGCTTCGCGGCCCAGCCGGGCCGTCACGACACGGCCGAGCTCGAGCCCGATCGCCCCGAGCTCGACCGACCGGCGCTCCAACTGGTGGCGCGCGTTGCGCGCCAGCCCCGCGGCGCTGGCCGCGAGCTGGTAGGCGGTCGCATCAAGCCTCGCCCGGGCGAGACCGGTAAGTGCGCCGGCCAGGCGCCCGATCTCACCGAGGTACTCAGCCACCCGGGCGACGACGGCCTCGCCGCACTCCGTCGGGGTGATGAAGGACCGGTGCGCGACCTCGTCGGCGACGGAGCGGTCGCCGGTGTGGCCAATCCCCGTCCACACCGGGAACGGGGCTGTCGCGACGGCACGTGCGACCGGTTCGGAGTCGAAAGCGGCCAGGTCGCCGCGGGCTCCGCCACCGCGCACGACGACCGCGAGGTCGATCGGCGTCGACCCGAGACGCGCGAGGGCTGCCGCGATCTGATCCGGCGCCTCGGCACCCTGGACGAGCGTCGGCTCGAAGAAGACCTCGAAGGCGTAGCCGGAGCGGGCGAGCTGCCCGACGAAGTCGCGGTGCGCTTCGGAGCCCGGGCTCGTGACGACGCCGACGCGCAGCGGCACCAGCGAGAGCACGAGACGCTGGTTGGCGTGCAGCAGGTCTTCGACCTCGAGCGCGTGGAGCAATCGACGGCGCGCCGCCGCGATCCCGCCGAGCAGTGCCGCGATGTCGAGCTCGGTGAGGGTGAAACGCAGCTTGCTGCCGCCCTCCCAGACCGAGACGCGACCACGCACCCGGACGACGCGGCCAGGTTCGAGCGCGACGCCCGCTTCGGTCAGCGCGGCGGCGATCCGCGGCCAGTCCCGGGCCCAGCAGACCACCTCGAGCTGGGCGACCCCGCTTCGCTCGCCCTGGTCGCCGGACTCGTCGGCGAGTTCGATGTAGTGATGACCTCGACTTTCCCGCAGGCCCCGGATCTCCCCGACGACCCACACGTCTTCGGTGAATTCGCGGGCGAGGGCGGCCTTCACTCGTTCGTAGAACTCGCTGACCGAGAGCGCCCGGTCTGGTTGCGGTTCGCCGGGGCTGCCCGACGTCTCGGTGTCGGGCGGGACCTCGGACGAACGGACCCCGGTCGGGGCGCGCCGACCCTTTTGGCGGTGGCGGGGGACCGCCGCGCCGCGCCGCTGCTCCGCCCGCTGAGCCGCGGCGAGGACGTCATCGATCCGCCGCTTCAACTCCGCACCGGGGTCTTCACGCCCGGCATCGTCGACGACGAAGTCGAAGCGCTGCTCCTCCGGCACGCCCTCCGGCACCACGCGACGAAGGCTACCCGGGGACTCCTGGCGCGGCGCGGACCGCGGTTCGGTTCCGGACGGGATCCCTTGAGCGCGACAATGGAGCCGACGGCGAGTCGGCCGGGTGGCCGCGGAGGAGGTGCCCCGCACCTCGTCTGAGGAAGGTCGGGACTCCACAGGGCAGGGTGCTGGCTAACGGCCAGTCGGGGCGACCCGAAGGAGAGTGCAACAGAGAGCAGACCGCCGATGGCCGCAAGGCACAGGCAAGGGTGAAACGGTGCGGCAAGAGCGCACCAGCGGCCGGGGTGACCCGACCGGCTCGGTAAACCCCACCCGGAGCAAGGCCAAGCGCGGGACGGGCTGCCCGTCCAAGGTCCCCAGGTAGGCCGCATAGATGGATGGCCACCCTCCGCAGCGATTCGCTGCGGGGACAGAATCCCGCCTACAGGCCGACTCGCCGCCTACGGCGTCGGGGTCCCCGGTTTTCGACCCTCGACGCGACCCGCCGGACGGCTCCGTCCGCCTAACGGCCGGGAGGGGCGCGCCAGAGCGCGGGCCCTGGTCACAGGGGGCGCGAAATACCAGCTAGAGTCCATTAGGACGGTTGTGTGTAGAACGCGGACCGTGTTGGGTCGTGCCCCGTTTCGGCTGGCTGGCAACCGTCGAGGTCTCGTCGGACCGGCGACACCGGCCTGGGGCGAGCAGACGCGTGGCGGTTGTGCTTCTCGCTCACCGTGGCCACCGTGCGCCAAAGGCCCGGAGTCCCCGGTGATTCGTGACGTTGTGCCCTGGTACAGAGGGTCTGGGGACAAAAGACTTGAGCGGGTAACCCGGAAAGGACCCGAATGGCACTGACGATGGCGGCGTTTGCTGCGGTCGGGACCCTCAAGGCGCGCGCCCGGGCGAGCGTCGAGATGGACCCGACGCTCGGCGATCGGCTCGCCAGGGCCGGCCGGAGGATCGAGATCGAGGCGGGTTCAGCCTCTTCGGACGGATTCTCCGCGTCGTGACCGCCGCCTTGACCGTCTCTCTCGACCGTGAGGCAGCCGGTCGTTACGTCCTCGGCCGGCGCACGCCCTCCGGTGGCTACTCCTTCTACCGGACCCCGGAGTGGGGCGTCGAGGAACCCAACGCCCCCGACACCCTCGCGGCGCTGGAGTGCCTGCGCCTGCTGGAGATCCCCGTGCCCGAACCGGAGCTGACGGGAGCCTGGTTGCGCACCCTCCAGAATGACGACGGCGGCTATCCCACCCTCACGATCGGTTGGGCCACGCTCCGGGCACTCGCCATCCTCGGCGACAAACCGGACCGCTCACCCGCCTCGTGGTTGGCCGTCCATGAAAGAGCCCTGTCCCGTCGCAACCGGGCGCGCGACTTCGCTGGAGCTTTGCGCGAGGCGCTCCACCTCCTGGAGCTGCGCCGGCTCGGCGCGGCAGTGCCCGCCGGGAGCGGCAGCGGTCCGTTCGCCGGGCTCCTTGAAGAGGCTCGCGACCCCCGCGGCGGCTGGGCTCGTCCCGGCGCTGACCTCGAGACCACGGCTATCGCCGTGTCGATCACCGGTCCGACGGAGCTGTCAAGCCAACAGCGATGGGTGACCGAGGATTTCCTGCGCCGAGTCGAGGACCCGGTCCTCGGCCTGCGACTCAGTCCGGGCGCCGCCGCGACGTGGGTCGGCGCCCTGTGGGGTGGGCTTGAACTCGCACGCGGGCTGCGGCTGCGGCCAAGCTACCCGGGTGCCGTCGCCGAGAACCTGACCATCCTGCAGCGGGCCGACGGCGGGCTCGGGGCCCGGCACTTCGCGATCTCGACGTTGCGGGACACCTGGCGGGGTCTCGACGCCGTCTGCTTGCTCGACCATTTACAGTTCGATCAGTTACAGGAGGACGAATCATGACCGGCTTCAAATACGTCCGCTTCTTCGAGGAGATCGGGATCGAGGACGTGCCCCTCGTCGGCGGCAAGAACGCCTCCCTCGGCGAGATGTACCAGAAGCTGACCCACGAAGGTGTGCGCGTCCCGAACGGGTTCGCCATCACAGCCGAGGGTTACCGCCACATGCTGCGGGAAGCCGGTGCTCTGGGGCAGCTGCACGAGGCGATCGACAAGCTCGACCCGGAGGACGTCGCCGATCTCGCCCGCGCTGGCAAGCGCGCCCGGGAGATCGTCTACGGCGCCGGGCTGCCCAAGGACCTCGCCGACGAGATCGTCGCCGCCTACCGCAAGCTGCAAGAGGAGTACGGCGACGGCGTGAGCCTGGCGGTGCGGTCCTCGGCGACCGCGGAGGACCTGCCGACGGCGAGCTTCGCCGGCCAGCAGGACACCTATCTCAACATCAAGGGCGACGAGAGCCTGCTCGACGCCTGTCGGAGGTGCTTCGCGAGCCTCTTCACCGACCGTGCCATCCACTACCGCGTCGACCAGGGCTTCGACCACTTTGACGTGGCGCTGTCGATCGGCGTGATGAAGATGGTGCGCTCAGACCTCGCCTCGTCGGGCGTCATGTTCTCGCTCGACACCGAGTCGGGCTTCCGCGACGTCGTCTTCATCACCGGTGCCTACGGCCTCGGCGAGAACGTCGTCCAGGGTGCCGTCGACCCCGACGAGTTCTACGTCTTCAAGCCCACCTTCGAGTCGGGACACCGTGCCGTGCTGCGCCGGCTCATCGGCGACAAGGCCGTGAAGATGATCTTCGTCGAGGGCGAGACGCGGGTGACCACCCGCAACATCCCGACGCCCAAGGCCGACCGCGAGCGTTTCTGCCTGACGGACGAGGACGCCCTCGAGCTCGCCGGGTACGCGATCGCGATCGAGAGGCACTACGGACGCCCGATGGACATGGAGTGGGCCAAAGACGGGATCGACAACCTCCTCTACCTCGTCCAGGCCCGGCCGGAGACGGTCGCCTCCCAGCGCAAGGCGACCAGTCTCGAGACCTACGTCCTCGACGGCACCGGAGAGATCCTCACCTCGGGTCGTTCCGTGGGTGAGAAAATCGCCTCGGGAAACGCCCGCGTCATCGTCGACGTCTCCCATCTCGAGGACTTCCACGCCGGTGAGGTGCTGGTCACCGACATGACGACCCCGGACTGGGAGCCCGTCATGAAGACCGCGGCGGCGATCGTGACCAACCGCGGGGGCCGGACCTGCCACGCCGCCATCATCGCCCGCGAGCTCGGCATCCCGGCGATCGTCGGCACGGGTGACTGCACGACGGCGGTCCCCCAGGGTGCCGTCGTCACCGTCTCGTGCGCCGAAGGGGACTCGGGGCGCGTCTACAAGGGCGAGGTCGCCTTCCACGTCCAGCGCACCGAGGTCGAGGGCATGAAGCGGCCCGAGACCGACATCATGATCAACCTCGGCAACCCGGATCTCGCCTTCAAGACCTCGTTCCTGCCCAACGACGGCGTCGGACTGGCCCGCATGGAGTTCATCATCAGCGAGTCGATCCGGGCCCACCCGATGGCCCTCCTCCATCCCGAGAAGGTCACGGATCACGAGGCCGCGACGACGATCGCTCGGCTCCTCCGCGGGTACCCCGACGGCGAGACGTTCTTTGTCGAGCGGCTGTCCGAGGGGATCGGGACCATCGCCGCGGCGTTCTGGCCCAAGCCCGTCGTCGTGCGCATGAGCGACTTCAAGACGAACGAGTACGCGAGCCTCGTCGGCGGCACGGCCTTCGAGCCCGACGAGAGCAACCCGATGATCGGCTGGCGCGGGGCGTCACGCTATGCGCACCCGGCCTACGTCGAGGGCTTCGCCCTCGAGTGCAAGGCGATGAAGCGGGTCCGCGAGGAGATGGGCCTCACGAACGTCGTCCTCATGATCCCGTTCGTGCGGCGCGTCGAGGAGGCGGAGGCGGTGCTCGCCCAGATGGCCAAGCTCGGACTGACTCGCGGGGACAACGGCCTGAAGATCTACGCGATGTGCGAGATCCCGAACAACGTCATCCTCGTCGACGAGTTCGCGCCCCTCTTCGACGGCTACTCGATCGGCTCGAACGACCTCACCCAGCTCACCCTCGGCGTCGACCGGGACAGCGAGATCGTGGCGTTCGACTACGAAGAGCGTGACGACGGCATGAAAGAGATGCTCCGTCTCGCCGTCGAGGGTTGCCACCGCAACGGCATCCACTCCGGGATCTGCGGACAGGCCCCCTCGGACTACCCCGAGATGGCCGAGTACCTCGTCGAGATCGGCATCGACTCGATGAGCCTCAACCCGGACACGGTGCTGAAGACGACCGAGGTCGTCTTGCAGCTCGAGGAGAAGCTCGGAAAGAAGCCGAGCGGCCACGAGTCCCGCAAGCACTAAGCACCGCCCAACGACGGGGCCGCCCCGCCGGAGGCCGGCCCGGCGGTGCGGAAGCGACGGACGGTCCGGGCCCCGTGCCCGGACCGTCCGCTCTCCTCGCGCCGAGCACGCCGGGGCGACGACGCCCGGGCCGGGCCGCGCGCGAGACTCCCTCCGTGCTCTGGCTCGTCTTCGAGATGATCCTCACCGGCCTCGTCGTCGGAGCGCTCGGGCGGCTCGTCGTCCCCGGCCCCAACCCGATGGGCCTCGGCAAGACGATCGTCGTCGGCCTCGTCGGGTCGCTCCTCGGCGGTCTCCTCGGACGGCTCGTCTTCGGCCTCCGCTACGTCGATTCCTACGGGCTCGCCCTGCTGCTCGCGGTCGGCTGCACGGCGATGATCGTCTACGCCATGCAGCTCCACGGACGCGACCGTTCCCGCACGACCTGACAAGGGGCCGGCGAGACACCCGGGGCGTCAACGGCCGGCGACGAGGATCCTCCCGCACTGCGCGCAGCGGACGATCTCGTCTGGTCCCGCGTGCCGGAGGTGGTCGAGCTCGGACGCCGAGACCGCGAGGTGGCAGCCGTCACAGGAACCGTTGACGAGCCGCGCGACTCCCACGCCGTCGAGTCGGTCCCTCAGGCGCTCGTACTCGTCGAGGAGGCCGTCCGGCACACGGGCGGCCGCGTCGGCTCGTCCGATGGCGATCGTGGCGATCTCCGTGTCGATCTCCGTCTCCGCGGCCCCGATCGCGAGCCGCACCGAGGCGATCTCGCTCCCGATCGCACTCCGTTCGCTGGCGAGTCGGCTGAGCTCGCCCTCCAGCTCCTCGATGGCCTCCATCACGACGAGCTGTTCGTCATCGAGCTCGCCGCGGCGGTTTCCGAGCGAGCCCATCTCCGCGGCCAGCGCTTCCTCGTCCCGGAACGACGCGGCCTCGCCGGCGCGCAGGTGATCGTCGAGGCGCGCCGTCCGGCTCACCAGTTCCTCCACCTCGCTCGCGAGCTCGGCGAGACGGGCCTCGTGGGCCCGGCGCGCCTCGTCGATCGCCGCCGCCTCGGCGGCTTTCCCGGCGAGCCTCGCCTCGAGCTCGGCGAGCACGGTTCGCGCGGCGAGACGGGCCCGACGATGACGGAGCCGGTCGACCGCCGAGTCCGCGTCCTGCAACGCGAGCAGCGCCTCGAGCGCTGTCGGGGCGACGGGAGCGGCGCCCGAGGGCGTGTCCGTACTCACTGGCGCCGCCGAGGGCGCGACGACTCAGCGCGAGCCGCGAGCAGTTCGGCGAGGAGCGCCGCGCTGGCCGCCGCGACCGGGCTGCGCCGTTCACCGGGGGTGCGCAGGACGAGTTCCCGGCCGAGCGCCTCGCCGACCGCCGCGCCGGATTCGGTGCAGACGAGCATCCCCCCGAGGTAGTCCCAGGCACCGAGGCCGTTCCGGCCCCACTCGGCGAAGCCGTCGAGCGTCCCGTCGGCGACCGCGCAGAGCTCGAGCGCCGCGGCGCCGAAGGACCTCAACTGGCGCCAGCCGAGGTGGCGGGGTGGGTAGCCCGAGACGCTGACTAGGGCGTCGGAGAGCGCTGTCACCTTGGAAGGCGCGATCGGACGACCGTCGCGGGTCGCGCCCTGGTCGCGCACGGCCTCGTAGCAGGAGACCCGCGCCTGATTGACGACGAGAGCGGCGTAGGGACCGTCCTCGTCGACGACGCAGATGCTCGTCGCGTACCACCGCAGTCCCCGGGAGGCGTTCGTCGAGCCGTCGATCGGGTCGAGGACGGCGAGATAGCGCCGGTCCCCTTCCGTGAGGCCGCTCTCTTCGCTGAGCACGCCGAAGCCGGCGCCGATCAGCACGTCGAGCGCCGCGGCGTCGGCGACGGTGTCGATCAGATACTGCCCGGGGCGACGACCCGGCCGCGACCAATCGTCGACGCCCGCGACCGCCCGGGCGACCGCGTACGCCGCGGCCGACAGGGTCGCGAGGATCTCCTCGGCTTGCACTGGCCGCAGGTTACCGGCTGGCCAGACGCACCTCCGAACTTCGGGCCCGGCACCCGTCGACGGCGGGGCGCCGACGTGGGCGACGGACCCGCCGCCTACACTCCCACTCGATGGCCGTGATCGACGTCGCCGGCTACGTCGCCGAGCTGAAGGACCACGCCGTCGAGCACGGCTTCCACGTGCACGATGAACGCCATTTCGTCGAGACGTACTCGCTCCGCCAGTTCTGGGAGGTCGACCTCCACCCCGAGGAGGGCTGCGGCGGCCCGATCGACCTCCATCTCGCGCTCGAGGTCGACCCCCGCACCCTGCTCGACTTCGAAGACGCCGTCGTCGCGCTGCCCGAGGACGCCGAACCGCCGGACAAATGGACCTATCCGCTGACGTTTACCTGGGGAATCCCGCCCCTGCCCCATGGGCCAGACCTGTTGCGTCTCGCGATCGACCTCGCCGGCATCGGCGGCATCGAGCTTCCCCTCGAAATCTCGGCGACGGACTCGTTTGGCTCCGTGACCGACCCCCCCGTGCGACGACTGACGATCGTCGCCCGGCGGGACGTCTCGCTCGCCAAGGTCCTTGCCGGCGAGGAGCTGCTGTGCGACGCCTTCGACCGCACGCTCGCGGTCAGTCGTTTCCTGCTCGACGCCGTGCCGATCTGGCTGGCGCCCTAGAGGTCGACGGCCGACAGACGACCTAGTCCCGTCCCATCATCCGCGTGTCGTCCCAGAGCCGCACCCCGCCGATGATCCCGGCGAGGTTGTCGACGACCGAGTACGGCTCGTTCACGACTCCCCGCAGGTGGCGCGAGTTCCCCCCGCCGAGATAGCAGTGGTCGAAGTTCGTGAGCACCCGGAAGTTCTCGAGCGCCGCCATGACCCGCCGACGCCACCGCTCCGGTCCGATCCTTTTCAGCGCGGCCTCGCCGAGCTGGTCGTTGTAGGTCTCGCCCTTGCGGAACGGATGGTTCGAAAGCTCGAGGTGCGGCGCGAGTACACCGTCGAAGAACAGGGCGGTGCCGACGCCGGTTCCGAAGGTCACGACGAACTCGAGCCCGGTGTCGGTGACGACGGCGAGACCCTGGAGGTCGGCGTCGTTCGCGACTCGGGTCGGCCGGCCGAACTGCTCGGCGAGCGCCTCGGCGATCTCGAAGCCCTTCCAGGCCGCGACGAGCTGGGGGTCGACCTCAGACCCGAGGCCCCGCGCGGTCACGTACTGCGGCGGGGAGGCGACGACCCGGCCCTTGCGGACGACGCCCGGCAGGCCGACCGAGACGCGGTCGTAGGCCGGAAGGGGACGGACGAGCTCGGCCAGGGTGGCGATGAACCTGCGCGGAGGCAACGGGTAGGGAGTCGACACCCGGACCCGGTCGGCGACGAGACGCCCCTCGGCGTCGAGCACCGACGCCTTCAGACCAATCCCGCCGGCGTCGATCGCCAGTGTGTACGGGCGCCGCGGGGTCTCGGGCTGACCGCCCGCCGGGAACGGCTCGGGCGGCTCGTCGGCGGGTGTCGTCGCGAAGGGCGGGAAGTCGTCCGCCCCGAGGACCGCCACCGCCGATATCGCCTCGGCACCTTCGGCCCCGGGTCCGGCCGGGAAGCGACGTTTTCTCGGCGGGTCGTCACCGCGCGTCATCGGACCACCCGTCGCCCGGCCGCGCCGGGCCCGGCGGGGCTACCGAGCGGCTGATAACGGCAGAGCAGCTCGAGCAGCGTCCGGACCCCGAAACCCGTGCCGCCCTTGCGGAGGTATCCCGTCGCCTCCTCGGCGTACGCCGGCCCGCAGACGTCGAGGTGCGCCCAGGGCGTGGCCCCGACGAACCCCTCGAGGATGAGGCCAGCGACGAGGGCACCGGCCTCCCTTCCCGTGCCGAGATTCTTCAGGTCGGCGATCTCGGAGTCGAAGGCGGCGCGATAGCCCCACGGCAACGGCAGGTGCCACACCGCTTCGCCGGCGCGGGCCGCAGCCTGTTCCAGGGCCGCGACGATCCGCTCGTCGTTGCCCATGAGGCCGGCGATGCGCCGACCGAGGGCCACGACGACGGCGGCGGTCAGCGTCGCGACGTCGACGATGGCGTCCGGTGACTCCTCGGCCGCCAGGCAGAGCGCGTCGGCCAGCACGAGCCTTCCCTCGCAGTCGGTGTTCAGCACCTCGATCGTCCTGCCATTGCGGATCCGCACGACATCACCGGGTTTTATCGCCCTTCCGCCCGGCATGTTCTCCGTCATCGGCATGAACCCGACGACGCGTACGCCGACGCCGAGGCTCCGGCAAGCACCGAGCACCGCCAGCACAGCCCCGGCCCCGCTCATGTCGTATTTCATCGTCACCATCGAATCCGCCGTCTTGAGGGAGAGCCCGCCCGAATCGAACGTGATCCCCTTGCCGACGAGCGCGACGGTCGGGGCCGCGGGATCGGCCGGCGCGTACTCGGCGCGCACGAGGCGGGGAGGCTCCGCCGAGCCCCGCGCCACCCCGGCCAGACCGCCGAGCCCCGCGGCGACGATCTCTCGATCGTCCCAGACCGAGACCGAGAATCCCTGGCGCGCGCCGGCCTCGGCGGCGATCTCGGCGAACCGCGCCGGGGAGAGCTCGCCGGCCGGCGCGTTCACGAGGTCGCGAGCCCACGCCACCGCTCCTGCCGTGACGATCGCCCGGTCGACGCCCGCGGCGACAGCCGCGACGTCGGGATCGACGAGCACGACACGGCGGAGGCGCAACGACTTCGGGTCGCTCTTCAGCCGCCCGAAGCGATAGCTCGCGAGCAATACCCCCTCCGCCGTCGCCTGGGCGGTCTCCGCGGTGAAAAGCGCGCCACGCCCGATCCCCGACACATCGAGGGCGACCGTCTCGCAGGCCGCCGCCGCCCCGGCGAGCGCCGCGCCCGCCAGGCGGCACGTCTCGAGATCGAGGTCGGTCGCTTGACCCATCCCGACGAGGACCTCGAGCGACCCGTTCTCGCGAGCGATCGTCGCCGTCTCGCCGACGGCTCCGCTGAAACCCTGGCGCGCCGCGACCGCCGCCTCGGTGTCCGCCGAGCCGTCCGGGGCGACAAGACCGGCGAGAACGGGTCGGGCCACAACGTCGACACCGTCGGGCCACGCCGACGCAGCCTCAACCTCCACGGTCATCGCGTCCTTTCTCTCCTCCGCCCCGGGCGGGAAGGTGAACCTCCTCGCTCTCCCGGGCGAGGGCCCAGCACAGGTCGGAGAGCCGGTTCACGTAGGCGAGCACGTGACCGTCCCCGGCGAGCTCGAGCGCCGCGAGGCGGCGCTCGGCCCGGCGGACGGCCGTGCGCGCCGCGTCGAGCGCGGCCGCGAGGCGGTTCTCCCCCGGCAGGGCGAAACCCCTGATCCCCCCGAGCGTGGGCGCGCGGGCGTCGATCGCCGACTCCACCGCCAAGACCATCTCCGGCGTCACCGTGCTGGCCGCCGTCGTCCCCTCGTCTCCGACCGGCGGGCCCGCCACCTCGGCCATCACGACCCACAGATCTCGCTCGAACCCGACGAGAAGGTCCTCGAGGGCGCTCGGGCGGGCGCACTCGGCGCGTGCGACCCCGAGGGCCGCTTGGGCCTCGTCGAGCGCGCCGAGCGCCTCGACGAGGGCGCTGGACTTCGCGACGCGCCGCCCGCCGCGCAGCGAAGTCGTCCCGTCGTCGCCCCGGCGGGTGTAGATCCTCACCGTCGCACGGCCAGGAACGGCACGAGCACTTCGGCCGCGGTCAGCGAGCCATGGCGCGTCACGAGGCGGAGATCGCCCGGGTCGGCCGGATCGGCGAAGGCGACCGCGGCGCGCGCGACGAGGGCGACATCCCCGAGACGGCGACAGAAGGCGTCCGAGAGGGGCTTGCCGAACCACCCCGCGGCATCGATCTCGGCGAGCGTGCGCACCCAGGCGATTCCGCCGTAGAGCTCCCGGGCGGCGGCGGCCACTTCGTCCGTGGCATTCGGGCGCACGTGCAGCCAGCAGAAGCGCCCCTCCCCCGAAACCCCGGTCACCGCGGCGAGGAGCCCCGGATCGATCGCGACGGACGGCGATTCCACCTCGACCTGGCCGTGGTCTGAGGTGACGACGAGGGCGCAACCGGCGGGCAGGCGGTCGACGAGATCGGCGACGAGGCGGTCGACCGCCGCCAGCTCGGCCTCGTAGCAGTCACCGAGCCCCTCCAGGTGGGCGACCTTGTCGATCCCGTCGTAGTAGGCGTAGACGAAGGGCGCGCCCCGGACGAGCGCCCGGGCGGCGAAGACGCCGATCGACGAGCTCACCCGCCAACCGACAAGCTCGCTCCCCGCCAGATGGGCCTGGGAGAAGCCGGAACCCGCGAAGGCCGCCGGGGAGACGACGGGCACCCGGCGACCGAGAAACGGCTCGATCTGCTGGAACGCCCGGGGCCGGATCTCGGCGCGCGCATCGCCCGTCGCCGTGGCCCACCGCAGGACGTTCAGCACCTCCTCGCCGGCGCGAACGCGGTAGCCGAGCACGCCGTGGTCCGCGGGTGCCCGACCCGTCGTCAGCGAGGTCAACGCCGTCGCCGTCGTCGTCGGCGCCACCGAGGTGATCGTGGTCCCCGCCATCGAGGACAACACCGGCGTCACCGACCGGTGGGCGGCGAGGCTCCCAGCACCCAGGCCGTCGAGCACGAGGAGCACGACCCGTGCGGCGTCGACGAGAGGCGTCGGCAGCCAAGCCGGGAGGGCGCCCCTGCGGCGCAGATCCTCGAGCTGGAGCAGCGTCGGCACGACCTCGGTGAGACACGCCCCGCCGTAGTCCGGCCGAAGCGGCACCTCCGAGGAGTCGGCGACGGCCGACGTCGCCGCGTCGTCAGCCAAGGACGTCGGCGACCCGTTCACTGCCGAGAGCATACGACGGCACTCCGAGGCGCCGTACCATGGGCCAAGTGAGGGTTTCGACACGCGGTGACTACGCCTGCCGGGCACTGCTGTCGCTCGCGCTGCATGACGACGGCGTGACGCCGACCTCCGTGCGCGACGTCGCCGAGCGCACCGGGCTGCCCCAGCCCTACCTCGAACAGATCCTCCTGGCGCTGAAAGGCGCCGGTCTCGTGCGGTCCAAGCGGGGGGTCGGCGGCGGTTACGTGCTCGCGCGGGCCGCGGACGCGATCACCCTCGGCGCGATCGTCTCGGCGGTCGACGGGCCGATCACCGTCGGCGACTTCGGCCTGCCGCACGAGAACGGGGCGTGTGACCACGAAGGCCAGTGCGTGCTCCTCGATCTGTGGGCCGACGTCAGCGAGCACATGCGGCGGCACCTCGACTCCTATCGACTGAGTGACATGGTCGCCCGCGCCCGGAGGGCGGTCCCGTCGCTCGCCTCGCCGGCCGGTCCGGCCGCCTGAGGGCTGCCCGGTCGCGCCCCCTCCCCCGGCCCGGGGCGGCGGGGGCTCGCAGTACACGTCACACCGCCACTGGGCCGCCCAAAACAGCGTCTCGGTGACCGCCCGTCCGGCCGGGACGGGCGCGGGCGGCAACACCCGGAGCGTCCCGCCAGCCGCGTCGCCATGCCCTGGAATGCCTCCGCCCCTCGGGGTGTTGGACAAGGTGCCGACCTTCCCCGGTGCCAAGCGGAGGGGGCCAGGCGCAAGGAACGGAGACGAAGCCATCGCTACGACATACGCCGACGAGGTCGTGGAGCACGCGAGCCCGGGCCCGGACCTCATGCGGTTGTTCCTGGACGACATCGGCAGGTATCCCCTACTCAGTGCCGCAGAGCAAGTGGCGCTCGCCCAGCGGATCGAAAAGGGCGACGCCGAGGCGAAGAACGAGATGATCGCCGGCAACCTGCGGCTCGTCGTCCACTGGGCTCGCCGCTACCAGGGACGGGGCATTGACCTCACGGATCTTGTCCAAGAGGGCACCTTCGGGCTGATGCGTGCCGTGGAGAAGTTCGACTGGAAGAGGGGTTTCAAGTTCTCCACCTATGCCACCTGGTGGATCCGCCAATCCCTCCAGCGGGCCGTGCAGTCCAAGGGCCGGGCGATCCGCCTGCCGGAGGACGCCGTCGCCGCCGAGAACTCGGCGGAACGCGCCGGGGAAACGAGTGAGCGTCATCTGCCGCGCGTCGTCGCCAGTCTCGACCAGCCCGTGGCGACCGAGGCGAGCACGACGCTCGGCGACCTGATCGCCGCCGACGACGTGTCGGTTGCGGAAGACGTCGTCGAGACGATGGCCGTCGAAGGGCTCGAGGACGCGATCAGCCGGCTGTCCGAACTAGAAAGGCACGTCGTCCGGCTGCGCTTCGGTCTCGGCGGTCAACCCCCTGCTTCGCTGGAGTCGACAGCGCGGGCCCTCGGCATCGGCGTGCGGCGGGTTCGCAGCCTCGAAGCCTCCGCGCTCCGGGTGCTCGCCGCCCAGCCGGAGGTGCGGGCCTTCATCAGCGCGGCCTGAGCCGACCGGTCAGGACAGGCGGCTCAACACCGCGGCGAGGTCGCCGGGCAACGGGACGGTCCACTCCCACGTCTCGCCCGTCGCCGGGTGAACGAGGCTCAGACTCTTCGCATGGAGGAAAGGCCTTTCGAGACCGATCGCGGCGCGCACCGCCGGGGCGAGGGTGCCGCCGTAGCGGGCGTCGCCAGCCACCGGATGGCCGATCGCGGCGAGATGCACGCGGATCTGGTGGGTCCGACCCGACTCCAGCCTGACCTCGGCCAGCGTCGTCTCGACCGGCTCCTCGAAGCGCGCGAGCACGCGGTAGCGGGTCCGGGCGGCGCGCCCGGCGATGGTCACCGCCATGCGCGTCCGATCCCGGCTCGACCGGCCGATCGGGGCGTCGACCGTGCCTTCCTCAGCGCCGAGCCTGCCGAGCAGGAGCGTTTCGTAGACGCGCCCCATCGTGCGCGCCGCGAGTTGGGCCGCCAACGCCCGCCAGGCGGTCGGGTTCCGTGCCACGACGAGCAACCCCGAGGTGTCCTTGTCGAGGCGGTGGACGATCCCCGGCCGCAACGGATCGCCTGCGCCGATGCGGGCGGCGGAAGCGAGGTCCGGATAGCGCGCGAGCAGTCCCGCCGCCAAGGTCCGCGTGCGGTGACCCGCGCCCGGGTGCACGACGACACCGGCGGGTTTGTCGACGACAATGAGGTCGTCGTCCTCGAAGACGACGGTGAAGGGCACGCTTCCCGGTTCGGCGGGCTCGAGGCCGACGCCGGCGGGGACCGGGGCGATCTCGACGGAAAGTCGCGTCCCGGCGGCCACCCGCACGTGGCGGGAGGTGACCGGCTGGCCCGACACCAGCACCCCCCCGCCGCGAATGAGCGCGGCGACCGCGCTCCTCGACTGTCCCGTGACGAGCGCCACGACCCGGTCGATCCGCTCCCCGTCGAGCAGGACCGGAACGACCACCGTCTCCGTCGTCACGACCCTGTGCCGCCCCCGCCGGGATCGCCCTTCCGGCCCTGTCCGACCTGCCGCCAGAACACGGCGAGGATAACCACCGCGCCGACGAAGATCGCGGCGTCGGCGACGTTGAAGGTCGGCCAGATACCGACGTGGACGAAGTCGACCACCGCGCCACCGTGCGAGCGGAAGACGCGGTCCCCGAGATTCCCGAGCGCCCCGCCGAGGATCATCCCGATCCCGATCGCGACCGGATAGCTCGGCGCGCCGCGCGCGAACCAGACGAGAAGGACGACGAGCGCGGCACCGATGACGACGATCGGCGTCGTCAGGCCCGAACCGATCGAGAAGGCGATGCCCGAGTTGAAAGACAGCGCGAGCGAAAGCGGCCCGAAGAGGTGGATCGGACCGTTCACCAGCCGGTGGAGCGCGAGCGTCTTCGTCGTCTGGTCAGCCACAACGACCGCGACGGCGGTGATCGCGACCACCGCCACGCGACGCGAGCGGTGGACTTCGCCAGCACCGCGCCGATCCGGGTTCAACGACGCGAGAGCCCTCCGCTCTTGCAGGCGATACAGAGCCGGGCATACGGCAGCGCCTCGAGGCGGAGCTTCGGGATGAGCTCCCCGCATCCCTCGCACACCCCGTACCTGCCGCTCTTGATTTTCGCCAGCGCGGCGTCGATCTCTGCGACCGCCTCGAGGGCTTGGGCCGAGATCGTGAGATCGCGCTCCCGGTCGACGGCGACCGTCCCGCCCTCGCCAGACTCCTCGTCGAACTGGATGTCTCCCGGCTCCATCTCGGCGACGAGCGCTTCCGCCTCCGCCTGCAACGAGTTCGCTTGTTCGATGTAGGTCGCCCGTTCCCGCTCCAAGACGTTGCGCTGGTGGCTCAAGAAGCGCTCCTCCGTGTAGCCCTGGCGGCGAGCGCGGTCCGGCGCCGGACGGGCTGACGGCGGTCGCGTCGTGCCGGCACGAGAAGTCGCCCTTTTCCCGCTGACCTTTGCCCCGGCGCGGGACGATCTCACCGCGGCTCGAGCTGGCGCCTTGGCACTCCGCTTCGCTCCAGGGCTCTGCCGCCTGACCCTCGTCGGGATGGTCTTTTCGCCCGCGGTGATCCGGGGGGCAGCGCCGAGCCTTCCGGCGGCGAAGGTCCTCTTGGTCGTCGCGACCTTCTTCGCAGCGACGACCTTCTTCGCAGCGACGACCTTCTTCGGGGCGGTGACCTTGCCCGCGCTCTTTGCGCGGCCCCCCGGCCGGGCGGCGGCCACCTTCCCGGGTACCCTCGGCGCGGCGGGGGATCGTCTCGTCGTGACCTTCGTTGCGCCCCGGCTCGGCTTGGCCGTCGGACGCGCGGTCGTCGCCCGGGTGGCAGAGCGCGCGCCCCGCACCGCGGTTTTCAGCCGCGAGGCCAAAAGCTTCGCCCCTGCTTTTCGCTCCGGCCGACCCGCGACTTTGCCGCTCACCTTCCTCGACTTGGCGACGGTTCTCGTGGGGCGCGCCTCGCTCGAGCGTCGCGGCGACGCGGCCTTGTCGGCCGTCGTTTTGCCAGGGGACTTCGTCATCTTCACGGGCATGGCGACTGGTGCACCTCTCCGAATGAGGGGTCGAGGTTACCCGATCGTCACGGCCACCGCGTCAAGCGCGGCGTTACCGATTGGCGCGGGCGTGCCTCGGGCTGCCGGGGCGGGTCTCGGCCCGCGCCACGGCCTCGTCGAGGACGCGGCGGACTTCGTTGACCTCGACGCCGGGGATTCTCAACCGCTTCATCCGGCTGTGTTCCCCGCTGACGAGCTCGATCGACGCGCCCGGAACGCCGAGCAGGTCGGTGAGCAGTTCGATGCACGCGACGTTGGCGCGGCCGTCGACCGGCGGGGGCGCGACCCGCACGTGGAGGGCGTCACCCCTCCTCCCGGCCACGGCGGCCCTCCCGGCACCAGGTTGGACGTAGAGACGGAGCAGGATCGTCGCTTTCTTGGCGCGGTTCTTCACCTTGGAACCTTGCGGCGCCGCCTCTGGCTCGATCTCGAACAAGTCCTCCGCCATGGGCGCCTACTCTAGAGCGATGCCCGAACGAACGAGGTCGGACTCGTATCCAGAAGTCCCGGCGACACCGGACTATCCGGCACTCGAAGAGGCGACCCTCGCCTACTGGGAAAGTGACGGGACCTTCGCCGCGTCAATCGCCGAGCGCGACACCCGGCACGAGTACGTCTTCTACGACGGGCCGCCGTTCGCCAACGGGCTGCCCCACTACGGGCACCTGCTCACAGGATTCGTCAAGGACGCGATGCCCCGCTACCACACGATGCGCGGGTGGCGCGTGGAGCGCCGCTTCGGATGGGATTGCCACGGGCTGCCCGCCGAGACCGAGGCCCAACGCGAGCTCGGCGTCTCGGGACGCGCCCAGATCACCGCGTTCGGGATCGACCGATTCAACGCCTATTGCAGAACCTCCGTCCTGCGTTACACCGCGGCTTGGGAACGCTACGTCACCCGCCAAGGTCGCTGGGTCGACTTCGAGAATGACTACAAGACGATGGATGCCTCCTTCATGGAGAGCGTCATCTGGGCTTTCAAGACCCTCTACGACCGGGGGCTCATCTACGAAGGCTTGCGCGTCCTCCCGTACTGCTGGGAGTGCGAGACGCCGCTTTCCAACTTCGAGACGCGCCAGGACGACGCCTATCGCGACCGTGTCGACCCGGCGGTCACCGTCGCCGTCTCGCTCGATCCCGTCCCCGACGGCTCGGGGCCGGCCGCGGGGCCCCTGCGCGCCCTCACGTGGACGACGACACCGTGGACGTTGCCGTCCAACCTCGCGCTGGCGGTCGGCCCGTCGATCACCTACGCGATCTACGAGCTCAAAGGGGAGCGCTACCTCGTCGCCCGGTCCCGGGCCGACGCCTACGCCGCCGACCTCGCCGGCGCGCCCCTCGTCGGCACGGTCAGCGGGGCCGAACTCGTCGGGCGGACCTACCGGCCGCTGTTTCCCTACTTCGCCGGCGAGGACGGCGCCTTCCGGGTCCTCGCCGCGGATTTCGTCACGACCGAGGAGGGGACGGGGATCGTTCACATCGCTCCCGGATTCGGCGAGGACGACCAGCGACTCTGCGAGACGGCCGGCATCGCCGTCGTCTGCCCGGTCGATGACCGGGGAAGGTTCGACGACCGTGTCCCCGACCTCGCCGGCACGCAGGTGTTCGAGGCCAACGAACGGGTCGTCGAGAGCCTCGCCAGTTCGGGCGTCCTCGTGCGGCGCGAGGAGTACGTCCACAGCTACCCCCACTGCTGGCGGTCGGACACCCCGCTCATCTATCGCGCCGTCAGCTCGTTCTTCGTCAAGGTCTCAGCGATAAAGGACCGGATGGTCGAGTTGAACCGCCAGATCCACTGGGTTCCCGAACATGTCGGCCAGGGCGCTTTCGGCAGGTGGCTGGAAGGGGCGCGCGACTGGTCGATCACGCGCAACCGTTTCTGGGGCACCCCCATCCCGGTCTGGAAGAGCGACGATCCGGCCTGGCCCCGTGTCGACGTTTACGGGAGCCTCGACGAACTCGCCCGCGACTTCGGGGTCCGCCCCGAAGACCTGCACCGTCCGGGGATCGACGCCCTCACGCGACCGAACCCCGACGACCCGACGGGCGAGTCCACCATGCGGCGAGTCGAGGACGTCCTCGACTGCTGGTTCGAATCCGGATCGATGCCTTTCGCGCAGCTCCACTACCCGTTCGAGAACGCGGCGCGTTTCGAGGAGAACTTCCCGGCGGATCTCATCTGCGAGTACGTCGGCCAGACCCGGGGCTGGTTCTACACGCTGCACGTGCTGGCGACGGCTCTTTTCGACCGGCCGGCATTCTCGAACTGCATCGCGCACGGGATCCTCCTCGGCAACGACGGCCGCAAGCTCTCCAAGCGCCTGAAGAACTTCCCCGACCCCGAGGAGTTCTTCGCCTCTGACGGCTCCGATTCGATGCGCTGGTACTTGCTGTCGTCACCCGTTCTGCGCGGGCTCGACGTCTCCCTCGAGGAGGCCGCGATGTCCGAACCGGTGCGGGTCGTCATGAACCCGATCTGGAACTCCTGGCACTTCCTGTCGCTGTACGGACGCAGCGACCGCGTCGTCGGGCGGATCCGCCGTGATCAGACCGGGCTTCTCGACCGTTACATCCTCGCGAAGACCCGGCGTTTCCTCGAAGAGGTCACCGCGGCCCTCGACGCCTACGACCTCGCCGGTGCGACGGCGGCCTACTCGGGGTTCCTCGACGCCTTGACGAACTGGTACATCCGGCGCAGTCGTGACCGGTTCTGGCGGCCGTTCTCCGGCGACCCCGCCTCCGACGCCGACAAGACCGACGCCTACGACACGCTCCACACCGTGCTCGACGCGCTCACCCGGGTGAGCGCGCCGCTCCTCCCCTTTCTTTCCGAAGAGGTCTTCCGGGGACTGCGGGGGGCGCGCAGCGTGCACCTCGCGGACTGGCCGGCCCCAGACGAGCTCGTCGCGGACCCGGAGCTCGTCGGGTCGATGGACCTCGTGCGCGAGGTCTGCTCGGCGATCCACTCCGTACGCAAGGCCGCTGGATTACGGGCCCGATTGCCGCTGTCGAAGGTCACGGTCGCGCACCGGGACGCGGATCGCCTCGAGCCGTTCGTCGCCCTCATCGCCGACGAGGTGAACGTGAAGCTGGTCGAGCTCGAGAGCGAGCCGGACGCCTTCGCGACGAGCCTGCTCTCGGTCGTTCCCGCCGAGATCGGACCCCGTCTCGGTCCGACCACCCAGCAGGTGATCGCGGCTGTCCGCCGCGGCGAATGGCAGAGAACCGACGACGGCCGCATCGCCGTCGCCGGAGTCCTTCTCGAACCGGGCGAATTCCACCTCCGCCACGTGCCGAGGGATCCCGACGCGGGGCGCGTGATCGACGGTGAGCGCGGTGTCGTCGTTCTCGACACGAAACCGACGCCGGAACTCGAGGCCGAGGGGACGGCGCGCGATCTCGTGCGCATCGTCCAGCAGGTGCGCCGCGACGCCGACCTCGTGATCAGCGACCGGATCTGGCTCGGACTCGTCGTCCCCAACGACGTCGGCGCCGTGCTCGAGGTCTGGGGCGACGAGCTCTGCCACCAGACCCTCGCCACCTCGCTCGTCACCGCCGGCGCCGGCGATCCCCGCCCGGCCGCCCTCGGGAACCACCCTGGCGCCTACCACGGGGTGGGCGAACTCCCCGACGGCCGCGCCGTCGAGGTCTACCTCGCGCCCACCACCCCGCCCGGCTAGCGGTCCCGCCAACCAACCGGGCGGGCCTCGTCGCTGCGCCGGCGAGATCGTCGCTTCGGCCTCCACTCCTTTCGGTCGCGCCCTCGGCCCTGGCCCCGTCGACTGCCCGGCCCGGCCGCCATGAAATCGCCGATCCGGCGAGAAAGCCCGAAAGACGGTGCGAAGCGCCCCCGGGCGATCTCGCGAGACGAGCACAAGACCCGCCCGCAAGCGTCCACGCCGGACGGCCCGGGGTCCGCCGAAGCGGCGCCTTCAGCCGCTCAGGCCGACCAACCGCCGCCCCGACGCCCGCTATCGTTCGGCGTCGAGCGCATCTTCTCGGTCTGGTTCTCCGGACCGGCGTCGAGATCCGCTCCGCGCGCCCACCGTTGCCAGAGCAGCTCGTCCGGATCGTCGTCGTCGATCGGACCGACCGCGCGTAGCGTCGGCTCGTCAGGTGGTCGCCGGGAGCCGCGGCGCGCCGGACGGTTGTCCCCGCCGCTGGCATCTCGGGCGCCACCAGCCTCTTTCTCGGTGGCGGCACTCCGGCGCGAGGGACGCTCCTCGGACCGCGGAGAAAACATCTGCGGCGGCGCGGCGTCCTCCTCCTCTCCGAGCGCTCCGCCGTCGTCCCCGGCCGCCGCGGCAGCCATCTCCTCGGCCGTCTCGTCCGCCGGCAGTGGCCGCCTGGCCTCCCGGGTCGGCTTCTCCCGCTCGAGGGCTGCCATCCCACCGAGGCTCTCCAACGCGGCAGTGAGCGCGGCGACCAGCCGGCCCCGTTCCGCGGCCGCGAACCGGGTGAGTTTTTCGATCTCCTGTTCGAGTTCGTCGCGTCGCCCCTCGAGGGCGGCGATCTTCGCGTGGGCGTCCTGCTCGGCCTCGGTGCGCAGGCGGAGGGCCTCGTCACGCGCTTCGGCGGTCAACGCCCCCGCCTCGAGGCGCGCGTCCTCGACGAGGGCCGTCGCCTCCTCACGGGCTTCGCGCACCGCGAGGTCGGCGGTCCGCTGCGCCAAAACGAGCGTGCGACGCAGACTCTCGTCGTCCAAGGCGGGCTCGGTCGGACGCGCCAACTTCTCACGCGCCGCGTCCAGTTCGGCGACGAGCTCGTCGACGGCGACCGCGATCTTCTCGAGAAACTCGTCGACCTCGTCGGTGTCGTAGCCACGCAGACGATCACGAAACTCGACTTCGCGCAGGATTCGTCCGGAGATTTCCATGCCGCGATGGTACGCGGGAGATAACCGCAGCTGGTGGATACCGCGAAGCCCCCCGGGGGGCTCGCCGCGCCGATCCTCGACGATCAATGGCTCCGCAGCAGCCCCACGAGCACGACGAGCACGACGAACAGAACGATCGGCGACACGTCAATCGCGCCCCCGCCGACGCGCAATGGGGGAACGAGACGCCGGAACGGGGCGAGGATCGGATCCGTCACGCGTCCGAGGGCGCGCTCGAACCGCCCGACAGGCGACCACGGGTTCGTCGGGAACCACGTGAGGAGGATCCGGACGAACAGCACGACGATGAAGGCCTGAACGAGATCGACGAGGATGCGAACGATCACCGACGAACGCTCCGGCGATCGCGGGGCACCTGGCCCGTTAGGGCCGGTAGAGGCCGCGTTGCTGCAGGCGCATCCGCTCTTCCGGCGAGACCTCGACGTTCGAGGGCGCGAGCAGGAAAACCTGGTCGGCGACCTTCTCCATCTGGCCGTCAAGGGCGTAGGTGAGCCCGGAGCAGAAGTCGATCATGCGCCGGGCGAGGTCGCGCTCGCTCAACTGGAGATTGACGATCACCGGGCTGCCCTGCTTCACGAGATCCCCGATCTCCTGGGCGTCGCGAAAGTGCGCCGGGGCGACGACGTGGACCCTGCTCGCCGCGACGTGCCCGCCGGCGATCGGCCGCACAACGCCCGCGGTCGTCCCGCCCGCCCGGTGCGGGTCTCCCCCGATCGGGCGCACGGTCGTCGGCACTCCCCGGGTGTCGCCCTCCTCGCCGGGTTCGGGGTAGACGGTCCTTTCCGGAGGCGGCGTCGGCGCGCCCGCCAGAGCGTCCTCGGAGTAGAACTCTTCCTCGTCGATGTCTTTCAGGCCGAGGTACGCGAGTGCTCTGTTCATGAACGACGACATCGGTCTCCTTCGCAGCCGAGCCTATTCTCGCATTGCTTTTCGCGCCGGACGTGGACCGAACAGCGCCCTTCCGATCCGTACCATCGTCGAACCCTCGGCCACCGCGAGCTCGAAGTCGTCGCTCATCCCCATCGACGCCTCGCGCAGTCCGAGATCCCTCACGAGACTAAAGACCGTGGCAAAGCCCCGTCGCGCCCCTTCGCGATCCGGCGGCGCGACGGTCATGAGCCCCTGGACGTCGAGGCCGAGGGCATCGAGCCCGGCGACGAGGCCGGGGACCTCGCGCGGCGCCACGCCCCCCCGACCCGGGAGATCCGTCGTGTCAACCTCGACGAGCACGGCCGCACCGGGGGCGTGACGAGCGAGCGCGGTCCCTTCCTCGATCCGGTCCACGGCCTCGTAGAGGCTGACATACGGCGCGAGCGCGGCGACACGGCGTCGTTGGATGCCGCCGATGAGGTGCCAGCGCGCGCCGGCGCTGGCCGAGCTCGCCCGGAGTCGCGCCGCCTTGGCGAGGAGCTCCGCGGCGTAGTTCTCGCCGAGATCGACGCACCCCGCCGCCAGCGCGGCCCTCGCCGCCGCGAATTCGAGGCCCTTGGTCACCGCGACGATGCGCACCCGGGCCGGATCGCCCCCGGCCGCGGTGATCCGCTGACGCAGCGCCACAAGGCGCGACGCGAAGTCGCCGAACTCGTCGGGCACGCCGCCCGTCACTCCTGCCGCTCCAACCAGACGCCGAGGAGGTGCCGGGCCGTGTCGCGCCGTCGGCGGAAGCTGAAGTACTCCTCCGAACACGCCGTGCAGGCGCCCTCCGCCGCGACGAGCGTGACATCGGCCGCCGCCAGAACGCGCCGCAAGGCGGCGGGCAGGTCACAGGCGGGCGAGCCGTCCGCGGCGGCGCCGACCACCTCCTCGCCGAGCACCGCCGCCAGTTCCGCGAGATCCGCGGCCGCGAACGGGTAGCACTCCGCGTGGACGCACGCCGAGACGACAGCCTCGATCCTCGAGGCCCCCCGGCGGCGCATCGTCTCGGCCGTGGCACCGACCACCCCGGCGACGAGCCCCCGCCAGCCGGCGTGGGCGACCCCGATGACACGCTCCGGACTCGCCAGGCCGACGAGCGCGCAGTCGGCGCCGAGCACGCCGAGAACGGTCGCCGGAGAGCTCGTCACGATGGCGTCCGCCGCCTCGAGCACGCCAGACGGACCGTCGACCTCGACGACCCGCGCCCCGTGGACCTGACGGACGAAGGTCCAGGGGAGCGAGACCAGGCTTTGTAGCAGGGCATCGCCCTCGGCCGCGCCCGCGAGCCCCGAGGGCCGGGCGTCTCCGTCCCGCCGCGACGTCGTGACGACGCTCACCCCTCCCGTCAGGGCGTACTGCGTCGGCGAGTCGGCCCCTCAGCGGAGAAACGACGGCACGTCGAACCCGTCGTCGCCCAGATCGAGATCGTCGTTGTCGACGACGTTGAACGCCTCGGGCTGGCCATGGTTCCCGCTACGGCGCGCCAAGGGCGCGCCGTAGCCAAAACCCCCGTCGATGTCGTGTTCGGCGAGGCTGTAGGCGACGTCCTCATAGGTGTCAAACCCCGCGGCGATCACCGTCACGCGCACGGCGTCGCCGAGCTCGTCGTCGATCGCGGAACCGAAGATGATGTTGGCGTCGGGATGGGCGATGGCGTGGATCGCCTCCGCCGCCTCGTTCACCTCGAAAAGCCCGAGGCTTGGCCCGCCGGCGATGTTGAGGACGATGCCCCGCGCGCCGTCGATCGAACCCGAGGAGAGCAGCGGACTCGTGATGGCGTGGTGCGCCGCGGCGAGTGCACGGCCCTCGCCGGAAGCGAGGCCGACGCCCATGATCGCCGAGCCGGCGTCGTGCATGACGGTGCGGACGTCGGCGAAGTCCGTGTTGATCAGACCCGGCATGTTGATGAGATCGGTGATGCCTTTCACGCCTTGTAACAAGATGTTGTCGGCCATCCGGAAGGCTTCCATCATCGTCGTGTTGGAATCCGCCAGCGTGAGCAGCCGTTCGTTCGGGATGACGATCAAGGTGTCGACCTGCTCGCGCAGCCGCTCGATCCCTTGTTCCGCCTGCAAGGCGCGCCGCCGTCCCTCGAAGGCGAAGGGCTTGGTGACGATCGCGACCGTGAGCGCGCCGAGGTCGCGCGCGACCTCGGCGACGACCGGTGCTCCGCCCGTGCCGGTGCCGCCGCCCTCCCCCGCGGCGATGAAGACCATGTCGGCGCCCTTCAGGACCTCGCCGATCTCCTCGGCGTGGTCGAGCGCCGCGGCACGGCCGATCTCCGGATCGCTCCCGGCCCCGAGGCCCCGGGTCAGCTGACGGCCGATGTCGAGCTTCAGGTCGGCTTCACTGAGCAGCAGCGCCTGCGCGTCCGTGTTGACCGCGACGAACTCGACGCCGCGCAACTCCGAGTCGATCATGCGGTTCACGGCGTTGACACCACCACCGCCGATCCCGAGAACCTTGATGACGGCGATGAAACCCTGCGTTGCCTCGGACATCTGTGACGCTGCCTTCCTGCCCCGAACCACGCCAGCGTCCCGGGACTGCCCCCGACGAGGACTCCGAACTCCCGAATCCCGCCTCTTGTGGTCCTCCACCAATTCCTCGACGACGGCTTCGTCGTCGTCCCCAGTTGACCCCCTGGAAACCCCACAGAGACGGCCGGAGCGTCTCAGGCATGCGAGAGCCAGGCCGACCATAGGACCGACGCCTCATGGGGTCAAGACCGGATCAGACGGTGCTCGTAGGTCGATCGTCGCAATTCCCTGCAAGGAAACGTCGGAAAGAACAGTCGCCAAGGCGACGAACTTCGCCGGGAGCGCCGCCGTCGTCCCCAGGATCACCTGCGTCGACGGGTCCAGGTCGGCGACGATCCCGAGTACCGGTTTGAGCCGCAGCGTCGCGATCCGGCTTAAGAGGCTCGTCGGCAGCGCGGCCGCGGCGGCGAGGAGCGCCGCCGCGCCCCGCACCGACCCGCCCGGGGCGGGCGGCCGGGCGAGACCGGTGAAAAGCACGATCCCCGCCGGCCGGTGGTCCACGTCGACGAGCACCCGTCCCGTGGCGTCGAGAAGCGCGACGCGCCGCGTGCCGGCCGGCACCGCCGCGATCGGCCGCCGTTCGGTGACGACGACCCGGACGCTCGAGGGGAACGACACGCTGACTTTCGCGGTCTTGATCCAGGGCAACCGCTCGATGGCGCGGGCGTCGGCGAGCGTGTTGACATCAACGAGCGGCGGATCGCGGCCGAGCCCGCTCACGGCGAGGATGGCGGCCCGCGGCGTCTCCACGGCACCGACGATCCGGACCACGCGGGCGGAAATGAGCGACGAGTGCGCCAGCCCGAAAAGGCTCCCGGCGACGACGGCGAGGACCACCGCGATGACGACGACCCGCAGCCGGCGCCGACCCGCGGCACGCGCGACCTCGACGCGGCGCTCGATCATCCGCTCGTGCGGGCGGGCCGCGTTCCTCGCGTCCCGGGGAGCCGTGCCGGAGGCCTGCCGCCCGGCGCGGCGCGGCGGAGAGCTTCGGCCGATCACGGCCCGAAACCGACCAGGCAGATCTCGGTCATTAGCTCGACACCGCACCGTTTTTCGACGAGCCGGCGCACCTCGCAGATCAAACGGTAGACGTCGCCGGCCGAGGCCCCGGGGTCGGCCTGGATGAAGTTGGCGTGGCGCCGGGCGACGTGGGCGCCGTTGACCGCCAGGTTCTTCAGTCCGGCGAGTTCGATCAGCCGCCCCGCCGAGTCCCCCGGGGGGTTCTGGAAGACCGACCCGGCGTTGCGCCCGCCTGGCTGGTTGGCTCTTCGCCAGGCGACAATCTCGGCGATCTCCGCGGCCGACGCGGCCCTGTCGCCCGCCTCGAGGGCGAAACTCGCCTCGACGACGACCTCGTCGCGCCGCACGGCGGAGTGGCGGTAGGAAAGGGCAAGATCGCCGGACGGAACCGTTCGCTCGGCGCCGGTGTTGAGAGCGACGAGACGAGCCGAGACCAGACGGTCGGCGGTCTGGGACCCGTGGCCGCCGGCGTTCATGCGCACGGCTCCGCCGACCGATCCGGGGACGCCGACCGCCCACTCCAGGCCGCTCAGCCCCGCCCGGGCCGTCGCCCGCGCGAGCGCCGGGTAGGCGACGGCACCCCCCGCCGCGACGCTGCGGTCGTCGCCGATCGTGAAGGATCCGTAGCCCCGGCCGAGCACGACGCACAGTCCCGGGAACCCGGCCTCAGCAACCAACAGGTTCGATCCCCGGCCGACGACGAGGACCTCGACGCCGCTCGCGACGACCGCGCCGACGACGGCCTCGAGATCGGACGCGTCATCGACCACCGCGAAGAGCGCCGCCGGCCCCCCGAGACCGTACGTCGTGCGGGCACCGAGCGGCGCGTCCCGCTCCGCCCGGGCTCCGAGGCGCGCCGCCGCCGCCTCGACGGCCCCGTGAGGAGGCGCCTTTCGACCGATGACGGGTCCCATCACCTCGTCCTAGCCCCCGGAACGGGCGACAAGCTCGTCGGCGAGACTCGTCAGGTCACCCGCCCCGAGCGTGAGGCAGCACTCGCCCGCCCGCAGCGTCCGGCGCAGATAGTCGACGAGACCAGCCCGTTCGGGAAGGTAGGTGACGGCGGCCGCGGGGTGGGCGGCGAGGACCGCGTCGGCGACGAGCTTGCCGGAAACCCCGGGACGGGGGGCCTCCCCCGCCCCGTAGATGTCGGTGATGATGAGTTCGTCGGCGTCGACGAAGGCGTCGGCGAAGGTGTCGGCGAGGGCCGCGATTCGGGAGTAGCGGTGCGGTTGGAAGACGCAGACGACCCGGCGCCACCCTCCGCGACGGGCCGTCGCCAGCGCGGCCGCGACCTCACCGGGAAGATGGGCGTAGTCGTCGACGAAGGTGGCGCCGTGGGCCTCGCCGCGGAACTCGAAGCGGCGCGCCACGCCGCCGAAACGCGCCAGCGCCCGCCGGACGGCGTCGCCGTCGACCCCCACGGCCGCCGCCGCGGCGGTGGCCCCCGCGGCGTTCAGGGCGTTGTGCCTCCCCGGCACCGGCAGGGAAAGTCTCGTCGCGGCCCCGGAGGTCTCGCGTAGCACGAAGCTCACGTCGGACCGACCCCCGGAAAACTCCGTGATGCGCCAGGACGACCCGGCCCCGAACCCGTAGGTCGTCGCGCCCCGGGGAGCGAGGGCGACGGCGTCCGGATAGTCGTGGCAGACGATCGCCCCGGAGGACGCCCCGGCGAGGAAGTCCCGAAACGCGGACCGCAAGGCCTCGAAGGACCCGTAGTGGTCGAGATGGTCGGCCTCGATACTCGTGAGAACGGCGATCTCCGAGTCCAGCTCGAGGAAGGTCCCGTCGCTCTCGTCGGCCTCGACGACGAGCCACTCGCCTGAGTCCCACACCGCCCCCGAGCCGATTTCGTTGATCTCCCCGCCGATGATGAATGACGGCGACAGCCCCGCCTCGACGAGGACGAGCGCGAGCATCGAGCTCGTCGTCGTCTTGCCGTGGGTGCACGACACGGCGATCGTCCGTCGTAGTCGGCTGATCGCGCTGAGCAGCTCGGCGCGGCAGTGCACGGGGATCCCGCGCCGCTGCGCCCCGGCGACCTCGACGTTCGCCGCCGGGACCGCGGTCGAGACGGCGCAGAACTCGGCGGAGGCGACGTTCGCGGCATCGTGGCCGATCGCCACGGTGACGCCGAGCGCCCGCAAGCGCTGCAACGAGACATTGTCCTTGAGATCGCTGCCGCTCACCTCGTGGCCCATCGCGACGAGGACGGTCGCGATCGCGCTCATCCCGGCGCCGCCCAGCCCGACGATGTGCACCCGACGGGGACGGGATAGGTCCGGCTGGCTCACTGGTTCTCCCCTGCCTCCGGGCGGAGCGCGGCGGCGACCGCCCGCCGCGGGATCCGCCGTCGGGCGGCGACCTCGGCGACGAGGGACGCGATCGCGGCCGCGGCATCGGGCCGGGCGACGGCGCGGGCCGCCTCGCCCATGGCCGCGAGTCGACGGGGGTCGCCGAGCAAGGCCGACACCTCCGAGAACAGTCGTTCTCCGCTCGCCTCGTCGTCGGAGAGGAGCACCGCCGCGCCGGCGCCGACAAGGAACTCGGCGTTGCGTCTCTGATGGTCCGACGGTGCGCCCGGGAGCGGCACGAGGATGCTCGGCGCGCCGATCACGGCGAGCTCCGCCACCGTCGACGCGCCAGCCCGGCTGACGACCACGTCGGCGGCGGCGAAGAGGTCGGCCAGCCGCTTCTCGTAGGCGACGACCCGATAGGAGACGTCCGCGCCCTCGAGAAGTCCCGCCGCGGTCGCGGCCGCCGTCACCTCCTCGAGGGCGCGACTTCCGCAGACGTGGTACACGACGACGTCGCCCTGCCGGGCGAAGCGTCGCGCCAGATCGACGGCCGCCTCGTTGAGACGCCGGGCGCCGAGCGAGCCGCCGACGACGGCGACGAGTCGGCCCGCGCCCGGGACGGAGAGCGCCCGCCGGGAGCGGGTGCGCCCTTCGGCGGACCGGTCGGCGCCGAGCACCTCCGGGCGCACCGGGGTGCCCGTCACGACCGACCGGGGGAGCGCCGTCCCCGGGAACGCGACGCAGCAGGCGGTGGCGAAACGCCCGATCACCCGGTTGGCCGCGCCCGGGACAGAATCGACGTTGACCACGACGACCGGGACGCGCCACAAAACGGCCGCGAGCGAGCAGGCGACCGCCCCGAATCCGCCGACGGCGACGACGACCCGGGGACGGCGGCGCGCGAGCTGGGCCAGCGCGACGGCAAAGGCGGCGGCGAGGCCGGCGATCGCCCCGACGTTGTACAGGCTCAGCCGGCGGACGAGGCCACGCCCGGGCAACAACGTCAGCGCGAACCCCGCTTCGGGCACGAGATGCCGCTCCATCCCCCGGCGCGCCCCGACGAACTGGATCGCCGAGGGGGCGTATCCGGCCGCGACGAGCGCCCGGGCCACCGCGAGCGCCGGCAGGACGTGACCCGCCGTCCCGCCTCCGGTGACGATCACCTCGGCTCGGGTCGTCGTCACCGCCCCATTCGAGCGCGGCGGCGCTCCCGTTGCACGACAGCAAACGAGCGGGTCTTGGCCTCGGGGTGGCTGGCGATGCGAACCAGCAACCCGGTCGCCGCCAGAAGGACGACGAGCGACGATCCTCCCGACGACAGGAACGGGAGCGGGATCCCGGTGTCGGGGAGCACACCGACGACACCGGCGATGTTGATGAGCGCCTGGAAGACGATCCACGCCGTCACGCCGATCGCGACCAACGACGCGAAGCGGTCCTCGCTGCGCCGCGCAATGCGGAGGCCGAGCCAGCCGATCGCCAGGAACCCGCCCAGCACGCTGATCGCCCCGACGAGTCCGAAGTTGTTGCCGATGATCGCGAAGATGAAATCGGAATTGGCGTTCGGCAAGAAGCCCCATGCCGCCGGGGAACCGCCGAGGCCCGTCCCGAAGACGTGCCCAGAACCGAGCGTCAAGAGCGACTGGACAACCTGGTACCCCGTCGTCGAGGCGTGGGCAAACGGGTCCCAGAAAGCGAACAGACGGGCCCGTCCGTACGGTTCGATGAGGAAGAAGGCCCCGGCGAGCACGACGAACACCCCGGCCACGGCGGCGATCTTCCGCAACGGCGCTCCCGCCGCATAGAGCAGCACCGCGCCGATCACGGCGATGACCACCGTCGTCCCGAGGTCCGGCTGGCGCACGATGAGGACCCCGAGCACCGCGAGCGCGATGAGCACCGGGCGCACGACGTCGGCGCGCGGACCCACGGTTCCCAGCCGCCGGGCCAGGAGATCGGCGACGAAGAGGACCACGGCGAACTTCGCGAACTCCGAGGGCTGGATGCGCAGGGGACCGAGGGCGATCCAGCGACTCGAGCCGGCGGCGACGGTGCCGATCCCGCGGACGAGAACGGCGACGAGCAGGACGAGGGTGCCGAGGAAGCACGGCACCGCGACGCGTCGCCAGAACTGGAGGTCGAGGCGCGCCGCGACGACGAAGGCGACCGCGCCAATCGCCATCCACGCTCCCTGGTGCTCGAAGATCGACCACGGGGACCCGTAATTGGCGATCGAGGCGACCGACGAGGAAGAAAGCACCATGACGAGGCCGAAAACGCAGAAGCCGACGACGAGCGCGACGAGTGCCACGGCGTCGCGCCGGGCGGCGACGACCGCAACCGCCGGCTTGGCCCGCACGGGAGCGGGCGCGGGTTCTGCCCCGATTTCGGACCTCGCCCCGTCGGACGACGTGCCGGCGACGAGACGCAATCGGGCGACCGCCAGCCGATCGGCGCGGTGAGACGGCCCGGGAGTCGCGCGGCGTTCCAGGACTCCGGTCGCCATCTCAGGCTCCCGTACGGCGCGGCGCGGCGCGTGCCTCGAGTTCGTGGACCATCGCGGCAAAGTCGTCACCGCGCGCCGCGTACGACTCATACCAGTCGAAGGAGGCGCATCCCGGCGAGAGCAAGACGGCGTCGCCGGGTCGGGCCGCCCGGGCCGCGACCGAAACCGCTTCGTCCATCGACCCGGCCACGACGACCCCGTAGACGGGGGCGAAGGCCGCCACGACCTCCGGGGCCGCTTCGCCGATCGCCACGACGGCGCGCAGGTCGAGGTCCGTGCGCGCGTCGACGGCGCGCCGGATCGCCGTGAGGTCGAGCCCCTTGTTCCGGCCGCCGAGGATGAGAACAACCGACGCGAAACCGCGCAACGCCGCGACGACTGCGGCGGGGGTCGTCGCCTTGGAATCGTCGTAGTAGCCGACGCCGTCGATCGTCGCGACGTGAGTCAGGCGGTGGACCGCGGGCGGCGTCGTCCGGAGGGCGGCGCGGCACGCCTTGCGCGAGCCGCCCGATTCCAGCGCCGTTGCCAGGGCTGCGAGCGCGTTGAGGCGATCATGGGTGAGGTCCCGGACGAGATCGTCGCTCGTGGCGACGAGCCCCCCGTCGGGAGCGAAGAAACTCCCCTCCTCGAGCCGATACCCGCAGCCTGTGCGGCCGAACGTCACGACGCGCCCCCGCGCCGACTGCGCCGCCGCGGCGACGATCGGGTCGTCGCTGTTCACCAGCGCGACGTCGTCGTCTTCCTGGTTGGCCCAGATCCGGGCCTTGGCGGCCACGTAGTCGTCCAGGGAGCGATGCCAGTCGAGGTGGTTCTCGGCCAGGTTCAGCCACGTCGCCACGCGGGGACGGAACGACGAGCTCAGCGCGAGCTGGAACGAGGAAACCTCGGCCACAGCCACCTCGACGTCGTCGTTTGTCACCGTCGCGATCAGTGGTTGGCCAATGTTCCCGGAAGCTTCGGCGCGCACCCCGGAGGCGACGAGCATCGCCGTCACGAGCGCGGTCACCGTCGTCTTGCCGTTCGTCCCCGTCACCGCCACGATCGGCATTGACGACAGCCGGTACGCCAGTTCGATCTCCGAGACGAGTTGGCCCGCCCCGGCGAGCTCGAACACCGGATGGCGGGGTGGCACGCCGGGACTGGCGACAACGAGTTCGCAGCGTCCGACCAGGACGGCGAGCTCGCCCCGCCCCGGGGCGACGACGAGCTCGACCCCGAGCGACGCCGCGGCCGACTCCCGCGCCGGAGTCGGAGCGTCCTCCACCGCGACGACATCCAATCCCTTCTCTTTCAGCACGCGCGCCACGGTCTGGCCGGTGACGGCGAATCCGATGACCGCCACGGGGCCGGAGAGGCCAACGTCCCGTCGCCGCCGACCTTTCACAGGAGCGACCTCACTCCGAGGAAGTCGGCGTAGAAGATGCCGAGTCCGAGCGCGGTGCACAAGGCGGAGAAGACCCAGAATCGTACGATCACCGTCGTTTCCGGCCATCCTGCGAGCTCGAAGTGGTGATGGATCGGCGCCATCCGGAAGATACGGGTGTGGAAGACGTGGAAGCTCACCACCTGGATGACGACCGAAAGCGTGACGACGACGAAAAGGCCGCCGAGGATCGGCAGGAGCAGTTGCACGTTCATCTCCAGGGCGAGGCACGCCAGCGCCGTACCGACGGCGAGCGAGCCCGTGTCCCCCATGAAGATGCGCGCCGGGGCCGCGTTCCACCAGAGGAAACCGACACACGCGCCCCCCATCGCGATCGCGACGAGGGCGAGATCGAGTGCCGCGTGGACGTGGTAGATCTGCACGTGGCGGTACTGCCAATAGCCGATGAGCGTGAGGCCCGAGAACGTGAAGGCGGAGGAACCCGCGGCCAGACCGTCGAGCCCGTCGGTCAGGTTCACGGCGTTCGCCCCGGCCGTGGTGATGAACGTCGCCCAGACGACCCACAGCACCGTGCCGAGTGCGACCCCGGGCACGCTCGCCCGTGTGAACGACAGCACGGTGTTCGCCTGCGCCCAGTGCCAGGCGACGAGCGCGAATCCGACGCCGACGAGGATCTGCAGGAAGAATTTCCCCCGTTTGTTCAACCCGAGGCTCCGCTGGCGCCGCACCTTCAGCCAGTCGTCAGCGAAGCCGATCGCCCCGGCGAGGGCGAGCGCGAACATGGCGAAACCGCCGGCCCAGGTGAACCGCGCGCTCGTGCCGACGTGACCGACGAGGTACCCGGCGGTGGCCGCGACGATGATCGCGATGCCGCCCATCGTCGGCGTGCCCTCTTTCACGATGTGGATCGCCGGGCCGTCCTTGCGGATCTGCTGGCCGATGCGGCGGTCCGCCAGAGAACGCAGCAGGATCGGCGTTCCGAACCCCGAGACCAGAAGCGCGACGGTGCCGGACATGAAGATCGAGATCATCGGGTCACCCCGTCCGCTCCCGGCCGGCCCCTTGCCGACCGTCGGCCAGCGCGGTCGATCCACTCCAGCTCGGCGCGCACGACCTCCCGATCGTCGAACCGCAGGGTCACGTCGGCAAACTGCTGCGTCGTCTCGTGACCCTTGCCCGCCACGACGACGACGTCACCCGGTCGAGCGGCGTGCAGCGCGCCGGCGATCGCCGTCCTGCGGTTGGCTTCGACGACGAGCCTCGCCGGCCCGCTCATCCCGGCGCGGATCTCTTCGATGATCGCCTCCGGGTCCTCACTGCGCGGGTTGTCGCTCGTCAGCACGACGACGTCGGCGAGACGCGAGGCGACCGCGCCCATTGCCGGCCGCTTCCCGCGGTCCCGGTCCCCCCCGCAGCCGAAAACCACGATGACTGCCGGTGGCTGGAGCGCATCGGCCGAGGCGCGTTCCGCCCGGACCGCCTTCAGGAGTCCCTCGAGGCCCGCGGGGGTGTGGGCGTAATCGACGACGGCGACGACGCCTCCGGCGCCCTCGATGGCCTCGAACCGGCCCGGGACACCCGGGACTCCGGCGAGCCCTTCGACGATGGCGTCGGGTTCGACGCCGAGAGCCCGCGCCGCGCTCGCGGCAGCGAGCGCGTTGGCGACGTTGAATTCACCCCCGAGGTGGAGATGCACCGCGCGCTTGCCCAGCCGGAAACTGGCTTCTGAAAGACCGAGATCCAGATCTCGCACGTCGTCGAGCGAGTAAGACACCGTCGGGATCTCGGCACGATCGAAAAGGCGACGACCGAACTCGTCATCACGATTGACGACCGCGAAACGGGCGCGCTCCGGTGTGAACAACCTCGCCTTCGCCGCGAAGTAGGCCTCCATCGTCTCGTGGTAGTCGAGGTGGTCCCGGGACAGGTTCGTGAAGACGGCGACGTCGAATCGGATCCCGTCCACTCGATGCTGCACGAGGGCGTGCGAGGTCACCTCGATCGCGCTCGCGACGATTCCCCCGTCGCGCATCTGGGCGAGCTCCCGTTGCAGATGCGGTGACTCGGGCGTCGTGCGCGCCCCCTCGAGCGTCCCGATCACCCCGGTCGGCCAACCGGCCCGTTCGAGGATCGACCGCAGCAGGTACGTCGTCGTCGTCTTGCCGTTCGTTCCCGTGATCCCGACGGTGTGGAGCGCGGCGGCGGGATCTTCCCAGAAAGCACACGCAGCTCGCGCCATCGCGATGCGCGCCGTGCCCGGCGGCACGAGGAGCTGGAGCGCCCCGCCGACCTCGGCACCGAGGGTGTGCTCGCAGATGAAGGCGACGGCACCCGCCGCCGCGGCCAGTCCCGCGAAGTCGTGCCCGTCGTGGCGGGAGCCGGCGAGACAGCAGTAGAGCGCCCCCGCGGTCACCTCGCGGTCATCGAAGACGACGTCGCTGATCGCGACCCCCTGGCGCCGGCCGATCTCGACAAGCGGGGCGACTCGGTCGATGATCCGCTCGACCGCGAGGTCGGCTTCGACTCCTTCCACCGTCGAACTCGTCACCGGCTGGACGCGGGGCTCACGTGCGCCGCGAGCGCGGCGGCCGACGACGGCGCGATATCGAAGCGACGGAGCGAGTAGCGCATGATCTGGGAGAACACGGGAGCAGACACCAACCCACCGTAGATCGGCGTCGGGTGGTTCAGTACGACGATCCCGGAGAGTTGGGGATCCTGGGCGGGCACGAAGCCGACGAATGTCGCGTTCCAGTCGCCGAGGATGTAGCCCCGTCGCGTCGTTTCCGGGACTTGCGCGGTGCCGGTCTTGCCCGCGACGGTGTATCCGGGGATATGGGCGCGCACCGCCGTCCCGTCCTGGACGACGCCTTCGAGCATCGGCACGAGTGCCGCGACGGTCGAGGCCGCGATCGTTCGCTCTCCGGCCGGCGCCGCCACGAGGTCTTCGGGCGCGTCGCTGTCGACCGTGCCGGCGACGAGACGGGGAGCGACGAAGACGCCGCCGTTGGCGACGGTGTTATAGGCGTCGAGCACCTGGAGCGGCGTCACGGCGATGCCGGTGCCGATCGGCACCGCCGCCGCGGCGGATCCGTACCACGTCGACGGCGAACCGACGATCCCCGCTGACTCTCCGGGCCAACCGAGACCCGTGAGACGCCCGAAGCCGAGGGTCGTCAAGCCCGCGGCGAGGCGGGCGAGCCCGAGACGCTGCGCGATCTCGATGGTGCCGACGTTCGAAGACTGCGCGAGGATCTGTGCCACCGTAAGTTGCTCGGTCGGGTGGGCCTCGGCGTCGGCGAACCGATAGCCGCCGACAACGATCGAGTCCGGGACCGTGAACACCGTCGAGGGGGTGATCAACCCCGCCTCGAGGGCTGCGGTCACAGTGACGAGCTTCATCGCCGATCCCGGCTGGTACACACTCGTCGCGGCGAGATTCGACTCCGCCGGTTCAATCGACCCGTGCGGGCCGGCAACGAGATCGACCATCGCGAGGATCGCCCCAGTGTGGACGTCCATCACGACGGCGATGCCGCTCTTGGCGTGCGTCCTCGCCATTTGCGCCGCGAGATCCTTGTAGACCTCGACCTGCAGCGGCTCATCGATCGTGAGGACGAGACCCGTTCCCGGCTTCGCCGGGGTCACGTCTGTCGGTGCGGCCGGGAGCGTGTACCCGCCAGGCGCGAGGGCGACGAGCTCGCGGCCCGGCTTCCCGGCGAGCAGATCGTTGTCCGCCGCCTCGACGCCAGAATCGCCGATCCCGGCGGCGTTCACGCCTCCGAGCAGCGGCTGGAAAACCGCGCCCCCCGTCGACACGCGCACGGTGTCGCCGATGAAGCTCAGACCCGCGAGATCGCGGGTTTCGATCCGGGCCACCCGGGCATCCGTGAGGTCGCGGGCGACAACGACGTAGCCGTTGTGCTCGCTGAGCTCACGCCTCAGGGGGCCGGCGGCGACGCCGAGCAGCCGGGCGAGCGTCCTTGCCTCGGAGTCGGGCCTCGTGATCTGGAAATCGTCGGCGACGACGTCGGTGCGCGGGACCGAGACGGCCAGCACGTCTCCGCTGCTGTCGTAAATGGCGCCCCGGGCCGCGCTGAGCGCGACCTCGTGTTCGACCTCGCCCTTCACGTAGGCGGCGTAACGGGCGCCGTCGACGACCTGGACGACGGTGAGGCGGACGGCGAGACCCGTCGCCGCCACGACCACCACTGCGGCGACGACGCGCATGCGGGCTCGGCGCACGGCCGTCGGCGGCGGGCGACGGCCGGCCCGGCGCCGATCCAACCGCGTCACGACGCCTTCCGGCCCGCGGCCGGCCTGCCGGTCCGCCCAGGATCGACGGGGACGAGGTACGTCACGGCTCTCGGCACGACCATGCCCAGCTGGCGCTCGGCGATGGCGAGGATGCGCGACGGCGACTCCAGCTCCGCCCGGGTGAGCTGAAGATTCTGGTCCCTCGCGACGGAAGTGGCGAGTTGCTGAGCCAATCGGTCGAGGTGGACCTGCTGGGCCGCGACAAAGGCCTGACCGGCCGCGACGGTGAAGAGCGCGCCGGCGACGAGCGTCACCGCCGCGGCGAGGGTCGCCCGGGCGCGGCGTCGCAGGCGACGTCGTTCCAGCCCGGCCGGGCCGACGACGGCGAGCCCGGTCCGACTGGCACCGAGCGTTCCCCCGGCTCGTCGCTCCTCGGCCGCTTCGACGTCGAGGCGGGCGGCGCGTGCCGGCGTCATCGATCCCCGGCCTTCCCGTCGTCCGCCGGGAGACGTTCGACAGCCCGCAGACGCGCCGCGACGGCTCGGGGATTGCGCGCCACCTCGTCTCCGGACGGCCGGCGGGCTCCCCGGTTGAGGAGTCGCACCTCCGACCGGGCGCCACAGACGCAGGCCAGACCGGGCGGGCACGTGCAGCCCCCGGTCGACCACGTTCGGAAGCGTTCCTTCACGACGCGGTCCTCGCCCGAGTGGTAGGCGAGCGCGACGATCCGACCCCCGGTGACGAGGAGGGCGAGGGCCTGGTCCAGCGCACGGGGCAGCACGTCGAGCTCCTCGTTGACCGCGACCCGCAGGGCCTGAAAGACGCGGCCGGCGGGATGGCCCCGTCGCCGTGCCGCGGGTGGCACCGCCCTTGCCACCAGATCGGCGAGGGCGGTCGTCGTGACGATCGGCCTCTCCCGAACGATGGCCCGGGCGATCCTGGGGGCGAACCGCGCCTCGCCGTGGGCGGCGAAAAGGCGCGCCAGCTCGTTTTCGCCGAGGGTGTTCACGAGGTCTCGGGCGTTCCGCGGCGTCGCGCGGTCCATCCGCATGTCGAGCGGGGATTCGCGGCGGTACGAGAATCCCCTTTCCGCGCAGTCGAGCTGGTGCGAGCTCACCCCGAGGTCGAACAGCACCGCCGACACCCCGCCCGAGCGGGCGAGTTCGGTGGGAGCCGCGGCCGCGAGCACCTCGGCGAGAGCGTCGAACCGGGCGCGGCGCACCCGGGCCCGCCGTCCGAATCTCACGAGGCGGGCCGCCGCCTCGGCGACCGCGTCGCCGTCGCGGTCGATTCCGACGACGACGACATCGGATCGGCTCTCGAGGATCGCCGCGGCGTGACCGGCGCCGCCGATCGTCGCGTCGACGACGAGGCCCGGCGGCACGGGTCGCACGAGCTCGACGACCTCGGCGACCATGACCGGGGTGTGGAACGTCCCCTGGCTCATCCGCAGCCCCCCGACTGACGGCCGAGCGATGCTCGCCCGGCAGAACGGATGGAGATCGGCGGAGAGGGGTTGATGCTGGCCATCCTTGACGGCAGCCGAGGAGCTGCGGATGGGCCAGGGGACGAACCGCGGTGAGTCTTGGCGGCGGCCGGGGTGCGCCCGAACCCCCGAGCGGGGGCGGAGGCGGACACGGTCGGTCACCAGCACGATCACGCGCCGGAGCTGACGTCGGCGCCGGCCGGGACGAGAGCCTTGGCGTTCCAGATCGGCGGGGACCACAGCTCGACGTGGTCGATGACGCCGACGATGACGACTTCGCGTTCCAGGGCCGCGTAGCCCCGCAGGTCGGCGGCGATGAGAATCCGGCCGTGCGGGTCGATCTCCGTCTCGTCGACCGCCGAGGACCACTCGCGGACCTGGTTGCGCGTGATGGCGTCGACGGCGGAGGCCCGCCGGAGCTCGACCTCGGCGCGGAAGGTCTCCGGCGGCCAGATCGCGAGGCAACCCTCGAGATGCGGGGTGAGAAAGCAGAGCGAGCCGAGGCGGTGACGAATGCGAACCGGGAGGATCAGCCGACCCTTGGAATCGAGGGAGTGGTCATACCTCCCGAAAAAGTCGGTTTCGGGGCCCAACGTCGGTGTCCTTCCTCGTGGTCACCACGGGTCGCCGAGCGGGTGACACCGCTCCCCTGTCCTCCATTTCGCGCCACTCTATGTAACAGTCCCCCACCCCGTCAACCACTTGGACCTTTCCGCGCGTCTGGGCCCGGCACGAAGGGCCCGGCCCGTCACCGACCGGGAAAAAAGCCTCGCCAACGACCCTGCCGGGCGCGGCGCGAAGCAAAAAGGGCACGTCGGGGCCGGATCGCCAGCCCGGAAGGCAGTGGCGCGCCGTCCGGGCAAAGCGCCGGCCCGCGGAACACGACGGTGCTGGTGACAAGCGGCCCTGCACCGGCTTTGGCCCGCGAGGGAACTCCGGGCTGCCGCGATCGACTATCCGGGCCCGGAGAGCGCGCCCAACGAACGGTCAACGCCTCCTGTCACCGTCCGGCCGACACCGACGCGTCCCCTCGGCGGGTCAGTCCACTCCGACGAGGGTCTTCACCGCCGCGGTGATCGCGCGCAGTCCGACCTGCGCGTCGGCGAAGAACATGCCCGTCTTCGGGTCGGTGTAGAGCTCGTTGTCGATCCCGGCGTAGCCGTGACCCATCGAGCGCTTGATGACGATGATGCTCTTCGCCTTGTCGACGTCGAGAATCGGCATCCCGGAGACGGCGTTGCCCGGCCGGCGGGCCGCCGGGTTCGTCACGTCGTTCGCCCCGATCACCAGGGCGACGTCGGCGCGGGGAAACTCCGGATTGATCTCCTCCATCGTCTTCAGCTGCTGGTAGGGCACCTCAGCCTCGGCGAGCAGGACGTTCATGTGACCCGGCATCCGTCCGGCCACCGGGTGGATGGCGTAGGACACCTCGACGCCCCGCTTCTCGAGCAGGTCCGCCAGCTCCTTCACGACGTGCTGGGCGTGGGCAGCAGCGAGGCCGTAGCCGGGCACGATGATCACCTTCTGGGCGTAGGCGAGCTGGATCGCGACGTCGTCGGCCCCGATCGAGCGCACCTGGCCGGTGACGCCGGAACCGATGGCGCTCGCCTGGTCGCCCGTGCCGAACCCGCCGGCGACGATGTTGAGGATCGAGCGGTTCATCGCGTCAGCCATCAACTTGGTGAGAATGCTGCCGGAGGCACCGACGAGCGCGCCGGCGATGATGAGTCCGACACTGTTGATGACGAAACCCGCCATCGCGACAGCCGTCCCGGTGAAGGCGTTGAGGAGCGAGATGACGACGGGCATGTCCGCGCCGCCGATCGGCAGAACCATGATCACGCCCATGACGAGGGACACGACGGCGATCCCGATGAGCGTGGGATCGCTGTTCGCGCCCGACAGGATGTACCCGGTCCCGGCGCAGAGCGCCAACGCGAGCACGAGGTTGGCGACCCGGGCGCCGGGAACGACGATCGGCTGAGACGGGATGAAGCCCTGCAGCTTGCCCGCCGCGACAACCGAACCCGACAGCGTCACGGCGCCGATGACGACGTCGAGGACACTCGTCACCGAGGTCCGTGCCGCGATCGTCGGCGCGTGGAAGATCCCGGCGAGTCGGATGAAGTCCGCGATGGCGACGAGCGCCGCGGCCCCGCCACCCACGGCGTTGAACAAGCTGACGAGTTGCGGCATCGCCGTCATCTGGACGGAGCGGGCGAGGTACAGCCCAACGCCGGAACCGATGACACCGCCCAGGGTGAGCATCAACCAACCCGTGGTCGAGATCGTCCCGTCATGGGCGATGAGCGCGAGCGTCGCCGCGACGGCGACGAGCATCCCGGCGGCCGAGAGCCGGTTGCCGTGGTTTGCCGTCGGCGGCGCGTTCATGAGGTGGAGCCCGACGACGAAGCAGGTCGCTGCGGCGAGGTAGACGAGCGTGATGACGTCGTTGAAGGCACCCATCAGGGACGTCCCCCCTCGTCCGTCGCCTCTTTGGACACCGCGGCCGGACGACGCTGGAACATCTTCAGCATCCGGTCGGTGACCGTGTACCCACCGACGACGTTCATCCCGGCGAATACGGCCGCGATGAACGCGAGCGTGTACCCGACGTCATCGTGCGCCGTCGACGCGATCAAGAACGCCCCGACGATCACGACGCCGTGGATGGAGTTCGCGGCCGACATCAACGGCGTGTGGAGCGTCTGGGGGACCTTGGAGATCACCTCGAACCCCACGAGAAGACTGAGCACGAAGATCGTGACATCAGTGACGAGACTCGTATTCATCGACTCAGGCTCCGTTCACTAGGGGTTCGCGCCCGTTCGACCCCGCCAGTTCCGCCGTCGCGGGGTTGACCACTTTGCCATCGAAGGTGATGACGACCCCGGCCTGGATCTCGTCGGTGAGGTCGATCGCCACCTTCCCGTTCTCGGCGAGATGGGCGAGGAGCGCGCAGACATTGTGCGAGTACGCCGTGGAAGCGCCCATCGGCATCGTCGAGGCGAGGTTGCCGGCTCCGATGATCGTGACGCCGTTGTCCGAGACGGTCGTCGCGTCGGGTCGCGACCCCTCGACGTTGCCGCCGAGCGGGCTCGCTGCCATGTCGACGACGACAGACCCGGCGCGCATCGCCCCCACCGCCGCCGCGGTGATGAGGAGAGGAGGACGGCGACCGGGGACCTGCGCCGTCGTGATGACGACGTCGTGCTGGGCGACGTGTCCGTTCAGCTCCTCCTGCTGTGCTGCGGTCTCCTCAGCCGTGAGGACCCGCGCATAGCCGCCCTCGCCGGCGGCGTCGGGGACCGATTTGAGCTCGATGAATCGCCCACCGAGGGACTCGACCTGTTCTTTCGCTTCCGGCCGGACGTCGTAACCCTTCACGATCGCGCCGAGTCGGTGGGCCGTCGCGATCGCCTGGAGCCCGGCGACCCCGGCCCCGAGCACGAGGACCTCGGCGGGACGGGCGGTCCCTGCCGCCGTCATGAGAAGCGGGAAATAACGCCCGAAGGCGTTCGCCGCCACGAGCGCGGCCTTGTAACCGGCGATGTTCGCCTGCGAACTCAGCACGTCCATCGCCTGGGCACGGCTGAGCGTGCGCGGCAGCATGTCGAGGCTCACCGCCGTGACGCCAAGTTCGGCGAGGCGCGTGACGAAGGCGGGATCGACAAGCGGGGCGAGCAAACCGACGACGACCTGTCCCGGCCTCAGCCTCCCGGCGTCGGCGTCGCTGGGCCGGTTGACGAACAGCACGACGTCCGAATCGGCAAAGCACTTGTCGCGATCGAGGACATCCGCCCCCGCCTGGACGTAGGCGTCGTCAAAGAACCACGCCTTCTTGCCGGCGTCCTTCTCGACGACAACGGCGAAGCCGGCGGACCTGAGCCTGCCGACGTCGTCCGGTACGAGCGCGACCCGGCTTTCCGCCTCACCGGCCTCGCGCGCCACGGCCACCACCGCAACAGTCGCCGTGGGGTTCTCCGCCGGTTCTCCCGGAGCCGCGGACGGTTCCGCTCGATCTACCATCATCTTCCTCCTTGGGTGGCCCGAGTCACCGCGGCACCCACCACTCGGGCCGGTGGCTTGGGGCGCGCCCCCGACCCCGTCTACTCAATCCAAGATGGCGCCGCGCGCCGCAGCCGACACGCGGTCAGATCAGCTCCGGCACCATGACGATCGCGCCGCAGGGGCATTCGGCAACGCAGATCCCACAGCCCTTGCAGTAGTCGTAGTCGAAGGCGTAGCGCTTCCCGGGACCGAGCTTAGACACCGCAGCATCGGGGCAGACCCCGTAGCAGTTGTCGCACTCGAAGCAGTTGCCACACGACATGCACCGGCGCGCTTCGAACAGCGCGTTCGACTCGTCGAGCCCGCCGACGACCTCCTCGAACCCGGACTCGCGACGCGCCGCCTCGAGCTCGGGTTGGAGCGTCCGGGGGGCGTCGGCGTAGTACCAGGTGTTCAGCTTGTCGATCGAAGCGAGCTCGTGGCGCTCCACCGGGGCCTCTCGCGTCCCGCGCAGCCAGCGATCGATGTTGCGGGCGGCCTTCTTTCCCTGCCCGATCGCGACGGTGACCGTCCGTTCGGCGGGGACCATGTCTCCCCCGGCGAAGACCCCCGGTCGCCCGGTCATCATCTGGGCGTCGACGAGCACGCCACCGTCGTTCAGGTCGACGCCTTCGAGCCCAGCGAGCGGCGCGAGGTCGGCGTCCTGACCGAGGGCCAAGATGACGCAGTCCGCGCCGAGCTCGGCGAATTCGCCGGTCGGCTGGGGGAAACCGTCGGCGTCGAGCTCCATCTTCTCGATGACTATCCTGCCTTCGTCCACCCGGGAGATCGTCGAGAGCCAGTTCACGGTCACCCCTTCGGCGAGGGCCTCGGCGACCTCGACCTCGTGGGCCGGCATCTTCTCGCGGTTCCGGCGATAGACGATGACCGCTTCCGTCGCGCCGAGCCGCCTGGCGCTCCGGGCGGCGTCCATCGCCGTGTCGCCGCCGCCGTAGACGACGACGCGACGCCCGACCTCAACCGGTTCCGCCGCGGCGTTGCTCGCGAGGAACGCGAGGGCGTCGACCACGTGCGCCGAATCGGCGGCTGGAATGTCGACCCGACGCGAGAGCTGCGCGCCGAAGGCGAGGTAGACCGCGTCGAAACGGCCCTCTTCCTGCGCGCGGGCGATGTCGGTCACCTTGCGGTTGAGCTCGATCGTGGCTCCGAGGTCGGTGATCGCACGGATCTCGGCGTCGATCACCTCGCGAGGCAGGCGGTACTTCGGGATTCCATAGCGCAGCATGCCGCCCGCCGCGGGGGCCGCCTCGGCGATGACGACCTCATGCCCGAGCCGGGCGAGGTGATAGGCGACCGCGAGTCCCGACGGTCCCGACCCGACGACGAGGACCCGGTGAGCCGACATCGCCGCCGGCGGGGGCAGTCGCCAACCGTGTGAGATCGCCGCGTCGCCGAGGAACCGCTCGACGGCGTGGATCCCGACCGCCTCATCCACCTTGGCCCGATTGCAGGCCGTCTCGCAGGGATGGAAGCAGACACGTCCGCAGATCGCGGGAAGCGGGTTGTCCTCGACGAGCGAGCGCCACGCCGCCTCGTAGTCCCCGGCCTCGGCGTCGTACAGCCAGTGTTGGATGTTCTCGCCGGCCGGACAGGCGTCGTTGCAGGGAGGGAGACGGTCCACGTAGACGGGTCGCTCGACCCGCCAGGAACCCGTGCGGTTCGCCCGGCTCGATCCGGCGTCGAGCGTGATCGCGAAGGGGTGCTCGCTCACCGGGGCTCCTCGCCAGCAGCCTCGCCGAGAAGATCGAAGCGCCGGATGTTGCGGTCGGCGATCGCCTGAATGCGGGCGATGTCGTCGGTGCGCGGAGGATCCCGGAACAAGTGGGCGAACCGCCGCTGCGGACGCAGGTACGCCTCGACCGGCACGAGACGGCGGATCGGAGTCGTGCTGAGGATCTCCCCGTAGGCCGCCTCGAAGCGCGGAAAGAGACCTGTCTCGCAGGCCAGGCGGGCGAGACGGATCGTGTCCCGGGACTCCGTGCCCCAGCCGAGCGGGCACGGGACGAGGACGTGCAGGTAGCGCGCCCCCCGCAGCTCCATCGCCCGTTCGACCTTGGCCTCGAGGTCGTGCAGGTCGCCGACCGTCGCTGTCGCGACGTAGGGGATCTCGTGCACGACGGCGAGCAGGGGCAAATTCTTGCCCTGGCCGAACGGGTTGCCCGGCTCCCGCCCGAGGGACTCGGTCGTCGCGGTCCGCGCCGCGGCGGGCGTCGAGCCGGAACGCTGCACGCCGGTGTTCATGTAGGCGCCGTTGTCGTAGCAGACGAACAGGGCGTCGTCGTTGCGCTCGAACATGCCCGACAGACAACCGAATCCGATGTCGACGGCTCCCCCGTCTCCGGCCTGGGCAATAACGCGGGTCTGCGCGTCGCCCCGCGTCTTCAACGCCGCGGCAACCCCGGTCGCGACCGCTGCCGTGTTGCCGAATAGGGAATGCATCCACGCGACCTGCCACGACGTCTCCGGATACGGCGTGGAGAAAACCTCGAGGCACCCGGTCGCGTTGACGACGATCAACTGCCCGTTCGTCGCCCGCATCGCCGCGTCGAGGACGTAGCGGGCGCCAAGCGCCTCGCCGCACCCCTGACAGGCCCGATGGCCCGAGGTGAGCGAGTTCGGCCGGGCGCGGTCGGACTGCACGGTGCGCAGCGCCGGGTCGACGAGACGGTTGCCGACCGCGAAACTGCCGACTTGGTAGAACTTGATCGTCTGTTCGGTCACGACACGCCCTTCTAGACGATTCGCGCCGCGGACTGCCGCACGTCACGGAGCACCCGCTCGATACTCGGCGCGGTGCGGGGGTCGTCCGCCATGCGGGCGAGTTCCCGGTCGACCACCCCCCGGTCGAGATCGAGGAAGTTCACCGCCTCGAGCTCGCCCCGGATCGCCTCGCCAAAGACCCGGCGCAGCGACCCTTCGGTGATTGCCCGGCCCCCGAGCCCGGCGATGACCGTGTAGGTCTTCGTCCCCCGGTTGGAGATCAGCGCGTCGACGTCTGCTCCGAGGATGCCCCGGGAGCCAAGGGCGAACGCCTTCTCGATCACGACGACGCGGTGCGCGCCCTCGAGCGCCGCCGCCAGGGCCTCCTCCGGGCAAGGACGGAAGGTCGTCGGGCTGACGACGCCGATCTTCGTGCCTTCCTCGCGCATCGCGTCGACGACGTCCTTGATCGTGCCGACGACGGAACCGAGCGCGACGACGATCGTTTCGGCGTCCTCGTTGCGGTAGCCCGAGACGAGGCCCCCGCTCGGGCGACCGACCACGCGCTCAAACTCGGCGGCGAGTTCGGGGATGCGGACGAGAGCCTCGACCTGGCGCGCCTGGGCCAGGTAGCGGACCTCCGTGAACGCCTCGGGTCCTACCATCGCGCCGATCGAGACCGGGGACGCCGGGTCGAGGACCTGTTGTGGGAGGAACGGCGGCAGATAGCGGTCGACTTGTTCCTGGGTTGGGATCTCGACCCGTTCCACTGCGTGGGTGAGGATGAAGCCGTCCATGCAGACCATCACCGGCACGCTGAGCTCCTCGGCAAGACGGAAGGCCTGGACGTGGAGATCGACGGCGTGTTGGTTCGTCACGGCGAAAAGCTGGACCCAACCGGAGTCCCGCAATGCCATCGCGTCGCTGTGGTCGTTCCAGATGTTGATCGGCGCGCCGAGAGCCCGATTCGCCACGGTCATCACGATCGGCAACCCGAGTCCGGAGGCGTTGAAGACGGCCTCCGCCATGAAAAGCAGCCCCTGGCTTGACGTCGCGGTGTAGGCCCTCGCCCCCGCCGCCGAGGCCCCGATCGACACGGACATCGCGGCGAACTCCGATTCGACGTTGAGGAACTCGCAGGGTTTGAGCCGTCCCGACTTCACGAGCGCCCCGACGCCCTCGATGATGTGGGTCTGCGGGGAGATTGGGTAGGCGCAGACGACCTGCGGGCGGCACAGCGCGACCGATTCGGCGACGGCGCGAGAACCTTCAATCTGGCGCAGCACCGACGGACCTCCTCTCGCGAACCGCAAGTGCTTCGTACTGGGCGCGCGTCTGGTTGAACGCCTCCGTGACGGCCGCGACGTTGCCGTCTCGCATCTCCCCGGAGAAGCGGTCCTCGACGGCCGCGATGACCGCCGCGAGCGAGACCACCCCGGTCAGCGCGGCGAAACCGCCGAGCAGGACGGCGTTGGGCAGGGGCCGACCGAGGTGCTGCAGCGCGATTTCCGTCGCCCGGAGTGAAACTACGTGGTTGGCCGGCAGTCCGGCAACGAACTGCGCGGCACCGATCTCTTCCAAGCTCTTCGCCGTGTTGACGAGCGCGTAGCCCTGCGGCTTGAGACCGGAGAACAGCCCCACCTGATGGAGGAGAGTCGCGTCCTGGATCACGAGCGCGTCAGGCTCGTCGATCGGCGCGCGGGTCCTGATCTCCCGTTCGCTGATCCGGCAGAACGACACGACCGGTGCACCGGTTCGCTCGGAACCGAAACTCGGAAAGGCCTGGGCGTGGCGACCGTCGTTGAACGCGGCGACGGCGAGCAGTTCCGCCGCCGTCACGACCCCCTGTCCTCCCCGCCCGTGGATCCGAACCTTGAACATCCGCAGCCTCTCCGTGGCCTCTGGACCCTTCGCCCGAGTACCGCCCGCCTCGGCGCTCGTCCTGTCACAATGCTCGCGTCCGTTCGCCGCGGTGGTTAGGGCCGATGGTCACAAGCCCGCGGTACTTCAGCCCACCATCGCACGGAGAAAATGGGCCGACCGGCCCTTCCGCCGGCTCGAGCCGGGCTCTAACGTGGCGGTGTGCCTTCCCCTCACGGCGTCGTCATCGATCGTGACGGGGTCGACTCGCTCATCGCGTCGCTGCGGACCGGCGGCTATCGCGTCGTTGGGCCCGTTGTGCGCAACGGTGCCATAGTCCATCGCGAGGTCCATTCGGTCGAAGACCTCCCGATCGGCTGGCACGACGAGCAGAAGCCTGGTTCGTACCGCCTCGCGAGCTCGGACGACGGGGACCTGTTCGGATGGGCAGTCGGTCCCGAATCGTTCCGGCAATCGGTGTTCCCCTCCCAGGCGGTCGTCTGGCGAGGGCGGCGCGAGGGCGGTGACGTCGTCGTCAGCGGGGTCGCCGACGACGCTCCGGTGGAGGCCTTTTTCGGGGCCCGCCCGTGCGAGGTCGCCGCGCTCGAGGTCCTCGGCGGCGTGCTCGCCGGGGGCAAGAGCCCCGACCCCGTCTTCCGCCGGCGACGCGACGGGGCCTTCGTCGTCGTCGTGGAGTGCGGCGTCCCCGCGGCCACGTGCTTTTGCACTTCGATGGGCAGCGGGCCCGCCGCCAAGGCGAGCTTCGACCTCGCGCTCACCGAGCTGCACGACCCCGAACATCGCTTCCTCGTCCGGGTCGGGTCCGAGCGGGGCGCGGCGATGCTCGCCCAGATCCCCTCGAGCCCGGCAGGAGACGCCGACCTGCGGGCCCGGGAGGAAGTCATCGGCCACGCCGAGGCCGCCATCGGCAGGACCCTCGACGCCGCCGCGGCCCCGGAGCTGCTCGCGCGCAACCTGGAACATCCCCGATGGGACGATGTCGCTTCTCGTTGCCTCGCCTGCGGCAACTGCACCCTCGTCTGCCCGACCTGCTTCTGCGCCGCCGTCGAACAAACGACCGACCTCGCGGGCGGCATCGAGCAGACCCGGCGCTGGGATTCCTGCTTCGACCTCGCGCACTCCTACCTCCACGGCGGATCGGTGCGCGTCTCGACGAGATCCCGGTATCGCCAATGGATGACACACAAGCTCTCGACCTGGGTCGATCAGTTCGGGAATTCGGGCTGCATTGGTTGCGGACGCTGCATCACGTGGTGTCCGGTGGGCATCGACATCACCGAGGAAGTCGCGGCGATCGCGGCAAGCGACGGCGCGCTGAAGAAGGACGAACCCGTTGCGGTTCGGGACAGGTAGGCCAATGGAAGAGATGAGGGATCTCATCGCCAGGAACTCGTTGTTCGCCGGTCTCCCGGACTCGACGATCGAGCTCGCCGCCGGATGCGCGCAGAACGTCGCCTTCGAACCGGGGGCCCGCATCCTCGTCGAGGGCGAGCCGGCCGACACGCTCTACCTCTTGCGCCGCGGGCGTGTCTCCCTGCAGGTGCAACGGCCCTCGGGCAAGCCGCTCGTCATCGAGACGATCGGGCCGAACTGCGTCCTCGGCTGGTCGTGGCTCGTGCCGCCGTATCGCTGGCACTTCGACGGCGTGGCGATCGACCCGGTCGGCGCCATCGCGATCGACGGCACGTGTTTGCGTGCCAAGGCCGACGAGGACCCGGTGTTCGGCTACGCCCTCTTGCAGCGGATCAGCGGCGTGCTGCTCAGTCGTCTCCAGTCGACCCGCGTCCGTCTCCTCGACCTGTACGGGCACAGCCTTGAAGACTGAAGCCGAACGCCTGGCGGCGGGCCCCTTCGTGCCCTCCCGCTACCGCGTCGTCGATCGCAAACCCGAGACGTTCGACGTCACGACGCTCTGGCTCGAACCGATCGACGAGCCGATCACCGCCTTCCGGGCCGGACAGTTCAACATGCTGACCGCCTTCGGCGTCGGCGAGATCGCCATCTCGATCAGCTCGGCGCCCGGGGCGCCCGGCGCGATCGAACACACGGTGCGCGACGTCGGCGCGGTGAGCCACGCGCTCGCATCCGCGGCGATCGGCGAAGTCGTCGGTGTGCGCGGTCCGTTCGGGACCGACTGGGGACTGGAAAGCCTCGAGGCGCTCGACGTCGTCGTCGTCGTCGGCGGGATCGGGCTGGCGCCGTTGCGCGGTGCGATGCGCTACCTCGCCGAGAACAAGTCGCCGTCGCGTCGGGTCGCGCTGCGCGTCGGAGCCCGCCTGCCGGACCAGATCGTGTTCCCCGGGGAAATCGCTCGTTGGAAAGAGATGGGCATCGACGTCGAGGTGACCGTCGACGTCGCCGACTCGGGGTGGACCGGGCACGTCGGGGTCGTGACCCAGATCCTGCACGAGCTCCCCTTCGACGGGGCCAGCGCGGTCGCGCTCGTCTGCGGTCCGGAGATCATGATGCGCTTCAGCGCCCGGTCGCTCATCGACCTCGGCGTACGACCGGAGAACATCCGAGTCTCGCTCGAGCGCAACATGCAGTGCGGCATCGCATTGTGCGGCCACTGCCAGCTCGGTCCGTACCTGCTGTGCCGGGACGGGCCCGTCGTCCCCTACGCACCGCTCGCGGCGGAGCTCATCACGGAGAAGGAGCGATGACGACTCGACCGACACTGGCGGTCTGGAAGTTCGCGTCGTGCGACGGCTGCCAGCTGGGCATCCTCGACTGCGAGGACGAGCTGATCCAGCTGACGGCGGCCGTGAGAATCGCCAGCTTCACCGAGATGACGAGCGCGGTGATCGACGGTCCCTACGACGTCTCTCTCGTCGAGGGCTCGGTCACGACCCCCGAGGACGCCGAGCGGATCCTCGCCGTGCGCGCCGCCTCGGGCCTGCTCGTCACCATCGGGGCCTGCGCGACGGCGGGAGGCATCCAGGCGCTCCGCAACTACGCCGACGTCGGCGAGTACACGTCGGCGGTCTACGCCCACCCGGAGTACATCTCGACCCTGGCGACGAGCAGCCCCATCTCGGAACACGTCAAGGTCGACTTCGAGCTGCGCGGCTGCCCGATCAACCGCTTCCAGGTCATCGAGGTCGTCACGGCGCTCCTCGCTGGGCGCCGCCCGGTCATCCCGGGCTACAGCGTCTGCGAGGAGTGCAAGACACGGGGCAACCTCTGCGTGCTCGTCGCCCACGGCACGCCATGCCTCGGACCGGTGACACGGGCGGGCTGCGGCGCCCTCTGCCCGGCCGTCAACCGCGGCTGCTACGGCTGCTTCGGCCCGGCAAACACGACGAACACCGGGTCGCTTTCAAGACGGCTCACCGATCTCGGCTTGTCCGAACGGGGGGTCGCGCGGATCTTCCGGACCTTCAACTCCGCCGCAACCGAGTTCTCAAAGGAGAGCCTCGAGCATGACGCCTAGCGGAGCCACCACCAACCGCAAGATCGATGTCCACGGGCTCGCTCGCGTCGAGGGTGAGGGGTCGCTCCATGTGGCGATCCGCGACGGCGCCCTGGAGCGAGTCGAGCTCGAGATCTTCGAGCCACCGCGCTTTTTCGAAGCCTTCCTGCGCGGCAGAGGCTTCGAGGAGCCGCCGGACATCACGGCACGCATCTGCGGCATCTGCCCCGTCGCCTACCAGATGTCCGCCTGCGCCGCGCTCGAGGACGCTTGCGGCGTCGAGGTCGGCGAGCGCATCGGAAAGCTCCGGCGTCTTCTGTACTGCGGTGAGTGGATCCAGAGCCACGCCCTCCACATCTACCTGCTCCACGCCCCCGACTTCTTCGGTTGCCGAGATGCCGTCGAGCTCGCGGCGCTCGACGCCGCCGCGGTGGAACGCGGCCTTCGGCTGAAAAAGACCGGCAATCACCTCATGGAGACCGTCGGCGGCCGGGCGATCCACCCCGTCAACGTCCGCCTCGGCGGTTTCTACCGCGCCCCGACCCGGGAGGAGGTCACGGCCCTCGTCGAGCCGCTGCGGCGAGCCCGGGACGAGTCACTCGAGACGGTCGCCTGGGTCGCCGGCTTCGCCTTCCCCGAGATCGAGGCTCCCTACCGGTTCGTCGCCCTTTCCCACCCGGATCACTACGCGATCGAGACCGGGCGCATCGTGTCCTCGGACGGGATTGACGCGACGGCCGCGGAGTTCGCCGAGCTCGCCGTCGAGGAGCACGTCGAACGCTCGACGGCTCTCCAGTCCCGGATCGAAGGCCGGGGACCGTACCTCACGGGGCCGCTCGCCCGCTACGCCCTCAACCACTCCAAACTCCCTGCCATCGCCCGCGACGCCGCCGCCGCGGCCGGCCTCGGCCCGGTCTGCAACAACCCGTTCCGCAGCGTCATCGTGCGCGCGGTCGAGCTCCTGTTCGCCTGTGACGAGGCCCTCCGCCTGGCGACGGAGTACGAACCTCCCGAGCCTCCGGCTGCCACCGTCGTGCCCAGGGCCGGCACCGGGGCGGGCGCGACCGAGGCGCCGCGCGGGATGCTCCTGCAGCGCTACGAACTCGAAGCCGACGGGACGATCCACGCGGCGCGCATCATGCCCCCCACGGCGCAGAATCAACTGACGATCGAGTCCGACGTCCGCCGGGTCGTCGAGTTGGGCCTCGAGCTGAGCGACGCGGAGTTGACGGCGCGCTGCGAGCTCGCGATCCGCAACCACGACCCGTGCATCTCGTGCGCGGCCCACTTCCTCGACGTCTCGATCGATCGCTCATGACGGCACGTGTCGTCGTCGCCGGGATCGGCAACGACTTTCGCCGTGATGACGGTGCCGGCCCGGCCGTCGCCCGCCTCGTCGCCGCCTCGACCGGGGCTGAAGACATCGGCCCGATCGCCGAACCCCTCGACCTTGTGGGCCGCTGGGAGGCCGCGACGCTCGCCGTTCTCGTTGACGCGACGCGCTCCGACGCCCCGGCGGGGACGGTGTGCCTCGTCGACCTCGGCGACGCCGACCATCAGTCGAACACGAGCACCCACGCCATCGGGCTGGACCGGGTCGTGCGACTCGCCCAGGCCCTCGGGAGCGCGCCGAACCGGGTCGTCGTCGTCGGCGTCGAAGGGCTGGACTTCTCGGACGGGACGGGGCTGTCCCCGCCCGTGCGGGATGCGGTCCCCCTCGCGGCGCGCCGGATCGCCGATCTCATCACCGAGACGGCCTGATCGGGGGCCCGGGATGTGCATGAGCCGGCTCCACAGGATCGTCACGGTCTCCGACGACGGATCGGTCGTCGCGGCGGACATCGACGGGAGTACCCACAAGCTGTCGCTCCTCGCCTACGAGGGCGACGCCCCGCGGCCCGGTGACTGGGTCGTCGCCCACAGCGGCTACGCCCTCGCCCCCGCCGACCGAGCCGAGGCCGAGGCCACGCTCGCGGAGTACCGCGGGGGTCCCGCGGCGCAAGATCCGAACAGCAGTCCGAACTAGGAGGCGAAATGGCCAATTCGACGAATGCCGCGGAAAAGACCCGCCTTCCCGGACTGTACGTCGCCGGGGCGACGGCGATCGTCAGCGGAATCTCGGTCTTCGTCAATAGCTACGGCGTGAAGAGCTTCCAGTCGCCCGCGGTCTACACGACGGCGAAGAACCTCGCCGCGACGCTCGTCATCGCCGCCTTCGTCGCCCTCGCCTGGCTGGCGACCCGCGGCGAGGGCCGCGACGCCCGGCGAACCACCGAGCCCGCCGCGCCGACCTCGTCGCGCCCGTTGTCCGGGGTCGCCCGCCTCGCCGGGTTCGCCTACGTCGCCGCGATCGGCGGCGGGGCCGCCTTCATCCTCTTCTTCGACGGCCTCGCCCGCACCTCGGCCGTTCCGGCCGTCTTCCTCCACGACACGCTCGTCATCTGGGTCGCCCTCGCCGCGCTCCCGCTCCTCGGCGAGCGGCTCGGACCCTGGAACCTCGCGGCCATCGCCCTCCTCGTCGTCGGTGTCACGGCGACCTCGGGCGGCGTCGGGCATCTCGTCGTCGACTCCGGCAACGCCCTCGTGCTCGCCGCCACAATTCTCTGGGCGATCGAGGCGGTGATCGCCAAGCGCCTTCTCGCCGGCATCACCCCGTCGGGCCTCGCGCTCGTGAGGATGGGTGGCGGCGCCGTCGTTCTCGTCGGCTACCTCGGCGCGACGGGTCAGTTCCACACGCTCGTCGGGCTCGGCGGGAGCGGACTGCGCTGGGCACTCGTCACCGGCTGTCTGCTCGGCGGCTACGTGACGACGTGGATGACCGCGCTCAGCCGGGCGCGGGCCGTCGACGTCACCTCGGTCCTCGTCGCGAGTGCGGCGGTCACAATCTTCCTCGACACCGTCGTCCACCACACCGGTCTCGCCTCCGACACGGTCGGGCTCGTGCTGCTGGCGCTCGGCGTGGCGGCGGTCGTCCGGGCCTGGCCGCGAGTCGCCCGGGCGTGAGGGGCCCCGTCCTCTTCGCGAGGTACGCCTACCCGCCGAACGCCCTCGGCTACTGCGGCCCCGCGGACCACGAGGCGCTGCTCGGCGCGTCGAGCGGCGGGGGCGATCTCCGGGAGCTCAGCTACCTCGCGCCGCGCTTCGAGGGTGCCTGGCCCTACCTCGAGCTGATCGCGGGTTGCAACGGCATCTCGGATCCCCTGGACGAACGCGTCGTCGAGGCGTACTGGGTCGGCAACGCGCTGCTCGAACACGTCCCCGAGAGGGCGCTCGTCGCCTCGCTCGAGAAACGTTTCGCCCGACGCGCGGCCGGCGACTTCGAGTCCATCGCCACGGCGGTCCCCCTCGGCGGGGTCGCCCACCACAGCTTCCACGTCTTCGCCGTCTATCCCTGGCTCGGCCTGTTGCGATCCGGGACGCACGGTCCGGCCTTAGCCGTCCTCGACCGCTGTCGCATCCGCTGGGGGCGTGTCGAGGCCGTCGACGGCGACTTGGTCGTCGTCGCGAATCGCACGCTCGATTTCCACGATGACCGACTCGTCCTCGGCGGGCTCCGCCTCGAACAGGCCCGGCGCGCCGGCGGCGGCGTAGGAATCCTCGACGACCTCGCCGTCGGCGAGGTCGTCTCGCTCCACTGGGATTGGGTCTGCGAGCGGTTGTCGGTGCCGCGCCTCGCCAGGTTGCGGCGCGCCACGGCGCGCAACCTCGCCGCGGTCAACGCCCTTCCGGTGCCCGGTCCGGTCGCCGCCGTCAACTCCTGGGGCAACTAGACCTCCCCGGCGGCCCGGTCCGCCCGGCAGGAACTGGCAAATCGCGCCGAAGCCGACGACCCGATGGTCCTTTCAGGAGGGAAGGCGGCGCCAGAGCGACCGTGGCAGACAACGCGCCAGCGGCATCACGACGCCGAGCACGCGGGGAACCCACACGACGGGCTCGCCGGTGCCGAGGGCACGCACCACCGCGCCGGCGACGGCGTCCGCGGTCGTCGAGAGCGGCATCGGCCGGCGGCCCGCCGTCATCTTCGTGGCGACGAATCCCGGCCGCACGACGATGGTGTCGACGCCGCTCCCCCGGAGGGCGTCGCCGAGCCCCTGGCTGAATCCGTCGAGTCCCGCCTTGGCGGCGCCGTAGACGAAGTTGGCGCGCCGCACCCGCACCGCCGTCGCCGACGAGAAGACGACGAAGCGCCCGTGCCCCTGGCGGCGCAGGATCCGGGAGAAGGCGATCATCGCCGCGGCGAGCCCGGTGAAGTCCGCCGAGATCACGTCGGCGACACCCGGCGCCGTGAGGTCCTCGAGGCGGCCGTCGCCGAGGACACCGGCGGCCACGATGACGAGGTCGATCGGTCCGACCCGGCGCGCTACCTCGTCGGCGAAGGTCTCGTGCGACGCCGTGTCGCGCGCGTCGAAAGTCACGGTCTCGACGGCATCGACACCGAGGCCGGTCAGTTCGCGCGCCACGGGCTCGAGGGCTTCCTGGTGCCGTCCGGCGAGGAGCACCGACACCAGGCCCCGCTGGGCGAGCAGCCGGAGCACGGCCCGGGCGAGGTCGGAGCTTCCGCCGAGGACGACCACCGTCTGGGGCACCCCGAACACGTCGTCCATCTCGGCTCCTGTCCGCCGCCTCGCGTCCTCGCGCACCGCGTCCCGCGCTGCTGGATCATCGCGCCACACCGGCGGGCATGGGCACACCGCGACCCCGTGGGGACGACGACGCCCGGCGCGCCTGGCTCCGTCCCGTGCGGGACGGCGCCTTTCCCGGTCTCGGGCGCGACGACGCGCGATTCGGCACAATGCCGGTGTGCTCCGCGGACTCGCACTCGTCGCAGCCGGGATCGCGCTCTCGATCGCGGCGAGTTACACGACGGCTTTCTCGACGGGTGCCGATGTCGTCACGGCTGCGGCGATCGGCGTTTTCGTCGCGGCCGGGATCGGCGCGGCCTTCCACCGGAGGCCGGCGGCGCACGCCGCGCGCCTCGCCGCGAGGACCAGCCCTCAGGGCGACGAAATCGGCGCCCCGCCCGGCGGTCCCCTGCGTGCCGGCTTCGTGCTCTGGGCCGTCACCGGCGGCATCGCGCTCGCCTTCGAGCTCGGGAACTACTTCGTGACGCCGCGAACGGCACACCCGACCGTCAGCTACTTCCTCGCCGGGGCCGCCGGCGAGCCCTGGTCGCGCGGCGTCCTCTTCGCGTGCTGGCTGGCCCTCGGCGGTTACCTCGTCCGGCGATGAGCGACCGGCTGATCACGATCGCGGCCTGGATCGCCCTCGTCGCGGCGCTCGCCACGCTCCAGGCCGTCGCGGTGTCGACCCGCGGCCGGTTCCCGGGGATCGGCGAGGCCATCAACCGGCTCGCCCGCCTGCCGGTTGGTCGCGTCGCGCTCGCCCTCGGGTGGATGTGGCTCGGCTGGCACGTCTTCGCCCGCTGACCAGGCTCCCCCGAGTCCGCGTCCGATTTCAACCTCGAGGTCTTCGGCTGCACAGCCGGCCGCCGCCGTCTCGGTGGCGAGCGCGGCGCGCAGCGCCGGGCGCTCCTCGTCGGAGCCGGCGAGAACCAGGGCCAGCCGGTGCTGTTCCCGACGAACGAGCGCCATCGTGAAGAACCACACCCCGGTGCGGTCGCGCCGCTGGGCGAGGCCGGTGATCTTGCGACCTCGCCGGGTCACCTCCCCCGGCCCGATCCCGGAGAAGCAGACGCGCCGTGACCACGCCGTCGCGACGAGCCGACCATCGTGAACCGCCAGTCCGTCCCGGCGACCCGAGGCGACGGCGATGGCGTCGCGCCACAGCGCACCGACCCAGGCCGACGCCCGCCCGACGTCGGGGTCGAAGAGCGGATCCGCCACCGGCACGAACAAGTCGAGCCAGACCTGCGACCCGGGGACGACGACGACCGCGCCGCCGCCGCCGCGGCGCCGGGCGACCGCGAGGCCCGCGTCAAGACAGCGTTCGGTGTCGAGGTCGGTTTCCGGTTGGGCACTGCCGAGCACGACCGCCGCCGCCGCGGGATGGACGAGGCACGCCAGTCGTCCCCCGCCCGGGTCGGGCTGCGCCGCGACGAGCGAGGAGGGAATCCCACGCCTTTCCACCAGTCGCCAACCGCCGCACCAGGGTGGCACCGGCCCCGGCACGTTGTCGCTTAACCCGCGGCGCGCTCGACGAGCGGCGCCACGTAGGGCTTCCACTCGGTCCGCACGTCGCCGCTTGCCGCGAGCAACCAGACCCGCGAATAGGGCGCATGCGGCAAGCGACGCAGGGTGAGACCCGTCTCCTCGAGCAGACGGTCCTCTTTCAGCGCATTGCAGCGCCGACACGCCGCGACGACGTTCTCCCAGATGTGCGCCCCGCCGCGACTGCGCGGCGTGATGTGGTCGATGTTCTCCGCTTGCCCACCGCAGTACTGGCAGCGATGGCCGTCGCGGGCGAACACGCTCCGCCGGGTGATGGCGATCCGTGCCTGGCGGGGCACCCGGACGAAGTGCGACAGCCGGACGACCGACGGCTCGGGGAAGACGACCTTTTCGGAGTGGTAGTGCCGGCCGGTGTCGTGGACAAGTTCGGCCTTCTGGTCGATCACGAGGACGAGAGCCCGCCGCGACGACACGACGCAGATCGGCTCGTACGTCGCGTTGAGAACGAGAGATCTGCCGTTCACGTCAGGTCCGATCGTCCTCGCAAGCGTCGTTTTCCGCCGTCACCGGCGAGGCTAGCGCGCGACCCGTCGCCGCAACGGCACTGTCCTTTGCAGAGTCCGCATCTGGCGGGCCCAGGCGAGATAGTCCGCGAGGTCCTCCGCCGACGGGACGGCGCAGGGGTCGCCGTAAGCGACTTCCATGCGAAAGGCGATCCAGTCCCTGTCGGGAAGCGGGAGGAAGGGGCGGCGACGCCACCATCGCTTCGGCACGAGGCCGACCGCCACCCGTACCGCAGACGGCAAGAGGCCCGGTCGGCGGGCAAGAACCAACAAGAGCGACAAGCCGGCCCGCGTCAGGGCGGCGCGCCCGGCACGGTCCAATGCGCTCAGTGCTCGCGCCCGAACCGAGAGCGGAGGCGCCGGCCGATCATCGAGAGCTCCTGGGAGAGCGCCCACGGCTTTCCCCGACGCGTCGCGGCGGCGTCGGCATGCCGGAACACCTGACGCGCGCTCCGCTCGAACAGCAGCGCCGCGACGAGCATGACGAGGAAACCGCAGGTCCCGATCAGCGTAGAAGAACGGAACGAGACGAGCAGCACGACGAATCCCATCACGAAGATCACCGCCGACCAGCGCATGGAGCGACCGGCGAGCGAACGCGGACGCCTCGGCCGGACGCGGTTCGCGAACCCGCGATCGTGCTCGTAGAGCTTCTCTTCCAGCTCGTGGAGAATGCGCTGTTCGTCCTCCGAAAGCGGCACCCTCTCCCCCTCCTCGCCACGTGGGCGCCCGCGCGGCCCGAACCGCGGCCGCGCCGTCCCCCGTCAGGCTAATCCGCGGCGGACGCCGAGCCGCGCGCGGCATTCTCGCGCCGCGTCCCCTGCACCGCCAACGGCGGAATTCGCCTCTAGCGCCGTTTTCGCCGGGTGTGGCCGCGCCTCTGCGTCGCGCGGCGCCCGGCCGCCGCCGCCGAAGAAATGGCGTCGGACCCGAAGCGGCGGCGGATCTCGTCGGCCGCGAGCTCGACGTCCGCCCTCCCTTCGGCCGGGGGCGGCGTCGCGACCCTTGACCCGGACCCGGCGAACAGGCCGAGCTGGACGGCGTGCTCGAGCGTCGCCTCGTCGAGATGGGACACCGACACGCCGAGCAGGCGCACGCCCCGGCCGAGATCGACCGCGGCGAGCAGCTCGTTCGCCACCGCGGCAATCTCCGCCGCCGTCGCGACCGGTCGGTCGAGCGATCGGGAACGTTCGATCGTTGCGAAATCACCAAAGCGCACCTTGATCGAGATCGTGCGTCCGGCGACGCCTCGTGCTCGGCAGCGCGCCGCGACCGAAACGGCGAGCTCCCGAGCCTTGCTCGCCAGCGACTCCGGATCACGGTCGTCGACGTCGAACGTCTGCTCGTGGCCAATGGAGCGGACAACACGGTCAGTGACCACCCGCCGGTCGTCCCGGCCCGAGGCGAGATCGCAAAGCGCCGCGCCGTGTGAGGATCCGAACAGGGCGACGAGCCGTTCCCGTCCGATGAGGTCAAGGTCCCCCACCGTCGTCACTCCGAGACGCCGCAAACGCTCCCCAGTGGCCGGCCCGACCCCGGGGACAGCGCTCACGGGGTGAGCACGCAGAAAGGAGAGCTCGTCGGCGGCCGCCACGAGGACGACCCCGGCGCCCGGCTCGAACCCGTCCGGTCCGACTCGGGGTTTCGCCGCCTTGGAGGCGAGCTTGGCAACGAGTTTGGTCCGCCCGACACCGATGGCGCAGGTGAGACGGAGCTCGTCGAGCACCCTCTGACGCAGGCTCGTCGCGATCGTCCAACTGTCGCCGAACAGCTGATGGGCGCCGGACAGGTCGAGGAAGGCCTCGTCGATCGAGATCGGCTCGACGATCGGCGTGACCTCGTGACAGATCCCGATCAGACGCTCGCTCGTCTGCGAGTAGAGATCGTGATGCGGCACGACGACGACGAGCCCCGGACAGCGCCGCCGAGCCGCGCCGACCGGCATCGCCGATCGCACACCGAAAAGGCGGGCCTCGTAGGAGGCCGAGGCGACGACGGCTCGCGGCCCCGTCCCGCCGACGACCACGGGCCTGCCGGCGAGCGAAGGGTCCTCCAGGACCTCGACCGCGGCGAAGAACGAGTCCATGTCGAGGTGCAGAACGTCGGTCGCGTCGATCGTCGTCCCCCGCCGGAGCGAAGGGCAGCCGGACCCGAGGGAACGATCCACCCGCGCGGCCTCCTAGCGCCCGAGCCAGATCCGGCGAAAGGCCTCGGCGTAGTCGACGCCGGCCGCCCGCCCCGCCTCGGCGGCGCGCTCTTCCATCACGGCGCGGAACGACTCGCCCGCGTCGCCGAGCTGGCTCATGTGACAGCAGACGGCGTCCCCCTTGCGACCGACGGTCGCGGTCACCTCGACGCAGACATTCGGCTCGAGAGAGCCGGACAACAGGGCAAAGCTGACCGCGTGCGGAGACCCGGCCTCGGGAAAGTACAGCGGAGACGCCGCCGCCGGCGCCGCGGCGTCGAGGGCGGCGAAGCCGACAGCACGGTGGTCGCGGTGGTTGTAGTAGTGCTCGCCGAAGAAGACAGCGAGAGGATCCGGGCAGACCAGCACTTCCGGTCGGAGCTCGCGCAGCAACGCGACGAGCTCGCCCCGCAGCCCGACATCGTTCTCGAACTCTCCGTCGGGACGTCCGAGTCGGTGCACGCCCGCGAGCCCGAGGACCGCCGCCGCCGCCTCGATCTCCGCGGCGCGCGCCGCGACCAGCGACTCCGCTGGCATCGCGGCATCCCGCGTGCCCTTGTCTCCTGCCGCGCAGACGATGAGATCGACGGCGCACCCCGCGTCCGCCCAGCGCGCGAGCGTCCCGCCGCACGAGACGTCGGAGTCGTCGGGATGGGCGTAGATGGCAACCGCTCGACGCGGCGCCTCTCCGAGAAGCTCGACGGGCACTGTCTCTCAGCTCAGCGATCGGCGTGGGGCGCGCCCGGCCGGCACGCTTTCGCCCCGGTGCTGCTTCGGCGCCGTCGCCTTCGTCAGGAGGCCTGCCTCCCGTTCGAAATCTCCGAGGCTCTCGAAACCCTTGTACACACTGGCGAAACGGATGTACGCGACCTCGTCGAGCTCTCTCAGGCGATCGAGCACGGCGACGCCGATCTCCACGGTCGTCACGTCTCGCCCGCCGTGGGCAAGCTCGTTCTCGACCGCGACGGCGAGCGCCTCGATCTCGTCGTCGTCGACCGGCCTGTTCTTGCAGGCGGCCCGCACGCCGGCAATGACCTTCTCCCGACGGAACGGTTCCCGCTCCGTAGACCGTTTCACGACGAAAGTCACCGCCCCGCCGATCCGCTCGAAGGTCGTGAAGCGATAGCCACAGTTGCGGCACTCGCGGCGGCGGCGGATCGACTCACCCTGATCCACCTCGCGGGAATCGATCACGCGGTCGTCACCGGCCGAGCACCTCGGACAACGCACCGCGGGAGAGTAGCGCCCCGCGGGACCGACCCGGATCGCCGTGGCGCGCCAGCCGTCGGGATCAGGGAACGGCGAGGACCACCCCGGACCGCAGCGGCGCCCCGTGGAGCTCGGCCTCGAGCGTCGCGACGACCTGCAGGGGGTCATCTCGCGGATCGAGCTTCGTGGCGATCGCCCACAGGGTGTCGCCAGGTCGGGCGACGTAGACGACCGCGCGACCACCCCGGCCCGCGACCCCGCTCTCCGTCGAGCGGAGCACTCCCGCCCCGACCCAGAGCCCGGCAAGGGCCACGATCGTCGTGAACCCTTCCACGACGCGACGCCACACTCCGGGGCGCGGCACCGCCCGGGCCCGGCGCGCTGCGGCGGACGCCCTGTCGCGGGTGGGCGTCGAACCGCGGACCTCGTCGTCGACGGGTGCGGGGCGCGGCACGACCTCGAGTCTGGGGCCCGGCACCGACCAGACCCTCGCCTCGCCGACTGGATCGACCACCCCCGCCATGCTCGCCTCCGGCTGGCACGACCTTGAGCGGTCGACCTGCCTCCGTTCGCGCGCCAGGACGTCATCGTCGCACGAACGTCTGTTCGGTGTCAACAATTGAACGAACGGGTGTTCCACGAACGGATGTTTGCATTCCGGTGTGACAAAGATGTAACTTTGCGCCCGGGACGTGGCCGCAGGCCGCTCGCGAAAGGCGGGGCAGATGGCCGAAACGCAGCTCTCGGGCAAGCGTCGTCAGATCCTCGAGTTCATCGAGCGGCAGGTCCGCGAACGCGGTTATCCGCCCTCGGTGCGCGAGATCGGAGAGGCCGTCGGCCTCACCTCCTCCTCAACCGTCCACACGCACCTCCAGATCCTCCAGCGCCAGGGTTATCTCCGCCGGGACCCGACAAAGCCGCGCGCGATCGAGGTCTCCTTCGAGCCCTCGTCGGGTGCCGCCATCGGCGTGCGACCGGTCGCGCACGTGCCCCTCATCGGGGACGTCGCCGCCGGCGTCGGGGTGCTCGCCGAGGAAAACGTCGAAGAGGTCCTGCCGGTGCCGGGGGACTTCACCGGACCCGGCGAACTCTTCATGCTCCGGGTGCGGGGCGATTCGATGATCGAGGCGGGAATTCTCGACGGCGACTTCGTCGTCGTCCGGCACCAACCCGAGGCTGAACCGGGCGATGTCGTCGTCGCCGGCATCCCCGACGGCGAGGCGACGGTGAAGACCTTCCGCCGTCGGCGCGGCCGGATCGTGCTCGTCCCGGCGAATCCCCGCATCGCCGAGATCGAACTTCCCCCCGAGGAGGTCACGATCTACGGCAAGGTCGTGACCGTCCTGCGCCGTCTGTAGGGCGTTCAGGCTCCGTCGAGGAGCGACCGGAGAATCGCGTACACGCCGTCGAGTTCGCCCCGACTGACGCGCTCGTCGGCGTGATGGCAGAGCAACGGGTCACCCGGACCGAAGTTCGTGGCGGCCAGCCCCCGCGCGGCGAAGTGCGAGACGTCGGTCCAGCCGAGCTTGGCGCGGGGTTCGGCGCCGGTCGCCGCGACGAGCGAAGCCAGAATCGGATGGGCGAGGCGCGGTGGTGCCGGCGCGTCGACCTCTTCGATCTCGATCGAGTCACCGCGGGAATACTCGAGCGCCGGGCCGATCAACGCCTCGATCGACTCGCGGGCTTGCTCGGCGTCGCGGTCGGGCGCGAAACGGTGGCTCAAGAGCGCACAGGCCCGGTCGGGAATGACGTTGGCCTTGGCACGCGACCCGCCCTCCGCCCACACCACCTGCAGCGACTCCCGGTATTCGCAGCCGTCGAGGACGGGACGGCGCTCGGCGAACTCGCCAGCCCGCGCGAGCACCGCGCCAAGACGGTGGAGCGCGTTGTCGCCCATCGACGGGCGGGCGACGTGGGCCGCTGTGCCCCGCGTCGTGACGACGAGCCGCATCACACCCTGACAGCCGGCCTCGACGAACGATCCGGTGGGCTCCAGCAGGAGTGCGACGTCGCCCGTGAGCAAATCCGGGCGCGCCGCGTCGACAGCTGCGATCCCCGAATATCGCCTCTCCACCTCCTCGCAGGCGTAGAGCACGTACGTGAGGTCGTAACGCGGCGCCCCGATCTGCTGGGCCAGGGCGAGCAGGACCGCGACACCGCCCTTCATGTCGACACTGCCCACGCCGTAGCAGACGTCGCCCTCGACGCGGGACCCGGCCTTGCCGGTCGGGGGGACCGTGTCGAGGTGGCCGGCGAGCACGACCCGTTCGGCGCGGCCGAGCGCGGTTCGGGCGATGACGTTGTCGCCGAGGCGCGCCACCTCGAGGCCGGGGGCGCGGCGCAACTCGGACTCCACGAACCCGGCTATCGCCCCCTCGTCGTGACTGACCGAGGGGATGTCGACGAGCTCGGCGGTGAGCGCCAGCAGGTCCGTCACGGCGACACTCCGGGAGTCACTCCGGAATCGCGCAGAATCTCGTTCAGCTGCGCCTTGTCGTGACGTTTCCCCGCCTCGAGATGCCGGATGACGAGCACGCACGGTAGGAAGAACTCCCCGCCCGCGAACTGCCGCCGACGCGAGGCGCCGACCGCGACGCTCCAGGGCGGAACCCGCCCGCGGCTGATCTCCTCGCCGGTTGCCGCATCGATGACAGGCATCGAGCCCGTGAGGATCGATCCCGCGCCGAGCACGGCACCGCGGCCGACGCGTGCCCCCTCGGTGAGGATCGACCGACTTCCGATCAAGGCTTCGTCCTCGACGACGACCGGGACGGTGTTCGGCGGCTCGAGGACACCGCCGATGCCAACGCCGCCCGAGAGGTGGACCCGTGCCCCGATCTGGGCGCAGGAGCCGACCGTCGCCCAGGTGTCGACGAGCGTCTCGGCTCCGACGCGAGCGCCGATGTTCACGTAGCTCGGCATGAGGATGACGCCGCGATCGAGAAACGCCCCCCACCGGGCCGTCGCGCCCGGGACAACGCGCACGCCCTGGGCGAGGTAGTTCTTCTTCAACGGGATCTTGTCGGCGAACTCCAGCGGTCCGATCTCGGTCGTCGTGAGGCGCGACAAAGCAAAGAGCAGCAAGATCGCCTCGCGTAACCACTCGTGGACGACGACCTCGCCGCTCTCGTCGACCTCGGCGACACGCGCCGCGCCCGCGTCGAGGAGCTCGATCGCGGCCTTGACCGTCGCCCGAGCGCCCTCGTCGGAGGTGGAGAGCTCGCCCCGGCGTCGCCAGAGCTCCTCGATCGACGCCTCCAGACTTTCCATCGCTCCTCCGGCGGCGAGGCTAACGCGATGCGGCGCCCCGCCCCGAAAGGTGTGCGCCGTGGCGGCGGATTCCCCTCAACTCCAGGCGAACAGAAGGCGCCCACCCGTGTCCGTCCCGGGGTCGCCTCACGAGGGCCCGCCGCCGACGGAGCCGTCGCCGTCCCCCCTTGATGCTTTCGCGACGGTGAACTGCGAAAAACGGCGCCGGCCGGCCTCGTCGAGCCGGGCCCGCACCGCCAGACCCGAACCGGAGTCGCGCTGGTCGAGAACCTCGCCGTCGCGGTGCAACGCGGCGATGACGTCACCCCGCTCGTAAGGGACGGAGAGCTCGACCGTGCGGTCGCGGACCCGCAGCGCCTCGGCGATGGCGTGCAGCAGGCCGTCGAGACCCTGACCCGTCACCGCCGAGCAGACGACCGAGTCCGGATGCTGCCGGTGCAGCCGGCCGGCGCTCACCGGCGCGAGGTCGCTCTTGTTGAAGGTGAACAGCTCGGGCACCGAGTCCGCCCCGATCTCGGCGAGCACCGATCGCACAGCGGCGATCTGGGCATCCGGATCGGGCGCCGCGGCATCGACGACGTGGACGAGCAGATCGGAGTCGGCGACCGTCTCGAGCGTCGAGTGGAAGGCGGTGACGAGTTGGTGCGGGAGCTTGCGGACAAAACCGACGGTGTCCGAACAGAGCACCGTCTCACCGCCAGGCAGCTCGAGCCGACGCGTTCTCGGATCGAGGGTCGCGAAGAGGCGATTCTCGACGAGCACGTCGGCGTCGGTCAAAGCGTTGAGGAGGGTGGACTTGCCGGTGTTCGTATAGCCGACGAGCGAGACCGTCCGGCGGGCGCCCCGCCGGCGACGGCGGCGCTGTGTTTTCCGCGTCGCTTCCAGGTTGGCGAGCACGACCTCGAGCCGTTGGATCCGCTGCTGGAGGCGCCGTCGGTCAACCTCGAGCTGGGTCTCGCCAGGACCCCGGGTCCCGATCCCTCCGGCCTGCTGGGAAAGGGTCACGCCCTTGCCTCGCAACCGGGGCAGCCGGTATTGGAGCAGCGCCAGCTCGACCTGGGCGCGGCCTTCCTCGGTCCGGGCGTTCTGGGCGAAGATGTCGAGGATCACCGCCGTGCGATCGATCGCCGTCCGCCCGATGATCCGCTCCAGGTTGCGCTGCTGGGCCGGACTGAGCTCATCGTCGAAGACAACGGTGTCGGCGTCGACCGCCTCGCACAGAGCGTGAAGCTCCTCCGCCTTGCCCCGACCGATGTAGGTCGCGGCATCGAGGGTGTCGCGAGCTTGGACGACGCGGGCCGCTTCGTCAGCTCCCGCGGTGTCGACGAGCAGGGCGAGCTCGTCGAGGCTTGCTTCGACCTCGCCCAGGGTGCGCGGTCGACTGGCGACCCCGACGAGCACGATCCGCTCTCGAAAGCGGCGCTCGATGAGCGTCACGCGAAGCGATCCTTTTTCGCCGACAGCCACTCCGAGTCGACGACGACTTCGGCGACGCGTACGGCCGACCCGGCGAGCGTGGCCTCCACGCCCGCGTCGTTCGGGGCGAGCTCGACGACGAGATCGCCGCCCGGGTTGTGGACGGTAACGGAGGCGCCGACGAGCCCAGCGAGGTGGGCCGCCGCCGCGGCCGCCACGCTCCCGGATCCGCACGCCAGGGTGAGGCCGGCCCCCCGCTCCCAGACGACCAGGCTGAGCTCGTCGCGGCCTCGGTGGGACGCGACGAGCTCGACGTTGCGGCCACCGGGGACGCCGTCACCAAGTGCTGGTCCGACGACGGCGAGATCCACGTCGGAAAGATTCGCTCCGAGAAGGACGAGGTGGGGGTTCCCGACGTCGACGTTGAACGCCCGCCGGTTCCGGACCGGTGAGGACGGGAGCGCCTCGACCCGGACGACCCCCATCCCGACGCGCACGGTGATGGGGCTGCTTTCCCCGGTGCCGTCGACCGTAGCCGTGACGTCGCCCGCCGCGGTCTCGACGACGAGCTCGTCGGCGCGGACCAGACCCTCGTCTCGGGCACACAGCACGCCACAGCGAAGGCCGTTCCCACTCGTTTGCGCCACGGACCCGTCGGCGTTGCGCAGGTCCATCCGTAACGCGCCGCCCCGGCCGGGTGCCGAGAGCCGGATCAGTCCGTCCGCGCCGACACCTCCGTGCCGCTCGCAGAGCGCCACGGCCAAGTTGGCGCCGAACGGGCCTTCGCGGCGCCAGTCGACGACGATGAGGAAGTCGTTCCCGATCGCCTCGTACTTGCGAAGTTCGAGCCGTGCCACGCGGTCAGTCTCGCGCCGGGTCGCCGGCGCGGCCCGCCGTGCCGGCGAGGGCGTCGAGGGCCTCGTCGAAGTCACGCCGCTGCGCCTCAAGCCAGACGATCCGGGGGTCGCGACGAAACCACGACTCCTGACGGCGCGCGAAGGCCCGCGTCCGGCGCAGGATCGCGGCGCGGGCCTCCTCGAGCGTCATATCTCCCGCGACGTGCTCGATGAGCTCCCGATAGCCGAGCGCTTGGCGGGCGGTGCGGGACAGGCCGCCCTCCCGGGTGACGAGCGCGGCGACCTCGTCGACGAAGCCCGCGGCGAACTGCGCCTCGAGCCGTGCCGCAATCCGTCTGTCGAGCTCGTCACGGGGAAGCGTCAGCCCGACAAGGCAAAAGCGCGTCGGACCGTAGTGTCCGAGCCCGGGGCCCGCAGCGCTGAAGGGCCGCCCCGAGCCGATGACGACCTCGAGAGCCCGCACGAGGCGGCGGCGATTGGTCGGCGAGACGCGCGTCGCCGCGGTCGGGTCCAGGACGACGAGGCGCGCGTAGAGCCCGGCGAGCCCGTCCGGCCCGTCTGCTTCTGTCTCGAGCGCCGCCGCGACCTCCGGGTAACGCCCGGGCAGGGCGAGCTCGTCGACGAGGGCCCGGTGATAAAGGCCGGTCCCCCCGACGAGAACGACGCGGTGACCACGGCCTTCGATCCCGGCGACGGCGGCGCGGGCGTGGCGTTGAAAACGCGCCACCGAGAACTCCTCGCCCGGATCACAGACGTCGAGGAGATGCCAGGTGACGTCGCGCCTTTCGTCGGGGGTCGGCTTGGCGGTCCCGATGTCGAGTCCGCGGTACACGGCGATGGCGTCGACCGACACGAGCTCGACTCCGGCGTGGCGGCGCGCGTAGCGGACGGCGGCCGCGGTCTTGCCCGTCGCCGTCGCGCCGACCACCGACAGATGGCGCGCCTCCCGGTCGAGGTGCACCGCGCCAGACAGCCGGGAGCGGCTGACCTGGTCTTTGCCCCCACACTCGCCCGCCGAGGAGGTGACGTTCCGACTGGCGGCGGTCGGCCGAAGCCGACCCGACGCCACCTTGTACGGCACGCTTTGCTCCTTCTCCACGCGGCACCGGGCGGCACCGCCTGGGCGGGGCTTACTTCTAAGCCGCACCATGCTCAGCAACCACAGGTCGCCTTACGTGGGTCGTTTCGCCTGCGGCTGGCTTCGACTTGCAACCACAGACCCGCTCCCGGCCGGGTTCGAGTCTACGACGGCCTCAGGTCCCCGAGGTCCAGGACCCGAGGTAGATCCGCTGTGCCTCGGTGAGCTCGTCGACGGACACGCCCATCGATGCGAGCTTCAGGCGCGCGATCTCCTGATCGATCGCCGTCGGCACGTCGTAGACGCGCGCCTCGAGCTCGCCGCGGTGCGCGAGCGCCCATTCCACGGCGAGGGACTGATTGGCGAACGACATGTCCATCACCGCCGCCGGGTGACCCTCGGCCCCACCGAGGTTGACGAGCCGGCCCTCGGCGAGGACGCGGATCCGCTTCGTCCCGCCCTTGCCGTCGGGGATCGCGAACTCCTCGACGTTCGGACGCACCGCTCGGCGCCGCCCGTCGGCGAGTTTCGCGAGCGCCTCGAGATCGATCTCGACGTCGAAATGGCCCGAGTTGGCGAGGATGGCTCCGTCCGGCATCAAGCCGAAATGTTCGGCGCGCAGCACGTCGCGGTTGCCGGTGACGCTGATGAAGATCTCCCCGTCGACGGCTGCTACGCCCATCGGCGCGACCCGGAAGCCGTCCATCACCGCCTCGAGGGCGCGCAACGGGTTGATCTCGGTAACCGTGACGATCGCGCCGAGGCCCCGCGCCCGGGAGGCGACTCCCTTGCCGCAGAAGCCGTAGCCCGCGACGACGACACGCGATCCGGCGAGAAGCACGTTCGTCGACCGGACGATCCCGTCGAGCGTCGACTGACCGGTCCCGTAACGGTTGTCGAACATGTGCTTCGTGTCGGCGTCGTTCACCGCGATGATCGGGTAACGCAGTGCTTGGTCCCGCTCCATCGCCCGCAGCCGGATCACACCGGTCGTCGTCTCCTCCGTCCCGGCGACAACCCCGCCTACCTGCTCCGGGCGGAGCTGGTGCAGACGGGAGACGAGATCGCACCCGTCGTCCATCGTGACCGTCGGATGGGCGTCGAGCGCGGCGTCGATGTGCGCGTAGTAGCGACCGGAGTCCTCGCCGCGCACGGCGTAGGTCGCGATGCCCTCGTCCAGGACGAGTGAGGCGGCAACGTCATCTTGGGTCGACAGCGGGTTGGAAGCGCACGCGACAACCCTGGCGCCACCGGCTTTCAGGGTCCTCAGCAGGTTCGCCGTCTCGGTCGTGATGTGCAGACACGCCGCGATCGTCGTATCGGCCAACGGCTTGTCACGCGTGAAGCGCTCCCGGATGGCAGCCAGAACGGGCATATTCCAGTCCGCCCACGCGATCCTCTGGCGCCCGAGCTCGGCGCGGGACGCGTCGGCGATATCGCCCGGCGTCGCCCCGTTCGCAGTTGTCGTTCCCATGCCCACGTCGCGCCCTTTCTCCTGTCCGCCCCGCCGATCGAGCGCGACCGCGCGCCCGGAACCTTGCTTTCCCACCATGGTCGCCGATCGGGACGACGTTGTCACCTCGGAGCCGGTCGCCGAAGGATCGCCGAGCCGCTCCTCGCGCCGGGGTGCCGATCGACGGCGTGTCTCGCGCCGCGGCCCGACGAACTCGCCCTCCCGGTCGGCCTGCGCCTAGAGGTCATGAAGATCACGAACGGCCGAAGAGACTCGCTCACAAGGGGGCGTCGGTCACCCGCCCGAGGAGTCGCCCGGGTCGGCCAGAACTTCCGGTCCGCCCCCGGTCTTAACGGCCGAGGGCTCCCGCGCCGAGAATCGTGCCGCCTCAGCGTCGTCGAGGGTCTCCGACTCCCCGCTGAGCAGCACCGGGATCCCGTCGCGCACGGCGTAGCGGCGCCGCGAGCGCGGGTTGTAGAGAACCTCCTCGTCGGCGAAGTACCAGAGCGGTCCCTTGTCCTCCGGGTCGACGAGGATCGCCAACAGCAACGGGTCGAGACTCATCACGTCCTCTCAGTTCGCGCCGTTCGCGTGCCGGATGAGATCCTCGACCTCGGCGACGTGGGCGGCACACGATCGGGGATCTGCCGCTTCGACGTTGAGTCGCAACAACGGCTCGGTGTTCGACGGTCTTAGGTTGAACCACCAGTCGCCGAAGTCGGCCGTCAGTCCGTCGAGACGGTCGACGGTCCCACCTCGCGCCGCGTAGTGCTGGGCCGCCGCCTCGATGACGGCGGACGTGTCGGTGACGCGGGTGTTCAACTCCCCAGAGCCCGCGTAGCGCTCGAACGGCTGGCGCAGCCGCGACATCGGCACCTTCGCTCGGCAGAGCGCCTCGAGCACGACGACGGCGGCGATGATTCCCGAATCGGCCCGGAAGTTCTCGCGGAAGTAGTAGTGACCGGAATGCTCGCCTGCGAAGACCGCTCCCGTCTCGGCCATCCGGGCCTTGATGAAGGAGTGACCGACCCGCGTCCGCACCGCCACTCCGTGGCACTCGCCGATGACCTCGGGAACGGTCTTCGAACAGATGAGGTTGTAAAGGACCGTCTCACCGGGGTGCTTCGTGAGCATCGCCTGGGCGACGATCGCCGTCGTTGTCGACCCGGAGAGCTGCTCACCGGATTCGTCGATCAAAAAGACCCGGTCGGCGTCACCGTCGAAGGCCAGCCCGACGTCGGCCCCGGTCTCCAGGATCCGGGCGCGCAGGTCCTTCAGGTTCTCCGGTTCGAGCGGATTCGCCGGATGATGGGGGAAGGATCCGTCGAGCTCGCCGTAGAGGACGTCGAGGGAGAACGGCAATCCCGCGAAGACACGCGGCACGACGAGACCGCCCATCCCGTTGGCGGTGTCGGCCACGACCCGCAGCGGCACAAGCTCGGAGACGTCGACGAAGGAACGGACGTGGTCGGCGAACTCGCCGAGCCAGTCGCGTCCGGCGGTCGTCGCGCGCGGCGCGGGCACGTCGCCACCGAGCACGCCCAACGCCAGTTCGGCGCCGCGGCGCACTTCGGTCAGCCCCGTGTCTTGCCCGACTGGCTTGGCACCAGAAAGGCAGAACTTGATCCCGTTGTACTCGGGCGGATTGTGCGAAGCCGTGACCATCGCGCCGGGCGCGCCGAGCACCCCGGAGGCGTAGTAGAGCAGATCGGTCGAGGCGAGCCCGACGGCGACGACGTCGGTGCCCTCGGACTCCGCGCCCGCGGCGAACGCGGCCGCGAGCCCGGCGCCGGAGGTCCGCATGTCGTGGGCGACGAGGACGCGCTGCGCGCCCTCTTCCCGGCGGGCAAAGGCGGCGAATCCGGCCCCGATCGCGAAGCTGCGCCGGTCGTCAAGTTCGTCGGGCACCACCCCGCGCACGTCATAGGCCTTGAAGATCGCGCCGAGTCCCCCTGCGCCGCCCACGGTCACCGACATTACCCGGGGCGGCTCGAGCCTCACGGACGCTTCCCGAGTCAGATGTGGACCACCGCGACGGACAAGAACGCCACCGCGTTGAACGCGGCGTGCGCGAAGATCCCGGTCCCCAGCCGGCCGGTGCGTGCCGCGATGGCGCCGAGCAGGACGCCAAAGCCCGCCAGGGCGAGGAATTGCAGCGCCTCGAAATGCGCCAGCCCGAAAACCAGCCCGACGACGACGACGGCGCACGACACGGCGGCGCCCCCGAGCCGGGGCGCGCCGACACCGATCAACGATCGCAGCAGCAGGCCCCGGAAGTACAGCTCCTCGACGAGCGGGGTGAGGACACAGAGGAAGACCCCGAGGACGACGAGCCCGGGACCGTGGACGCCCGTAACGAGAGTGCGCGCCGGCGCGCCGAGGCGGCGGAAAAGGTGCGGGACGAAAGGGAGCAGCGGCACTTCCAACAGAGGAGCGAGGAGGTACTGCGCCCCGACGCCACAGGCGATGCCGACGGGCACATCCGGCCAGAGCCGGATCGACAGACCGAACTCCTCCGCGAGCCTCGGCGCGCGTCCCCGTCGATCCGGTACCGGTCGACTCCACATGGCCGCCACGGCGGCCCCGACGAGTCCGGCCCACAGCCCGATGAGACGCACGAGCTCGTCGCCAAGACCTCCCGAGCCATGGTGCCCGCTCGCGGCCAGATAGGCGGCGTTGGCGATCGCCGCCAGGCAGTAACCGACGGCCAGGCCACCGAGCGCCCAGCCGAGACCGTAGGGGTTGGCCCCCGCGAGTCCACGTCGCGCGACGTCGTGGACGGCGCGCGAATCGGCCACGTCCACTCCGTGAGCGTCGCTGGCGCGGCGCGGCCGGTCAACTCGCCCGGCCGCGTCGTGCCGACCTGCCCCTGGGGCAGGGCGCCTACGATGGTTCCCGATGGGCAGACCTCCCGACGACATGCGCCAATCCGGCGGCACGGGCCCCGGCACGCCCGGCACCGGCGGCGACACGACCTGGCGATGGGTACTCGCCGGTCTCGTCGTCGTACTCGTGCTCGTCCTGTTCGGATCGTCGCTCATCAGTCACTCGAGTTCGCAGGCGATCGGTTGGAGTCGCTTCCAGCAGGATCTCGCGCGCCACGAATTCAAGACGGTGACGGTGAACAACACCTCGGGAGCGATCACCGGCCAGTACAAGGCGGCCTTCGACGGCGGCGCCAGTTACTCGACGACCGGTCCGCTTGCGCTATCCGCCTCGGAGATCGCCAAACTCGGCGCGTCCGGGGCGACGGTAAAGTTCGAGACCCCGTCTTCGAGCATCATCCCGACCCTCATCATCTACGTCTTGCCGATCGCCCTCATCGCCGCCCTTTTCATCTGGCTGCAACGACGCGCCCAGGGTCAGATGACTGGGATCATGTCGATCGGTCGTTCGCGAGCCAGGGTGTACTCGACGGAACGACCGCGCACTACCTTCGCCGACGTCGCGGGGTACGCGGGCGTGAAGCTCGAGATCAGCGAGATCGTCGATTTCCTCAAGTCCCCGGGACGCTTCCGGGAGATCGGCGCCCGGATCCCGAAAGGCGTCCTCCTCGTCGGACCCCCGGGCACGGGAAAGACACTCCTCGCGCGGGCCGTCGCCGGTGAGGCAGGTGTGCCGTTCCTCTCGGTGAGCGGCTCGGATTTCATG
>Ga0187771_10000012_pt1 | contig 80289 bp, 69 predicted proteins | sample 0116_SJ02_MP15_1_FD_133139 | JGI IMG/M metagenome (GOLD analysis project Ga0187771, IMG submission 133139) | Tropical peat soil microbial communities from peatlands in Department of Meta, Colombia - 0116_SJ02_MP15_10_MG | ecosystem: Environmental > Terrestrial > Soil > Wetlands > Peat | place...
CCCTCCATCAGAACCGCGGCCCGGGCCGCGAAAAGGGAACGCGCCTTCGATCTCTCCCTCCCGGCCTCGGTCAAGGGGCAGGACGCCAGGGGAAAAAGGTTCGAGGAGCAGACCGCGATCTGTTCCATCAGCGCCCAGGAGGTGTCCTTCAGGCTCAGCACGCGGCTGCTCGTCGGGGCCAAAATGGCGGTCAACCTGGAAATCCCCCGGACGCTCATTCTGGAGAGCCCGCTCCGGCTGCTGGTCACCGGTTCGGTGGTCCAGGTGCAGTCGGAGGCCCATAACGGGAAGAGCCAGTTCGTCACCGTCCGCCTGGACCGGTCCTTCCGGCTCAGGCCCAATCCCCTATCCTCGTCCTGACCCGGACCCCTGTCCCGGCTTCTTTTTTCCCTCGGGACCGCTCTTGACAAGCCCACTCCGATAGAATATGATTCGCCTAAATCCTTGTCATGATGAGCATGAGCGGATGATCAAATCGCCAAAAGGGGCCGAAACGAGCATGGAGAAAAAGAAAACGCCGCCGTCCTCGGAAAGCGCCAGGATCACGCTTCTGATCTTCTGCCCGTCCGATATCATCCTCGCCGGCATCCTGAGAGCCCTTGAAGCCGATTCCGAACTTGAGATTCTGAACATCGAGAAAAACACGATCGAGTCGTTCATCGACTCTATCAAGAAGCTCAAGCCCCAGGTCATCCTTTTCGCGCACATGGAGCCCCTGCCGAACCTGCGGGAGATCTGCAAGGCCATCCGCGAGATCTCCAAAGCCCAGGGACGGTCCCAGCTCCTGCTCTTGGGCAGCATCCCGGCCCACGAGGAGATCGTCAACCTCATCAACGCCGGCGCCCGGGGGTATTTCGACCTCAACGATTCCTCCAGCCAGCTCGCCGAGGCCGTCCACGCCGTGCACAAGGGTGAGATCTGGCTCCCCCGGGACAAGATGTCCAGCATCATGGACCGGATCATCTCCGTCGTCGGACGCGACCTCAAGGAAAAGACTCTGGACCAGCTGACGCCGACGGAATTCCAAGTCCTCCGGCTCATCGGCCAGGGGAAGAGCAACGACGAAATCGCCGAACTGATGTTCATCAGCAAGAACACCGTGCGTTCCCACATCAAGAGCATCTACGCCAAGCTCGATACCCACAGCCGCCTCCAGCTGGCGCTCTACGCCATCAATTCGGCCCTGTTTTAGGCCAACGAATCGAGGACGCCATGACCAAGCGAGCCGCCCCCAAGAAGAAGAAAAAACTTCGGGAGGACCTTGAGGTCAACCGCCGGCGCGAATGGCGTTTTGAGCTGCCGCTGAAAACCGTCATCGCCGGCCAGCTTCCTCAAGGCCGGAAATTCCGGGAGGAGACGAAGCTCGAGAACATCTCCTCGGGCGGGGCATATTTCTGCCTGGACTCCGGCGTCGTCGTCGGCTCAAAACTCAATCTCATGATCGAACTTCCCGAAAAGCTGGCGGAAGGGCGGAAATCGAAACTCTACGTCGGCGGCATCACCGTTCGTCTCGAAAAGCCCAACATCAAGTCCAAGCGCCAGGGAGTCGCGGTCCGGTTCAACAAGGCCTTTGAGGTCCTCTCCGGGTCCAAAAAGAGGATTCCGAAAAAATAGCGTGCTTCGCGTTGCGCTGACAGGGGGCATCGCCAGCGGCAAGACGGTTGTCGCCCGGATCTTCCAAGCAAAAGGGTGTGCCTTCCAGTCCGCCGACGAACTCGCCCACAAGCTTATGTCTCCAGGCCGGCTTGCATGGAGAAAACTCGTCGCGCACTTCGGCGAGAGCATTCTCAACCCGGACGGGACCATCGACCGCCGCCGCTTGGGCCCCATCGTCTTTTCCGACCCTGAGGCACGGTGGTTCGTCAACGGGGTCGTCCATCCACTCGTGAAGGCCGCGCAGAAGCGGACGATGGCGCGGCTCGAACGGGCGGGCCGCTTCAGGGTATTCGTTTCCGAGGCAGCCCTGATGATCGAGGCCGGCGCCGCCCATCAGTTCGACAAGATCATCGTCGTCCGGTGCCTTCCCTTTCTCCAGGTCCAGAGGCTCATGGGACGGGACGGCGTCAGCGAGGAAGAAGCCCGCCGGAGAATCGGCAGCCAGATGCCCGACGACGAGAAGATCATGTGCGCCGACTACGTCATCGACACTTCAGGCACGATCGCCGAAACGGTTGAACAGGCCGAAAGAGTCTACGCGTCCCTGCTCCTGGACTGGGAGCTCAAGCGGCATTCGGATGGCCTGCCCTCCCGGCACCCGAAAGTTCGCTCCCGGACCGCACGCCTGACGTCGCGGCGATAAGCGCGGCATCCTCCCGAAAAGGGGGCCGGGCGCATTCCTGGCCGGGGAGGAAAGTCCGCATTGCCGGGGCGGGGCGGATGTGCAGGGAGGGGGACGCCGCGTCAGCCGATTTTGGCCTTGGACAGAAGAGTCTTCAGCTCCTGGCCGGCGCGGAACTTGATGCGGCGCCCCTTCTCGATGCGGATCTGCTTCTGGCGCCGGATGTCCCGTCCGAATCCGGTTTTTTTGGCCACGACCTTGAAACTGCCGAAACCCCGGATCTCCACCTTTTCCTTATTCGTGAGAGCCGCCTTGAGGGAGTCCAGAACGGCGCCCACGATCAACAATGATTTGGCCCTATTGAATTCCGATTTTTTCTCAATCGCAAGGGCGATATCATTCTTGATCATGGGAAAAACTCCTTCAGTCCAAACGGACGATAGATATTAATTAATTAATTGATAATAAAAAGTCAAGCATAATTATGCCCGGTTGACTTGCGGGCCGCGACTTTCTATAATGAAGCCAGAGTGCGCGCTAAAATCCTCGTCTTTTTCCTTGTCGCCTGCCCGGCCTTCTCGTCCGCCGCGATCCTCAAGATCACCGTCGACGCTCCGATCCAGCCCATCAGCTCGCAATACATCATCCAATCCATCGACCGGGCCGACAGGGAGGGCGCCTCATTGGTCATCCTGACCCTGAACACTCCGGGGGGCCTGGACACTTCGATGCGGGAGATCATCGAGAAGATTGTCAACGCCCGAACCCCCGTCGCCGCTTACGTCGCGCCGAGCGGTGCCCGGGCCGCCTCGGCCGGCTTTTTCATCTGCATCTCCTGCGACGTTTTCGCCATGGCGCGCGGGACGGACACGGGGGCAGCCCACCCCGTGGGGATGTCCATCACGGGCCAATCGATGGACAAGACCATGGAGGAGAAAGTCACGCACGACGCGGTCTCCTACATCAAGACGCTCGCCGAAAAGAGGGGCCGAAACGTCCAAATGGCCGAGGACGGCGTGACCAAGAGCCTTTCATACACGGAAACGGAGGCGCTCAAGGGGGGGCTGATCGACCTCGTGGCCAAATCCGACCGGGACATCGTCAACTTCCTCGACGGGAAGCGGCTGCGGAGGTTCAACGGCGAAGAAACCGCCCTCGCCTTGAAGGGCGAGCCGATCGTGGCGCTTCCCATGTCGTTCCGCCAGCGGTTTCTTCTCACCATCTCGGAACCGAACCTCGCCTATCTCCTGCTCATGATCGGCCTCCTGGGTCTTTATTTCGAGTTCTCGCACCCCGGAGCCATACTGCCCGGCGTCCTCGGCGGCATCAGCCTGCTGCTCGCGATCTTCGCCTTCCAGATCCTACCCATCAACTACGTCGGGCTGATGCTGATCATTCTGGCTCTCGTCCTGTTCGTCGTCGAAGTCAAGGTCCACAGTTTCGGGGTGCTCGCCTTAGGAGGGGTGGCAGCCATGGTCATCGGATCTCTGATGCTCATCAGCTCCCCGAGCCCCGCGCTTCGACCCAGCCTGAGGGTCATCATCCCCTTAGCGTTCGGGATCTCCGTGATCTTCCTCTTCCTCGTCTACCTGGTCGTGCGTGCTCATGCCCGCCGGTCCGCCACGGGAAAAGAGGGCATGGTCGGCGAGATCGGCACGGCCCGGACCGACCTGGCCCCGTCGGGCCGGGTCTTCGTCCACGGGGAGCTTTGGGAAGCCGAAGCGTCGGAGCCCGTACGCGCGGGCGAAAAAGTGCGCGTCCTCGAGGTTCTCGACAACCTGAAGATCAGGGTCACGAAAGCCTGACCCCTAAATACACAGCGGAGACACCGACCGTCCCCGCAAGGAGAAAGCCATGATCACTTTCCCGGTCATCGTCATCGGACTGGTCGTCCTTTATCTTCTGAACTCGATCAAGATCCTCAGAGAATACGAGCGCGGTGTCATCTTCCGGCTCGGACGGGTCTTGCCCAAGCCCAAGGGGCCAGGAATCATCCTCGTTTTCTCGCCGATCGACCGGATCGTCCGGGTGAGCCTCCGCCTCATCACCATGGACATCCCGCCGCAGGACGTCATCACCCGGGACAACGTCACGGTGAAGGTCAACGCCGTCCTCTACTTCCGGGTCATGGACCCCCTCAGGAGCGTCATCGAGGTCCAAGATTATCTCTACGCGACGTCCCAGCTAGCCCAGACGACCCTGCGGAGCGTCCTCGGCCAGGTGCCGCTCGACGACCTCCTGTCCGAGCGGGACAAACTGAACGCCCGGCTCCAGGAGATCATCGACCTGCACACCGATCCCTGGGGTATCAAGGTCCAGCTGGTGGAGATGAAGCAGGTCGACCTGCCGGAGAACATGGTTCGCGCGATCGCTCGGCAAGCCGAGGCAGAGCGCGAGCGCCGGGCGAAGGTCATCCACGCCGACGGCGAATTCCGGGCCGCCGACAAACTTACCCAGGCCGCCAACATCATTTCGCAGAACCCGCAGACCCTCATGCTCCGCTTTCTCAGCACCCTGACCGAGATCGCCACCGAGAAAAACTCGACGATCGTCTTTCCGCTGCCGCTCGAATTCCTCCGCTCGTTCCCTGGCGACAAGACCCGGGAGAGCAAATAGCCGGTCATGAAAACGAGAGATTTCCGGGAAATCCAGGTCTCGAGCACCCTGCTTGTCGTCATTTTCCTCTGCGTTCTCGTGCTCGGCGTCTTCATCTTCCTGCTCGGGGTCTCCGTCGGGAAAAAGCAGGTGCAGATCGCGGCGGCGACGAAGGTCGTCACCCCTCAGGTCCAAGAAACCGAAAAGGAGCCGGAGGCCCTGACACCGCCCGCGACGGAGCCGGCCCAGTCCAACTCCCTCGCCGCCGAACAGCCGTCCGCCGCCCCGTCTCAAGCGAACCCGCAGGCTCCCGCACCGGGCGGCGGGAAGGCTCCGGGCGAGGAAGCCGGCCGGAAGCCGTCCGTCAAGCCGGGAGAAAAGCCGGCGCCCAAGAGCGAGGTCAAACCCCCATCGCCGGCGGGGCAGCAGCCCGCCGTTGCCGGAGCGGGGCTGTACTATGTCCAGGTTGCGGCCTTCATGGACAAAGCGTCGGCCGAAGCCGAGGCTGGCAAGTTCAGGAAGCGCGGCTACACGGCCGTCGTCGCTCCTCCCCGTTCGAGCGACATGAAAACCTGGTATCGGGTTTGCCTGGGCGGATTCGCCACGCGGGCCAAGGCCGCCGAGCTTCTCGGTCAGTTGAACCAGTCCGCGAAGAAGAAGACCGGCTACCTGATCTTTAAATTCTGAGGCGCGCTCCCGGAGAAAAATGCCGCCGCCGGGCCGGGACCGCCGCCGAGACGGAATCTGAGAGTTCTCCGATGCTGTTGGCCATTCTGAGCGGTGTCCTCACCGGGCTGGCCTTTCCCAAGGTTTCGCTCTCCGTTTTGGCCTGGATCTCTCTCATCCCCCTGTTCTTCAGTCTCTCGGCGGCGCGGCGCGCCGGAGCCGGTTTCCTTCGCGGGGCGGCCGCCGGCGCCGCTTTCTACGCCGTGCTTCTCTACTGGATCCCTGCGGTTCCCGCCCATTACGGAGGCATGCCGCCCTGGCTGTGCCTGATCATCTATATGGCCCTGGCCCTCTTCCTGGCCCTCTACTGGGGCCTCTTCGGTGCCGTTTTCGTCCGGGTCGGGCGTGCGTTCCCCGCCGCGGCTTTCCTGCTCGCCCCGTTTTTCTGGGTCGCCTGCGAGTTTCTCACAGCCCATGTCTTCACGGGATTTCCCTGGGGTATCCTGGGAACGAGCCAGCACCGGGACATCCCGTTCATCCAGATCGCCTCGCTCGCGGGCGTCTACGGAATTTCCTTCGTCCTCGTCTGTGTCCAGAGCACCTTCGTCCTGGCCGTGATCCGAAGAAACAGAAGCCCGTTTTTCGCCGCCCTGGCCCTGCTCGTCCTTGCCCATGCCTGGGGGGGCTACGAGCTCAAGACGGCCCGTTTCGACGGCCCGACCGGCATCCGCGCCGCCGTCATCCAGGGAAATGTTTCCTCGGAGGTATACTGGGATTACGCCCCCCCCGGGGAGATCCGGAAGCTCTTCGACGAGCATATGGCCCTGACGCGGCGGGCCGCGGCCGCGGGGGCCGGACTTGTCGTCTGGCCGGAATTCACCGTCCCCCTCTGCTTCAGCTGCGAGGGGGAGATCTACCGGAACCTCGGAGATGAGCTCGAGCGCTACGTCCGGTCGAGCGGCGTGACGCTCCTCCTCGGGACCAACGAAGTGACCGGACTGCAGGAGGCGAGGCTCTACCACAACACGGCCATCGCCCTTCATCCCGACCTCTCCCGGACCCTGTATTTCAAGATGCACCTCGTTCCCTTCGGGGAATACACCCCATACAAGAGAGTCTTCTCTTTCATCGAAAAAATAACCCACGCCATCGGGGACATCGCTCCCGGGACCGCTCCCGTCCTCCACGAATACAGAGGCTTCAAATTCAGCTCGCCGATTTGCTACGAGATCATCTTTCCCCAAATCGCCCGGGACTTCGTCCGCCGTGGGGCCGATTTCCTGGTCACGATCACCAACGATGGGTGGTACGGAGAATCGGCCGCCCCCTACCAGCACTGGGCCCAGGCAGTCTTCCGGGCGGTTGAAAACCGGCGCTACCTGCTCCGGGCCGCGACGACCGGGATCAGCGGCTTCGTCGACCCCTTCGGCCGGGTCCTCAGCCGGTCCAAGCTCATGACACAGGCCGTCTTGACTGGCACGATCTTCCCCTCCGGACGCCTGTCGGTATACACCCGGATCGGCGACGTCCTCCCCTTTGCCGGCTTGACATTGGCCGTTCTGTCCTTTATCCTGGCAATGTTTCGGCTGCGGAGCCACAGACATGACCGCCATCGACCTCTCATCTGAACTCAGGACGCGCCTCGACAGCGACTTCGGCAAGTTCGAAGAGCTGCGGGGCTTCCTTTGACTTCGACCGCAAGAAAACCGAGTGGGAATCCCTCAACGAGCGCCTGGCGACGCCTGAGGTCTGGCATGACCAGAAAATGTCCCAGGCGCTGCAGCAAAAAAAGCGGCGCCTCGAGCGCGACCTCCAGTTCTTCGGCAGAATCCAGGTGCAGAAAGATGAAATCGATGTCCTGGCGGAGCTGTTCGCCGAGGGCGAGAGCGTCGGCCCCGATATCGAGAGCGCCCTTGGCCGCTTTGAGAAGGAGCTCGCCGAGGGCGAGCTCCGGGCCCTTCTCTCCGAGGAGCACGACGCCCGGAACGCCATCCTGACCATCCATCCGGGCGCCGGCGGGACCGAGTCCCAGGATTGGACCCAGATGCTCCTCCGGATGTATCTGCGCTATGCGGAGCGCAAGGGCTTCAAGACGGAGGTCCTCGACGTGCAGCCGGGCGAGGAAGCGGGCCTCAAGAGCGCGACCGTCCGGATTGAGGGCGAATACGCGTTCGGCAACCTAAGCCAGGAATCGGGCGTGCACCGGCTCGTCCGCATCTCCCCGTTCGACGCCGCCAAAAGGCGCCACACCTCCTTTGCCGCGGTCTTCGTCTACCCCGAGATCGACGAAGACATCGAGGTCGGCATCAACCCCGAGGATCTCAAGATCGACACGTACCGATCCGGCGGCAAGGGCGGCCAGCACGTCAACACCACGGACTCCGCCGTGCGCATCACCCACATCCCGACAGGCATCGTCGTCCAGTGCCAGAACGAGCGCTCCCAGCACAAGAACAAGGCTGCGGCCATGAAGGTCCTCAAGGCCCGGCTCTACGAGCTCGAACAAAGGAAACAGAAGGAAAAGCTGGAGAAGCTCGAAGACGCCAAGACCGACATCGCCTGGGGAAACCAGATCCGCTCCTATGTCCTCCATCCCTACAAGATGATCAAGGACCTCCGGACGCGGGTCGAAACGGGCGATACGGACAGGGTGCTCGACGGCGATCTGGATGAGTTCATCAAGGCCGCCCTGGTCCAGCGCAAGAAGTCGTCCGCCGCGGACGCGGCCTGAGACGCAGCCGACGGCCGGAGGGCACCGTTCCTTGATGTTTGCTGCCGACACAGGTAAGATGGAGCCCTGGATAAGGCCGGGCTTCCGGAATCCGGTCCGGCAGCCCCGAAAATCCGCCACGGAAGGATCCGCCGATGAGCCAAGAAGACAGCGGCCCCGGAGATAAGCCGGGAAAGAGAGCATGCCTCGAAGGAAAGCCGTTCCTCCCCCCTCTGGAATTCAGCTCCATCGTCATCCTCCTGTACCTGCCGGCCCTCATCGAGCTCGGGCTCATGGAGGATCCGGCGAGCGGCGAACGGCTGGAGAACTTGGATCAGGCCAAGCGGAACATCGACCTCCTCGACCTCCTCAAGGAAAAAACCAGCGGCAACCTGGATGACGCAGAGGAGAAGTTCCTCGGGGACGTCCTGAGCCAGCTCAAGATGGCCTTCCTCAAGAAGGCCGACATCATCAAGATGTAACCCCATGGACGTCTTCCGCGGCCTCGACGGATTCCGGGTCCGACGCCGTGCGGCGGCCGTGGCCGTCGGGAATTTTGACGGCGTCCATCTCGGCCACCAGCGGATTCTGGCCCGTCTCTGCAGCCTGGCCCGCTCGCGGGGGCTGCGGTCGCTCGTCCTCACCTTCGACCCTCATCCCGAGCGAGCCCTCGGGCAAAAGACCGTCCGCATGATCGACACGCTGGCCCAGAGGCTGGACCGTCTGCGGGAATCCTGCGTGGACGAAGTCCTGGTGATCCCCTTCGACCGGACCTTCTCCGCGCTCGACGGCGCGGAGTTCGTCGATCAAGTCCTCGTGCGGCGGCTGGCGGCTCGCGAGGTGGTCGTGGGCCGCGGCTTCCGTTTCGGCCGGAAACGCCGAGCGGATACAGCCGCGCTGCGAACGCTCGGCCGGGCGAGCGGCTTCGGCGTCCACATCGTGCCGCCCGTGGTCGTCGATGGCGCGATCGTCAGCTCGAGCCGCATCCGGCGCCTGCTCGGCCGGGGGCGGGTCGGCGAGGCGGCCATCCTTCTCGGGCGGCCGTACGAGATCACGGGCCGGGTCGTCAGGGGCGCCTCCCGCGGAAAGCGGATCGGCGTTCCCACCGCCAACGTCGAAGCCGCCAACGAGATTCTCCCCGAGGGGGTTTACATCACGGAGACCGTGTGGCGCGGACAGGCCCGGCCCTCGGTGACGAGCATCGGGACGAACCCTACGTTCGGACCCAACTCCCTCACCGTCGAGACCCATATCCTCAACGGCCGGTTCGACCTGTACGGCGCCGGGCTCATCGTCCGCTTCCTCGCCCGGATCAGGCCGCAGAAACGGTTCGCCGACGCCCGGCCCCTGGCCTCCCGCATGCGTCGGGATATCGAGATCGCGCGCGCGCACTTCGGCCCGACGGGTTGACTTTTCACCGGCTATCAGGCATTTTCATGGATATCGGATCCCGGCGAACCGCCGACGGCGGGCGTCGCGAATCTTAAGGAGTCATCGCATGGAGGAAAAAATCAAGGCCCGCGTCATGGACGCCACGGGCATCCGCCGCGTCCTGAACCGGATCGCGACGGAGATTATCGAACGGAACCGGAACCTCAGGAACGTGGTCATCATCGGTATCAAGACCCGGGGCATCTTCCTCGGCAAAAGGGTCGCCCGCCTGATCAAGGACCTCGAGGGGGTGGACGTCCCGGTTGTGGCCCTGGACATCACCCGATACCGCGACGACCGTCCCGCGGCGCCGGGGGCCAAACCTGCCGTGAAGAGGAAACCCGCCTTCGCCGTCAGCAAGAAAGACGTCGTCCTTGTCGACGACGTACTGATGACGGGGCGCACCATCCGGGCCGCCATGGACGGGCTGATGGACATGGGCCGGCCGAGGTCGGTCCAACTCCTAGTTCTCATTGACCGCGGCCACCGCGAGCTTCCCATCCGGCCGGACTACGTCGGGAAGATCCTCCCTACGTCCCGCCGCGAGGTCATCCATGTCCGCGTCAAGGAGCTTGACTCGCTCGACGGCGTCCTGATCGCGGAACCCGTCGAGATCCGCTAGGACGGGCGGGAGGGAAACCATGGATTTGCTGATCAAGAACGGCCGGGTCGTCGATCCTGGCTCCGGAATCGATGAGACCCTCGACATCTTCATCGCCGGAGACAAGATCGCTGAGATCAGCCCGAGCATAGAAAGCCGGTCCGGCCGCGTGATCGACGCCTCGCGGCTGGTCGTCGCCCCTGGGCTCATCGACATGCACACGCACTTGCGTGAGCCCGGCTACGAAGCCAAGGAAACGATCTCCACGGGCGCGCGCGCCGCGGCCCGCGGGGGCTTCACGACCATCTGCGCGATGCCCAACACCAACCCCGTCAATGACAGCGAGCGGGTCACCAAGGCCATCCTGACCGAGGCCGCCCGGAGCGCCATCGTCCACGTCTATCCCGTCGCCGCCATCAGCAAAGGCTCCAAGGGCGAGGAGCTCGTCGACATGCCGGGCCTACTCGCCGCCGGGGCTGTGGCCTTTTCCGACGATGGCCGGCCGGTCGCGAACAGCCGTTTCATGAAGCGGGCCCTCGAGACCGCGAAATCCCTGGGCGCGCTCGTCATCGACCACTGCGAGGACCGGAATCTGAGCGGAGACGGTGTGATGCACGAGGGCGAGGTCTCCCGCCGTCTCGGCCTCAAAGGCATCCCGGCGGCCGCCGAGGACGTCATGGTGGCCCGCGATATCATCCTTGCCCGCGACGCCGGGGCCCGGCTCCACATCGCCCATCTCAGCACCAAAGGGGGCGCCACGGCCGTGCGCGCGGCCAAAGAGATGGGGATACCGGTCTCGGCAGAAGCGACCCCCCATCACATCGTTCTGACGGACGCCGCCCTCGAGAGCCAGGACACTAATTTCAAGATGAACCCTCCCCTCCGGACTCGCCAGGACGCCGACGCTCTCATCGAGGCCCTCCGGTCGGGGGTCGTAGACGTCATCGCCACGGACCACGCCCCCCACACGCAGAGGGAAAAGAGCATGGGCTTGGACAAGGCCCCCTTCGGCATCGTCGGGCTCGAAACGGCCGTGTCCCTCATCCTGGACCGCCTCGTTCACAAGAATATCATCTCGCTGGCACGATTCGTCGAGCTCATGTCGGTCAACCCGGCCCGGCTGCTGGGGCTCGGGCGCAAGGGCCGCATCGCCGTGGGCGCGGACGCCGATTTGACGATCCTGAACGTCGCCAAGGAAGTGACGATCGACAGGGACTGCTTTGAATCGAAAGGCCGCAACACCCCGTTCAACGGTTGGAAGCTCAAGGGACAGGCCGTCATGACGATCGTCGGGGGCCGCGTGGCCTACCCCTTCGACTATGCGTTTCCGGAGCCTTCGCGCTGAAACACGCGGTAAGAGAGTTTGACCCATGAAGCCCGACCGCGTCGAAAAATTCATCGGATATTTTTTCCGGGACCCGGAGCTCCTGAGGAAAGCCCTGACACACAGCTCCTATGCCTACGAGGCCGGTCCGGGGGCCTGGGACGACAACGAGATCCTGGAGTTCCTCGGGGATTCCGTCATCGGGCTGGCGACGGCAGAATTCTATTTCCGAGCGTTTCCGGACAGGACGGAAGGAGAGCTCTCGAAGCTCAAGGCCTCGGCGACCAGTACGCTGGCCCTGGCCAAGCTGGCGAAGAAGGCGAGGCTCGACCGGGCCATCCTTCTCGGCAAGGGGGAGGAGAAGAGCCGGGGACGGTCCAAGGGGTCCATCCTTGCGGGAGCGTTCGAAGCCATGGCCGGAGCTGTTTTCCTTGACGGGGGTTTCGACGCCGCCCGCGGCCTCATGCACCGGTTCCTCACGCCGGGACTGAAATCGATCCGGGGAGAGTCCTTTGAGATCAACAACTACAAGTCGGCCCTTCAAGAGTGGCTCCAGCGAAACAACCGGCCCGCCCCTATGTACCGGACCTTGACCGCCACGGGACCCGAGCACCGCAAGACTTTCATCGTGGAAGTCCTCGTCGAGGGCCGGCCGGTGGCCAAGGCCAAGGGCCTGTCCAAGAAGAACGCCGAGCAGAAAGCGGCTCAAAAGGCCCTCAAGAGCGTCCTCGGGCGCAAGATGCGGGAAATCTCGCCCGAGGCATTCATCGTCAAGGGTGGCGACTGAGCAGAGCCTCGGGCGGACTAGCATGGCGACCTGTCCAAGATGCGGCAAGCGGCTGGCCAAGAGGCTCTGCCCGGCCCTGGGACGCACCATCTGTCAGCTCTGCTGCGGAACCCTCCGCGGGAGGGAGATTTCCTGCCCCGATTCCTGCGTGCACCTTGCCGCCCACAAGTCCTACCACGAGCGGCGGGCGATTGAAAAAACCGCGTCGCGCGGCGGCCCGTCCCGGGGGGCGACGGCGACACGGCCTCGAGACGGGCGCCTGGATTGGCTCGTCCTCCATATCGAAGCCGCCCTCCATCAGTACTTCGGCGGGCACCCGGACTGCACGGACGCGGAAGCTGCGGCCGCCCTCGAGTACGTCCTGGAAAAAACGGAAAAGGAAGCCGGCCGGCTGATCATCCCTAGCTCCCCCGCCCGGGCGGTCAACGAAGCGGGAGAACTCGTCTTGCGCGCCGTCGATGAGTGCCGCTATCAGGCCACAGCGATCCTCGAAACCGGCGCGCAGACCTACAAAAAAAGCGAGAAGACCGCTGCGCTGGAGCAGGTCGCGTGGAGCGTCGGGTCCTTCTTCAAAGCAGATCCCTCCGGCCGTGCCTATCTCGACGACCTCGACCGGAAGTTTGCCCGCGCCGATGCCCGATCGCGGGAGAAAAAGCTAATCACCCTGACCTAACCGCCCCTCCCCTCAAGGGTTCATCAGGTTGGCGATGGGCTGAAGAACCGGAACATTCTGGCAGGTGATCTTGAGGACTATGGTGAGGGGGACCGCCATGACCACGCCCGGAATTCCCCACAGCCAGCCCCAAAACAGCAGCGAAAGAAGGACCATGAAGGGACTCAGCCCCCACCCCCGCTCAATGATCCTGGGTTCCACGAGGTTGGCAAGGGCCACGTCCAGGCCTATGGCGATCACGAAGATCCAGAGCGAGGACCAGGGCGACCCCACCTCAAAGAAGGCGAAGGCGGAGCAGAGGGCGGCCGTGGTGACGGAGCCGATGTTCGGGATGTAGTTCATGAGGAAGGCGAGGAATCCAAAGACTACCGCGAAATCCACCCCGAACAGATCGAGGACGGCCCAGACGGCGAGCCCCTTGGCCAAGCTGAGTAACGTCTTCGCGATCAGGTAGCGACGGGCCTGAGAGCTGATCCGCTCCAGCGCCCCGATCGTCTCGACGGCCAGCTCCGGCTTCAGAGTCAGACGAATTTTCTCCGCGAGGCTCCCCCTTCCGGAGACGATGATCACGAGGAACAGGAAAAGCAGCACGAGCTTGGAGACGAGCCCGAGGAAGGGCCCAAGAGCCCCCAGCAGGAGCGCAGCCAAGCCGTGGAGGTTGATCTTTTCCACGGAAGAGGCGACCTGGGGGCTCACCGGGAGCCCCCCGAGCCCGCGCTCGGCGAAACGCGCCATCTCGACGGCTCTCTTTTGATAGCGGGGAAGCCCGGCGGCGAGCGTCTTCCCGCTCGAGTACACCACGAGGCCGAAGAGAAAGAGGACAACGAACGCCCCGATCAGGATAAGAGCGACTGCCGCGGCTTTGGGGATTTTCAGCCTCGTGACCAGGGCGACGACGGGATCGATGACCGAGGCGATGAAGACGGCTAGGATGAACGGATAGACAATGGACCGGGCGGATTTCAGGACGACCCCCAGAAGGAAGACAACGATCGCGCCGACGGCGTACCTAAAAAACTTGTTGTCGCTCACGGCCTTCGGTGGTCTCTGTTGTCCCCGGCCCTCGCGGCGGAGCTGCGTCCGGGCCTCACGACCCGGCGGACTGAAGTCCGGCCGCCGAATCTCTCAGCGCGGCGAAGATCCTCTGCCCCGACGCTTCGAGCCCGGCCGGGACCTTGATGACCCCGCAGACGAGATTCCGGACTCGCCCGAGGAAAAGGTGCTGCGAATAGCGGTTTTTCAGATGAATCCCCGAAGCCGTCTTTTCCGCCGACGCGTTGTCCTTGGTGTAGAAACCGAGAAGGTCGGCGAGCATCCCCTCCGCCTCCTGTTCGGAGCCCGCCTCGACGATCACGGCATCCATCTCCTGGCCCTCGACCTTGTAGGTCGCCAGGTAGCCGCGGCGCAGAAACTCGAAGCCCAGGACGTTCTTCTCGATGAACTTCTCGCTCCGCGGGACCATGTCTTCCCTGGGGAAGACCCGGAAAATCGTCGGCAGGCCTCCCTTCTCGGGAATGGCCGCGGCGATCTTCCGCGCATACTCCGTGAGCAGGGCCTCGGCCCGCTCCTTCAGGTTGTAGCTCAGAAGCTTCATATAGTACCGGCCGGCCACGAAATTCAGGGCCTCGCCGTCGATATAGCCCAGGTCTCCAACCGGAACCGGCCTGTTCTCCGGGTACCGTTCCGCACTGAAGATCCCGAAAGCGTTGAGCGGGAGGCCCATATCGTAGATTTCCACAGTCATCGTCGCCTCCGTACCGGTCCGCCCCAACTGAACGACCAGAAGCTCCTTGAAGTCGTAGCTGAGGTAGCTTTCCGCGGCCCCGTCGATATATTCAAACAGAGTGTCGGGGAAAAAGCTGTGCAGGGCCTCGGACGGCTTCCACTCCTTGACCTGCGGGATGAGGGCCATCAAAGCCCGGTTCGCCTTTGGGCTCTGCCCTCGAGCCGAAGCGGGGATCAGGCATAGGGCGAGGACGATGGCGGCGGACGGGATACGGGCATTTTTCATGAGGGGCCTCCCTGCGACGACATACTGCTACTATAACGGAGGGCCGCCTCCTTGGCAAGGGACCTCCAGCGGGCGCGCCCGGCTTCTCCCCGTCCAGTACCCTAGCAACGGTTCGTCCTCCTCGGTTTATTGACAACCCCTGGCAAAACGCTCATGATGGAAATGTGATGTCTCGGTCCCGGGTCGTCATCGTCAAGTCGGGAAGGTCCCTCGGCTCAACGGATCGCCCGGATCCCGAGGCTGTTTTCAGACTCCTCCGCCGCGGCTTCGGGCTGCTCACTGGAGAGAAGACCGGGACCCGCGCTCCCGCCCTAATTTTCCGGCTCGACGACCGCGTGGGGATCAAGATCAACACGATCGGTGGCCCGACCATCAGCACCCGGCCCGAAGTCTCTCTGGCGCTCGCGCGCTGTCTTTCCGAGAGCGGGCTCGCAGAGAAGAACATCATCGTCTGGGACCGGACGAACCGGGAGCTCCGCGACGCGGGCTACCGTCTTTCCATGAGCTCGAACGGCGTCCGCGTGTTCGGGACCGACACCGACGGCGTCGGCTACGGCTCGGACCTTGTGACCCATCTCGATATCGGGAGCCTGTTCTCAACCATCCAGACGAATTCCGTGACCGCCTCCCTGAGCCTGGCCATCCTCAAGGACCACGGCATGGCCGGCGTCACAGCTGGGATGAAGAATTACTTCGGCGCCATCCACAATCCCAACAAGTATCATGACTTCCACTGCGACCCCTTCGTGGCCCAGCTCTTCGATGCGCCGCCGATCAAGAGCAAGCACCGGCTCTCGATCCTTGACGCGCTCGTCGTCCAATATCACCGGGGTCCGGCGTTCCATACCCAATGGGCCGAAAGATACCAGGGCTTCGTGTTCAGCCTGGACCCGGTGGCCGCGGACCGCGTCGGCTGGGCCCTCATCGAGCGTTTCCGGGCCGCCAAGGGCCTGCCTTCGCTCAAAGAGGAGGGGCGCGAGCCCAGCTATCTGGCCACCGCGGAGAAAATGGGGCTGGGCCGTGCCGACCTCGGAACCATCGATATCGTGGAGGAGACACTCCCATGAAACGGCGCGAATTCATGCGCAACGCGGCCGGAGCCGGCCTGGTTATCGGCACAGGGCTCCCGTCTCTCTGTGCCGAGCTCTACGCTTTCGAAAACGAGGGCAACCTCTCGCATGTGGAGGCCCGATACTACGAGAAGCTCCCCGACCGGGAGATCGAATGCCAGCTCTGCCCCAGGAAGTGCCGCCTGGGAGACAAGGAACGCGGCTACTGCGGGGTCCGGGAAAACCAGGGCGGAACGTATTATACGCTGGTGTACGGCAAGGCCTGTACGCTCAACGACGACCCCATCGAGAAGAAGCCCTTCTTTCACTTCCTGCCGGGGACCAAGGCGCTCTCCCTGGCTACGGCCGGCTGCAACGTGAACTGCAAGTTCTGCCAGAACTGGGATATTTCACAGGTCCGACCCGAACAGGTCCGCCACTTCGACCTGCCTCCGGACAAGATCCCCGGCCTAGCCAGAGAATACGAGTGCCCGTCCATCGCCTACACGTACAGCGAGCCCACGATCTTCTTCGAATACATGTACGACACCGCCGTCATGGGCCGGCGGATCCTGGAAGGGGAAAGCCCGGTCCGGAGCGTGGTCGTGACGGCCGGGGAGATCAACCCCGAGCCCTTGAAGGACCTGATCGGCGTCGTGGACGCCATCAAGATCGATCTGAAGGCCTTCAATCAGGACTTCTACACGCGCTACGTCCGCGGCGACCTGAAGTCCGTCCTCGAAACGATCCGCATGGTGGCGAAGAGCAAGGTCTGGCTGGAAATCGTCTACCTCGTCATCCCGACCCTCAACGACTCGATGTCGGACATCCGGGAGATGGCCAAATGGGTCAAAGGCGAGGCCGGCGATCATGTGCCGCTCCATTTCTCGCGTTTCCAGCCGATGTATCTCATCAAGAACCTTCCTCCGACGCCCCTTGAGACGCTCCATGCGGCCCGGGACACGGCGCTCGCAGAAGGGCTTCACTTCGTCTACGTGGGCAACGTTCCGGGGGATCCGGGCGAGAGCACGTATTGCCCCGGCTGCCGCCAGGCCGTCATCCGCCGGACCGGCTTTGAGGTCGAGGCCGTTGAACTCAAGGGGGGGAAGTGCAGGTTCTGCGGCACGCCCATACCTGGCGTCTGGAGCTGAGAGGGGCTCTGCCCGCCGTCCTTCTGGGCTTCCTCGCCACGGCCTTCCAGATCTACCTTCTCCGGGAATTCGTGGTGCATTTTTACGGCAACGAACTGACATTCGGGTTCGTTCTCGGGGCCTGGCTGCTCTGGGGCGGGATCGGCAGCCTCGCCGGGCCGAAGCTCGGCTTGCGTCCGGCCCGGCTTCCCCGTCTTTACGCGGGCACGATCGTCCTGTTTTTCGCCGGCCTCGTCCTTCTGAGATTCTCCCACCGGCTGCTGGGGAGCCTTCCCGCGGAGCTCACGGGGCTCGTCCCAGCCGTCGTCTTCGCCCTGATCCTGGCCCTCCTGGTCAGTTTTCCGCTGGGGCTCGCCTTCGTCCTCAACGCCGTCCTTTTCAAAGGCGACGCGCCGCGCGTCTACCTGCTCGAGTCCCTGGGAGCGGCGACGGCCGGCTTGACCGTTTACCTCTTCCTCATCCCGTTCCTCTCGAACTGGGGGGGAGCGGCGGCCGTAGCGGCCGTGGCCGGTCTGGCCCTTTTGATCTCCGGAAAGTCGGTCGCGGACCGGCCGCTCCTGATTGGCGTCCTCGCCCTGGCGGCCCTTTTCGCCGTCATGGATTTTCCGTCCCTCAGGTCATCCTGGAAGCCCTTCGACCTCGTCGCGGCCGAGGACACGCCTTACGGCAAGCTTCAGGTCCTGAAAACGGAGGGCCAGTTCTCTCTCTACAGCAACGGCCTTTCGGTTTTCTCCTATCCAAACACCGAAAGCGCCGAAGAGTCCGTGCATTTCGCCCTGCTCCAGAGGACCGGCGTGGGAGACGTGCTCCTCATCGGCGGCGGCGTCAGCGGCGGCTGCCGGGAGGTCTTGAAATACCCGGACACGGACGTGGATTACGTAGAGATCGACCCGGCCATCATTCACCTGTCCGAACGCTTCCTTCCCCCGGCCGGCCTGTCGGACCTGCGCAACTCGCGCGTCCGTATCATCTATCAGGACGGCCGCCGCTTCCTGGAACGGACGCGCAAGATCTACGACGCCATCATCCTCCGCCTCCCGGAGCCTGCCACCGCCCAGATCAACCGGTTCTACACGCTGGAGTTCTTCCGGGAGGTCCGGGAGAAACTCAGCCCCGCCGGCGTTTTCAGCTTCGTCGTCCCGTCGGCCGAAAACTACATCAACCCCGACCTGCAGAAGTTCCTCGAGACGCTCGTGACGACACTCCGGGCGGTCTTTCCCGAGGTCCTGGCCGTTCCCGGGGAGAACAACGTGTTCTTGGCCTCGGCCGGGCCCCTGACGATAGACCCGAAACGTTTGATCGCATCCATCAGGCGGCTGAACCTCCACAACCAGTTCGTGAGCCCCGAGATGCTCCCCTCGCGGCTGAATCCTTTTCGCGTCCGGGCCCTTCTCGAAACGATGCGCGGCGGATCGGGGCTCATCAACCGGGACCTCGTCCCCGTCAGCTATTATTTCCATTCCGTGCTCTGGGCCTCGCAGTTCAAGGGGATTGAATCGGGCCTCCTCAGGTTCTTCGCCAGCATTCGGGCGTTCTGGATTCTGGACCTCCCTCTCGCCCTGGCGGCGCTCGGCCTCCTCGGCGCGCTCCTGCGGAAGAGACGGTCGCCCGGCCGTTTCCTCGTCCCCGTGGCGATGGCCGGTTTCTCTTCGATCCTCGTCGAGATGGTCATCCTCATCGTTTTCCAGGCGCGCTTCGGCTATGTCTACGGAAAGATCTCGCTCCTTCTCTCCGCCTTCATGGCCGGTCTCTTTCTGGGTTCGCTGGCAGGGATAGGGAGGCGGCAGCCGCGTGGCCGCGACCTCGTTGCTCTCCAGGGAGGGCTCGTCATCTTGCTGTTCCTGATTACGGCGATGGCCGAACGCCCCGGTCTCGAGGTCCTTCCCTTCCTGGCCCTTCTCGCCTTCGGAGCCCTGAGCGGTGACCTGTTCGTCGCCGCCAACCGGCTGTACCTCCGGGAATCCCCTCATCCGGGGATGGGGTACGGGGTCGACCTCCTCGGATCCTTCCTCGGAGTCATTTTGGCTTCCTCCGTCGTCATTCCGCTCCTGGGCATCCCCCTGCTCATCAACCGGCTGGCGCTTCTGAACGTTCTGGGATTTCTCTTCACGGTGGGAATCGCCCGGACCCGGATCGGGACGCCCTGAAACCCTCTCCCAGCCGTAACGATCCTCGCCCGCCCGGGATTGTAATATAATATTATGAGCGTGGAATAAGGTGTCGTGTTCGAAGACAGTTTTTTCGGCGAAAAAACCGCCGGGCCCAAGCGGTCCCAAAAGGCCCTCCTCCTGGCGCTCGTCCTCGTGCTGCACGGCGTCCTCGTCTACGGCATTCTGCATGCCCGGTTCACGATCAAGATGCTCAACCTCGGAAAAGAGACGCGCACCGTCAGGATCGTTCCTCCCTTCGCCCTGACCATGCCGAAGATCGTCGGCTCCCCGGGCGGCGCCTCCAGGCAGGGAACGGGCGGGGGCAGGCCTCCCTCCGAAGCGGGCGGAGGCGAGGAGAATACAGGCGGGCAGCCGGAGGCCGCGCGGCCAGGCTCTCCTGCCGCCGCGGAGCCGCCGCATCAGGCTGCCCCCGGCGCTGCCGTGGCGGCGCTTTCTGAGAATTTCCAGAAGCCCTTGGCAATACATCCCAAGAACGGAGAAGAGACGGGTCTGAAAATCAGCCTCGCCCCGCCGGGGACAAAGCCCGCCCCTGAAACCGGCTCGGGCAAGAGCGCGCCTTCCGACATGCTCCGATATATGCCCGGACCGCCGGGCAGCGGAACGGGAGCCTTGGGCGCGGGAACGGGGAGCGCCGGCCGCGGCGGGACCGGCCGGCAACGGGCCAGCTTGTCCATCCCCCTGAAGGGGTATAACATCGCGCCCTGGGCCTCGAAGATCGTCGCTCTTATCCAAAGGAACTGGGTCCTTCCGAACGTCGGAAAGCTCTCGTCGCCGACCCGGTTGAGGCTCATTCTCATGGTCAAGAAGAACGGCGAACTCTCTTCCCTCGAAGTCGACGAGCGCTCTTCGCTCGATATCCTGGACCAGGCGGCGCTCAGGGCGCTCCGGGCGAGTTTGCCCTTCCCCGCCCTGCCCGATGATTTCCCAGGAGACAGCCTGGAAGCCTACCTCGAGTTCTCCTATGACGATTAAGAGAACCTGTGTCGGTCTCATCTTCCTCCTGGCGGTCGGCACGGCTTTTGCGGCGGACTGGAGGACGGAGCTCCTCTCCTATCTCACGCCCCGGCCGGACTACCAGAAGGCTTTGCAGTTTCTTATCGAGAAAGCCAGGACCGTCGAAGGGAACGAGAGACAGACCATCGATGCCTTGATCCCCTTCCTGGCCATGAAGGCCGGCGACCGTCCCGAGGAACAGGACCGGATATCCGATTATTTCGAAAAGTATCAGGACAACGACCCCGATTTCGGCTTCCTGGACGATCTGACGCGGCGGGAATTCCTGCTGTTCTGGGCCCGCTGGAAGACCGCCTATCCTCTGGTCACGGATGTCTGCTTCATTTCGTCTCCCGGGTCTGGAGAATCGGACCTTCCGGCAAACATACGGATCGGCTTCAACCTCCTGAACAGCGCTTATTACAAGATCTCCCTGGGCCCCTATGCGCTCGAGGGCGGATTCTGGGGCCGCGGATTCCATATCCTTGCTTTCCCCGCCGAGAACATCTTCGACCGGTCGGGAACCTATGAGCTGAACCTGGACCTTAAGGCCGGGGACATCGTCTTGAGGAAGCCGATCCGCGTAGAAGTCACCGTCTCGGACGTCGGATCCGTCCGGACCAGGGCGGCGACTCTCCCCCCCATAACGGACGGCAAGAAGAAGCCCGCCAGCCTTCTGCCGCTGACCTCTCTCGAGGGCGAGATATCTCTCTATGTCGACGGCCAGCTCATCCTGAAGAGCCGCAAGGTCCCCTCGCCGCCGCCCCCCCTGAACATCCCCATCCCAGGACCGTCGATGCAGGGCACCCAGCCCTACATGCCTCCCCCGACGACGGACCCCATAGCGAACAGCGTTTCCATCATCGACGCTATCGCCTTGACGTACAAGACTCTGAAGGACCTTCTGGCCAAAAAGCCGCCCGCCCCGTCGCCGATGCCTTATCAAAAGATCGCCAGCCTGTCGTATTCGTATGAGCGCGTGACGGCGGACGGCGGACTCACCGACGCGCGGGCGGAAGTCCTGCTCGGCCCCCAACGGGGCGCAATCCTCAGGAGATGAGGAGGCCGCCGGAAAAGGCTTTGACTTTTCCTTCTCTTCTGGTATAACCTACCTGGGCGGGAATTTGGGATCCCGGCCCCCCCGGTCCCGGCCGGATGCTTGACGCGGCCGATAAAGGAGGCTGGACATGGCTGACAAGGGGATAGAAAGACGGTTATGCCAGCGTTTCAAGATCCCAGGGGCCACAGCTTCCTACCGCAGGGAGAGGTTTCTGTCGACTCAGGTCGGCTTCAATGAGGAATTCTGCCCCGTCCTCGACATCAGCCGCGGCGGCGTGCGTTTCCTGACCCAGAAGGCCCTGAAATACAAATCCCGGGTCACCCTCCAGATCTCTATCCCGGGAGAGCGCGTGCCGCTGAATCTCAAGGGACGGGTCCGGTGGTCGTCGTTCAACCCGGGAAAAAGCTACAAGTATCAGGCCGGCGTCCAATTCAATCCCTACGGCGAAGAGAAGAACCAGAATTATCCCGGTTCCCTGGTCAAGATCATCGCCCTCGAGCAGAAGTTCATCGAGCCGGGAAACGATGAGGGTTCGGGCAAAACGAGCGAATTCAGCATCTAGCGCGCCGGGCCGGATTTAGCCGCCGCATCCCCTTCCACGACCACCTGGGAATAGTCGGCCATTTCGGCCAGCAGCTTCTGGATCGCCTGGAGCAGACCGATCCGGCTCTGCCGCAGCTTCTTGTCCTCAGCCATGACGAGGACGCGGTCGAAAAAGGCGTTGAGAACGGGCTGAAGCCTGAAGATGATGTTCTGGGCGTGCTCGAAATCTCCCCTGGCGATCATCGCCCGCGCGTTGCGCTCCACGATCGAGAACGTCGAAGCGAGCTCACGTTCCTCCCGCTCTTCGAGAAAATCGGGCTGGACCTTGCCGGGCGGCTGGTCCCGCAGGATGTTGTTGACCCTTTTGGCCATCAGAATGAAGGGTTCGAACTGCGGGCTGCTCTTAAGGGCATCGAGGGCCTGGACTCTCAGAAGGACGTCCAGGACCTTGTCGATCCCCGGTCCCAGAGCCGCGGCCACGAGGTCGTAGCGGAAGCCCCGCCGCTCCAAGATGAAGCGGAGCCGGCCGGTAAAGAACTCCAGAACGTAGCGTTTGACGGCGTCGCGCGCCACCGTGAGCCTGTCTCCGTAGACAGCCAAGACCCGGTCGAGCAGGAGGGAGAACGAAAAACGGAGCTTCCCATCCAGGATGATCTTGCAGACGCCGTGGGCGTTGCGTCGCAGCCCGAACGGGTCGCTCGAGCCGCTGGCCTCGATCCCCACGCCGACGACCCCGACGATGGAATCCAGCTTGTCGGCTAGCGAGAGGATGCGGCCGGAGAGGGACGGAGGCGAATCGTCATCCAGACCCGAGGGCTGATAGTGCTCGTAGATGGCTTCGCTGAGCGCGGCCGGATAGCCCTCCTGCCGGGCATACAGTCCGCCCATCCTGCCCTGGAGGTCGGGGAACTCCTTGACCATTTCCGTCAGGAGGTCGGCCTTGCACAAACCGGCCGCCTCGACGGCCTCCTTCTTGGGCCTTCCACCGCCTTCCAGCTTGTCGCAGAGATAACCCGTGATCTTCTTGACCCTTTTCGCTTTGTCCTCGTAGCTGCCGAGCTTTTCCTGAAAAACGACGTCTCGCAGCCCGGCGGCTCTCTTCGCCAAAGGGACCTTCCGGTCCTGGTCCCAAAAAAACCGGGCGTCGACGAGCCGGGCCCTCAGGACCCGCTCGTTCCCCTCACGGATGAGCCCCTTGGCGTCCTCACAGGCGTCCGCGACTCCGAGAAAGTGGGCCAGCTGTTTCCTGTCCCGGACGACCGAGAAGAATTTCTGGTGCTTCCGCATGGCCGTCGCCAAGACCTCGATGGGCAGGCTGAGGAACTCCTCGGGGAAGGAGCCGAGGATAACAAGCGGGTGCTCGACGTTGTCGGTGAGCTCCTCGAGCAGCCCGGGATCCGGATAGACCTGGGCCTCGAGCGGGGCCAGCTTCTCTGCGATCTGGGCTTGGATGGAGCTCTTCCTTTCCTGCGGGTCAACGATGACCTGATGGTCGGCGAGCCGGGCCTGATATTCGGCGAAGCCCGAAACTCGGATCTCCCCGGGTGAAAGAATCCTATGGCCGACGGTTCTGTCGGAAGCCGTAAGGGACTCGAAGCGGACGTTCAGAGACCGCCCGTCAAAAAGGCAGAGAAGCCTGTGAAGGGGTCGCGAGAAGCGGAACGGGCTCGCCCCCCAGCGCATCATCTTGGGAAAGGTGAGCGAACCGAGGATCCTGGGGATGGCGTCTTCGAGGATCCGCTCCGTCGGCGTCCCCCGGAAAGTCCTCTTGAATCCGAGATACTCGCCTTTGGGGGTCAGGACGACCTCGAGGGCGCTCTCCGGGACACCATGGGACCTGGCGAATCCCGCCGCGGCCTGGGTGAACCGGCCGTCGGGCCCGACCCCGATTGCCTTGGGCGGCCCGGTCACAACGGCTTCGCGGTCCTCCTGCCCGGCAGCGAAATCTCCGACCACGATCAGACGCCGGGGGGTGGCCAGGGTCCTCAGGCTCTGGATCCCGATCCGCGCCCCCTCGAGCTCCCGCCGGAACTTTTCTTCGAGCTGAGCCCGGGCCGAACGGATGTGGCTGGAGGGAAGCTCTTCCGTCAAGATCTCCAGGAGGAATTCCATCATGCCTCCTTCTCCGCGGTGAACCTCGCCGCGATCTGGTTCACCAGGGCCCGGATTTCGGAGATCATCTTCACGCGCTCCGTGACGCTGATGGCGCCCCGCGCGTCGAGAAGATTGAAGCTGTGGGAGCATTTCAAGCACATGTCGTAGGCGGGCAGAAGAAGGTTTCTTTCGATCAGGCGTCCCGCCTCCCTGCGGCAGGCCTGGAACATGCGGCGCCAGGTGTCCACATCGGCGGCCTGAAAATTGTACTCGGAGAATTCCCTCTCCTCGCGCTGCCTGAGCTCGCGATACGTGACATCGGCCGACCAATCGAGGTCGTAGATGTCGTCTTTCTGCTCGAGAAACATCTCCAGGCGTTCAAGCCCATAGGTGATCTCGACGGGGACGGGCGCGAGATCGATGCCCCCGCACTGTTGAAAATACGTGAACTGGGTGATCTCCAGCCCGTCCAGCAGGACCTGCCAGCCGACGCCCCAGGCGCCGATGGTCGGCGATTCCCAGTTGTCCTCGTCGAAGCGCAGGTCGTGGTCGGCGAGCGCGATCCCGAGTGAGGCGAGACTGCGGATATAGATGTCCTGGATGTCGCCGGGCGAGGGTTTGAGGATGACCTGGTACTGGAAGTGCTTCTGGACGCGGTTGGGATTTTCTCCGTAGCGGCCGTCGGTCGGCCGCCTCGACGGCTGGACATAGGCGACCCTCCATGGCCGCTGTCCGAGAACGCGAAAAAACGTATCCGGAGTCATGGTTCCGGCGCCGACCTCCAGGTCGTAGCTCTGAGCCAGATAGCAGCCCTGCCCGGCCCAGAACTTCTGCAGATCGAGGATCAGGTCTTGGAGCGCCATCAGGGTTTCATCTCCCATTTCAGGACGGGGGTTTTGGCCGCCGCGACCTCGTCCAGGCGGCGGACGGAAGCGGCGTGCGGCGCCGATTTGAGGAGCCCCGGGGCCTCGCGGGCCTCGCGCGCAATTGCTTTCATCGCGCCGATGAACAGGTCCAGGTCCCGCTTGCTCTCGGTTTCGGTCGGCTCGATCATGAGCGCCCCGTGAACGATGAGCGGGAAGGACATCGTCGGCGGATGGACGCCGTAATCGATCAGACGCTTGGCGATATCGAGGTTCGTGACGCCGGACTCCTTCTGGAGCTTGTCGGAGAACACACATTCGTGCAGGGAAGCGGTCGCGTATTTCAGGTGGTAGGTCCCCTCCAGGCTCTTCCGGATATAGTTGGCGTTCAGCACGGCGTGCTCTGCGACCTCCCGGATCCCTCGGGGGCCGAGGCTCATGATATAGCTCAGGGCGCGCACGGCGACGAGGAAGTTCGCGAAGTAGCTCCGAACGCGTCCAATCGAGCGGGGTCGGTCAAAATCGAGGGAGAAGCGCCCCTTCGCCTCGCGGATCACGGGACCCGGGAGGTAGGGTTCGAGCTCCTTTTTCACGCCCACGGGACCGGACCCGGGTCCGCCGCCGCCGTGCGGCGTCGAGAAAGTCTTGTGCAGGTTGATGTGCAGGACGTCGACGCCCATATCGCCGGGGCGGACGATGCCAGTCAGGGCGTTCATGTTCGCCCCGTCCATGTAGACCAGCCCCCCCCGCTCGTGGACGATCTCCGAGATCCGGCAGATGTCGCTCTCGAAGACGCCGAGCGTGTTGGGGTTGGTCACCATGAGCGCCGCGACGTCCCCGTCCATTTCGCGGTCCAGGCTCCGGAGGTCGATCCTCCCGTCCTCATTCGACTGGATCTCCCGGACCGCGTAGCCGCAGATGTGGGCCGACGACGGGTTCGTCCCGTGCGCGGAATCAGGGATCAGGACGAACTTCCGCGGATCGCCCCGCTCCTCGAGAGCGGCGCGGATGAGCATCATCCCCGTGAGCTCGCCGTGGGCCCCGGCCGCCGGCTGGAGCGTGAAGGCGTCCATGCCGGCGATCTCGGCGAGGAACGTTTCGAGCCGTTTCAGGACCTCCAGGTTGCCCTGAACGAGCTCGGGCGGCGCCTCCGGATGCGAGGCGGCGAACGGGGCAAGGCCCGCAACCTTTTCGTTGACCTTGGGATTGTATTTCATCGTGCAGGACCCGAGCGGATAGATGCCCATGTCTACGCAGTAGTTCTTCTGGGACAGGCGCGTGAAATGGCGCGTGATCTCCGGCTCGGACACTTCGGGGAAGCCGGGGATCTCGCGGCGGAGAGGGACGCCCGCCAGGAGGTCTTTGGTTTCGGGCACATCGAGCGGGGGCAGCGTCGCGGCCGTCTTGCCTCGGGCTCCGATTTCGAAAATCAGGGGCTCTACGGTTTCCTTTATCATGACAGGGCCTCCCTGACGGCCTGCCCCAGCCGGTCGATGTCCTCTTTCCGCTTCATCTCCGTGACGCAGACAAGGGCGCAATTGCGAAGCCCTGCGGAAACCGCCTCGAGGCCGATGCCGCCGACAATCCCTCTCTCCCGGAGAGCGGCGTCGACGGCCGCCCAGGACTTCGGGAACTCGATAACGAACTCGTTGAAGACGGGACCGCTGAACTTTCTCCTGACGCCGTTGACGGCGGTCAAAGCCTTTAGCGCGTACGCGGCCTTCTCGGCGTTCTGCCGGGCCATCTCCCGGAATCCCCGCTGACCCAGGCTGGCCAGGAAGATCGTGGCCCTCAAGGCGCAGAGGGCCTGATTGGTGCAAATGTTGGACGTGGCCCGTTCGCGGCGGATGTGCTGTTCCCGGGTCGCCATGGTCAGGACAAAGCCCCGCCGGCCTTCGATGTCGGTCGTCTGTCCGGCGATCCTGCCCGGCAGCTGCCGGAGGTATTCCTTGCGGCAGGCCATGAAGCCGAGGTAGGGCCCGCCGAAGCTCAGAGGGATGCCGAAAGACTGTCCTTCGCCCGTCACGATGTCCACACCGAGGTCTCCGGGCGCTGCCAGGAGCCCCAGGGAGAGGGCTTCGGCCACGACGGCCACCGACAGGGCCTTCCGGCCGCGGGCCAGACCGGACAGCGATTCGACGTCCTCCACGACCCCGAAATAATTGGGCGACTGGAAAACGATGCCGCAAACGTCCTCGCCGAGCTGACTGCTCAGCGCGCCGGGATCGACGCGCCCGTCCCGGCCCCAGGGGATCTCCACGGCCCGGATAGCGAGGTCCCGGATATAGGTCCGGACGACCTCGCGGTATTGAGGATGCAGACTGCCGGCGACAAGCACCTTCGGCCGTCCGGTCAGCCTGTGGGCCATCAGGATCGCCTCGGCGGTTCCCGTCGCTCCTTCATAAAGGGAGGCGTTGGCGATATCCAGGCCCGTGAGTTGACAGATGAGCGTCTGGAACTCGAAGATGGTCTGGAGGGTCCCCTGGCTCGCTTCGGGCTGGTAAGGCGTATAGGGGCTGACGAATTCTCCGCGCGAGCCGAGGTAATCGACCACCGCGGGGATGAAATGATCATAGGCTCCGCCGCCCAGAAAGGACAGATACCCCGGATAGGTGTTCCGGCGTCCCATCACCTCAAACGCCCGGACGAGGTCCACCTCCGTGAGAGCCTCGGGGAGGTCCAGGTCCCGTTCGAGCCGAACCGCCTCCGGGATGCAGGCGAACAGATCGCCCATCGCGGAGACGCCGACAGCCGCCAGCATCTCCTCTTTGTCCTTATCGCTCAACGATAGATAGCTCATGGACTCAGACCCTCCCGGCGTCCCGGCACAAGCTCAGGCCTCCAGCCCTTCCAAATATTTTTCGTAGTCAGAGGCCTTCATCAGGCCGTCCAGGCCCTTCCTGTCCTTGATCTTCAGGCGCACGATCCAACCTAGGCCGTGCGGGTCCTTGTTGAGTAGGTCGGGCGTCTGAGACAGGATCTCGTTGACCGCGACGACACTCCCCGCCACGGGCGAAAAGATATCGGAAACCGACTTTACCGACTCGACGACGCCGAGCGACTGGTGGACACCGAACTCCGTGCCTTTCTGGGGCAGCTCGACGAAGATGATATCGCCGAGCTGGTGCTGGGCGAAGTCGGTGATCCCGACCAGACCTTCGTCCCCCTCGACCTTGATCCACTCGTGATCCCTGGTGTAGACGAAATCGTTGGGGTACATCGAAACCTCCTCCATGATCTCAGGGAGCGGGCCCGGCCCGCCCTGCCGTCCTCTCTCTATTTTCTGCCGGCCCGTTTGTAGAACGGCGTCACGACGACTCTTGCGCCAACCGTCCTGTCCCGGATGCCGATTTCGAATTCCGTGCCGACGCCGGTCGCCCCGATCGGCAGATAGGCCAGCCCGATGGCCTTTTTCAGGTACGGAGAAAACGTCCCGGAGCAGACTTCTGAAACCTTGCGGCCGCCGACGAACACCGGATAGTGCTGCCGGGCGATGCCCGGACCGGTCATTTCGAACCCGGCCAGCTTTCTCTCGAGGCCCTCGGCCAGCTGTCTCTCGATGACCGGCCGGCCGAGGAAATCGCCCTTCTGCAGCTTGACGATCCACTTGAGATCGGCCTCGAGCACCGTCGTCTTGTCCGAGATGTCGTTCCCGTAGAGCATGAGCTTGGCCTCGAGCCGGAGCGTGTCCCGCGCCCCCAGCCCCACCGGGAGGAGCCCCTGCGGCCTTCCGGCCTCCACGATGGATGTCCAGAGCGCTCCCGGGCGCGGGTCGGTCGTGTAAATCTCGAAGCCGTCCTCGCCCGTGTAGCCCGTCCGCGAAACAAGAACCTTCAGCCCGGCCACCTTCGCGGCCGACCAGGTGAACGGCTTCATGGCAGCGAGGTCGGCGTCCGTCAGGGGCTGGAGCGTCTTTTCGGATAGGGGGCCCTGCAGGGCGAGCTGGGAATATGCATCGCTCTGGTTCTCGACCTTCACCCTGAATCCCTTGGTATGCCCGGAGACCCAGGCGAAATCCTTGTCGGCGTTGGCCGCGTTGATGACGAGAAGGTATTCGCGCGGCCCGAGGCAATAGACGAGCATGTCGTCTACGAACGTGGATTCTGGAGTCATGAGCGCGGTGTATTGAACCTCGCCCGGCACCAGGCGTCCGGCGTCGTTCGGCGTCAGCCATTGAACGTAGTCCAGGGCGTCCCTGCCGCTGACCAGGATCTCCCCCATGTGGCTGACGTCGAAAAGGCCGGCCCGGGTCCGGACGGCAAGGTGCTCGTCGATGATGCCCGTATATTCGATCGGCATCTCCCAGCCGACAAACTCGACCATCTTGGCGCCTAACTGCTTGTGCAGGTCGTTGTACCGCGTCTTTTTCATGCCTCGTCCTTTCACGAAGGACAGCCAAAATTATCATATTCCCGGGCGCCGTTCAAGAGAAAGGAAAAGTGGTTTTGCGCCCAGCCGGAATTTTGCTATAATACCGGATCATCATGGTCGCGCTTAAAACTCGTTTGAAAGAAACGATTTATGAGAAGCTGCGGTCGGCCTATCCCCTGTCCCCCGAAGACCTCGAGATGGCCGTCCCCCCCGACCGGAAGCTGGGCGACTTGGCGCTGGCCTTTCCCCTGCAGCTCGCGAAGAGGCTGAAAAGACAGCCCCGCGCGATCGCCGAGGAAGCCGCCGGCCGTCTGAAGGACATCGACGGCATCGGGAGGATCGAGGTTGCCGGGGCGGGCTTCATCAACCTCTTTTTGGACCGCGAGGAATACTTCACGGTCTGTCTCCGCTCTCTCGGCCGCACGGAACTCGTCCCGGAAGAAAAGAAGATCATCATCGAGCACACCAACATCAACCCGAACAAGGCGGCCCACATCGGTCACCTGCGCAACGCCTGCCTGGGCGACACGCTGGCCCGCTGCCTGCGCTACAAGGGCGAGCGCGTCGAGGTCCAAAACTACATCGACGACACCGGCGTGCAGGTCGTCGACGTCGTCTTCGGCCTGATGGAAATGGAGCGCCAATCCCTCGCCGACCTGGAAAAGATCTCGGGCAAATTCGATTATTACTGCTGGGACCTCTACGCCCGTGTCTCGGCCTTCATGGCTGAGCACCCCGAGGCCCAGACACGGAAGGCCGAAGTGCTCAAGAGAATCGAGTACGGCCAGGATCCCGAGTTCGCCATGTCCCGGACGGTCTCCCGGCGCATCGCGCGGGCTCACCTGGCGACGATGGGGAGGCTGGGAATCGCGTACGACGTGCTTCCGTGTGAAAGCACGATCCTCCATCTCAGGTTCTGGGAAAGGGCCTTCTCGCTCCTCAAGGACCGGCAGGCCATCGTCTACGTCACCGAAGGGGACAACACGGGATGCTGGGTCATGAAGCTCGAGGGCGAGTCGGACCGGGAGAAGATCATCGTCCGCTCCGACGGCACGGTGACCTACGTCGGCAAGGACATCGCCTACCAGCTCTGGAAGTTCGGGCTGCTCGGACGGGACTTTTACTATGAGCCGTTCGCCGCGGAGGGCGGGCGAACCCTCTGGATCACCACGGACGTCCCGGGCCCGGACCAGCCGTCCTTCGGCGGGGCCAGCAAGGTCTACAACGTCATCGACACCCGCCAGTCCTACCTCCAGAAGGTGGTCGTCCAGGGACTCAGGTCCCTCAAATACTTCGCCGCGGCGGACAAGTCCGTGCACTTCTCTTACGAGATGGTCGCCCTTTCGCCCAAGAGCCTAAAAGAGCTTGGCTACGCCGCCAGCGACGAGGAAAAGGACAGGTCGTTCCTCGAGGTCTCCGGCCGAAAGGGGCTGGGCGTCAAGGCCGACGACCTCCTCGACCGCCTCGAGGAGAAGGCTTTGGTCGAGATCGAGAAGCGGAACCCCGGGCTCCCGCCGGAGGAAAAGAGGCGGATTTCCCGGGAGATCGCCTCCGGGGCCCTCCGATATTTCATGCTCAAGTACGCCCGGAACTCGGTCATCGTCTTCGACTTCGGGGAGGCCCTGAGCTTCGAGGGCGAGACCGGTCCTTATCTCCAGTACACGTACGTGCGCCTGAGCAGCATCTTCCGCAAGCTCCGCGAGCGGGAGGGGACGGCGGAGCCGGACATCGTTCCACCCTCCGCCGGCGCCCTGGACCTTTCCGTCCTCTCTGACGGCGAGATGGCGGATTTCTGGGACCTCGTTTTGTATGGCTCGACGTTCGAGGAAGAGGTCCTGCACTCGGCCCGCTCCCTCGAGTTCGCCCACTTGGCCAAATTCGCCTTCAACCTTTGCCAAAAGATCAACTCGTATTATCATCTCTATCCGGTCCTCGCCGAAGAAAACAAGGCGGTCAGGGCCATCCGGCTGCTGACGGTCCGGTATATCAAGGAGCAGCTCAAGTGCGCGCTGGGTCTCATGGGCATTCCCATGCCCGACCGCATGTGACGCCGCGCCTGGAGAGGCGCAGGCGCTTCTCAACCTGAGAGGGAGGCTTTCATGATCGAAGTTCGGAACCTCACCAAGAAATATGGAGAGCTGACTGCGGTTCGGGACCTGAGCTTCACGGTCGAGACGGGCAGGATCTGGGGGCTTCTCGGACCGAACGCGGCCGGCAAGACGACGACCATGCGCATCCTGACCGGGTACCTGCCCGCCACGGACGGCGGGGCGGCCGTGGCGGGCTTCGACGTCTTCGAGCGGCCGGACGACGTCAAGAAGGTCACCGGCTACCTCCCCGAGCAGGTCCCCCTCTACCCGGAAATGACGGTCGGAGGCTATCTCGACTTCGTCGCCGAGATCAAGCAGGTCCCGTCGGCACGGCGGAAGGAGGCCGTCGCCAGGGTCATGAAATCGGCCGGCCTCGAGGACGTGAAGGGCCGGCTCATCAAGAACATCTCCCGCGGGTTCCGACAGCGCGTCGGCATCGCCCAGGCCTTGATCAACGATCCGCAAGTCCTCATCCTGGACGAGCCGACGATCGGCCTGGACCCGGCCCAAATCCGGGAGATCCGGGATCTCATCAAGAACCTCCGCAAGGAGCACACGGTCATGCTCTCGACGCATATCCTGGCCGAGGTCACCCAAGTGTGCGACGGCGTCGTGATCATCAACGAAGGGCAGCTCATGGCCTCGGGGTCCCTCGAGGATCTGACCGCTTCGTTCCATAGGAAGGACGGCGTCGTCCTCCGGGTCCGCCGTCCGGTCCCCGAGGCGCTGGAGCTTCTCCGGCACGTCCCCGGCGCCGACGGCGTCACGTCCGACGGGGACGAGATCCGGATCGAGTGGGCCCGCGGCCGCGACCTCAGGGACGAGGTCACGAAGCTGGCCGTGGACAAGGGCCTGGGCCTTCAGGAAATGAGGCCCCTGGCTATGAACATCGAGGATCTCTACCTGAAGATCGTCTCGGGAGGGCTCGGACAATGAACAACACATGGTCCATCGCCAAGAAGGAAATCCGCGCGTACTTCAACTCACCGATTGCCTACGCAGTCATCGCCGTTTTCATGCTGCTCATCGGCTTCTTCTATTACAGCCTGATCTGGTGGTTCAACGCCCAGGCCATGCAGATGGCCCAGAATCCCTATTACGCCCAGCAGGTCAACATCAACGAGATGGTCTTCAGTCCACTGTTCCACAACATGAGCATCATCCTGCTGCTCGTCCTGCCCTTGCTCACGATGCGCCTGTTCTCCGAAGAGAAGAAGGCCGGCACCGAAGAGCTCCTGTTCACGTCTCCGGTCTCCGTCGGCGAGATCATCGCCGGCAAGTACGCCGCGGCGCTGGTCATCCTGGTCGTGATGCTCGGCCTCACCGGAGTCCTCTCGCTCTTCGCCTTCCTTTATGGAAATCCGGAGGTCGCGCCCTTCCTCAACGGCTATCTCGGTCTGTTTCTCATGGGCGCCGCGTTCATCGCCGTCGGCATCTTCTTTTCGTCCCTCACGGAGAACCAGATCGTATCGGCTACGCTGACCTTCGGCGCGCTCCTGCTTTTCTGGATCCTCAACTGGGCGGGATCGGCCGCCGGAGGGCTGTGGCAGAGCATCCTCAATTATCTCTCCTTCTTCCAGCATTTCGACGATATGACCCGCGGCATCCTGGACACGAAAGACGTCGTCTATTACCTGAGCTTCGCCGTCTTCGGGCTCTTCCTGACGCATTCCGTGATCCAGTCGAGGCGGTGGAGGTGAGCCATGAAAGCCATCAAGAGCAACCTCAACGTTATCGCGATGATCCTGATCCTGGCGGCCCTGGCGGCCTGGGCGATCTGGCCGTACCGCCGCGCCGTCATCGTGGCCCTGGGCGCCTGCGGCCTTCTGGCTCTCGCGCTCTACGTCCTCGTAAACCTTGCCTCGCTCAAAAGGGGCTTCCGGCGGCGGTCGTTCGTCTATTCGGGGAACATGCTGCTCGTCGTCGTCCTCGTGCTGGCCATCCTCGTCGTCGCCAACTACTTCCTCTCGAAGCACGATTACCGGATCGATTTCACCGCCTCCAAAATCCACAGCCTGTCCGACCAGTCGGTCATGGTCCTGAAAAACCTGAAGACCGACATCTCCCTCAAGTGCTTCTTCCGCGAGACGAACTACAGCCGGGCCGCCATGGAGAACCTGCTGAAGATCTACACCTACCATTCCCCGAGGATCAAATACGATTTCATCGACCCCGACAAGAACCCGGGCCTCGTCAAGCGCTACGACATCACCCAGGACGGAACGACGGTCGTCGAGGCCGGGGAGAAGGAGAGCCGGATCACCGGCGTGACCGAGGAGGACGTGACGAACGCCATCATCAAAGTCACGCGGGCCGGGAAAAAGACCATCTCTTTCCTCGGCGGACACGGCGAGGCGGTCCTGAACGAAACGGGCGACGACGGGTATTCGACCGTCAAGAGCGAGCTCGAGAAGCAGGGGTACGAGGTCAAGGAGCTGACCCTGGCCCTGCCCAGTAACTTCCCGCCGGACTGCTCGCTTCTCGTCATCCCGGGGCCGCAGAAGGACCTTCTGCCGGACGAGCTCCAGATGATCAAGAAGTACATCGCCGAGGGCGGCCGCGTGTTCTTCATGATCGACCCCGAGACGGCGCCGGGGATGACGCCCTTCCTGGCCCAATACGGCTTCAAGCTCGAAAATGACGTCGTCGTCGACACTGTCTCGCGTCTTCTCGGCGGCGACTATTTTATGCCCGTGGTGACCGAATACGAAGAGCACCCGATCACCCGCAACTTTAATTACGCGACGTTCTTTCCCTTCGCCCGGTCTGTCGAGATCAGTGACAAGAAGCCCGAAGGCGCGACCCTCACCGCGCTGGCCAAGACGAGCCCCAACTCCTGGGCCGAGCGGGAGCTCCAGGAAAAGGAGGTCCGGTTCAACAAGGACAAGGACCGCCAGGGCCCGATCACTCTGGCCGCCGTCGCGACCCTCAAGGTCCAGCCGGAGGCCGCGCCGGCCCCCGCCGCCAAGCCCGGCGGGAAGCCGCCGAACGAGGTGAAGCCGGAGGAAAAGGAGGCGCGGCTCGCCGTCGTCGGGGATTCGGACTTCGCCAAGAACCGGTACTACGGCCTGTCCGGAAACGGCAACTTCTTTCTCAATATCGTCAACTGGCTGACCGAAGAGCCCGACCTCGTTTCGATCCAGCCCAAGACGCAGACGCCCCGCACGATCGAGCTCACGCCCTCCCAGGGCCGGCTGATCTTCCTCGTGAGTGTCATCTTTCTGCCGCTTGTTATTCTTGCCGTCGGCGTTTCCGTATGGCTGAGGAGGAGATCGCTGTGAGATTCAAGGGCACGCTCATCCTTCTGGCGGTCTTCGCCGCCCTGCTGGCCTTTGTCCTCGTCTTCGAGTCGCGGGGCCGGAAGGAACAGGCGGTCAAGGAGAAGGAGCAGACCCTCGTCGACGTGCGGTCCTCGGACATCCGGAAAATGGAGCTCAAGAGGCCGGACGGAACCATCTCCTTCGTGAAGGATGACAAGGGCGAATGGAGGATCTCCGCTCCGCTCGAGGCCAAGGCCGACGGAACGGAAGTCGACGGCCTGGCGGCGGCCTTCTCGAATCTGCACATCGAGCGGGTCATCGAGAAAACAGCGGTCGATCTCAAGACCTATGGCATCCCCAGGGACGAGTTTTCGTTCTGGATCAAGGGAAAGGATACGCCGGTGACAATCCTCATCGGCATGGAAAACCCCCTCGACCAGACCTTTTTCGCCAAGCGCCAGGATGATCCCCGGATCGTCCTTCTCCCGAGTTCACTCAAGTCCACCCTGGACAAGAAACTCTCGGATTTCCGGGACAAGACCCTCTTCAAGTACGAGACGGCCGACGTCAAGTCCGTCGTCGTGAGGGCCAAGGGCGTTTTGTGGGAGGCGGTGCGCGACGGGGACTCCTGGCGCCTCGTTTCCCCTGTCCGGGCGCTGGCGGCGAAGAGCAAGATCGATACGCTGCTCGAGTCCCTCTCCGGGCTGAGGGCCAAGGATTTCCTGTCCGAAGACAAGTCCCCAGCGGACATCAAGAAATACGGCCTCGAGAAGCCGGAATACGAGGTCACCCTGAGGTTGCCCGCCGCGAACAGGGACATCATTTTCTCCCTGCACAAGGACGCCGCCGCATCCTATGCCATGACCTCCCAATCCAACAAGATCGTGTCCTTCGAAGGCTCGCTCCTCGCGGATCTCGACAGGAAGCCGGACGAGCTTCGGGAGCCGAAGGTGGCGGATTTCTACAGCTGGGAGGCCGACCGGATCTCCCTGAAAACGCCCGGCTTCGCGCTCGAAGCAGCCAAGCAGAAGGTCAAGGACGAGGAGCGCTGGGTCCTGGAAAAGCCCTCGCCGGGCCCGGCCGACCAAGCCAAGATCGACGCTCTCCTGAGCAAGATCGAGGGTCTCGAAGCCGCGGATTTCATCGATAATCCGCGGCGCCTGGCCGCGTACGGACTCGAGAAGCCGGCAGCCGAGATCCGGATCAGGGCCAAGGATTACGACAACAAGGTCAAGGAGATCGGCCTTCTCGTGGGGAACGAAGACAAAACCAAGAAGCAGGTCATCGTCAAGGACGAGAAGCTCGATTACCTCTTCCGCGTCGACTCCTCCTTCCTCCAGGATCTCCCTAAGAGCGTCCAGGACTGGAGACAGACGCCCTCCCAGGCTCCGGCCGCCAGAGAGAAGAAATAGGGCCGGCTGTCACCTCATGAGCCTCCGCCGGCCGGTCGCGCCGAAGAGCGAACGGGGTACGCGGCCCCGGCAGAGGCGTTTCGCCAGCATTCTCCTGACCTGGTACGCCCGGCATCACCGAAAGCTTCCGTGGCGGGAATCCCGAGACCCCTACAGGATCTGGGTCTCCGAGATCATGCTCCAGCAGACGACCGTCCGGGCCGTCCTCCCCTATTTCGACAGATGGTTTCGCCTTTTCCCTGATCTCGAGACATTGGCCCGTGCCCCTTTGATCAGGGTCCTCCGGGCCTGGCAGGGCCTGGGATACTATGCGAGAGCCGCAAACCTGCACCGCGCGGCACGGGTCATCGTCCGCGAACATGGCGGCCGCATCCCCGACGACGAAAGAATGCTCCGGAGGCTCCCCGGTTTCGGGCCGTACACAACGGCCGCGGTCTTGAGCCTCGCCTATGGCCGGCCTCTTCCCGTCATCGACGCCAACGTCCGGCGCACTCTCATGCGCATCACGGGCCTGGACGACGAGGCGTCCTCCCGCAAGGACCGCCTCCTTCTCGGACGTTTGAGTTCATTCTTTCCCCGCCGCACCCCGGGAGTCTTCAACCAGGCCATGATGGAGCTCGGCGCCCTGGTCTGCCGGAGTCGCAACCCGCTGTGCCTGTCGTGCCCCGTAATCGGGTTCTGCACCGCCGCCAGGGAGGGCCGGCAGGACACGATCCCCCGCCCGCGGCGGCGGGCCAGCCGGAGCGTCGAGGCCGTCGTCGCCGTCATCAGGGAAGGCGGCCGGTTCTTCATCCAGCGGCGACCCCCGGCCGGGCTCTTCCCCGGACTCTGGGAATTCCCGGGCGGGAAGAGGAAACGCGGCGAGGGACTCGAGGCGGCCCTGCGGCGGGAAGTCCGGGAGGAGATCGGCGTGGAGATCCGAAACATCCGCAATCTCGCCACCGTCCGCCACACCTACACAAGCTTCCGGGTGGCCCTCCGCGTCTTCTCCTGCCGCCTCAAGAGCGGCCGCATTTCCCCCGGGCCGGACCGGCGATGGGTCACTTTGGCTTCGGTCCGCCGCTATCCTCTTCCATCGGCGAGCGTTCGGATCGTGGAGCTTCTTTCGGGGGGCGGCCGGAGGGCCAGGGCCTGATCCTGCCCTTCGGGGTGCGGGAAGCGCGGAGGCCCCGAACCTTATTTCAGTCCGAACTCCCGGTGCTTGGCCGCCACGGCGTCGGCGAGTTTATCCAAGGCCGCGAGATCCGCATCCCGCGGCAGGCCGCGGCAGACGACCCCATCCAGGAACTCGACGCCGAGATTGGGCACGGCGGCTTTGATCATCTCAACCATCTTGCTCGCCCAGCCGTAGGAGCCGACGATCGAGGCCCAGCGCGCCTTGGGGCGCAGCGCGTTCGTCAGGGCCACCGCGGTCAGCAGCGCCGGGTGGGGCCCAACGTGGACCGTCGGAGCGGCAAAGATGACCGTCGCCGCGTCGACCAGACTCATCGCCATCTGGCCAATATCCGCCACGGCCATATTAAAGAGGTGGACCCGGACGCCGCGCTCGGCCAGTGCCCCAATCAGCCGGTCGACCATGGCCGCCGTCGAGCCGTGCATCGTCACCCAGGGGAGGACGACGCTGTTGTGGGGTGTGTCGTCGGTCCAGTCCCGGTAGGCCCGGATGATTGACTGCGGGTCTCTGTAGACCGGCCCGTGGCTCGGCGCGATCCAGCGCAGATCGAGGTCCCGGATCTTATCGAGGTTCGCCCGGACGATCTTGCGGAACGGCATCATGATCTCGGCGTAATATCTCTTGGCTTCTTCCCGGACGCCATCGGCGTCGTCGACGAAGATCTCCGACGAGGCCAGGTGAGAGCCGAACCAATCGCAGCTGAAAAGGATCTTGTCTTCGGGGAGATAGGTCGACATGGTCTCCGGCCAGTGGACCCAGGGCGTATAGATGAACCTCAGCGACTTTCCGCCGAGCGGCAGGATCTCGCCGTCCCCGACGGCCCGGATCCGGCTCTCGGCGAGCGGCAGATGCTCGAGGAGCATGCCCTTCGCCGGTTTCGAGCACAGGAGTTCGGCGTCCGGATACCGCTCAAGGACCCAGGGGAGCCCACCCGAGTGGTCCTGCTCGGCGTGGTGGGCGATGATATAGTCGACCTTGTCAACGTCCCGGAGATGGGCTTCGAGGACAGACAGCTTGGCCGGGTCGACGGCGTCCAGGAGAGCTGTTTTGTCGCGGTCGCGGACAAGGTAGGCGTTGTAGCTCGTTCCGTCGGGCAGCGGGATCAGAGAATCGAAAAGCCTCCGGTCCCAGTCTTGGGCGCCGACCCAGGAAACGCTGCTCGTGATTTCTCTCTGTTTCATGAACCTATCACTCCTTTGCGGTTAATCCCGACTTATTTTATCGTATTTAACGCGGGCGCGCAAACGGAGACGGACGGAAGCGAGCCATCCCAGGGGATTCCTGACACCGCTCAGACTTCGGGGAACAGCCGCTTGACGAAATAGCAGATCTCGGGCTGTTTCCTGTAACCGTGCCTTTCGAAGGCCCCCATGGAGGCCGTATTTATCTTTTCGATCAGGCAGGCGAATATCTCCATGCCCATGGCCTCGAGCCCTTTTTCGGCCGCGGCGATGAGGCGGCTCCCGAGGCCCCGCCTTCTGAGAGCGGCTTCGACGGCCAGCCGGTTGATCCAGCCTTTCCGGCCGTCGTGGGTCGCCAGAACGGTGCCGACGATCCGGCCTCCGGCTTCCGCGACGAGGAAAAGGACATTGGGCAGGCCGATCTGCTTCTCGATATTCCGGCGGCTGTCCCGACCCCCAGGTTTCGCGGGAAGGCCGACTTCCTTCCAGAGCTTGATCACCCAGTCGTAGTCGTCCGGCCGATATTCCCTTATAGCCACGCCCTCCGCCGGAACTCGAACTCTCAACCCTTCCCCGCTTTCTTCATCATCGCCCAGGCTCGCTCCGGCATCTCCTAGCGGATGAACAGGACGAACAGGGCCGCCAGCACCGCCGCGGCCGCCGTTCCGGCCGCGGCCGCCCGGACCTTCGCCCGCCGTTCGGAAAACCGGGACGCCAGGGTCAGCAGGAGGGCCGCGCCGACGGCAGCGGCGACGTAGCAGGCGATGTCAAAGGCCTGCCAGAGACCTGGCTGCGAGAGCAGATCGGCCAGCTCCTCCTGGCCCATTCCCAACACCATCAGCACGGCGGACAGCGCAGAAGGGAGCCAGGCGACGAAGAGCACCGCCGCCAGGGCCACCCCCGAAAGTGCCGCCGTTTTGTCCAGGGACGCGCATCCGGGGCCCCTCCTGAGGAGGAGCCGGATCATGCCGCTGACTGCCACCCACGCCAGGAAGGTGAGCGGGATGACGAAAATCGCCTGCCAGAAATAATAGTTGTCCGTGGAGATGCTGACCAGGACGGGGGCCATCGGGACGGCGCCGCAGGCTGCGAGAGCGACCGAGGCCAGGGCGTAGAGGACCGCCACCGCGCCCACGGCCTGCACGGCGATCCGAAGGGAGTGCGGCGTCTCCAGGAGTTTCTTCATCACTTTCGCCGGCGACGTGCCGCCCCGCCGAAGACGGCCGATCTTGGCTGCGGCGGTCTTCTTTTCGGAGCCGGCAAAGGCTCGCCTCATCACCCGCCCACCTCCTCGAAAAGCTTGAAATCCTCGAAGAGCCCGTAGGAGACGACCGAGTATTCTGAGCCCGGCGGGTATCCTCCCCCGGCCCCCTGCTGGAACGACACGGGCCAGGCTCTGCCGAGCGGCGGGTTGTTGTGGAAGGGGCCGAGGGTGTTCTTGAGCGTGCCGGTGACGACGACCGTGACCTCATTGGGGCCGGGCGACAGCGCGTCCGTAATGTCCCGCTCGTAGGGAGGAAATGCGATCAGGCCGGCCGGGCGCCCCCCAACGCGGACCTCGGCGACAGAGCCACACCACGACCCGAGCCGGACGATATAACGGACGCCTTTGGCGCCGGCGCCCGGCGGGATCGTAAACGTCTTCCGGTACGCGACGGCCTCCCCGTAGAAGGGAAGCCCCTGCGCCGCCCATGAGCCGGGCGAAATGGGCGCCGGAGGCCGGAGCTCGAAGCCCTTGGCCGCGGCCGTCAGGCGGAAATCGCCCAACACGTAAATCGGCTCGAGTTCGGAATGAATGGTGAACGGCTTCGCCGACACCGTAATCCGGTTCCTCCCGGCGACGACGAACGAGCCGATGGGATAGACGGCGAAGTCCCGGTCGAGCCACCATTCCCCCGGGGCGGGCTCCACGCCGTGACCGTTGATCGAGACGCGAAAAAGCGCGGGCCTCTCCACGACGGCCTTGAGCGAATCATAGTCAAAGGCATCGCCCTTGAGCGCCGAAAACCAGAAAACCGCGTCGAAGCCCGAGTCCGGTCGGAACTTGTCCCGGGCCAGGATGTTTGTCTTGTACTGGACGGCGCTGTCCCAGGGATTCCTGGGAAGCCCGTGGAACTGGAACGTCCTTTTCTGGGCGTCGTAAAAGTACAGATCCCGGTCCGTCTTTCCGCCCATGACGAGGTCACAGTAATCGATCGTCAGGACGTTCGGGGATTGCCTCACGACCGACATTTCGCCCTGAGCCGGGACCTCTTCAAAGCGCCGGACGGGTGTCGCGACCGGCCTGGCCCGTTTCGCGAGGACGCAGAGAAGAAGGCTGCCTCCCGGGGGAAGGGAGAACGGAATCTCGACGCCGCCCTTCTGACGGGAAAAGGCGTGCGGCCGGACGCTCCCCGTGACGGGGTCCCACTGTTCAACGGAACCTCCTTCGAGCGTCATCGTCCCCTCGGCTGGGTTCCCGGGGTCGGTGTTGACCAGGAAAACCAGCTGGCCGCCGTCGAATTCCCGGCGCTGGTGGAGGAGCCCCGGATGGGACGCCGGCCCGGAGAAAACGACCGGGGGAGGGCTCAGGTGCCGGATCTTGTCAAAGCCGTCGCCGGGGCCGGAGTTGAGCCACCGGTCCGAATAGCCGAAGGCCAGCGTCCGGACATCTTCCGTGAGCTTTCCGTCCACATAATCGGGCGGGGCCGGCCAGCAGATGATCTTCCCGCCCCGCATGAGGTAATCGCGCAGGAGGACGAACGTCGCATCGTCGAGGTTCTCCATTCCAGGAGGGAGGAGGACAAGTCCGTAGGCCCTCCGCCCGACGATCAGGGTCCGGTTCCCGACCGAGGCGAACTCCTCGAGCGTCTTTTCGCTGGTCAGGTCGTATTCCACCTGGTGGGCTTCGAGGAGGTGGACGAAATTTTGGAAGTCCTCTCCGATCGACCGGAGGTCCTCGGATTCCCGGACCGGAGAATAGTGCATCCAGGCCGAGGTCGTCGGCTCGATGACGAGGATGCGATTGACCTGCTCGCCGGCGCTCAGGACCGCCGAAAGGCGCCCGAAATAGTCGGCCAAGAGATTATAGGAGGCCCACCACGGCTCGTGGTAGGAAAAGGAGAGAGGATGGTCGCGCTTGCGGGCCCCTTTGATCGTGGCGTAGGACAGATGCTGCGTCAGGAAGTTCACTCCCAGGGCGTATTCCCAGTCGCCGATCCTTTTCTGGTCGAAGAACGTCATGTCCCAGCCCCCGGCGCCGTATGTCTCGGACAGCGTCCGGCGGCGCCCGAGCTGGTTAGCCGAGCTTCGGATTTCACGGACAGACCGGTCGCTGCCGAACTGCGCGTGCGGGCCCGTCTGCCATTCGTTCATCAGGATGTCGATCCCGGGCATCTGGGCGTAGGCGAACATAGCCAGGTTGTCAGGGCCGACGCGGGGGTTGGGCCACTCGTGTTCCCAGTAGTGTCCCGTAAAGATCAGGTTGTTGTCGGCGCAGTAGGCATAATAAGGCTTGGCCCAGTTCTCGATGAAAAGGTCGAGCAGCGTCGAGTAGTAATTGTGCCGGACGCGCCTCCAGTCGCCGACCTCGTCGAAGAGGGACACGAGGTTGGGCCGGAGGTCGTAGTCCCAGTCTGCCAGAAAGGCCTGGAAGAGGGCCGGCGTGTAGTTGACCGTGTCCGCGCCGCCCGGGAGAGCGATCTCCGCCTCGTCCTGAAAAGCGCCGGGGACGGCCTGGCCGAATTCGCCGCCGGCGGCCTGTTTGTACGCGTTGAGGGTTACGTCCAGGAACTTGTCCGTGACGTCTTTGCGCATGAGGTCGACGTAGGTATAGCCTCCGAACCAGGGAGACGGCTCCTGTCGGACGATGTCGAAAACATAGTAAGCCCCCTGATCCGGATGGCCCGTTGGGACCTTCCCGGTCACATCCTCGAAATGGGAGAGGACCTGCCTGAGCACAACGAGCGGGGGCCGGGCGAAGGTCTTCGGGGTCCCCTGGACCCGGGTCATCCGCAGGCCGCGCAGAGCGGCGTCCGGCATCTCGGCGGGGACCCGGCCGCCGGCGAAACCGGAGGGATAGGAGTATTCGTCATAAATCCAAACCCTCAGCCCCAATGATTTTCCCGTTTCCACGGCGTATTTCCAGAGAGACATCCACTCATCCGAGAGGTAGGGCGTAATGAGGCCGGGCCGGGGATGGATGAAAACGCCGCCGATGCCGCGGTCCCTGAACCCGGCGAGCTCGGTGCGGATTTCCTCCCGGGTCATCTGGTCGTTCCAGACCCAAAGGGGAGCACTTCGATCAGCGGCGGGAGGATTCCGGAAGTCTCTGAGGATCGATTCGTAGGTCTCGGCGGAAGACGACCGCCCGCAGCCCGTGGAGGAGATCACCACGGTGGTCAGGGATACGGCAAGAAATAGTGGGAGAAAGTTCCGGCGGTCGTTCATGCGATGTCCTCGTAAAAATATTCCGTCACCAAATTTATGGAAACGAAGCCCCAAAGTCAAGGAAGGGAGAGGGGAAAGTGGCGGAGAGGGCGGGATTCGAACCCGCGGTCCCGGTTTAAGCCGAGACAAACGCTTAGCAGGCGTTCCTGATCGACCACTCCAGCACCTCTCCGCGGCCTCAGAAACGCACCGTTATTCTATCATGTTTCCAAAGAGATGGGAACCTGGCCGGGCTCCCGTACGAGTTATCTCCCCGGGCCGCGGACCGGAGCCGGGAACGAGCGACAATCTCCGACCAGGAATTCCGGCCGCCCGAAAGAAATCCGACATGGCGGAGGGAGAGGGATTCGAACCCCCGTTCCGGAGACCGGAAAGCGGTTTTCAAGACCGCCGCCTTCAACCACTCGGCCATCCCTCCGCATAACGAGACAATTGTACTTGCCGGGGCGACGCCTGGCAAGCCTTGATTAAGGGCGGTTCTTCCCGGCCGCGGAAAGCCGCGCCGGGAGGCCAGAGCGGCGTCCGGCCGGAGCCAGGAGAGGTGCTGAAGAAGCGCAGGAAAGTGCGGGCAGGGGGGTTAAGGGCGTGCGATCCGCTCGAGCCCGTTCATATAAGGTTTCAAGGCTTCGGGAATGACGACCGACCCGTCCTTCTGCTGGAAGTTCTCCAGGATCGCGCTCACCGTGCGGCCGACGGCGAGTCCCGAGCCGTTGAGAGTGTGGACGTACTCGAGACGGGTTTTGGGCCCGCGCTTGAACCGGATATTGGCCCGGCGGGCCTGGAAGTCCAGGCAATTCGAACAGGACGAGATCTCCATGAAGGCCTTCCGGCCCGGCATCCAGACCTCGAGGTCGTAGGTCTTGGCGCTGGCGAAGCCCATGTCGCCCGTGCAGAGGAGGACGACGCGGTAGTGGAGGCCTAGCCTCTTCAGAACCTCTTCGGCCGAGGCCGTCATGAGCTCGAGCTCGTCGAAGGACGCCTCGGGAAGGCTGAAGATCATCATCTCGACCTTGTTGAACTGGTGCTGACGGATGAGGCCCCGGACGTCCTTGCCATAGGAGCCAGCCTCGCTCCGGAAGCACGGCGTGTAGGCCGCAAAGCGACGGGGGAGCGTGGCGCCATCGAGGATCTCATTCCGGTAGAGGCCCGTCAGCGGCACCTCGGCCGTCGGGACAAGATACCAATCGTAGCCCTCGAGCTTGAAGAGGTCCTCCTTGAATTTGGGCAGGTGCCCGGTCCCGGCCAGCGTCTCGGCGTTGGCCATGAACGGCGGCAGGACCTCGGTGAAGCCTCTCTCGCGGGTGTGGAGATCGATCATGAAGCCGATCAGGGCGCGCTCGAGCAGGGCGCCGGCGCCCATGTAGACCGTGAACCGGGAGCCCGCGATCTTGGCCGCCCGCCCGAAATCCAGGATGCCCAGCCGCTCGCCGACGTCCCAATGCGCCTGCGGCTCGAAGCCGAAGTCCGGTGGCCGACCCCACCGCCTCTCCTCGCGGTTCTCCTCGGCCCCTCGCCCAACCGGCACGGACTCGTGCGGAATGTTGGGGATCGAGAGTAGCGTCTCCCGGATCTCTTCTTTGAGAGCCGCAAGCCGTTCCTCGAGCGCGGCGATCCCGTCCCCCACCGTCCGCATCTCTTGAATCCGCGCCAACGCATCCGTCCCTTCCTTTTTCATCCTGGAGATTTCCTCAGAGGCCCGGTTCTTTTCGGCCCGGAGCTCCTCGACGCGGCGCAGGACATCCTTTTTCTCGCCGCAGGCTCTGACGAAATCCCCGAGGTCGATCCGGGCGCCGCGCGTCGCGAGCCTATTTTGAACGGAATCAATGTTTTCCAGAACGAACTTCGCGTCCAGCATAGCCCCGATTATAGCACAGGTCCGGTCCCCTCAAGAAAGGATTTCTTGACGCGGTTCTTTTGACAACGGGCCCCAAATAGTCAACAATAGACGGCATGGACGCGAAGCCGAAACGTCCGCCGTTCCTCGGCTATATCCAAGTCTATACGGGAAACGGCAAGGGCAAGACGACCGCGGCCCTCGGCCTAGCCATGAGAGCGGCGGGGCACGGGATGAGGACTTATATCGGCCAGTTCCTCAAAGGCCGGCCGTCCGGCGAAATCCAGGCCGCACAGAGGCTTTCCCCCTTCCTGCGGATCGAACAGTTCGGCCGCAAACGGTTCGTCAAGGTCACCGAGAGCCCGGGCGACCCCGACATCGAGCGGGCGCGCCACGGCCTCCGCAAGTGCCTCGCGGCCATGCTCTCGGGAGATTTCCAGATCGTCGTCCTCGACGAAGTCAATACGGCCGTCCACCTGAAGGTGCTGCCGGAGGCCGAGGTCCTGGACGTTGTCGCCCGGAAGCCCGAGGGCGTCGAGCTCGTCCTGACGGGGCGCTACGCGCCCCCGGCAATCCTCGAGAAGGCCGACCTCATAACGGAGATGCGGGAAGAGAAGCACTACTCGGACCGCGGCGTCAGGGCCCGAGAAGGGATCGAAAAGTGAGACGGATTCCCAAGCCCTTCGGACGGAGCCCGTTCGCCTCGCTGCTGTCGAAAGAGGACTTCGAGCGCCTCGTGCAGGAGGCCCTCGCCGGGATCCCCGCCCGCTTCCGAAAGCTCATCGAGAACGTCACGGTCATGGTCGAAGAGGAGCCGCCGCCCGGCCAGCCGCTTCTGGGCCTCTATCACGGCGTTCCCTACACCAGGCGCGGCCCATCTTATTACGGGAATACGACCCCCGACGTCATCGTCATCTACCAGGGCCCGATCGAGAGGATCTCCCGCAGCCCCGAAGATATCAAGGACAACGTCCGCGACACGGTCCTCCATGAGGTCGGCCACTACTTCGGGCTCGGCGAAGAGAAGTTGCGGGAGATCGAGAGGGCCGTCCGCAGCTCACGAAAAGGAGATGACCGGTGAATCCCCTTCTCGAAGGCGTCTTTATCGCCCTGACGACCCCCTTCGCCGGAGAGAAGATCTCCCCGGCCAGGATGCGCGCCAACGTCCGCAGATACAACCGGGCGGACCTGGCGGGTTATCTCGTCCTGGGCTCTACGGGCGAGAGCGTTCTCCTGACCGACGGCGAATCGGAGAGGCTCGTCGAGGCGGTCGCCGGGACCGCCGCACAGGGACGGAAGATCCTGGCTGGCACGGCCCGGGAGTCGACGCAGGCCACGGTCGAGTTCACGCGGCGCGCGGCCCGGTTCGGCATTGCCGCAGCGCTGGTCCGGCCGCCGTCCTATTTCAAATCGAAGATGACCCGGGAGTCCCTGAAAAGCCACTTTTTGACCGTGGCCGAAGCCAGTCCGGTCCCGGTACTCGTTTACAACATCCCCCAGAACACCGGGATTTCGCTGGACCCGCGGCTCGTCGTCGAGCTCGCCGGCCATCCGAATGTCGCCGGGCTCAAGGAAAGCTCGGGAAGTCTGGGATTTCTGGGCGAGGTCATCCGGGACGTCCCCGGGAATTTTCGCTACTTCGCCGGTTCCGGCCACGTCGTATACCCCAGCCTGGAGATGGGGGCCGCCGGCGCCATCCTCGCGGTCGCCAACGCCGTCCCGGCGCTCTGCGCAGAGATCTTCAGGCTCTTCAGGGCGGGGAAACGGGGCGAGGCGCGCCAGCGGCAGCTGGACCTCATTCCGTTCAACCGCACGATCGTCGAGAAATACGGCATTGCCGGCGTCAAGGCAGCCCAGGACCTCATGGGCTACTACGGCGGCCCGGTGCGCTCTCCCCTGCTACCACTGGACGGCGCGTCGAAAAAAGAGATCGCCGTCCTGCTCCGGGCTCTTCGTCTCTCGTCCGATTGACGGGCCTCCATAAAAAAAGCGACCGTGCACCCGGCTCCGACAGCGCCCTCCCCGCGTGTCCCCCGCCGCCGGCTCAGGCGAGGCTGGCTGCCGCACAAGAAATCGCCCCGCTACCGCTGCTACCTTCCGGTCCTGACGGGGTTCACGGGGGACTCTTTGCGCAGGGCCCCGGCCCTCATCGCCACGTGCACGGGCACTGCCCAGAAAGGGAGCCGCCTCGGCAGGGAATTCGACCCCACTGGAGCGGATTGTGGGTGACAGGGCACCGCTAGCTCCCCATCTAGCACGGTCAAGCCGCATTATACACTTTTCGCCCCGACTCGTGTAAAATGGGGCTGTTATCTCTTCGGAGGATGAGCTCAATGTTTTTCTGGGATTGGACTTTTTTTCTGCTGATACCGCCCCTCGTCCTGGCCCTATATGCCCAGGCTAAAGTCAAAAGGGTCTACAAAAAATACAGCCGGGTTTTCTCCTCTTCCAGGATGTCAGGGGCCCAGGCCGCCCACGAGCTGCTCCAGGCCGACGGGGCCGGGGATGTCAGGATCGAGAAAATCCCGGGAGCCGACCTGCGGGACCACTATGATCCGAGGAAACGGGTCCTCCGGCTGTCCGAAGGCGTCTACGGAAGCCCGTCCGTGGCCGCCCTGGGAATCGCGGCCCACGAGGCCGGGCACGCCATTCAGCACCGGAACCATTATCAGCCCCTGTATCTGCGGACGCTCATCTATCCCGCCGCGAGCCTCGGCTCCTCGCTGGCTTTCCCGCTATTCTTTGTCGGCTTCATCTTCAGCGGCAGCGCGCCGCGGGTTCTCATGGACGTCGGCATCCTGCTCTTTTCGGCCGCTGTCCTCTTCTCCGTGATCACGCTGCCGGTCGAGTTCAACGCCTCGAAAAGGGCCCTGGTCCTCCTCGAGGAGCGGCGCTTCCTGACGCCCGGAGAGCTCGACGGCGCGCGGCAGGTCCTCCAGGCGGCGGCCCTGACTTACGTGGCGTCGACGGCGATGGCGGCCATGGAGCTTTTGCGGATGTTCCTGTTGCGGCAGTCGCGCGATTGACGCCCCGCGCCAAAAACATTTGACCGCCTTCGGCCCTCCCTGCTATGCTGTCCCCCTGAAAAATCGAAGACCCGCCGGCTCGCCGGCGTTCGGGAGGGAGTTTCATGAGCTTCAAGCCGACTCTGGAACGGCGGCAATTCTTCAAAAAAACCGCGATGGGGCTCGTCGGCTCCGGATTGGCCGCCCGTCAGCGCCGAGCCCCCGGGCTCGACCCCGACGACTCCCCCCCAAGGATCAGGGACTACCGCATCCTGGGACGGACGGGGTTCAAGGTTTCCGACCTCGGCTGCGGCTCGATCATGGACGACGGCATCCTCCGCGCCGCGTTCGAGGCCGGCATGAATTATGTCGACACCGCCGAGCAGTATCCCGGCCATCACCGGATTGTGGCCAAGGCCATGGAGGGGCTCGAACGAAAATCCATTTTCATCTCGACCAAGCTCGAAGTCCTCGAGGACAAGTCGAAGGCGGGCTTCCTCAAGCGCGCCCGCAAGGCCCTGGAGGATCTTCGGACCGAATATGTCGACTGCCTGATGATGCACATGCCCGAGAAGGCGGCGACTTTGAAGACCGAGGGGTTCCATGCCGCCATGTCCGAGCTCAAGGCGGAGGACCGCGTCCGGTTCGTCGGCGTCTCCAACCACGGCTCGTTCTGGTTCCGCGACCCGGAAGAAACGATGGAAAAAGTCCTGTCCGCGGCGGCCGAGGACGGCCGTTTCGACGTCTTTCTCATGGCCTACAATTTTCTCCGCCGCGACCAGGCAGAGAAGGTCATGTCCCTCTGCCGGGAGCGCAGGATCGGCGTCGCCCTGATGAAGACGACGCCCATCGCCGTCTACGGCGCCCTGAAGAGCCGGATTGAGGAGATGGAGGCCAAAAAGGAGCAGATCGACCCGCTCTACGCCGACGGGCTCCGGAGATATAAGGAAAAGTTCGAGGCGGCCCAAGAGTTCATCCGGCAGCACAACCTCCAGAATCCCGAGGAGATCAAGGCCGCGGCGGTCCGATTTGTCCTCAGCAATCCGAACGTCCACACGGCCTGCTGCCTCGCGAGGACGTACACGGAGCTTGAAGGCTTTGTCCGGCTCTCGGGCTCGCGGCTCGAGGCCCGGGACAAGGCCAAGCTTGAGGCCTACGAAGAAGGTTGCGGAGATCTCTACTGCCGCCATGCCTGCGGTCTCTGTGAGCCGCGCTGCCCTCGCGGCGTGCCTGTCAACACCATAATGCGCTACACCCAGTATTTCTTGGGTCAGGGCCGGGAGAAGGAAGCCATGGAGCTTTACGCCCGGATCCCCGGCCTGAGGGCGGACACATGCTTGAAATGTCCCGGTCCCTGCGAAGCGCATTGCCCCCATAACGTCCCAGTCCGAGGCATGCTCATCGCCGCCCACGAGGTCCTGGCCTTGCCTTAGCCCGCGCCGGCCCGGCCGGGACGGCAGGCGCCGGCAAACGACAGGCCTCTGTCCACCAAAGAGGACGGCCGGGGATTCTTTACAGACGACAAGCGTCCCTCGGCGGCCGTCTTTGCTAAAGTTGGCACGATGTTTGCTGTGATCAATATCGAAGAAAGGAGAATGCTATGAAGACCCTTAAAACGGCGCTTATCATCATGGCCCTCTGCGCGGCCGCCGCATATGGCCAGACCGAGGACTTGGGCATGGGCGCCTTCGCCAACTCGAAGGGAGCCATCAAGCTGGCGGTCGACGCCAGCCTGGTCGACCTGGACTTGAAAAGCCCCTATGTGATGTTCGTCGTCTACATGGCGGCCGGCTCGGATAACCAGAACATCGTCGTTTCCCGGGATGGAGTAACGATGCTGTACAAAGGTCAGGAGTACAAGATGCCTTCCCTTCATGAGCTGAGGAAGAGTTACAACGGCGAAATCCACGACGTCACCTTCTACCGGAACCTCGCCAAGGCCGGCCTCATCTCCTCGTGGATCAAGCTCTATGAATTTCCCAGGAAGCAGGACTTCTTCCCCCCGCTGACGCCCCATGCGGCCGCGGCCGTTGATCAGGGATCGATGTCCAGCTTCGTCGGCTTCCGGACCAAGTGCTATTTCAAGAATCCCGGCTTCGAAAAGGGAGATAAGCTGACGATCAGGGTCGTCGCGAAGAACAATCCCAATCTCACCGGAGAAGTGGAGGTCACGCTCGAGTAGCGGTTGACCTCTGTTCATCGTCCGCGGCCAGGGTGAGGGACGGGGCCGCACATCGCGCGGCGAGGAGCCGGCGAAAAAAAGGCCTTTTTATCGGGCAGGAAGATGTCTTGACAGCCTTCAGGCTGAATGATATGTAGAGTATCACGATCTCAGGCTGGAGGTATCCATGAATCATCTGCCCGTCAAGCGTCTAGCCGTTTTCTTGGCCGCCTTCTTCGCGGCGGCCTCCGTCCTCCCCGCCCAAACGTCCCCCGAAAAATTCCTCGGGTTCAGAATCGGCGAGGACAGGAAGCTGGCCGACTACACGCAGATCACGGCCTACTTCAAGCAGCTGGCGGCGGAGTCGCCGAAGATCAAGCTCTTCACCATCGGCGAATCGGTCTTGAAGAAGCCGATCCTCATGGCCGCGATCTCAACGCCGGAGAATCTGGCCAACCTTGACCGCTGGCGCGCGATCACCCATAAGCTCAGGGACCCGCGCCTGACCACGTCCGAAGAGGCCCGGAAGCTGGCCCGCGAGGGCAAGGCCATCGTCCTCATCACCTGTTCTATCCACTCCACCGAGATCGCCGCCTCGCAGATGTCCATGGAATTGGCCTACGACCTCGCGGCGGGCAAGACGTTTTATGACGCCGACAAGATCCTCTCCAACGTCATTGTCCTCCTCGTGCCCACCAGCAATCCCGACGGGAACCAGATGGTCGTCGATTGGTATAAAAAGTACCTGGGCACGAAGTACGAAGGCGGCATGATGCCCTGGCTTTATCATTATTATGCCGGCCACGACGACAACCGGGATTGGTTCATGTTCAACCTGCCGGAGACCCGGGCCATCAGCCGCGTCGATTATCAGGACTGGTTGCCCCAGATCCATATCGACGAGCACCAGCAGGGCACGAACCAAGCCCGGCTCTTCATCCCTCCCTATATGGACCCTCCCCTGCCCAACGTCCGGCCGATGGTCTGGAGAGGCGTCAACCTCATCGGTTCGGCGATGGCCTACGACCTCGAGAAGCATGACATGAGCGGGGTCGTCAACGGCCGGTCCTATACCGCCTGGTGGATCGGGGCCTGCGATGACACGCCCTGGCTCCATAACATCATAGGCATCCTGAGCGAGGCGGCCTCCTGCCGGATCGCGACGCCGATCTCTATTGAGCCGAGCGAGCTCACCGATGCCTTCACCAACAAACGGGTTGACTTCATCGACCCCTGGCCCGGCGGCTGGTGGCATCTCCGCGACATCGTCGATTACGAGCTCGTCCTCTCCCAGAGCCTGGTCAAAACGGCGGCCCTCAACAAGGAAGACTTCCTGTTCAACTTCTACCAGATGTATAAGGACTCGCTCGAAAAAGTGGACCAGGGCCAGCCCTACGCGTTCGTCATCCCTGCGAAGCAGCGCGATTATCCGACCATGTGGAAGATGCTCGAGATTTTGATGATGGGCGGCGTCGAGATCCATGAGGCCCCGGCCGACTTCGTGGCCGCGGGGCGGTTCTACGGCGCGGGATCGTTCGTCGTCAAGATGGCTCAGCCGTATAAGGCCTACGCCTGGGCGCTGCTCGACCGCCAGAAATATCCCGACCTCCGCCAATATCCCGGCGGCCCTCCCGTTCCCCCCTATGACAACGCGGCCTGGACCCTCCCCCTGCAGATGGGCGTCGCCTGCGACCGAGTGGACGAGCCCTTCGAGGCCAGGCTCGAGAAGATCGACAGGCTCCCGTACCCCAAAGCGCCCGCCCAGCAGGGCGAGCACGCGTATTTCGTCCTCGATTCACGCGCCAACGCGTCCTATGCCATGGCCTTCGCCCTTCTGAAGGGCCAGGCGGAGATCTGGAGGACGAAAACGAGGCTTTCCGTCCGCGGGACCGAGGTTCCGGCGGGAAGCTTCATCGTCAAAAATTCGGCCGCCGTGAGAAAAGCCCTGCCCGCCATCGCCGAGAAATTCCACATGGCCGTCCTCGACCTCGACGACGTCGGCGCCATCGCCAAAGCGCCCGTGAGAAACCCCCGGATTGGGCTCTTCCAGTCCTGGCACGCCAACATGGACGAGGGCTGGACGCGTTATGTCTTCGACGATATGGGCATCTCCTTCAAGAGCCTTCACAACGACGACATCAAGGGGACCAAGGATAAAAGGCCGGACCTGCGGGCCGATTACGACGTCATCGTCTTCGCCGACGAGAGCGACGCCATGATCAAGGGCACGAGGCCCGGAGCGGAATTCGGCGGCCCGGGAGGCGCCGAATCGCCGATGGCCCGCATGTTCCGTATGATGTCCGTCCTGCCGCCCGAGTATGAGGGCGGCATCGGCCAAGAGGGCGTGGACGCCCTCAAAGTCTTCGTCGAAAAGGGCGGGATCCTCGTCGCCCTCAACCGCGCCTGCGAGTTCGCGATCAACGAGTTCGGCGCGCCCGCCCGCGACGCCCTACAGGGCGTCGACCGGACGAAGTTCTTCTGCCCGACATCGATCCTGAGGATTCTCGTGGATAACGAGACGCCCATCGGCTACGGCATGCCCAAGGAGGCGGCGGCGATGTTCGTCAACAGCATGGCGCTGGACACGTATTCTCCGCCGTACGACTGGGACCGCAAGGTCGTCGCCACCTATCCCGAGGACAATATCCTGCTCAGCGGCTGGCTCCTCGGCGAGGAGAACCTGAGCCGCAAGGCGGTCGTCGTGGACACGAAGGACAAGGAAGGGCATATCATCCTCATCGGCATCCGGTGCCAGAACCGGGCCCAGTCGCACGGCACCTACAAATTCCTGCTGAACGCCCTTCTCTATCCGGCGCAGTAACGGCCCGCCGGCACACGCGAGCAGGCCGGACGAGGGCGCGGCCGGACCCGCCTGAAGAGAGGGGAACGGGCCGGCCTGCTACTTGACGGCGAGAACGACCGACTCGCCGGTCTTCATATCGATCTCGAAAACGTCCGCGGACTTCCGGACCCTCTGGAGAGGAAGGCCGACGACCTCGGGCGTCGCGCCGAGCTCGAAGGGGTTCTCGAGCTTGAGAGCGCCGTCCGCTTCCGCGACGACCCTGACCTCCCGGACGGCTCCTCCAATTCGTCTCGCCGATACCAGGAACGCTCCAAAGGTCCTCAGCAGGTCGAAGGCGACATCCTGCCATGAATCCGGCACGGCGGGGAAGAGGCGCACGGTCCCCGCATGGCTCTGGATGAGCATTTCCTGGACGCCTGAGGCGAAGGCGAAGTTCCCCTCGAGCGTGAACGTGCGGTAGGTCAGCTTGGATTTGCCCGTCCCCGACTGGTCGCCGTTCGCATGGAAGCTGTTGGGCAGGCAGAAGCAGTCGGCGAAAATCCGGAGCGCCCGGGCCGCCTTCTCCCCGTCTCTGGCGCGCGCCGCCTGGTTCGCGAGCCAGGCATAGGAATAGCCGCACCACCAGTCCGCTCCCATTCGGTCCAGGTCCGCGAGGGAGGCCCGGATCGTCCTCCGATCGGCCTCCCCGTTCGCCCAGTCCACGATCCCAAGGGGATGGATGGCCATGAGATGGGAGAAGTGGCGGTGCGACTCCTTAAGCGGATAGCCGGGAGCGACAAGGAGCCGGCCGTCTTCGGGAGATAGGGCGAGCCCCGGCCATTCGGAGAGGACCTTCAGCCAGCGGTCCCGGTCTTTTCTGAGCCCCAGCTCCCCGGCGAGCCCAGCCGCCGCTCCGTACAACCAGCGGACCAGGGCCAGGTCGAAATTCGTCGTTTCCAGGAACCAGGCGTCGATCCGGTTATCGTTGATTTCGGGGCTCGAGCTTAGGAGCAGCTGTCTCTTTCCGTCGGCCCTGCGCACGGACAGCGCATCGAGGAAATCGGCCACGTCGCTGATCCAAGGGTAGGCCCTGTCCTTGAGAAAATCGCGGTCCCGGCTGAATTGCCAGTGGAGATAAAAATGTTCGGCCAGCCAAGCGGCCACGGTCGGGCCGAGCGAATACTGGATCCAGCCGCCCATGGGCTCGCCGGTGAGGGTGCAAACTCCGGGAACGTTCAGGCCGTCGAGGCTGAAGTAGAGCTTCGTGTACCGCTTGGCCTCCTTCCGGATCTCCCAGAGCCAGTCCAGAAACGCCATCCCTTCGTCGAGGTGATTGGCGGCATAGCAAGCCCAGTAGCTCATTTCCGTATTGAGATCGTTGTGGAAATCCCCCTTCCAAGGGGGAAGATTGCCGTCGTCGGCCGTCCAGACGGCCTGGAGGCTGATCGGCGGGGCGCCCTGCCGGGAAGCCGCACCGAACTTGTACATCTCGAGGTACCATTGCTTTTCGATGACCTTGTCCGGAAGTTCGATCGCGGACTGGGCCCAGAACCTCTTCCACCAGGCTTCGTGGCTTTCGAGATCTATCGCCGCCAGACGCTTCCAGGCGGCCGCCGTCGATGCCGAGGCGTCTCCCTCCGAATTCCATCCCGGGACACGAGAGCTGATGCTCCAGACGCCAATGAGCGAATGAGGAGAGGACTTCGCCCACTCGACGGCCACGTCGTAGCTCATGCCCCCCCAGCCCCTTTGATGATAGCGGACCGAGTTCTTTTCCTGCGAAACTTCCGGCGCCGGGTAGCCCAGGCTGGCCAGGGACTTGGCGGCAATGACCTCCGTCCCCGTTTTTGCCAGAGGCGTCGCAACATAGGAAGGCGGCACAAGAAGAGGTTCAAGCGACTCCGGAACGTCGTCGAATTTGAACCAGCCGACCGGTTCGACGGCATGAACGTAGGCCGTCATCCGGGCGCCGCTCTTCCAGCGGACCTCGCAGACGGCGTCCTTCAAGATGAGCCGTACCGATTCGATTTCACCCAGTCCCGAGATGTCGAATTGGAGGGCCGCGGCCGGGATCTTCGTCGGCGCGGGGTCCCGGTCATAGGGAACGTCCCCCATATCCTGCACCGGACTGTAATCCTTGTTCAGGACGTGGCTCCGCACCCAAGAGAAGCGGAAATTCGGCTTGTCGAACCCCGCCACCGGCCTCAGGTCCCAGAGATCGGCCCGGTCAAGCGAGAGACGAAGCGAATCCCCCTTTTGCCAGACGAGGGCGCCGAGAAGCCCGTTCCCCAGGGGAATCCCCTCGTCCCAGCTCTTCGCCAGGTCGTTGAAGACGAGGTCGTGCGGGTCACCGGCCGGCTCCGCGCCGCGACCCGCGGCATTGCTCCCGCCGCATAGAACCGCGATGAGGATGAGGATGGCCGCCGCCCGCCCTGTCCGCGACCGCTCAGACTGCTTTCCCATAAGGTCTCCCTCCTCGGTTACCGCCTATTGTAGTCCAATGCGGCGCGATGTCAAAGCTCCGGCGGCCCGCGGGCCGAAGGCCGACGCCGGGTCAGCCCTCCCCTGGCTCACTCACCCAGGACTTGGACCGCCCTGTCGATGTTGGAAACGTCCATTATCACCGAAACGACGTCTCCTTTGCGGAAAAGGGTCCCGTAGCAGTATTCGATGTTGATGCCCTCGTCGCCGAGCTTCGTCGCGATCTCAGCCAGCGCGCCGGGCCGGTTCTCGAGGTCGATCTTGAGGACGTCACGAAGCTCGATGATATAGTTGCGCTTCCCCAGGAGCTTGACCGTCTTGTTGAGGTTTGGCACATAGAGTTTCGCCGTGTCGTGGAAGACGCCGATGGCTTCGATGTTGATCTCGTTCTCGGCCAAAAAGCTGCACAGGTCGCCCAGGACGGACGGCTTGTTCTCGAGGATGACGTAAATCTCCGTGACGCGTTCGATCATTGCCTTACCCCCTCCACAGAATCGGCCGGCATCGGAAGTGGCCCGTCCGTCTCCCCGCGGGCGGCGGGCCCGCGCACCCGCTTTATAGCACGAGCGGAGGGAAGATGCAAATGCGCCCCCGGGCCAGCGGCGCTCCGGCTCAATCGAATATTTTCCCCGGATTCATGATGCCGGACGGGTCAAAAGCCCTTTTGATGCTCCGCATAAGGTCGATCTGCTTTGCGTCGAGCACCATCGGCAGGTAGGGCTTCTTGACCAGGCCGATGCCGTGCTCTCCGGAAATGACCCCTCCCCTCTCCCGGCAATCCCGGAAGAGCTCATTCCGGACGCTCTCGATCTTCTCCTGCCACTCCCTCACCGGCATGGGAACCATCTTGCCGTCCATGTACCGGGCCCTCATGATGTGCGTGTGGATGTTGCCGTCGGCGGCGTGCCCGAACGTGGGCAGCCACATGTCGTATTTTTTGGCGATCTCGTACACTTTCCGCACGTGGCCGGCGATCTCCGCCCGCGGAACCGAGATGTCCAGGATCTCGACAGTCCCGGCCTTGATGGCTTCATAGATGTTGGACCGGATCGAGAGGACATCGTCCTGCCGGCTGGGCGTGTCGGCGATGAAGATGTTCAGGGCCTCCTTTTCGAGGCAGACGTCGGCCATAGCCTGGGACAGGCGATCCATCTCCTCTTCGGAGTTCGCGTCGAGGATGATCAGGAGGTGAATCCGGCCGAGCTTGGTCGGCCATGCCTTCTGCAGATAGCTCTCGGCCAGGATGATGGGTTCGATCTCCAGGAACTCGACGGCCATCGGCACGATACCCCTCTTGAAGAACAGCGGCACCGTATCAATCGCCGGTTCCAAGTCCGCGAACGGCACGACGAGGGACCGCGTCAGGGCCGGCTTGGTGATAAGCTGGATCACCGCCTTAGTGATGACGCCGAGCGTCCCTTCGGAGCCCGCGAAGAGATGCATGAGGCTGTACCCTGCGCTGGACTTCACGAACTTGCCGCCGAGCTTAAGGACCTCCCCCGTGGGGCAGACGACCTCGAGGCCCCGGATGTAGTTCCGGATGGTGCCGTATTTCACGGCCCGGCTCCCGCCGGCATTGGTGGCGATGAGGCCGCCGATCATGGCGCTTTCGTCGCCGGGGTGCGGCGGGAAATACAGGCCTGCGTACTCGACGGCCCGGGCGAAGTCTGAGAGCCTCACGCCGGCCTCCGTCACGGCCATCTGGTTATCGACGTCGATCTCCAGGATCCGGCTCATTCTCTCGAGAGACAGGACGATCCCCCCGAATGCGGGGACGCAGCCGCCGCACAGGCCGGTCGCCCCGCCCCGGGGAGTGACCGGGACCTTCCTTTCGGTGGCGAGTCTGAGAATCTCGGAGACCTGATGCTCCGTCTCGGGCATGGCGACGATTTCGGGCTCGCGGGCGATCTCCCGCAGAGAGAACTCGTCGTGGCTGTAATCGGCGGTCCGTTCCGGGCCTGAGAGTACGTTCTCCGGACCGACCACGGCCGCGACGGCGTCGGCGATCTCGGCGTTAACTTTCTCGAACATGATCATGACTCCGTGAGCGGCAGACCAGCTTCCGGCTCCGGAAATCTATATAAACCATGAGGGAGCCCGTGTCAAACGGAAAGCCGGGCTTCACGAGCCGGAGACGGCCCGGATCTGGAGAGGGACGCCGACCATGATCTGCGGCCTCCCCTCGTGCCCCTCGAGGAAACCGGAGACTTCGATCACCCTGTTCTGGAAATCTAGAGAGTCCGGGAGAGCTTCGAGGACGTCCCGGGGGATAACGGCCTCGAACCCGCCGGCGGTCGAAGGCAGGATCCGGAAGCGGCCTCGGTTGAATGTCCGGCGGCAGAGGTACCGAACCGCCGCCACCTCCCCCAGACGCCTCCAGGCCGCTTCGGGGCCGACGACGGGCAGCGGCTGGGTGCGCCACATCCCCTTCCCCGCCAGGCGAGCTCCCGCTTCGTCCGCGCGGAACAATCTCATCCTGGCCTCGTCGAAGGGATACTTCAGGTAGGCCCGCGCATATCCTTCCCTGAGCAGGATCTCGTTGAACATCAAGGGCTCGTCCGTCCAGACGTAGGCGAGAAGCCGGCCGTAGGCGTCCGTCGGCTGGGCATCCCGGGTCAGGCGTACCGAGCGGCCAAAGAGCTTCCAGCGGACGTAGCGCTGCGCCAGAAAGGCCGAAAAGCGGACCCCTTCCGCCGCATCGTCGAGCTCAGGGGAGTCCACCCCGATGAGCCGGACATGTATGTCTTCTCCCGAGGCTAGCCGCACCTTGATCGTGTCCCCGTCGTAAACGTAGACGGCAGTCCCGGACAGGGCCCCCGACGGCTTCGCGGCCTTGGGCGCGGGAAGCTCGCTCGACGAGACCGGGCACAAGAGGCCCGCGAGAACGACGACGAGAAGGGAGGCGGCCCGCCTCATCTCGCCAGGGCGTCCTTGACGGCCCGGACGATGTCGCCCGCGCTGATGCCGTACTTTTCCAGCAGCTCGTCGGGCTTCCCAGAGCGCGGAAGCTCGCGGACGCACAGGTGTTTGAGCGCGACTTTGCCGGCCAGGGCCGCGGCTACGGCTTCACCGAGCCCTCCGCCGGGGTAATGGTCTTCGACGACGATGACCCGTCCGCCAGTCTCGGCAGCCGCGCGACCGATCGTGTCAGCGTCCAACGGGGCGACGGAATAGGCGTCGATGACCCGGACCCCCAGCCCTTCCCGCTCGAGCTCCTCGCAGGCCTTCAGGGCCTCGTGGACGGTGATCCCGGCCGCCACGACCGTGGCCGCGTCGCGCTCGGATGCTCTCAGGACCTTCGCGCCGCCGATCGGAAAAGGCTCGCGGCGGCTGTAGAGGACGGACGTTGCCGGCCGCGTCGTCCGGATGTAGGCTATCCCCCGGTGGGCCGCCATCGCGGCCACACACGCCTCGGCCGAGACGGCATCGCTTGGATAGAGGACAACGCAGCCCGGGATGGACCTGAAGAGGGCCAGGTCCTCGAGCCCCATCTGGGACGGGCCGTCCTCCCCGATGCTTACCCCGACGTGAGAGCCGCAGAGCTTGATGTTCGAGAAGGAGCAGGCGGCCATCCGGATCTGGTCGTGCGCCCGCGTTAGGAAGGCGGCGAAAGTCGCAATGAACGGAACATAGCCCTTGGCGGCCAGCCCGATGCCCATCCCGACCATGTTCTGTTCGGCGATATAGGATTCGAACGAGCGTCCCGGGAAGGCCTCGAAGAACTTGTCGGCGTACGTCGAATTCTTGACGTCGCCGTCTATGGTCACGACCGTCCTGTCGGCCTTCCCCAAGGCGGCGAGGGCGTTCCCATAGGCGGCGCGCGTAGCGGTTTTTCCAGTGTAAGGAGTCCGGGAAAAAATGGGCTTGGCGGCGGCTCTGGCTTTCCCGAAGGGCTTCGGCCGGCGGACGAATTTCCGGGCGTCAACGGCCGGGAGACAGCCCAGCTCCCCCAGGGCGCGCGCCAGTTCATCGGTCTTCAGGGGCTTCCCGTGCCAGCCGTTCTTATCTTCGACGAAAGAAACGCCCTTGCCTTTGATCGTCCTGGCCAGGATGGCCGTGGGCCGGCCTCCCCGGCCGATCTTCCGGAATGCCTCGAGGATGCGACCGATGTCGTGCCCGTCGACAGTCAGGACATCCCAGCCGAAGGCCCTGAATTTCCTGGCGTAGGCCCGAAGGTTGTGCCCGTGCATGGTCGGGTCGGACTGCCCGAGGCGGTTGACGTCGACGATGGCGCAAAGCCCACAGAGCCCGGCTCCGGCGGCGAAGTTGGCCGCCTCCCAGACCGCGCCCTCGGCGCATTCCCCGTCCCCCATCAGGACGAACGTCCGGGCGGGCGACCCGTCCAACCGCTGCCCGAGAGCCAGGCCGACGCCGATCGAAAGCCCCTGGCCGAGCGAACCGGTGGCCGCCTTGACCCATTTCATGCGCGCGGTCGGATGGCCCTCGAAGTCGCTGTCGATCTTTCTCAGGGTCGTCAGACTCTTCATCGGGATGAGGCCGGCTTCCGCGTAAACGGCCCAAAGGAGCGGGGCCGCGTGGCCCTTGGAAAGGACGAACTCGTCGTTGGCCGGATCCAGGGGATTTTTCGGGTTGAACCGCATCTCGCTGAAAAACAGGCATGCGGCGAGGTCGGCCGCAGACAGGCAGGACGTCGGGTGACCTGACCCGGCCATCGTCGTCATCCGCAGCGAATGGACGCGGAGCCGGGTGGCGATCTTGCGCAGGTCGTCGATTCTGGGCATGGGGCGAGCCTCCTTGTTCCTTTGGGGAATCGGGTCTTAAGGCTGATATCATATCATTATCGTCCGGCTCAAAAAAGGCCTGGAAACCGCCGGAAGCCCGTTACGTCCTTGGATGTCGCGTGAGCAGGGTCTCGAAGGCCAGCAATCCCCCTTTCCTGACGTTGAGGGCCGAGAAATAAAAGAGCTGCACCAAGGATGGCGGATATGAAAAAGATCGTCGCATTGAACGGCGCCTTCAGGCACAGGAGAAGGACCGTGCCGGGCACGGCGAAGAAGCCCGCGGGTTCGCTGGCCCTGGCGACGAATAGGAGGACGGCGACGAGCGGTGCCAGGGGGATGAAGATATCGGGAGGAAGCCAGCGGTGTGCCAGAGCCCGAATGATAAGATGGCCAGAAATCCCTTGGATAGATCGAAGACGGCTGTGGCCACGGCCGGCCAAAGCCCGAGAACCGCGTACACGTTGCGGGTGCCGGCATTTCCCGTGCCCTGTTGCCGGATATCGATGCCGGAGAGAAAACGGCCCAGGATATAGGCGGGATAGACCGAACCGATGACGCAGCCGGCGAGAAGCACCAAGATCGGCATCTCGGAACTCAGCCTGCTTAACTCACTATAGGCTTCTGCGCCTGAAATATCCGGGGAACTTTCTTGCAAATCGACCCAGGGACTTCAGGCAGAGCGACTCGGATTTCCAGGGAGACGGGAGCCGTTCGCGTTATTTTGTAAAATAGGGACATCGGCTCGAGGAGTTTGACTTTTCCCCTTTCGCGCCGTTTTCGCCCTTGAAAGTCTACTGAAAGCCGCGAGAGTTCTTCCGGGTGACGGTTCCCGGCCGGGAACGGTCACCCGCATTGCCCGCGCGGCGACGTTTCTCCCGGCCCGCGCAACATGCTACAATATCCCTTCTCGAAAGCTCTTCAGGAAGGACAGTCACCCCATGGAACGAGCCATTGAAGTCCTCGGGCTGACCAAGGTCTATCAATCGAAAATCAAGGCCCTCGACAGCGTCGACCTGAGCGTCGAGGAAGGCCGGATCTTCGCCCTGCTCGGCCCCAACGGCGCCGGCAAGACGACGCTCATGCGCATTCTGACCACACAGCTGCGGCCGACGGCGGGCCAAGCCTTCGTCTTCCATCGCGACGTCGTCAGAAAGTCCGCTGAAGTCCGCTCGTACATCGGGTATGTACCCCAGGAGATGAGCGTCTGGACGGACGTGACCGGTTATGAAAACCTCTTGATCTATGCCAAAATCTACGGCGTCCCCGGCCGCGGCCGAAAAAAGATGATCCGGGACATCCTGGAGAGCATGGGCCTCGCCTCCTTCGGCGGCGAACTGGTCAAGAACTACTCGGGAGGCATGATCCGGAGGCTCGAAATCGCCGTCGCCCTGCTGACCAGGCCGCGGATCATGTTTTTTGACGAGCCCACCATCGGCCTGGATCCGGCCGCCCGGAAAGCGGTCTGGGAGAAGATCCTGACATTCAAAAGGGACCTCGGGACGACCGTCTTCTTCAATACACACTATATGGACGAGGCCGACCTCTACTCCGACGAGATCGCCATCATCGACCAGGGCAAGCTCGTCAAGAAGGGCACCGCGGAGGAGCTCAAACGCTCGATTCAGAGGGACATCGTCGAGCTCACGCTCGGGCCCGGGACGCCCGCCCCTGGCCTCCCCGACAGGATGCGGAGCCTGGCTCTGGTGACCGGGGCGACTTTCGAGAATTCAGTGCTCCAACTCTCCGTGACCGATACGGAGACCGCCCTTCCGGCCGTGCTTGAGGCCGTCAGGAAAGAAGGTCTGGCCATCAACAGGATCTCGGCCTCCAAGCCGACGCTCGACGACGTCTTCCTGGCCTATGCCGGAACCTCTCTCCTCTCCGGGTCCGGATACCGGGAGACTCGCCGGATGAGGACCCAGATCAAGAAAGGATGACGCCCATGAGCGCTCTTCGCGAAATGCTGGCCATGATGGAGCTCGAACTCCGACGGCTGAAGCACGACCGGACCGAAATCTACACCCGGGCCGTCCAGCCGATCCTTTGGCTCATCATCTACGGCACGATCATGAGCGCCATCCGGGCCATCCAGACGGGCGGAATTTCCTACCTCGCCTTCATCACGCCCGGAATCCTGCTCCAGTCCACCGTCTTCGTCTCCGTCTTCTACGGGCTGACCATGGTCTGGGAGAGAGACACGGGGATCCTGAAGAAGCTCCTGGTCGCGCCGGTCCCCCGCTATTCCACAGTCATCGGCAAGACCATCGCCTCAGGGATCCGAGCCATCTTCCAGGCCTTCATCATCATCCCGGTCGCGCTTCTCCTGGGCGTCAAGGTCATCGCCTCGCCGCTCTTTATCCTCGGAGCCCTCGTCGTTCTTTTCCTGGTTTCCGGCGGCTTCGCCGCCATTTCCATCCTCGTGGCTTCGTTCATGAAGACCCGGGAGCGGTTCATGGGCATCGGCCAGGCCATCATCATGCCCCTTTTCTTCAGTAGCAGCGCCCTCTACCCGATCAAAATGATGCCGCCCTGGCTGCAAAGAGCGGCCCTGCTCAATCCCATGACCTACGCGGTCGACGCTGTCCGGGGGCTGACGGTCAGCGGCGACCTGGGCCGCCTCAAGACCGATGTCGTTTCCATCCTGATCTTCGACGTGTTGATGTTCCTTGCGGCCTCAGCGAGCTTCAGGAAGATCATCGAATAGGAATCCGCCGGGACAGAGAGGTTCAGGAGCGTTGCGGCCGGCCGCGGATGCTTGCCGCTTCCGGGACGAAACCTCAGTTGGCGAAATAGCCGGCCCGGTTCGAGACCCGGTAGTTCTTTCCCTTGATTGAAACCTTGATCTCCTTGAATTTCCCGTCGGCCCGATAATCCTCCGGAGAGTAATACAGCAGGTAATAGTTTTCCGTGGCGGTCACGGCCTTGCGGAAGGCGGCGAAAGGATTCCCGGAGGCCTCGGTGATCCCGCCGGTCGCCCGGGCCATGCCATTGAAAACGTTGTAAATCTGCGAAGATACGTCCTTTTGGGGCGGTTCGTCTCGTCTTAGCTCTTCAGTGTCGAGTCCCGCGGCGTTCATCTTGGACTGGGTGAGGTAGATGAAGTGGGCCGTGATGGAGGCGTCGGAGAACATCCTCTCGATCGTCTCCGGCCTGAAATCCGTGCCCCTGTCGACCTCCGCGGCCGCCATATCAGCGAGGTTGCGCTCCTCCGGCGGCAGACCTTCACCCCCAAAATATCCGAACATCGACGAGGGATCGCTGATAAGCTCCTTCTCGTAAAAAAGGAAGATGTATTTCGGCCCCTCCAGGGCTTTCAGCGCCTGGGCCGTCCGGCGGAGCGCCGCCGGGTCGATCCCGACGCGGTCCCGGAGCTGGCGGACGACATCGCTCAGCATCATCAGCTGCTGGTCGGCATCGAGTCCCGGCATATCGAGCACGTCTTTGACCTCCTTTAGGAGCCTTTTGTATTCCGTGGCCCCCGCGATGATGTCCTTCCGCAGCCGCCCCTTGAGCTGATCGGCGATCACGGGCCGCGGCAGCCGGGTCAGAGCTTCCGGCCTGAACCGGTACGTCGCCCGCGGCGTGATGACGGTCAGCGAGTCCCCGGGCTCGATGACCTGGTTGAAAAAGTAGTCGATGGCCTCGTCCAGCTTGGGCATCGGGTCGAGGATTTCGAACTCGAGGACGATCGTCCGCGTCGTCTTCGGCGCGGGCCTGGCCGACGCCGGCGGGGCGGGAACCGGAGTCTCTTCCTTTTGGATGTTTGTTTTCCGGACGAGGTAGAGGCTCACGACGCGCTGGGGCTTGCCGTTCTCGAAGACCTCGAAATCGTTGATCGTCAGGTTATCGACGAACCGGTCGCCGTCGAAAACGCGCACAGGGACTTCGACATTGACAACCCCAGCGGTGTACTGGAGCTCCTGCGAACGGAGGCCCGCCATCAGGAACGCGCAGGCGGTGAGGAACGACAGCCGGCCGAAGATTCTGGCTTTATCCATGGCGTCGTCCTTCTCGCTCCGGCCCGGCGCTCCAAACTCCCGGTCCGTGGGAGGCCCCAGCGCGCCCGTGAGATCCGAAGCACTTTATCCGGGTTCTGATTATATTCCAGCAAGAAGCAGGCCAACGATTCACCCCGAGAATCCGGCCGGCACCGGACGTATCTGTCCTCGGCACAGGACGTTCTCCCCTCATAAGGGCGTTTCCCTCGTCCTCCGAGATTCGCAGTCCTGTTTCATTTTTCGAAAGGCGTGTCCGGGAAAATGATCTTCGATCTCCCGCCCCGCCCGGCCGCGTCCAGCCGGAGAAAGAACATGCCGATTCCCGCCGCACCCTGCATGTAGCCGGTCTGGGCCACGAGATAATCGGGGCGCACTCGGTGCTCGGCCTGGAGCCATGACATCCGGCCGTGCTCGAGCGACGCCTTGGCCAGCAACCGCGCCGCGACCCGCGTGCAGAAGCCGGAATAGGTGCCGTCCTCGAAGACGCGGCCGAGGTCGAGGAAGAACTCCCCCACCCCCGCCAGCCCGCAACAGATGCCGTCGTTGTTCCAGAAGCCGGACGTTTCCTTCTCCGGGATGCCGCTTTCGAGCAGCCCGTCGGCCGCCTTCCGGACCCATCCCCGCCAAGCCTTGTCGCCCGTCGTCTCGCTCAGCGCATAAAAAAGCCTCGCCGTTCCGACCGGACCGTGGCACCAGCCGAGATAATAGAGGTCACGGCCGCCGGGTTCGTGGTGGAAGATCAGGCACGACTCCCCCCGGGTGTCGGCGACCGAAAGAAGGTACCTCGCTCCCGACAACGCCGCATCCAGGAATTCCCTCTTTTTCGTTTCCCGGTAGAGCCGGGCGAGGAAGTAGGCGATGCCCGCCGTCCCGTGGGAAAAATTCGGCATCAGGACGGGATAGCCTGGGTCCATAGCCCACTTGAGCCCGCCGTTCTCCGGCCGGCCGAGCTCGATGAGCCTCGTTCCGGCCGCCGCGGCGAGGTCGAGCCAGGCCCTATCCTTTGTTTCGTGATAGGCGTAGATCAGAAAGAGGCCGGTCCCGGCGCTCCCGCTGATCACGTCGGTAGTCGGGCCCCATTCGATCCCGGCGCCCTTCCGGACGGCGGAGTCGCGGATCCTTCCCAACCCTTCGATGAAGCCCTGGCGGTATTCCCGGTCTCCTGTCGCCTTGAAGGTCTCCTCCAGAGCGAAAAGCATGCCCGAGAGCCCTTCGTAAAGGCCCATCCCTTCTTCGCCGGCGACCAGCGGCAGGAGGGCGTCGGCCCCTTCTCTGGCTTCGTTGAGATATTCCCTGTTTCCCGTGGAGCCGTAGGCTTGAAGGAAAAACAGGATGACCCCTGGCGTTCCGGCATACAGGGTACTGTTGACCGATTTGGGGTCTTTGGGATCCGCGGGCCAGAGCAGGCCGTCGGGGGTTTTGATCTCGGAGGCACGGATCCAGGCGGCAGCCTGTTCGGCGGCCTCGAGATACGGACGGTCGGCGGCGCGGACTCCCCCCGCGGCCGCGGCCATCAGCAAGACCGCAACCAGGACCGCCCGGCGGCCATTCGGGGCCGCTTTTTCCTCCCGCGCCATCTCACCGACCTCCTTGTGATTTTAGGATCTGCATTGTCCGGAATATCATCCCCGGGGCGTCCGCGCCTCTGCACTTCCGCCCGAGCCGGCCGCACGAGGAGACCGGCGCCGGCCTTTTCGAGGCGATGCCCGCATCCGTCTATCCGTCAGGTCCCGCGGGGCCGAAGCTCGAGGTCAGAGGATCGGCCAGGACTTCGGAAAGAACAGCTGTTCGTAAAGGGCCATGGCATAGCGGTCGGTCATACCGGCGACGAAATCCCCTGCCCGAACGACGAGCGGGTCGCCCGGAGGATAGTCCTTGACGTAGCCTTCGGGATGTTCCAGAACGTAGGCGAAGAGGTCCCGGATGACCTTTTCCGTTTTCCTCAGCTCCTCTCGGGCCGTCGAGTTGTAATAGACCCTCTGGTAGAGAAACTCGCGGAGCTCGAGGACGGGCTTCATAATCCGTTCGCTCATGGCGATCCGGGCGAGCCCCGTCCCCAGGCTGGCCTCGACGACGTCCATGACCATCCGGTCGATCCGCGTCGCCGGCCACTTGCCCAGGATGCGGATCAGCTGGGGCGGGATGTCCTCGTCGCGGATGATCCCGGCCCGGACCGCGTCGTCGGTGTCGTGATTGACGTAGGCGATGACGTCCGAAACACGGACGATCTGGCCCTCGAGCGTCGCCGGCATGTCCTCGGCGGCGTCGTCGAAGATCTCGCCGCGGCCCTTGGAATGCCGGGCGATGCCGTCCCGGACCTCGAAGGTCAGGTTGAGGCCCTTGCCCTCGTATTCGAGCTTGTCGACGACGCGGAGGCTCTGGTCGGCATGATGGAAGCCGCCGGGCAGGAGTTGCCGGAGCGTTTCTTCGCCGGAGTGTCCGAACGGCGTGTGGCCCAGGTCGTGGCCGAGAGCGACGGCCTCCGTCAGATCCTCGTTGAGGCGGAGGGCGCGGGCGATCGTTCGCGCGATCTGCGAGACCTCGAGGCAGTGTGTCAGACGCGTCCGGTAGTGGTCGCCGAACGGCGAGAGAAAGACCTGGGTCTTGTGCTTCAGCCGGCGGAACGACTTGCAGTGGATGATCCGGTCGCGGTCCCGCTGGAAAACGGTGCGGATGGTGTGCGGCGCCTCGGGCCGGACCCGCCCCTTCGATCGGGAGCTGAGACAGGCTTTCGGGAAGAGGATTTTCTCCTCGGTCTTTTCGAGCTCCTCTCGGATCGTCACGGGCTCTTCCTCGAACGGCCCATATTATAGCAAAAAAAGGTCGTCCCTATGATAAAATGAAGGGCGAGACAATGAAGAAACCACTTGCGAGCTGGCCCTGGCCGCTGCCCGAGTTCAGGGCCGACTGCTCCTGTCCGAAGGTCAGGTGCGAGCTCAGGGGCCGCTGCCGGGAATGCTTCGGCCATCACGGACACAGAGGGCGTCTCCCCCGCTGTCTCCGACAGGACAACGGCCGGTGATCGCCGAAAACGTCCGCTCCATACTGGCGGAGCTGCCACCCGGCGTCGAGCTCGTCGCGGCGGCGAAGACGCGGACGGCCGCGGAGATCCTCGAAGCGATCGAGGCCGGCGTGCGGATCGTCGGCGAAAACTACGTCCAGGAAGCCGGCGCCGTCTTCCCGGCCGTCGGACGCAGGGCCCGCTGGCATTTCATCGGCCATCTGCAGTCGAACAAGGCTAGGAGGGCCGTCGAAATCTTCGACCTGGTCGAGACCGTGGATTCCCTCGATCTGGCCCGGGAGCTCGACAGGCGCTCGGCCGCGGCCGGCAAGGCCATGCCCATTTTCATCGAGGTCAACAGCGGCCACGAGCCGCAGAAATTCGGCATCCTCCCGGAAAAGGTCGAAGGCCTCGTCCGGGAGATCGCGCCCCTGCGGAACATCGAGGTCGCAGGCCTGATGACCATGGGGCCGTTCGAAGGGGACCCTGAGGACGCTAGACCTTATTTCCGGGAAACGAAAAAGGTCTGGGACGGCCTGCGTGCCGCGGCGATTCCCGGCGTCGAGATGCGCCATCTCTCCATGGGCATGACGAACTCCTGGCGCGTCGCGATCGAGGAGGGTGCCAACATGGTCCGGATCGGAACGGCCATCTTCGGCCCCCGCCCGGGCGGGTAACAGATATCCCGCGCCGGCCGGCCGCATCGATCGGGGGCGTGCTCAGGGCTTCAGAATCGACCGGATCTTCTCCGCGATCTCCCTCACGGAAAACGGTTTGAGGATGAAGCCGGCGATGCCTATGCGCCTGGCGTCTTCCTCCCGGACCGCCTTGCTGAAACCCGTACGGAGGAGGATGGGCAAGCCGGGGCGGAGATGCTGCCGTTTCTATTCCGCCTCTTCCCTCTCCTCAGCCGCGTCGAGGGCCAGGACCTCGGCCTCGCCGAGGGCGATCTCCGGCTCGATCCCCTTGAGCCGCCTCAGGTCCTCGATTTTCTGCAGAGGACGCTCGAGCTTGTTCGAGCGGGTCGTTTTCAACCTCTCGAACTCGTCCCGCGCGTCTTCGATCTTGCGGCCCATCTTGTCCATGGACTCCCGGAACCTCTCCCACTCCTTGTTGAACTGGCCGATGAGCCGCAGCACGTCGTTGGCCGCCTTGGCCGTGCTGAAATTGTCCATGGCCTGGCGGATGATGGCCAGGATGGCGAACAGCGTGATGGGCGAACAGAGGACGACCTTGCTCCGCAGCGCCTCGTCGATGACCGTGGGGTCGTTCTGGTTGATGAAGGCGTAGACCTGCTCGTTGGGGATGAAGACCAGGACGTAGTCCAGCGTCTCGTCCTCGGGATTGATGTAGTCCCGGGTCGTCACCTCCCTGATCCGGTTCCGGACGTCCCTCAGGAACTGACCCTTCTGGACCTCGCGCTCCATCTCGTTCTCCGTTTCGAGGAAGCGCAAGTAGCTGTTCATGGGGAACTTGACGTCCATATTGAGCTTGCGTCCCTGGGGAAGCTGGAACGTGTAGTCCGGCCGCGAGCCTGCGCCCTCGAGGGCCTTCTGCTTGAGATAATTGATCCCCTCGACGAAGCCGGCGAGCTGGAGCACGTCCTCGGCCATCCGCTCGCCCCACAGGCCGCGGGCCTTGGTGCTGACCAGGGCCTGGCGGAGGTGGTTGGCCGTGTCCTGGAGCTTGGCCGTCTGCTCCGCCGCCGTCCGCAGGTGGGCCGAGAGCTCGCCGTATTTCTGGACGCGGTCCCTCTCGAACGAGGAGACGAGGTCCTGCATCTTCTGCAGGTCGCCGCGCATGGCCTCCAGGGACTGGTCGATGAGCTTCTTCTTGCCCTCGAGATCCTTTTCGCCCGACTGGGTCTGCTGGCCAAGCTTGGACTCGGCGAGCTTCATAAACTCCTCCTGGGTCCTCTTCAGGGCGTCGAAGGACATGGCTCCGAGGGAGTCCTTGACCCGGCTGAGAAAGATCTCCAGGTCCTTGAGCTTCTCGGCCTCGGATTCGCTGACGAGCGCGTGCGCGATCTCCCGCGCCTCCCGCCTCTTGACCATCTGGATGATGAGAACGACCGCGGCACCGAAGACGCCGCCGCCGATGAACAGATAAACTCCAACAAAACCCGTCATCTTTCGCCTCCTTCGCCCGGCGCCGGTTGCTCGCTAGATGTCGTCATCGCCGCCTCCCCCGCTTTCCCCTTCGCCGCCGACCTCGGATTCCTCCATGGCCCGGTCGACCTCGGCCTCAAAGTCCTCGCCGGCTTCCTCCCCCATCTCCCGGCCCATCTTCTTCATCCACCGGGCGACGCTCCCCGGGTCGTCCTCATCGAGCCCGCCGAGCGATGCCGGATCGGCGAGGCTCTCGAGACGGCTCTCCTCGGATCGCAGGACGGCGACGCGGGAGATGAGCTTCACGAGCCGGGCGCCGCCGCAGTGCCGGCACCTGGCCTCGACGGGGGAATTCACGGACAGGGTCAGAACCTGCGTTTTCCGGCCGCAGTCGGAGCAGCGGTACTCGTAGATGGGCATTTTCAGTCGGCGCTCCGCTATTTCTTGGTCCCCGCTTCGATCAGTTCCTGGACGGCGGCCAGCTGGTTCATGGCGAACTCGTCCGAGTCCGCGTTGAAGACGACGATGACGATGGCCCCGGCCCGGGCCGAAGCCGTCCACTTCTTCCCCGCGTTGCGGACGACGGCCGGTTTCTTGGCCTCCGGCATGTAGGCTTTGGAGAAAGACTCGAAGGCCCGGACGGCCCGTTCCTCGCTCGGATAGGAGACGATGAGAAGAAAGCTCGTCCCGCCGGCCGTTCCATAAGGCGCGAGCACGACGGAGGCCGTCCCCTCGAGCCCGAGGATATCCCTGTCGGCGACGTAAAAATGATAGTTGAGGGTCGACCAGTCATGAAGGTAACGGACGTGGCGGCCGTCGAGACCTTCGGGCGGCAGAACGGCGAGGAGCCTGGGCGTCGGCCCGTTCTTGGGTATGGCGGCGGCGATCCGCCGTCCTATCTCGAGCACCGCGGCTTTGGATTCCGGGGTTTCCTTCTCGGCAGTGACGGAGGCGAAATAGCGCCCCTTCCAGAAAGCCAGAACTCCCGCCTGATAGCTTGACCCCTGGCCTATTCCGGCGTCCTCGCCGTCGACATCGTGCGTGAAGACGCCGAAGGCATCCTCGGAGGAGCCCATGTCGAAGAGGTCCGCGACGATGTCGGCCCTGCCGTCCTTCTGAAAACGACGCGAGACGACCAGCTTCATGTTATACGAGCGGTAAACTTCCCCCGCCCCGTCGAGGTATTGGAAGATCGTTTGGAAGTCATACACGCGGTCCGGCCCTGACACCCAAGGGCCGGCCGTTCTGGGGATGAACGCGGCCAGGCGGACCGCGGCGGGGCCCGCCTTTGAAAACGCCGGGCCCGCCCCCCAGGCGGCAAGCGCCGCCAAAAGAATAAAACCGGCCGCCCTTTTCATTTGAGGCGATTGTATCACGCCCCCCGCACGGAGGCAATACGGAACGGCTCCCACCGCCGGGCTATCCGCGGCGGGCAATCCGTTCCCGGATCTTCTTCCAGGTCGGCGTGATGAGGAAGCTCTCGTCCATGTTCCCAACCATGGTGACGAACTTCTCCGTGGGGGCCGCGAAGCTCAGCCTATCCGGCTCGAGATACGGCCGGGCCGAAGGATCGAACATCCCGAACACGCAACGGGGGGCCGGGGAGGCTTTTTCGAGATAGGGATATGCGACGATGGACCCGCAGCCCGCGGAGAAGGGCGCGATGACTCCGCTCGTCTCCGCGACGTCGAAGCTCGCCAGCGTGAAGAGGCCGGAGAGGACGTCGGGCCTGGCGAGAAAGACGACGGCGTCGGGCACCTCGTCCGCTTCGAGGAGGTCCCAGCGCTTGAAGACGATGAACTTCGCCGGAGCCCGGAATGACGGCATGCGGGCCATGATCTCCCGGACAAGCTCCGGAGTTTTTTTGTAGCGCTCGCCTTCCATACGGCCGGGGATGCCGCAAGAGAGGAAATGCTCGAACCCGGGCTGGAGGGCGTCCGAGAAGCCGACATATCTCCTTCCGCCCGGGCAGCCGATGGAGTCGGCGCCGAAGCGAAGCACGTCCCCCCGGCGAACCCGGTCCAGGTTGGCCACGAGGCACCGGTTCGACGTACCGGCTGAAACGAGGCCGCCGTGGGCCTCTTCGTTGGTGTAATAGAACACGATCGGCGGTTCCTCCGCGGCGAAATATTTCTTCCAGAGATCAAGGAACCCGGCCTTGAATGCCATGTCCATGGTCAACCTCCTTTGATCCCGAATTCCCCGCCGTGCGCCGGGCCCGGCGGGCGAAGGCTCTATTTCGCGGCCCGGAGCTCCCGGCCGACGTAAGCCCTCAGAAACCGCACGGCCTCGTCCGCCCGCCGGAAGACAGGAATGCCCGAGCCGTCGAGGAATACGGCCAGCGGTGTATAAAGCTCGCCGGCGTCGATGCAGACGACGAAGGGCTTGTCGGTCGCGCGGGATATGTCGACGATCCGGCGGGCGAAGCTCTCCGGCCTCAGGAAGTCTTCCCCGTACCCCGCCCCGGCGGGAAGCGTCTGCTCGGCCGGCGTCATCGGGACGTTCGAAACGACGGCGCAGTCCACGCCGGGATCCTCGAGGATCGTCCGCGCGCACTCGGAGAAGACCGCGTCGTCGGCGACCGGCGTGACGTCGAGAGGGTTGTGGACGTCCTGGAGACGGTCGATGCCCAGCGGGCTGAGGATGGAGGCCAGCCTCCGCCGGGTTTCGCTCCCGAAACTCGCCAGGTCGAGCCCCGAGCCGTTTTTCAGGTTGTCCGCCAGGACGACGCACTCGAAGCCGGCATTGCTGATGAGCCCGGCACGCCGCCCGGCCGTCCTTTTCCCCTCAAGCAGGGCGAAGCCCTTCATGAAGCTCTCGAACTCGAACAGGTCGGCGGCGACGATCGCTCCGGCCTGCTCCAGGACGGCGCGAAAGACGGCGTAGTCCCCGGCCACCGAGGCCGTGTGGCTCGATGTCGCGGACCGGCCCTCGGCGGTCCTCCCCGCTTTGTATACCAGGACCTTGCGGCCCTCGGCGGTGATCCGGCGGACGGCCTTGGCGAACGCCAGACCGTCGCCGGGCCGGAAGCCCTCCATGTACACCGCGAACGTGCGGACGTCTGGCTCTCCCCGGAGGAAGCTCATGTAGTCGGAGACCGTGAGGTCGAGCTGGTTTCCAAGGGAAACGGCATACAGCGGCTCGATCATGGGCAGCTTGCTCATTCGGCAGACCATGAAGGCGCCGCTCTGGCTGACGACGGCCAGGCTCGAGCGCGAGCTCTTGGGCCGCGGAAGCTTGAATTCGGGGATGAACGTCGTGTCATAGCGGCCCGGCTTCGAGTAGACGCCCAGGCAGTTTCCGCCGTTGACGACGGGTGTCGTCCGGCCCTCCGCCCGGCCGCGGGCGAGGACGCCCCGGATCTCCTCCTCGATCAAGCCGCCGCCCTCCTTCTCGCCCATCCCCCCGGCGATGATGATGACCGAGCGGGCCCGGCCAGCCGCGACGAGGTCGCGCATGACCTCTGCGCACTGGTCGGCGGCCAGAGTCAGGACGAAAAGGTCTACGGCGTCGGGCATGTCCCCGACCGACGGGACGCAGCGGCAGCCGTCGATCTCTTCAAGCCCGCGCTTGACGACAACGATGCGGTCCCGGGGGAAGCCGTTCTTGAGGACGTTGTTGAGGATGATGCGGCCGAGGTTCATCTTCTCGGAAACGCCGATGATGCCGATGGACTCCGGACGGAGGAGGCTGCGGATGCTCTCGACAGGGCGCTCCGCGACCTCCCGCTTCCCGCGCGAGAAACGGCAGACCCCGTCGAGCGGGACGAGCTTCCCGGCGCGGATGACGAAGGGATTGACCTCGGCTTCTTCGATGACGAACGGCGACTCTCTGGAAAAGGGCGAATATGCGGCGGCCAGGTCTCGGAAACGGATGAAGGCTTCGGCCAGGACTTTCGGCGCGACGAGGGGCTTGCGGCCGCGGAACTCTCGAGCCAGCTTGCCGAAGAACGTCAAGGGCTCGAGGAGTCCCTCCACCTCGCCGTCGAGGGTGAGATGAGCGGAGCCTGCGGCCGCGGCCCTCCCCTCGCGGAGGCGCTCGTTCATGTATTCGACGTCCAGCCCTCCTGCGCCCATGGTCAGGATGGGGCCGAAGTCCCGGGAATTCCGGACTCCGAGGAGGATCTCCGATCCGAATCCGACGTTCCCGAAGGCCACCTTTTCCATGATCAGAAAGCCGCGGATCGAAGCCCGCACGGACTTGAGGTCCGGGAGGGGTCCGGAGTCACGCTGTCGGCCCCTCTTCTCCCACTGGAGGTAGCGTTGGGGGACGGCGCGCCGCATCCGTTCGCAGGCCCGGTTGACGGACGCCGCGGCCGCCTGGACAAACGCCACGCCGCCGACGTCCGATTTGTGAATGATGAGCGGGGAAACGACTTTGACCACGACCGAGTTCGGTCCGAGTCCGGTCAGCTCCTTGGCCGTGATCTTGGCGCCGGCCGGGATGAACACGAACCGGGGCGGCCGGATTCCGGCCCGGCCCAAAACCTCATAGACCTCCGGCTCGAGAAGGAAATCGCGGCCGTCCCGCTCGGCGGACTCGAAGAGGCGGTCGATGCGGGGCACATTGAGTTTCATGGACGGCTCTCCAGCTCATGATGTCGCGGCCGCCCGGCGGCCGAGTTCGAAAGCTTTGAGGTTGGCCTCGACGACCCCCGGCCCCCGTGCCTTGAACAGGCTCTCGACGAGCGAAAGAAGACTCTCGCGCTTGAGGATGAGAAAGCCCGAGGCCGCGCCGAGCATGACCATGTTCTGCGCTTTGGAGGTTCCCGCCTCCCGGGCGAGCGTCTCGGAGTCCACGACGACGCTCCGCTTCGCTGTCCTCACGGCCGAGAGAATCGCATCGACGTCCGGATAATCGGGGATGTTCGTGTAGGGTGTCGAGCTGGTGACGACGACGCCGTCGGGACCAAGGTAATCGAAATATCGAACGGCCTCCAGGGGCTCGACGCTCAGGATCATGTCGGCCTCTCCCCTGGGGATGAGGTCGCTCCAGATTCGCCCGCTCGAGAGGCGAAGATGGGAAACGACGGCCCCGCCGCGCTGGGCCATGCCGTGGACCTCGGCCTGTTTGAATCTCAGCCCTTCGGCCAGGGCGGCGTTGTCGATGACGTAGGCGATGGACAGGATCCCCTGGCCGCCCACTCCGGCGAGAATGATGTCCTGTTTCATGGCCTAACCCCTTCTCTTCCGCGCTTCCTGGATGCATTCGCGGACGGCGACGATGACGGACAGGCCATGGTGGTCCATCTCCTCACGGATGATGCCGACGTTCTTTTCATGGTTCTTCGGAAGTGGCTCGATGATTCGGATGTGCTCCTTCGGGACGCCAACGCCCTCGATGATCCGGAGCAGGCGGTCTCCCGTCCCGAAGCTCGGCTGCCCGCCCGTCATGGCGACGGTGCCGTTGTCCAGGATGATGACGGTCATATCCGTGTCCGCTGTGGCCGCGTCGAGGAGAGAGGTGATGCCGGAGTGGGCGAACGTCGAATCGCCGATCACGGCCACCGCGGGGCGGACGCCGACGTCGGAAGCGCCCCGGGCCATACCCACGCTGGCGCCCATGCAGACGCAGCTCTGGACCGCGTTGTAGGGGGGAAAAGCTCCGAGCGTATAGCAGCCGATATCGCTGAACACATTTGACCCGGGCCGGTCCTCGCGGGCCTTGTTCAGGGCTTTGAACGTATCGGCATGGGGACAGCCGACACAGAGCTGGGGAGGGCGCCCGGCGAGGGGGATGCCGGGCCGGGGCTGGGCCGCGAGGGGCGCCAAGCCGAGGGCTTTGCGGACGATGTCCGGGGACAGTTCGCCCGAGGCCGGAACGGCCCCGCTCGTCCGCCCGGTCACTTTTTTCCCGGGGACCCCGAACAGGCCCATGATGTCCCTTTCGATCAGCGGATAGCCCTCTTCGAGGACCAGGACCGTCTCCACATGCTCGACAAGCTCGCGGATGAGCTTCTCCGGCGGCGGATACGTGGACACCTTGAGGAAGGACGGCGAGATCCCGGCCTGTGCCTCGGCCTCCTGGAAATAATTGGCCGCGATCCCGGAGGCGACGATCCCCAGCGAACGGTCCCCCGTGTTCAGCCGGAGCGCGTTGGCCGCGGAGGCCTCCGAGAGCCGGACCATCTCCGCCTGCCTGTCGAGGAGGAGAGCAAACCGCCGCCGGGCGTTGACGGGCAGCAGCGTCCAGTCCTTCCAGTCTCCCGTGCGGAGGCCGTTCTGGGGCCTCGCCTCCCGCGTCTCGACGGAGGAGCGGCTGTGAGAGAGCCGAGTGACAAGGCGAATCAACACCGGCAGGCCCAATTTTTCCGAAACGTCGAAAGCCTCCCGGGTCATATCGTAGCATTCCTGGTGGTCCGCCGGCTCAAAGCAGAAGATTTGGGCAAATCGAGCGTAGAAGCGGCTGTCCTGTTCGTTCTGCGAGCTGTGCATTCCGGGGTCGTCGGCGCTGACGACGACCAGCCCGCCGTTGGCCCCGGTCATGGCTGAGTTCATGAAGGGGTCGGCGGCGACGTTAAGGCCCACATGCTTGAACGAGACGAGGGCGCGCCTGCCGGCGAAAGAGGCGCCCAGGGCTTCTTCGTAGGCGACCTTTTCATTCACCGCCCAGGAGGCCGTGAAACCGCCCTCCGTCTCCGCAATGCGGACGAGAAACTCCATGATCTCCGAGGCCGGCGTGCCCGGATAGGAGTAGCCGGCGGACAGCCCCGCGTGGACGGCCCCGAGGGCCACGGCCTCATCGCCGAGCAGGACCTGTTGCGCCATAGGTTTCCCTCGCTCTTTGGTTTTCACGGACGAACGCCGCGGGCCCGGGCGAAAAAAGGGGTGAGTCAAACATAGGTTAAAAATTTAGGATACAACCCGCCCGACGGGGTGTCAAGCCCGCGGCCCCCCATTCTTTCCGGCGCCCGGACGCGGGGCGGGGCCGATGTCGACTAAACTGATAAATCCCATATTATTATGTTGAAATAACCCCAGCGAAGGAATAAAATAATTCTCGGGTGTGACCGCGGCGGAAGGAGATTCGCATGCTCAGGCTGTCGACCAAAGGACGCTACGGGACGCGTTTGATGCTCAACCTCGCCCAGCACTACGGGAAAGGGAGCCGCGCGGTCATCCTGAAAGAGGTGTCCACGAGCGAGGACATCTCGATCCGCTATCTCGAACAGATCATCATCCCCCTCAAAATCGGCCGGCTGGTCAAGAGCATCCGGGGCGCCGGCGGCGGCTATACGCTCGCCCGCAGCCCAGAGGACATCAAACTCAGCGAAATACTCCAGGCCCTGGAAGGGAGCTGCTGCCTCGTCGAATGCGTCGAGGACCCGGAGTATTGCGACCGCATCGGCGTCTGCCCCACTTTCGACATCTGGAAGGGCGCGTCCGAGATTCTGAAGAATTATTTTCAGGACATCTCTCTCAGGGACCTCGTCGAGCTCGCGGACAAGAAAAAGAGGCCCGCGGAGAAGACGCGGTCCAGAGCCCGTTGACGGGCCGCATTCGGAGGGCTCCGCGGCGCGCCGGCTTTCACGCCACGGATCACGGGGCGGGAAGCACCCCCGCCTTCCTTTCGGCGGCCTCGATCGTGTTCATCATGAGCATGGTCACGGTCATCGGCCCGACGCCTCCCGGCACGGGCGTGATGGCCTCCGCTTTTTCCTTGATCGGCTCGAAATCGCAGTCGCCGACAAAACGGTAGCCCTTGGCGGCGGCGGGATCCTCCACGCGCGTGTTTCCCACGTCGATGACCACGCAACCGCGCGGGACCATGGCTGCGGTGATGACGCGGGGGACGCCCATGGCCGCGACGAGGATCTCGGACTGCAGGGTGAACCGGGCCAGGTCCGGCGTCGCCGTGTGGCAAACCGTCACCGTGGCGTTGGCGTCCTTCCTCTTCTGGACGAGGAGGGCGGCCAGGGGCTTGCCGACGATGTTGCTCCGGCCGCAGATGACGACGTGCTTGCCCTCCGGGCTGTAGCCGCTGCGGACGAGGAGCTGGACGATGCCGTACGGCGTGCACGGCAGCGGGCAGGGCTCGCCCCGGAGCATCTTCCCGACGTTGACGGGATGGAAGCCGTCGACGTCCTTTTCCGGCCGCATGAGGTTGATAACCTTTTCCGAGCTGACATGCCTCGGGAGCGGAACCTGGACGAGAAAGCCATGGTACCGGGTATCCCGGTTGAGGTCGTCGACCGTCCCGAGAATCTCGGACTCGGCCGCCGTCGCCGGAAGCCGGATCGTCGCTTCAAGGATGCCGATCTCGTCGGCCGCCTTGGCCTTGGCCGTCACATAGGAGACGGACGCCGGGTCTTCACCGACGAGGACGACCGCCAGGCCCGGCACGACCCCCTTGGCCCGCAGCCGGGCCGCCCGGGCTTTGAGCTCCTCGCGGATCGTTCCGGAAATCTCTTTGCCGCTGATGATCTTTGCGGGCATCGTCGCCTCCCTTCCCGGCGCCCGGGGGTCGCTGCGGAAAACAGGCGCGCCGGCCGAATTAGATATAGAATAGTCCGCCGCCGTTTTCAAGACGAATTCTGAAGTCGCCCCGCGCCGCGCGGGTGCCGGGACATACACCTGCCTTTATCGCTCCGCGCGGCGCCTTGAAAGCGCGGCCGCCCCGGGAGTATAATCTTCCGAGGTTTTCCCCTGGCCCGGGCGGAGGAGCCCCGGAGAGGCGGCACGGCGTCCGACAAAACGAGCGGCCCCCGGGGCGGGGGTGCCCGCTGCCGCCGTCGGGAAAACCGGCTGCCGAGGAGGACACAGGAATGAGAGTGGGAATTCTGACGGGCGGCGGAGATTGTCCCGGCCTCAACGCGGCCATTCGGGCCGTCGTCCGCAAGGGCATGACCGTCTACGGCTACGATGTCCTGGGCATCAAGAACGGCTGGCTGGGGCTTATCGAAGGGAAGATCATCCCACTCGATCTCGACTCCATTTCTGGCATCCTCCCGCGGGGCGGGACCATCCTGGGCACGACCCGGACCAATCCCTTCTCCGTCGAAGACGGCGTGGGAAAGATCTTCGCCCAGATCGAGAAATTCGAAATTGACGCCATCATCGCCGTCGGCGGCGAGGACACTCTCGGCGTCGCAAGGAAACTCTCCGACCGGGGGCTGCGCTGCGTGGGGGTCCCCAAGACGATCGACAACGACATCGCCGGCACGGATTACACCTTCGGTTTCGACACCGCGATCTCGATCGTGACCGAGGCCCTCGACCGCCTCCACACGACCGCTGAAGCCCATCACCGGGTCATGGTTGTCGAGGTCATGGGCCGTCACGCCGGCTGGATCGCGATCGAGGGCGGCATCGCCGGGGGGGCCGATATCATTCTCATCCCCGAGTTCCCCTTCGACATGCCCGAGATCTGCGGCCAGATCCTCAAGCGCCGGGAGCGCGGCAAGCTCTTCAGCATCGTCGTCGTGGCCGAGGGCGCCAGGCCCGTGGACGCCAGCTTGAGCATGCAATCGGACCAGAAGGACGCCTTCGGGCATGTTCGGCTCGGAGGGATCGGCAACGTCATCGCCAAGGAAATCGAAAGGTGCACCGGGATCGAAACGCGCGTGACCGTTCTCGGCCACGTGCAGCGCGGCGGGACGCCGACGGCCTTCGACCGGGTCCTGGCGACCCGGCTCGGGGTTGCCGCCATCGACCTCGTCAAAGAAGAAAAGTTCGGCCTGATGGTCGGCATCCGCGGCAACAAGATCATTTCGGTCCCGTTCGCCCAGGCGCTGGCCAAACCCAAGACCGTCGACGAGGACCTCTACGCTGTAGCCCGCGTATTCTTCGGATAGCCCCTCAATCGAGCGCGGTCTCGATCCTCCCCCCACCGAGGACGGTGTCCCCGCTGTAGAACACGGCCCCCTGCGGGCAGGAAAAGGGGGGAAATGGCCATTTCGCCCCAGGAGAGGAGGATTGACTTCCGGCCGCGAGCCGTGCTAATCTCCAGGGAAGGAAAGGAGGCGGTGGCTATGAAGTGTGGTAGTTTTGTCTCTATTTTCCTGCTGATCGCGGCTGTCGGGGGTCTGACCCCTCTGGGCGCCCAGGTTCGGGTCGAACTGGGCTTCGGATGGTCGTTGCTCACGCCTACGCTCGACACGTCCTACACGAACGCGTTTTCTCCTCCTTACTCCCCCGGGGCTTACACGAGTTCGGCTTCGCAGACGATCTGCCTGAACGGAAAGACCTCGCTCGGGATGTCTGGTTTTCTCGACGTCCTGATCGGGGAGAGGTTCGGGATTCAGGTCCTGGCCGATTACGCCAGGCCGGGGCTGGGGGGAACGAATTCCCCGTACGACCTGACACTCAATTACACGACCTACCAACCCGAGACCTACCAAGCCAGTAACAGCTGGCCCGCGACAAGCGGCTACCTCACGCAGACGACGTTCAGCCTTAACGGGCTCGTCCGTTTTCCTCTCGCTCAGGACCTCGATTTCAGCCTTTCGGCCGGCTGGAGCGTCACGAATGTAGAAGGGAAGGCCGCGCCCATCGGCTTCTCGCGGTTCTGGCTGGAGCAAGTCGACACGACGTACACCCTATACCTGCGGACGCTCCAGATGGTCTACGCGTTCGGCCCCGAGACGATGCACGGCCTCAACGGCGGGGGCGAGATCTCGTACACATTCATGCGAAGCGTCATCCTGGCCGTGGACGTCCGGTATTTCTTCTTTCCCTCGCGCGACATGCAGATAAATATCGTCAACGACCCCAACCTCAGCCCGGAGACCGTCCCGGGGATCGAAAGCGTCCTCCAGCTCGGAAGCCTGAGGATCAACCCGTCGTTCTTCAGGATCAACGTCGTCATCCGGTTCAGGTTCTAGGCTTGCGGGGCCGCCGGCTTCCCGGGAGCAGGAAATACCAGTTGACCACAGCGATGAGCAAGAGCCCCGCCGCCGCGACCAGGAGTTTATCCGCCATTCCGCCGCGCTCCTTCAGATCTTGGCCCGTCTGAGCCTCAACGAGTTCGATATGACCGATACCGAGCTGAAGGCCATGGCCGCCGATGCGATCATGGGGTTGAGCAGGAGGCCGAGGAAGGGATAGAGGACGCCGGCCGCCACAGGGATCCCCACGACGTTGTAAAAAAAAGCCCAGAAGAGGTTCTGCCGGATGGTTCGCAGGGTCCTCCGGCTCAGATCGATGGCCGCGGCCACTCCTCCCAGGTCGTCTGCGATCAAGGTGATATCCGCGGATTCCATGGCCACGTCGGTGCCGGTGCCGATGGCGATACCGATGTCGGCCTGGGCCAGGGCCGGAGCG
>Ga0187771_10000014_pt1 | contig 75092 bp, 66 predicted proteins | sample 0116_SJ02_MP15_1_FD_133139 | JGI IMG/M metagenome (GOLD analysis project Ga0187771, IMG submission 133139) | Tropical peat soil microbial communities from peatlands in Department of Meta, Colombia - 0116_SJ02_MP15_10_MG | ecosystem: Environmental > Terrestrial > Soil > Wetlands > Peat | place...
TCCCACCCCCCGGGACTGGGGCCCAGCGAGCCAGGGGCGGGTGCTCCCAGGCTGCCCCGGTGGACCCGTCGGTCCGGACTGCCCAGCCTGCTCGCGGGTGAGCCAGCCGAGGCCGGCGGCTAGGCCACCACGGTCCGGCAGGCGCGAGCGGGATACCCGAGACGCTGAGCGGCCTTCGCCAGGGCCCCGGCCTCCGCAGGGCTCGCGGCCAGGGCGAAGCAGCCGCCGCCGCTCCCGGTGAGATGCCAGCGGGTCGGTCCCGCCCCCGCGCGAAGGTGGCGAAGGCGGGCGTCCAGCTCGGGGTTGGCTCGGCAGGCGGCCTCCTCCAGGTCGGAGCCGCAGAGCTCGTCTGGGGGCGTCTCGCCAGCCGCCAGCCGCCGGGCCAGCTCCTCCGGACGTCCGGGGCCGCGCCACTCGCCCGGGCTGAGCGTGGCGAACGTCACCGATGTCGAGCTCCGCCCGGCCACCGCCACGGCGATGTGGAGAACCCGGTGGGTCAGCGGCTCCAGCCGCTCCCCCGCCCCACCGACGAGAAGCCCGCCTCCGGCGAGGCACGCCGGCACATCACTGCCGACCGAATCGGCGAGCCGGATCAGCTCAGCCTCCGTCAGGGGACGACGGTCATCGCCGGCCGAGGGCCGGTCGGGTGACCGGACGCCGGCGCCCCCGGGGGGCATGGCCGGAAGGCCAGGGGCGCTGAGGAGGCGGATGACCGCGGCCGCGTCGGCGGAGCCGCCGCCCAGCCCGGCGGCGGCGGGAAGCACCTTCTCCAGGTGGAGCCGAACCGGGCCCCTCGGCCTCTGCTGCATCAGGACCCGAGCGGCGCGGTGCATCAGGTTGTCGGCACCGGACGGAGCCTCGCCGGCGGCCTGGCCGGTGACCTCGAGCCACACGGGTGACATCACCTCTGGGGTGCCGGCTGGTCCAGAAAGAACGCCGTCCGAGGTGCCGGCACCGACCTCCCACCGGGCACCCACGAGGTCGTGCCAATCGAGGCGCACCACCACGGAGCGCAGATCGTGGCGACCGTCGGGCCTCCGACCGACCACGGCCAGCGCCAGGTTGAGCTTGGCGTAGGCGGGGATGTAGATCACCAGGGAGTGCTCCGTCGGGCTTGCCAGGGCCGGCCGCCGCTCGCGACCGCCCCAGGCAGTCGCCTGATTGTGGACGCCGCGGGAACAGTGGTTCTGAGGCTCCCACAATGGAGCGGGGATTTGCCGGACCCCGGAATCGGTATACTCCACCGCCTGCGCCGCCCGGCGACGACATCGGGTGGTCCCCCAGCAGAGCTCAGGTATTCAGAAGTGGCCAACTCCCGCTCCGCTCGCAAGCGGATTCGCTCCAGCGAACGGAAGCGCACCCGCAACCGGATCACCCGCTCCGCGGTCCGCACCCGCGTGGGCCGGGTTCGACGCTCGCTCGTGAGCGGTCAGCTCGAGGGGGTCGAGGAGGACCTGCGAGCCGCTGTGAAGGCCCTGGACAAGGCGGCCGAGAAGGGCATCCTCCACAAGAACAACGCGGCCCGCCGAAAGTCCCGGCTCATGGTGATGGCGGCGCGCCTGACAGCGATGGGTGGCACCGAGGAGGAGAAGGCGGCGACTCGCGCCGCGGCCAGCGGCGGTGCCAAGGGCACCACCACCAGGTCGGCGGCCAGCGCCAGCCAGACCGCCAAGCGGGAGGCCGCCGCCGAACGGGCCGCCACCAAGGCGGCCGCGGCGCCCAAGCCGGCCGCGGCCAAGCCGGGGATGGGAGCCTCACCCGCGAAACCGGCCACCTCGCGGCGCCGCCCCAAGTCCTCCTAGGCGCGCGAGGGCTCTCGAGAAGGTCTGTCAGCGCCGCCTGGCATCCGCGAGGGTGCGGCTGGCCCGGAGGATGAATGGACCGACGCCCTCGCGCTCGTCGGCCTCCCCGGACTTGACGGCGACGTCCAGGCGCAGCAGGTCGCGCAGCCACTGCTCGACGACCGCTGGCGGAACGGCGCGGGCCTGGCGCGCCAGCCGCTCAGCGCGCCACTCAGGCACCCGGAGGCGGCTGGCGAGAGCGCTGGGAGCCACCCCGCTGTTGAGGACCGATTGGGCGCGCCGCAGCTCGCTGAGCTGCCCAGCCAGGGTGGCGATGAGGTAGACGGTGGAGCGCCCCGCATCGGTCAGCTCCAGTGCGGCGGCCGCACCCCTGGCGGGCTCGGGGCCGAGGAGGCGTTCCAGCACGTTCCACACCTCGATCCCCTCGGCCCCGCCGACCAGCCGGCGGAGCGTCTCGAGGTCCACCTCGCTCGCGGCGCCCGGCGAGGACTCGGGGCGGGGCGGTCCCCCCGCCTCGTAGGAGCTGAGCTTGTCGATCTCGGCACTGATGATGCCCAGGTCCGAGCCGGCCACGCGGAGCAGGTGGTCCAAGCCTCCCGAGGGCAGCCGGACGCCGCGGCTCTGCGCGTGCTGCTGAGCCCAGGCCCGTAGCTCGCGCCCACGCAGGGGGTTGCGGAGCCGGACCTCGCCACCCAGGCGCGTCACCGCGGACGCCACGGGATGGGTCGCGGGGACCTGCTCGTGGCTCACCAGGCAGACCGAGGTGCTCGGCGCCCTCAGCTCGAGAGCCAGGGCCAGCTCACGACCGGCTTCACCCGGCCGCCGACCTCCTCCGAGCTGGGGCGGGTCGCGAACCAGGACGAAGCGGCGCTCGTCGATCAGGGGCATGTCGGCGAGCGCGGTGCGGATCCGATCGAGGGGTGCCGGCGGGTCGATGACCTCCACGCCCAACTGAGACGCGGCAGCCAGCCCCCGCCAGGCTCGCACCTCCTCATCCACGCGGTGGCGATCCTCCCCGTGGACGAGCAGGAGCGATGAGACTGCCGCGGGATCAGCGCCCCGGTAGGCGGTATCGCCGCTGGCCATCCTCGCCCCGGAAGGTCTCGGCCCCAGCCCGCTCTGCCAGGAAGCGGATCGCCCGGCCGGAAACCTTCACCCCGGCCCGGGTGATCTCGGCGGCTATCTCGGACGCCGTGCCCTGCCCGAGCTTGGCAATGGCCGCCTCGACAACCTGCGCGGTCACCTCGGGAGGTGTCGCCCGGCCCCGCGCCCCGTGGGCCCGTGGACGCCGCCGGCGGACCGGCGACGGGGCCGGCCCGGGGACGGGCCTGGCCCGGCGCTGAGGTCGCGGTTCGCCCACGGCATTCGCGGCACGGTCGATCATCGCCACCGCGTCGCGGACCTGCTGGCGCAGTTCCTCGTTGTCGGTTCGGAGGCGCGCGATCTCGTCCACGAGCGTCTCGATGCGGTGGACCAGCCGCTCGCCAGCTCGGACGACCGGCGAGCCACTCTCGACGGCCGTCACGGCGCGTGGCCTGCGCCCACCCGGGGGGTGCTCCATGCGGCCATCGGATTTGACGTCGACCTCGATCTCGCCCCCCTCCGCGGGAATGGCCATCGCATACACCTCATCCCATTCGAGACCCGAGGCAGCCCCGCTTTTGAAGGCGGCGCCCGCCCCGTGTCCGGTCACCTCGATCATAGTCGGCCCAACCGCGGCTGCGACAAATGCAATCCCGCGATTGGGAGGACCCGCCCCTCCGACAGGGACCGGAGGGGCGCCGCAGGCCAGGTCGCGGCGGTTCGGAGCGGCGCAAGCTCGAGCGTGCCGGGAGGGCGGCGCCAGCGCCGGCCGCCGGAGTGATGGGGGCGGTCACCCCACCCGAACCTTCCGGCCTCTCCGTCCCGGCCCGCTGGTACCATGGGGCTCCCCGGGGACGTAGCTCAGCTGGGAGAGCGCTTGCATGGCATGCAAGAGGTCGGGAGTTCGAGCCTCCCCGTCTCCACCAGGGGTCTCGGAACCGTTGAGATCCAAGGGGTTTCCGGTTCCGGGGTGATAGCGGGGGTGTCTCTGGTTCCTGGCGGGCAAGCGCTCCAGGACGTCGTCCTCCGCGACTGCCCGGCCCATCGCATCCTGGGCCGTCAGTGCTCACCGCGCGCATCTCAACGCCCTGGTGAGAGCGGGACAAGCTGATCATCCGGGTGCTGGCCGACACAGGCTCTGGTTAGTGCACGTGACCGGGGTGAGGCCGACCTCGAGCGCGGCCATCCGCTGGTCTCGCCCGTACCGGTCGAGCCGCCCGCGGCTCCCGCAGCAGCTTTGGTCGGCGACTAACATGCGCGCCATGAGTGCGAAAATCAGCCTCACCCTCCTCACTTCGGGCGCCCTCCTCGGGCTCCTGAGCGCCTGCTCCAGCGGTCCCAGCTCCAGCGCGAGCTCTCCGAGGGCGACCGCCACACCGTCCACCGGCGCGCCGACGGCAACCGCCGTGCTGCCCACCGGCACCGCAACGACGACCGCAGCACCATCCACCAGCACGCCTGCGGCGACCGCAACGTCCAGCTCGGCCGCGGCTGTGGCGGCATGCACTGGAAGTGACCTCAACGTCGTTCTTGGCGCCCAGAACGCAGCTGCGGGGGGACAGCTGGGGATGACCATTCTCATCGCCGACCACTCAAGTACCCCTTGCCTGCTGGGCGGCTCCCTCCAAGCCCACCTCCTCGATGGCAGTGGCAACCCGCTCGCCACCTCGCAGAGCCCGGCACCCGCGGGGCAGGCGTGGCTGGTACCGGAGCGAGTGGGCCTCGACCCGTGGTGGCCGCAACCGGGCGAGGCCACCGTGCTCATCACCTGGCACACCGGCGACGTCCAGCCCGGCCAGTGCTCGGGACCTGCGCCGCAGGTAGGCGAGGTCAGCCTGTCCATACCCGGCGGGGGCACCGTCATCGGGACGGCCAGCGGCCAGGCGATGGCCCCCTGCAAGGGTGTGATCCAGCTCGGCGCGATCTCCCAGGCCAGCGCTCCGCGGGCGTTCGCCACTCCGACGGAGGCGGCGCAGGAGGCCGCACAGGAGGAATTCGCCGCCACCATCGCTTCGCTCGGCCCGCCTGCAAGCTACCAGGTGACGAGTGGCACCCAGGCCGACTACGTCACCTACGCCGTGGGCCACGGGTGCGCCGCCACCACCTACCTGTGGCAGGACGCCGCCGGCTGGCACGTGCTCGATACTACCTGCGTCCAGAACACGGGGTACAACCCGATCGTTGGAGTGTCGAACCACATCTTCGGACCCGGCTCAGGCTGCGCCAACGTCCGCGCCAGCCCGAGCCACGCGTCGAGCATCGTCTCCTGCCTCACCTGGAGCCAGACAGGCTCGACGACGACCTACACCGTCGACGAGGGGCCAACCTATGCCGCCGAGACCGACCCCTCCAGCGGCCTGTCGGACGGCACGCTGTGGTGGCACCTCCACGGCTACGGCTGGCTGACCCAGGACTTCCTGGTGCCAGCGCCCTTCTGACAGGCGACCCCGGTGAGCACGTCGGCCGAGGCGGCCGTAGCCCTTGCCTCTGTCGCGGTCGTGCCATCGTAGTGCGGCAACGCGGAACGGTTCGGCTGACGCTCCCGCCGCCTCTCCCGAGCTACACTCCGGTGCCCGTCGCTGAGGAGATGCGGTGAACCAGGCCTTGGCTGCCGAGGGGGTCCTCCGGTTTCGCCCGTCCCACCCCACCGGCGGCCTGGTGGACATCGGCGGCGAAACCTTCTACCGCATCGAGAACCAGGACGCCATGCCGCCGTTCCTGATGAGCCTGGTCAGCGACTCCGACCACTGGATGTTCGTCTCCAGCACCGGTGCGCTCACCGCCGGCCGGCGCGACGCGGACCACGCCCTCTTCCCCTACGAGACCGACGACCGCATCCACGACAGCCGGGGCAGGGTCGGTGGGAAGGCGGTCATCCGGGCCCCGGCGGCGGGACGCCGCTGGCTCTGGGAGCCGTTCTCCGACCGCTACCAGGGCCTCTACCAGACCACCCGGAGCCTGGCGAAGAGCGTCCTCAGCAACCGGCTGGTCTTCGAGGAGGTCAACCACGACCTGGGCCTGTCGTACTCAGCCACCTGGATGACCAGCGAGCGGTACGGATTCATCCGGCGGAGCTCGTTGGCCAACATCACGTCGGACACCGTCGAGCTGGAGATCCTCGACGGCATCCAGAACGTGCTGCCCGACGGCCTGACCCGCCGCTTCCTCATGGAGTTCAGCACCCTGGCCGACGGCTACAAGGAGAACGAGCTCGATCCGGCCACCGGGCTGGGGCTCTTCAGGCTCAGCTCGGTGCCGACGGACAGGGCCGAGCCGAGCGAGGCGCTGCGGGCGACGGCAGTTTGGTCGGAGGGGCTGGAGGCACGCGCGCGCCTCCTGTCGACGACCCAGCTCGACCGGTTCCGCGAAGGGCTCGACATCTCCACCGAGACCCTGGTGCGGGGATGCCGGGGTGCTTACCTGACCGCCGCCCGGATGACTCTGCCGGGGGGCGGCAGCCGCGAGTGGAGCGTCGTCGCCGACGTCGCCCAGGACGCCGCCGCCGTCGCGGCCACCGTGCGGCTCCTCCAGTCGGGCGCGGACCCGCGGACGCTTATCGATCAGGATGTGGCCCGGGGCACCCGCAACCTGCTCCGGATCGTCGCCGCTGCCGACGGTCTCCAGGCGACCGGCGACGACCTCAGCAGCTCCCGCCATCTCTCCAACGCCCTCTTCAACACCATGCGGGGCGGCGTGCCCGAGCGCGGCTACCAGGTTTCCAGATCGGACTTCGCGGCGTACCTCGCCGCCGCCAGCGCAGCCGTGGCCTCGCGACAGGCGGGATTCGTCGACTCCCTGCCGGAGGCGCTCGACGCCCGCCAGCTCGTCGGGCTCGCCTCCCGCTGCCACGATCCCGACCTCGAGCGACTCGCCGGCGAGTACCTGCCGCTCGCCTTCAGCCGCCGTCACGGCGACCCCAGCCGTCCCTGGAACGTCTTCAGCATCGACGTCAAGTCCCCGGACGGCCGGAGGACCCTGACCTACCAGGGGAACTGGCGCGACATCTTCCAGAACTGGGAGGCGCTGTCCCTGTCCTTCCCCGGCTACATCGAGGCCATGATCTTCAAGTTCCTGAACGCCTCGACCGCCGACGGCCACAACCCCTATCGGATCACGCGCGACGGCTTCGACTGGGAGGTTCCCGATCCCGGCAGCCCCTGGTCGCAGATCGGGTACTGGGGCGACCACCAGGTCGTCTACCTGCTGCGGCTCCTCGAGGCCTCGGATCGATACCACCCGGCGGGATTGTCAGGGCTCCTCGGCCGCCGGATCTTCAGCTACGCGGACCTTCCCTACCGGATCCGGCCCTACAGCGACTTCCTGCGAGATCCGCGCCACACCATCGACTTCGACCCCAGCCTCGACCGTCGCATCCGCGAGCGCGCCGAGCGCGACGGGGCGGACGGCAAGCTGCTGCCGAGCGCTGACGGCGAGCCCTGCCGGGCCAACCTGGCGGAGAAGCTGATCGTGGTGGCCCTGGCCCGTCTTTTCAACCTCGTTCCCGAGGCCGGAGTGTGGATGAACACCCAGCGGCCGGAGTGGAACGATGGCAACAACGCGCTGGTCGGCTCCGGCGCCTCGGTGGTCACGCTCTGCCACCTGCGACGCTTCCTGGCCTTCTGCCGCACCCTGTTCGGGAGCGCCGGGGCGGCGGGCTTCGAGTTCGCCGCGGAGATCGGCGACGCTCTGCGCCGGGTCAGCGACATCCTGGAGCGGCACACCCACCTGCTGGGCGGGGCGATCTCCGACCGCGATCGCCGGGGGTTGCTGGACGCCCTGGGAGCCGCCGGCACCGAGTACCGGGCACGGTTGTATGCGGCGGGACTGGCCGCAGCCCCGATCAGCGTGGGCCGCCCCGAGTTGGCGGCGTTCTGCGACCTGGCGCTCCGCCACGTCGATCACTCGATACGCGCGAACCGCCGTGACGACGGTCTCTACCACGCGTACAACCTGATCCGGGTCGGCGACGGCGGGATCTCTATCCGCCGCCTTCCCGAGATGCTCGAGGGGCAGGTCGCGGCGCTCAGCTCAGGCGCCCTTCCAGCCGCGGAATGCGCGGCGCTGCTGGGGACGCTGCGGCAGAGCCGCCTCTACCGTCCCGACCAGGACAGCTACCTGCTCTATCCCGACCACCGGCTGCCCGGTTTCTTCGCCAAGAACCAGATTCCGGAGGCGGGGCTGAGCCGGTCCACCACCCTGGCGCTGATGGTGGAGAGCGGTGACCGCCGGGTCGTGGTTCGCGATGTTGGCGGCCGTCTCCATTTCAACGCGGATCTCCGCAACGCTGAGGTGCTCGCCGGAAGGCTGGCCGAGATCGGTGTGCCGGAGGCCGACAGGACCGAGGTCCTGGCTCTGTATGAGGAGGTTTTCGACCACCAGTCGTTCACCGGCCGCTCCGGCACCTTCTACAAGTACGAGGGCCTGGGCTGCATCTACTGGCACATGGTTTCCAAGCTGCTGGTGGCCGTCCAGGAGATCATCGTCTCTGCCCAGGACGCGGATGCGGAACCCGCGGTCATCGAGCGGCTCCGCAGCCGCTACGCCGAGCTCCGCGAGGGCCTGGGCGTCCACAAGCCGCCCGACCGCTTCGGCGCCATGCCCACCGACCCGTACTCCCACACGCCCGGGTTCGCGGGGGCGCAGCAGCCCGGGATGACCGGCCAGACCAAGGAGGACCTGATCACCCGGCTCGGCGAGATGGGCCTCCGCGTGGAGGGCGGGAGGCTGCGGTTCCGCGCCGAGCTGGCGAGCCGTGACGAGTTCCTCGGTGAGGCGAGAACCTTCCGATTCGTGGACGTCGGCGGCCAGGACCGCGAGTTGGAGCTCGACCCCGGAACGCTGGCCTTCACCACCTGCCAGGTCCCGGTGGTGGCCCACCGCTCCGGCCCGGCGCGCATCGAGGTGGCCGAGGACGGCGGGTCGCGCCGCTCCGTGCCCGGCCTCAGCCTGGACCCGCAGGCCAGCCGGGAGATCTTCGAGCGCACCGGCCGGGTGCGGCGGCTCGACGTCTTCTGGGGATTCGACTGAGCCGCCCCGGTTCCAGCCGGGCCTTGACCGCTTCCACAGCGGGGCCGGACCCCCCGCCGCCGGGCTCGCCCATCGGCTAACGTCCGGGGGATGCGGCAGCTCTGGGCGCCCTGGCGGATGAGCTATGTGACCGGCGACGAGCCGGCCGCGAGCGGCTGCTTCCTGTGCGATGCCGCCGGCGAGGCCGATCCCGAACGCCTCCTGGTGGTGGAGAGGGCGGAGCGGACCGTGACCCTGCTCAACCGCTTCCCGTACAGCAGCGGCCACGTGATGGTGGCCCCGCGCCGGCACTCCGACGATCTCGCCGGGCTGTCAGCCGAGGAGGGGGTTGCGCTGCTCGCCGCCACCGCCCGGGCGATCAGCGCCATCAGCGAGGTGATGCAGCCGGGTGGCTTCAACGTGGGCTTCAACCTGGGGCGCGCGGCGGGGGCGAGCGTCGATCACCTCCACCTTCACGTGGTGCCACGCTGGGGCGGCGACACCAACTTCATGCCGGTGCTCGCCGACGTCAAGGTCCTGCCCGAGCACCTGGAGGTGACGGCGAGGCGGCTCCGCGAAGCGCTGGCGGGGCAGGCCGGCTGAAGGACAGCCGCCTGACCAGGACGGACCCGCGGCGCGGCCATGGAGTTGTCGGGTGCCGCTGCGGCCTCGCCCTGGGACGCGGGGCGGCGCGGCTGGTATAGTCCCTGGGCTGCCAATTCGGTTCACAGGTGCCCGGGGACGGCAGTCGCGGACCCCGGCACGGAGCGGGAAAAGTCTTGGGCTCGGTCATCAAGAAGCGGCGCAAGAAGATGCGCAAGCACAAGCACAAGAAGATGCTCAAGAAGACCCGCTGGCAGCGGCGGGCCACCTGAGCCGCGGCTGAGCTCAGGTTCCCCGGGGCGCCGAGGCAGCGCCCCGGGGCAAGCATCTGGCCGAGATGTGAGCCGTGGCCGCGTGCCCGCGAGCCGGCGACCCACCAGCGCTCGTCGAGGTCGTGCTGCCGGCCGTTTGCCGGCGCGGCCGCCGGACCCAGGGCGCGGGCGTGGCGCCGCCCCAGGATCTCAGCCCGAGGCGGGTGCAAGGGCCTCGGATCCCCGCCCGAGGGGGTCTGCGGGGGCCCGCCCCCGCAGGTCAGCTGGCTCGCGCGTAGGAGTGGAGCCCGACGATCCAGAGGTTGACCGCGTAGAGGGTGAAGAGCACCGCCACGAAGCCCACAGCGGTGATGGCGGCGGCCCGCTTCCCCTTCCAGCCGAAGGTGACCCGCGCGTGGAGGTAGATGGCAAAGGTCACCCAGGTGATGAAGGCGAAGGTCTCCTTGGGGTCCCAGGCCCAGTACCGGCCCCAGGCGTGCTCCCCCCAGATTGCCCCGCAGATGACCCCGAAGGTCCAGATCGGGAAGCCCAGGAGCACGAATCGGTAGCTCCAGAGGTCGAGGAACGGGGCCGTGGGCAGCGCCCGCTGGATCGCGGCGGCGACCCCGCGACCCTGCGCCCAGACCGCGGCCAGGGAGAGGCTTCCCCGGGACGCCCCGCTGATGGTCCGGGATGCCTGCGCGGGCCGGGTGCTGATCACCGCCTCCGGCCCGGCGACCGGCGATGCCGCCGGGGCCAGACGCTCGTCGGCCCAGCGCCGAGCCAGGTAGGCCATCCCGAAGAAGAAGCTGAAGCTGAGCAGGGCTGAAGCGGTCGCCATCGCGGTGACGTGGATGTACAGCCAGTAGCTCTGGAGCGCCGGGATAAGGTTGCCGGGCGGCTCGTAGAGCATGTAGCCGACCCCCAGCAGGCCGACGCTCAGCATCATCGCCGGGATCCCGATCAATCGCATCCGGTGGCGCAGCATCAGGACCAGGGCGACCGTGACCAGCACCAGGGAGATGCCAGTCGAGTATTCGTACATGTTGCTGAGCGGCCAGTGACCGGACTCCAGGCCGCGGAACACCACCGAGGCGAGGTGCACCGGCCAGCTGAGCAGGACCAGCCAGAGGCCGACGTTGCCCAGGAAAGGACGCCTGAAGACCAGGTAGAGAACGAAGGCGACCAGGGCGAGGCAGTAGCCGAAGACGGCGACCCCGAAGAAGTCGAGGCTGAGCGGCGCGGCCTGGGAGAACGGGGTGGGCAAGGCTCCGGAATCCGTCCTGGCGCGAGAGGAAGCCAGGCCAGTATAGGCGGGGGCCAGCAGAGCCGGCCCCCGGGAAGCGGCGGGGGCGGCGGCGGGGTCGCGTCCGGGTGGGCTCATCCTCCGTCCGACGCTGGCCAGGACCATCTTGCCCCTGGCTCGCCTCCCGCGAGAACGATCCAAGAGCACCAGCATGCCCGGGCGGAGCGCTCCACACCCCACCCTCCGGTGCCAGCGCGGGTTGGGGAAGAAGCTGTCCAGGAGTCTCAGTCGGCCGCCTCGTGCATCCCGACCGCCCTGGGCTGGTCATCCCCACTGACCGCGGCCACCAGCAGACCCCAGCTGCAGAAGCCGGCGACGAGGAGAAAGGTGTCAGGGTCCAGACCGAGCTTCGGGCTGAGCAGCACGAGGATCAGGACTGCCGCGATGAGCTGCAGGCACCCCCAGACCGCGCTGGCGAGGTGGGGGCGCGGCCACATCCTGACCATGGGATGGGAGGCGGTCTGAGAGAAGCAGAAGAAGTGCAGGACGCTCATGTGGAAGAAGGCGCCGGCGCAGCAGCAAAGCAAGCCCGCAAGCAGGGAGTTGGCGGTCATGGCTGGGTCGATCCTCCCGCGCTCCTCATTCGCCGTGGAGCACACTGGCGACGGAGGTCCGGGCCGCAGATCGGGCGGCCAGCAGGCTGCCGAGGACGGCGACCATCACCCCGCCGATGACGAACAGGGGGATCATCCAGGCGGCGACCGCGTTCACGGCGCCAGGCGGGTTGTCGTTGCCCGTCTGCGACGCCATCGCGCTCCCCATCGCGCGCAGCATCGCCTCCCCGGCGGGGATCCCGAAAACCGCGCCGATCAGGCCGAGGATCGCGGCCGCAGTGGCCACCATCACCCCCAGCTGGAGAGGGGTCATCCCCAGGGCCTTGAGGGTGGCCAGGTCATGGCGACGCTCCCTCACGCTCAGCAACATGGCGCTGAAGGTGGCGGTGGCCGCGACCACCAGCAGGATGAGGGCGAGTCCCCAGCCGACCCCGCCCAGAGTGCCATCCAGGGAGATCTGGGTGGAGGTGCTGGCGGTCAGGAAGTCCGGTTGTGCGGCCTGGACCTGCGCGGCCCATTGAGCGCCGTTGACCCCGGGGCGGAGCATCACCGCATAGGTGTAGGGCTGCAGGCTAGGATCGACCGGGGCCAGCGTCTGCCAGCCGGTGAACAGCGCCTGCCCCAGGCCCGTCACGCTGAAGACCTCGCCGACCATGGTCAGCCGGACCGCGGTGCCGCGCACCTGAATGGTGAGTGGGTCGCCGACCCCGATATGGGCGTCGGCGAAGATGGCCCGCGGTGCGACCGCCTCCCCCGGCCGGGCGAACCAGCGGCCGCTGATGATCGGATAGGTGAGCGTTGCCGAGGCCCCCCGGAGGGCGGTGGTCTCCACCGGATCTGCGATCCCCGGCACGGAGACGTAGGTCTCCGCCTCCGCCACCACCGCCGCAGTGCCGGGCTGCCCGGCGAGCAGCGCGCTGGCGGCGGCGTCGGGATACGCGGCGGTGCGGGTGACCGCCACCGCGGCAGTGCCTCCCAGGGCTCCTTGGGTCGCACCGAGCTGGATCTCGAGGCCGGCGGCAAAGAGCGCGGTGGCCACCCCGGTGACCACGGCAACCGCCGTGAATATCCCCCTCATTGGCCGGGCGAAGGCGTCGCGGCTGCCCAGGACCACCGGCCGCGGAAGGCGAAGCCAGCCGGCGGCCGCAGCGATCCGCGATCTCATACCGCGCGGCGCGCCGGCCCCGCGGCTGATCGCTTCCACCGGGCGCAGGCGGCCGGCACGGCGGGCGGGAAGCAGCGCGGCGATGGCGACGACGGCGAGCAGCGCGGCGAAGGTGAGCACCGCCACGCCCACCGGCCAGCCGAACGCGGGCGTGAGTCCCACCGCGCTGACGCTGGCCGTGACCAGGGGCTGGCTGAGCAGCACGCCCCCTGGGATCCCCACGATGCAGCCGAGCAGAGCCGGAACCAGCATCTCCAGGACGTAGACGGCAACCGCCTGTCGCGGGGTGAAGCCGATCGCCCGCATCACCCCGATCTCGCGGTAGCTGGCCAGCACGGTGCCGGCCACCACGTTGACCACCACCAGCGCCGCCACCACCAGGGCGAAGACGCTGAAGGCGAGCAGGATCACGGAGACGAAGCCGTCGGTCAGCTGATAGATGCTCCGGGTGTAGAGGTAGCTGGTGGTGGAGCTGACCGCTCCCGCTGGGAGGCGCTCACGGAGCTGGGTCACGTCGCTGTCCAGCCGGGCCTGGCTCGGAGATCCGGGGAAGCGGTAGAGCATCAGGTAGCTGGAGCTGTTGCCTGGCCCGTTGACGGCCCCGAAGCAGGCTGGGCTGACCCAGGCGGTGCTCTGCAGCGTCAGGTCCTCCGGGCCCTCGTCGATGTCGATCACCTCACCGCTCACGGTCAGCGAGGGCATGCTGGGGAGGCTGACAACCCGCAGCCGCGAGCCCACGTCCACCCCGTTGACCTGGGCGAACGAACGGGTGACCACGATCTCCCCTGAGCCAGCCGCCCAGGCACCGGCGACGAGACGGAGCTGACCAACCGCACCGCCGGGCGATCCCTGTGCCACCAGATTGAGGCTGTACTTCTGACCGCGGCTGGCCAGCACGATGGTTCCGGACGGATACGGCCCGGCGCTGGCCGTCGCTCCGATCTCGACCGGGGTGGCGGTGAGCTCGGCGGTGCTGACCTGGGCCGGATCGAACCAGACCATCAGGTGGGCACCGCGCTGGGCGGCGAAGGCCTGGTCGAAGGGATCGCTCGCCTGGCTCATCAGCGAGAGCGCAACCATCCCCGTCGCGCTGGCGAGCAGCAGGATGAGGGCGACCACGCCTGCCTGCACGCGGTGGCGGCGGAGGTCGGCAAGGCACTTGGCCAGCACGCCGCTCATGCAGAGCGCTCCACCGCTCCGACCCGGACCAGGTCGGCGGCGGGCGCGGTGGCCGCGCTGAGGCGGGCGTCGTCGATGACGCGACCGTCGCGCAGGCTGATGACCCGCTGCGAGTGGCGCGCGGCCAGGGCCGCGTCGTGGGTGACCAGGATCACGGTCCGCCCGGCGGCGTGGAGCCGGCCCAGCAAGTCCATGACCTGAGCGCCGCTCTCCGAGTCCAGCGCCCCGGTGGGCTCGTCGGCAAGCAGCAGGCGAGGCTCGTTGACCAGGGCACGAGCCACCGCCACCCGCTGCTGCTGCCCCCCGCTGAGCTTGGCCGGGTAGGCGCGGGCCTGGTCGGCGAGCCCCAGATCGTCGAGCAGCTGGCGGGCCCGGCGGCTGGCGCCGACATTGGCCCGGCTTCCGAGCTGGGATGGGATGAGCACGTTCTCCAGCACCGTCAGGGTGGGCAGGAGATGGAAGAACTGGAAGATGAAGCCCAGGTGCTGGCGGCGGAAGCGGGCCGCCTCCGCCTCGGTCATCGCCGAGATCTCGGCCGCGTCGACCCGGACGGTCCCGGAATTGGGGCGATCCATCCCCGCGATCAGGTTCAGCAGGGTGGACTTGCCGCTTCCCGACGGTCCCATCACGGCCAGGAACTCCCCATCGGCGACGCTCAGGTCGACACCGGCGAGGGCCAGCCGGTCCACCCCCGAATACCTCTTGGTCACGGCCGTCAGCTCCACGATCCCGGTCACGCTCCGTCCTCCGCCATGAGCTCGTCCACCCACCTCAGGTCCGCCTCGGTGTGCAGCACCCCGCCCCGCGCCAGCAGGACCAGGTCCTCCCGCCCCTCGCTCCGCGCTCGCTGCTCCAGCGCGGTGAGGTCCTTGAGCCGCTGCAGGAACACCCGCCGCTGGCGGCGCAGCAGCTGGCCCTGGTGCCCATCGCCCAGCCGCTGGCTGAGGACGAGCTTGAGGAAGACCGCGTCGCGCAGCTGCTGGGGGCCGCTCTCCGGCTCGCTGATCCAGCTCCGCAGCAGCTCCTGGCCGGCCGGGGTCAATTCGTACTGCTGGCGGCCGCGGTCGCCCCGCTCGCCCACCGGACGGATCAGCGTGTCCCGCTCGAGCCGCTGGAGGGTGGTGTAGACCTGGCCGATGTTGACGTCCCATGTGCCTCCGAACATCGCCTCGAAGCGTGTCTTCACCTCATAACCGTGGAGCGGGCCGCCAGCCAAGAGGCCCAGGACACCGAACTTGAGGGACAACGTTCACCCTATAGATTCATGATATGCATGCGGAGTATGCATGACCCCGCGCTGGCTGTCAAGGCTGTCCCCCTAGGGGGCTAGACTGGGGGCTCCAACGGGCCGGTAGCTCAGCTGGGAGAGCGCTGCCCTCGCACGGCAGAGGTCCGGGGTTCGAATCCCCGCCGGTCCAGGGGCGGCCCACCGGGGTGGGCGGCGACTCGCAGGCCCCTTCGAGTCGGAGCCCCCTTCGATTCGGAGCCCCTTCAAGGTGGCGCCAGCCCCTCAGCGCACCTCGTCGACCACGAAGTAGGTCTCGCAGGCTTCGTCGAGCAGCTCGGGGGTCAGCTCCGGCTCGATGCCGAGATAGCGGCATAGGTGGATGACGTGATTGACCAGGTCACGTGGGTGAGAGCCATGGAAGTCGCGGCCGCGGGCGACATACTGCCGCTCGATGAGGTCGTCGACCACGTCGGCGCGGTACTCGATCTCCTGGGCCTCGCAGACCCTCTGCCAGATCTCCCGGAACTCGTCCGCGGTGGGATCGGGGACCGGCACCTTGTAGCGGACCCGGCGGAGGAAGGCCTCGTCCATGAGGTTGCGCGGCTCCAGGTTGGTGCTGAGCATGAGCAGGCAGGTGAATGGGACCGCGACGCTGGTGCCGGCACGCGCGATGTTGACGTAGTCGACCCCGTTCTCCAGGGGGACGATTAGCCGGTTGAGCAGGTCGCGGGGCGACATGTTCTGCTGCCGGCCGAAATCGTCGATGAGGAGCAGCCCTCCGTTGGCCTTGAGCTGCAGGGAGGCCTCATAGAAGCCGAGCGTGGAATCGAAGCCGAGCTCGAGCATCCTGGGGGTGAGCTCCCCGCCCACCTTCACCGACGGCCGTTCGGCCAGCTGCCAGCGGGTGTCGTGGGGCGGCAGCGATCGGTTGATCGGCACGTGGTAGATGGGGTCGAAGAGACGGATCACCTCGCCGTGCACGTAGAGCGCCCGGGGGATGAACACCGGCGGCCCCATGAGCCGCGCGCTGGCGTCGGCGATGCTGGTCTTGCCATTTCCCGACGGCCCGTAGAGGAAGCAGGCATGGCGGGCGGAGAGGGCAGGGCCCAGGTGGTCGAGGACCTTCTGGTTGAGCACCAGGGTGGAGAAGACCTCGCGCAGGCGGGCCCGGTTGACCACCGTGGCCACCTGCGCCTGGCGGGCCGCCATGGCGTTGTAATCGTTGATGGGCACCGGGGCCGGCCCGGCGTACTGGTTTATCTCCAGCAGCTCTCGCGCCCGCTGACGGCCGGTGGTCGTGATCGTGTACTGCATCCCGGCGTTGATGGACTCGTCGGCGCCCAAGGCCGCGGCTCTCACACCGGCTGAGGCGCAGTACCCCTCCCCGGCCAGGAACTTGAGGGTGGTCTCCACGAAGACGAAGGGGATGCAGATGTGCCGGGCTAGCTCTCCGCCCAGCATGCTGCCGTTGAAGTAGAGGACCTTGAGGACCAGATCGCAGACGAAGCTGAAGGGAAGCCCGGTCTCCTCGGCGCTCCGAGGCACAGGGGGCAGCGCGATCGGGGCCGGGGCGGCGGGCAGTGCCTGGACCGCCATACGGCGCCGATTCTGTCATCGCCAGCTTCCTGCCCCCGCCCGCGGCTGCCGAGTTGTCATCGACCTGACACAGCCCCGCGTCGAACATGACGGGCCGATCGCCGCCGGCGGATCGGCCCGAGCCCACCGCGGAGACCGCGTGCTACTGTCCCGCCATGGTCACCGTACCCCTCGACGAGGGACCCCGGGACCGCCGCCGCGTGGGGCCCTTCTGGCTCGAGGAGGGGACCTGGATGATCCTCTTGGGAGGTTTCCTCCTGGCGGCGGTGCTCGGTCTCTACGTGGTCGCGGTGCTCTTCGACCGCGCGTAACCAGCGGGGCCGCTCGCCGTTCTTCCCTGAGGACGGCGGCGCGCCGCGCCCCGAGGGCCGGCCCACCGGGCCTGCCGAAGGAGGTTGACGATCACCAGGGTTGCCCGCGGGGCTGAGCCCCGTTAGAGATGTCCGCCACCCCTCCCGGCGGCCGCCACAGCCGGCGGGTCCGCTCCGGGATCAGCCGTCGCCGGGCCCGCGCCGGCAACGGCGGCCTCCCAGGCGACCACCCCGGGCTCGAGGGCCTGCCTGCGGCTGACCGGCGCCGGCTGCGCCGGGAGCTCCTGCTCGGGCGGCGCCGCGCGACGCCCCAGCGCCGCCGTCACCCCGGCGTGCGGGTCGTCCTGCTGCTCCTGGCCATGCTCTCCAGCCTCGGCCTGGCCGGGGTGGCCACCGTCTTCGCCGGTTACAACATCTACCTGAGCCAGGTCCCGGACTCGACGGCCGTGGCCTCGCTGGAGCCGCCCCTCGACACCAACGTCTACGCCAGCGACGGCACCCTGATCGACATCATCCATCCGCCCGGCTACTACCATCTCCACGCCACCTACGACCAGATCTCGCGCTACGTCATCGAGGCGACGGTCGACATCGAGGACCGCCATTTCTGGACGGAGAGCTCGCTCGATGTCGCCCGCATCGTGCAGGCGGGCTGGGGCTACGTGCGCCACGTGCCCTCGGGGGGTGCCTCCACCATCACCGAGCAGCTCGCCAAGATCAGCTTCCTCCAGGACAACGGCAGCCTCTCCTACAAGATCAAGGAGATCATCCTGGGCAGCGAGATATTCGACAACTTCTCGAAGCAGCAGATCCTGGAGATGTACCTGAACCGGATCCCCTACGGTGAGCAATCGATCGGGGTAGCGACGGCCGCCGAGATCTACTTCCATGAGCCCGCCAGCCAGCTCGACCTCGCTCAATCGGCGATGCTCGCCGGGCTTCCCGAGGCACCCACCGAGTACAACCCGCTCAACCACGGCCCCGACGAGTCGGTCAACCCCGCCGCCAAGCAGCGCCAGCGGGTGGTCCTCAACGCCATGGTCAACAACGGCGACATCACGGCGGCCCAGGCCAACGCCGCCTACGCGGAGAATCTCACCTTCTACACCTACCAGGACTACGACCCCTACTACACGATGGGAAGCGCCCGGCCGGTGAGCTTCCTCCAGTACCTGGTGAACTACTACCTGCCCCAGAACTTCGGGGACAGCTTCGAGGACCCGGGCGGCTGGGACGTCTACACCACCATCAACCTCGCCGACCAGAAGCTCGCCGATCAGACCGTCCACAACGTGGTCACGGCCAACCCGGGATGGTTCGTCAAGCGTGACGGCGACGGCGCCCTGGTCAGCATGGATCCCAAGACGGGCGCGATCCTGGCGATGACCGGAAGCGCCAACTACAACGATCCCAACTTCGGCCAGGATGACATGGCGATCGAGACCCGGCAGCCGGGATCCACCATGAAGCTCTTCACCTACAGCGCCCTGATCGCCTCGCGCCAGTACACCGTCCTGACCCCCATCTCCGACCAGCCCATGAACCTGAACGGCTGGACCCCCAAGGACTACGAGGGAGCCACCGCCGGCTTCGGCTACTGCACGATGGAGCTCTGCCTGGGCAACTCCCTCAACCTGCCGGCGGTGCGCGCCGAGTACGCCATCGGGGTGGTCCCGATCGCCAACCTGGCGGTGGCCTCGGGCCTCTCGCTCTACGACGGCGGCCAGCCTGCCTTCCCGACCTCCACCCTGTACTCCTTCACCCTCGGCACCGAGCAGGTCAGCCCGCTGGACCTGGGAGACGCCGCCGCCACCATCGCCGATCTGGGGGTCGAGCACCCCCCCGCACCGGTCACCAAGATCACCGACGACACCAGCCAGACGGTGATCTACCAGTACGACGCCAACGCGGTGGCGCGCCGGGTGTTGCCCGAGAACGTGGCCTTCGTCATGGACGAGACCCTCTCCAACAACAGCTTCCGGCAGCCTGAGTTCGGAACCAACGACAAGCTCACCCTGCCCGACCGGCCGGTCAGCGCCAAGACCGGGACGAGCGGCGCCGGCTACGCCAACTACGACAACTGGACGATAGGCTGGACCCCTGATCTGCTGACCATCGTCTGGGTCGGCGACCCGCGCGGCGAGGGGCCCGCCTTCGGGCTGACCCCCGGGGTGACCAGCGGCCTGACCGGTGCCGCGCCGATCTGGCAGACCTACATGGAGGGGGTGACCAAGGGCACCCCGGTGGATTGGTACAAGACCCCGTCGGATGTCTACGAGGCCGGCGGCAGCTGGTTTCTGCCCGGCACCGGCCCGGTCTCCGCGATGGGCGTCGGAAGCCCGATCTGCGACCCCGATTGCGTGCCCATGACGCCGCCCAGCCCCACGCCGAGCCCCGGCGCCAGCCCGGCGCCGACCCTGAGCCCGGGGCCGACGGCGGGCCCGTCGCCACCCATCCTCCCCTAGACCTCGCGCCGGGCGAGCCGGACCGCGGTCAGCCGGCGGATGACACCGGCGGCCCGCCGCGCCGGCTCCGCAGCAGCGCCCACACGTCGTCGAGGCGGGCTACCTCCGGCAGGCCCTCACTGAGCTCCACCTGGTCGGCCGGCGGCGCTTCGACCGGGGCAACCCGGATCGACACGCTGCAGCTGACCCGCAGGGCGCGCGCGTCGTCGGGCAACGGCGCGGGCTCGGCGGCGGCGACCTCGGGCCCGTTCAGCGACCACCAGCACAGGAGGGAGACGTCCTCGGCCGCCTCGAGGCTGACCGAGAACGCGCTGAGAGCCAGCGCTCCGAGATCCTCGTCGACGTCGGCTGAGAAGATCCGGAGCAGCCTGGTGAAGGCGGCTCGATCGAGGTTGACGTCGAGGGCGTCGAAGCCGTTCAGAGGAGCCCGGGGTGCGAGGTCATCCGCCGTCCGGGTCCCCTCCGGCTCCACGGCGCCACTCAGGCCGGACACCGGTTCGACGATGACGTCATCGACGGCGACCTCACCGAGCTCTCCCTCGAATTCGCGGAGGTCGAGAATGCGCGGTCGGGCGGTGAACCGACCCCAGCGCTGGCCTCCGTCGATGCTGTAGGCATAGGCCTCGCCCCGGCGGCGGACCATGAGCCGCTCCGACGGCCCGGCTTCAGAGAGCATCAGCTCGGCCCTGTCGAGGGCTCCGTCCTGGTGGTCCACCAGGGCCTGGAGCACCATGGACGGACCCTGAGCCGCGTCACCAATCGAGAGTGCGGAGGCGGTGATGGTGCGCTCGCGGAACTCGAGGGAAACCCGCACCCAGCCGGCGTCCGCGACCCCGGCACGCAGCGCGCGGTACAGCGCGCCCAGGGTGAGACGTGTCAGGGTGCTCACCTGCCGACCCACCATCTGGAACGCATCGTCGCAGCACGATAGCAGCGACAGCGGCCGGTCCACTGGGAGTGGACGCCAGCGGGTGAGGCGACCGCCGTGGCCGGGCCGGAAGCCTTCGCGCGCGGCTCGGCGGCACGGTTCCATGTCAGACTGGCCGGAATGTGGCACGCGACGAACCTCCCGTGCCCGGCGTGGGGAGGACCGCGGCAAGAGCGGTGACCGAGACCCTCTCGCCCGACGAGGCGGGGCTGCCGCCGCAGCCGCCCGCCGTGGCACGGGCCGTGGCCATGCTCCTCGTCACCCGCTACCGGCTGCGCCTCTGTGACCCGAGGGACAGCCGCCTCGGAGAGCTGAGCTCCGAGTACGAGCTGGCCGCGGCCGCCTGGACCGGCCCGAGGGCAGCCATGGTCGGCTTCTTCGAGCCGCCCGGCGACCCGGGTTCCCAGGTGGCCGACCTGCATCGGAGGATCGGGGCCGCGCTGCGCTGGGGTGACAGCCGTCTCCGGCTGCAGCCGGCCCAGCGAACCGAGATCCTGCTGGTGGCGCTGCGGCCGGTGGCCGCCCAGCTGCCTCCACCGACTCACCCGGCCGTCGGAGTCGGCATGGTGTGGGTGGATCCGTCAACCGGAGAGACCGGAACCCTGCTGCCACCTCCGCCAGGGCTGCCGGGCGCGCGCGAGATCCGCTCCGCCGCCAGGGCGCTCCGCAGCGGCGTCGAGGCTCCGACGCTGGCCGCCGTGGACCTGGCCGAGCGCGAGGCGGTACGCGGCGGCTACGTGGCCCCCACCCGCCGCGCCCTGATCACCACGCCACGCTTGACGTACGGCCTGGTGGCCACCTTTGCGGTCATCTTCCTGATCGAGAACACGCTGCTGCAGCATTACTACGCCGGCTACCTTGGAGCGGGAGGGATCGCCTGGGACGCGGGAGGGAACGACTGGTGGCGTTTCCTGAGCACCGCATTCCTGCACTTCCCCGGCGGCCTCAGCTTCTGGCCCGACACCGGCGTCGCCTCCTTCCTCTCCCTCCACCTGCTGGTGAACTGCTACTCGACCGTGGTGCTCGGCAGGATCATCGAGCCCCTCTACGGGCGGCTGGCCATGCTGGCCGCCTTCCTGGCCACTGCCTGGGCGTCGAGCGGAGCCAGCGTGCTGGCCTCGAGCATCGGCCCCCGCGGACTGCCCGGCTCCAGCCCCGAGTTCCTGGGCGCGTCAGGAGGACTCATGGGACTGCTCGGCCTCCTCTTCATGCTCGGTCGCGTGCAGGGGCGGAACGTCCCGGCGGGGCTCGCCCGAGCCCTCCGCCAGGGAGTCCTGATATCCCTGGTGCTGACAGTGATCATCGGCTTCACCTTCAGCGGTGAGATCAACAACTACGCTCACCTGGCCGGCTTCGCCAGCGGTTGCCTGATCGGCCTCGCCATCCCGCCGGTGCGCGCCGTCGGGGGCAGGGATCACGCCCCCTGGGAGAAGGCGGCGCTGATAGCTGTGCTGGTGATCAGCGCCGTGGCGATGCTCTTCTGGCTCGTCAACCTGGTCCAGTTCCTGGCCGGCAACCCAGCGGCGGTACCGGCCGGAAGCTGACGGAGCCTGCTGACGTCCGCCGTGGCCGGAGGCTGACCAAGCCTGTTGACGTCCGCCGCGGCCGGAAGCTGACGGAGCCGGTTGATGTCCGCCGCGGCCGGAAGCTGACCAAGCCGGTTGATGTCCGCCGCAGCCTGAAGACCGGGACCTGTGGCCGCCCCGCCGGGGTCAGCCGGCGCGAGCCCGGGGCGACCTCCAGAGGCCTTCCAGGTCATAGAAGACGCGCTCGCCGGGGAGGAAGACATGGGCCACCACGGCGTCGAAGTCCACGCACGCCCATGAGGCGTCGCGCAGCCCGGCCACATGCAGGGGACGGACCCCGCGGGCCCGGCAGGCGTCCTCGATGCTGTCAACGATGGCCCTAACCTGCCGGTCGGTGTCACCCTCGCAGACCACGAAGAAGTCGGCGATGGTGGTTCTCCCGCGCAGGTCGATGCTGACCACATCGCGCGCCTTCTTGTCGGCGGCAGCAGCGCTGATCAGCTCGACCAGCTCCTCGGAGGTCATGGCCGACGATTATCCGGCACGGGATGGTAGAGACCACGTTGGCTGATGAAGCGGGCCACCGCCAGGGCCACCAGCCCTTCCAGGGGCTCCCCGGCGGCGATGCGGCGGCGGATCTCGGTCGCCGAGACATCGGGTGAATCGATCGCCACCGCCCGGGTGCGGTCCGGATGGTAGCCGAGCGCCACCGCCTCGGGGTGGCGCAGCGAGGATTCACCGGAACGGCTGACCAGCACGAAATGGAAGCCGGCCAGCAGCTCGGCGGCACCGTACCACTCGGGGACCTGACGAGCCGAATCCGCACCGAGCACGACCCACAGCTCCAGGTCCGGATGCGCGCGGGCCAGATCGCGCATGGTGTCGATGGTGTACGAGGGCCCCGGACGGCGCAGCTCCAGGTCGAGGACCCGAATGCGCGGCAGACCCTCGACCGCGGCTCTGCACATCGCCAGGCGATCCCTGGCAGAGGCGTTGACCGGACCGCGGAGAGGCGGTTGTCCCGCCGGCACCACCCAGGTCTCGGCGGCGAGGATCCCGTCGCGCGCCTGCTCGGCCACCGCGAGGTGACCGAGGTGGAAGGGGTCGAACGTGCCGCCGAAGACGGCGATGCGCTCTGCCGGCATCACGGTCAGGGCTCCCGGAGCGGCGACGCCCGCGGGGGGCGCGCGGAGGCGGCGGGCACCTCGTCGGGAACGTAGGTGAACTCGCTGACGCCGATGCGAACCGTGGCGCCCGACCGGCATCCCGCCTCTGCCAGCGCCCCGTTGACCCCTGCCTCGGCAAGCCGGCGCTGCAGCACCATCACCGCCTCCTCCTGGTCGAGGTCGGTGCGCTCCACCAGCCGCTCCACCCCGGCGCCGCTGACCCGGTAGGCGCCATCCGGCTCCCGATCGACACGGAGCGGCCTCGCCCCGCGCCCCGGGTAGCGGTAGACATGGTGGCCACCGGGAGGCGGTGCGGCCGGCGGGCCGGGTTCTCCGGAGCCGGTGGCGGGGGTGGTCCCGGCTGACCGCGCTGGCGCAGCACCGGCGGGGCCAGGCGCCTGGTCCAGGAGGCGGCCAGCCGCCTCGAGGAGGGCTTCCGTTCCCGCTCCGGTGGCGGCGCTGATCGGCACGGCACCGGGCAGCTCCGCGACCAGGATGGCGGCCACCGCCGCGGCCTCCGGGAGGTCAACCTTGTTCAAGGCGACGACGGTGGGCCGGGTGGCGAGCGCCGGACTGAAAGCCGCCAGCTCAGCCTCGACCTGCCCTCTTGCCTGCCGGGCCGCCGGCGCGCCGGCGCTGCAGTCCACGACTTGGACGAGGATGCGGGTGCGCTCGAGGTGACGCAGGAAGTCGAGACCGAGGCCCGCCCCCCGATGCGCCCCCTCGATGAGCCCGGGGACGTCCGCGAGCACCAGGGTGCGGCCACCGGCAAGTGCGGCCACCCCGAGGTTGGGATGCAGGGTCGTGAAGGGGTAGGCGGCGATCTTGGGCCGGGCCCCGGTCAGCGCCGCCAGGAGGGTGGACTTGCCGGCGTTGGGCATGCCGACCAGGCCCACGTCGGCGATCAGCTTCAGCTCGAGATGGATGCGCCGGCGCTCTCCGGGCTCGCCCAGCTGCCCGATCCTGGGCGCCTGACGGGTGGCGCTGGCGAACCTGGCGTTGCCGCGCCCGCCCTCGCCACCGTCGACCACGATCAGCCGCTCGCCCGGGGTGGTGAGATCGCCGAGCAGAACCCCGGCCTCCGCATCGGTGACCACCGTCCCCGGGGGCACGTGGAGCACGACGTCGCTGCCAGCGGCGCCGCTGCGCAGCGCCGGACCTCCGGGCCGACCGTCGCCGGCGCGGAACTGGCGGCGCTCCCGAAAGCGGCCGAGGGTGGCCTCCCCCGCGTCGACGGTGAGCACCACGCTCCCACCTCGGCCGCCGTCGCCTCCATCGGGCCCCCCCCGGGGCACGTACTTCTCGCGCCGGAAGCTGACCGCACCGCGACCGCCAGCGCCCGCGGTCAGCTCCAGGGTGACCTCGTCGAGAAACGTCGAGGCGGCGCGGCCGCGCTCGCCGGGCATCAGGACGCCGCGACCGCCTCCTCAGCAGCCTCGGGCTCAGCGCCGGCTTCGCCTCGGGCGGCCTCGGCCAGGCGGAGGACGGGCAGGGCCCTCACGTTGGCCCGGGTCCGGTCGCCGTCGCGCTTGTCATAGGCGACCTGGCCGCTGACCAGCGCGTAGAGCGTGTGATCGCGGCCGACCCCGACGTTGTGGCCGGGCACGATCCGGGTGCCGCGCTGCCGCACCAGGATGGTGCCGGCCAGCACCAGGTTGCCATCGCCGCGCTTCAACCCCAGACGCTTGGACTTGGAATCCCGGCCGTTCCGCGAGCTTCCACCGCCCTTCTTGTGCGCCATAGCGCTTTCCTAATCCTCGTCCTCGTGGGCTGGCTCGTCGCCCGAGGGCGCCCTGCGCTGGACGCGCCGGCGCCTGACCGATGGAACGTCGCCGGTGGTGGTGGTCCCCCCGGGCTCTGCGCTCGCTGCGGCCTCGGCCGCGGCGCCGGAGCCGCCGACCCCTCCCCCGGGCGCCCGGTCCCTGCCCCGCCGGGCCGCAGGGCGAGGCTCCTCGAATTCCGCGGGCGTCTCGGGCACCTCAGCTGCCGGCTCGGCGGCCGGCTCAGGAGCGGCCGGCACCCCGGCCCGGCCGCGGCGGCCGGATCTCGCCGGCCCGACCGGCTCGCCCGGCTGGGCAGAGGCCGCCTGGGTCTCCGCATGCACCGCCTCCGGGACCTCTGCCGGCGGGGTCTCGGCCCCGGCGACCTCGGCCGGGGCGGCTGACTCCTCTGCCTCCGTCACCTCCGCCGCCGCCCGCTGTCCCCGGCCACGGCGGGGCCGCCCGGCGGAGTCGGCGGCCGCGGGGGCCCCCTCGGCCGCTTTCGCGGCGGGCGCCGCCTCGGCAGCCTCAGCCGCTTCCGGCTCGACCTCCCGGACCCGCTCCGGGAGAGGCTCGTCGCGATCCAGCACCCGGTCCACGACCAGCTCGGTGAGATCAGCTCGGAAGCCCAGGGTGCGGCGGTGGCGCTTCTTGGGCTTGTAGGTGAAGACCCGAAGCTTGGGCCCCCGGATGTGGGCAACCACGGTGGCCGCGACCCGGACGCCGTCAAGGGCCGTCTCCTCCGAGCGCACCCCAGCGGTGTCGGAGAGGAGCAGCACCGGAGCAAGCCCGACCACGTCGCCCACCTCGGCGGAGAGACGGTTCACGACCAGGCGGTCGCCGGGGGCGACCCGGTACTGGTGGCCGCCGTGCTTGAGGATGGCGTACATGACTCCTCGGGGGAGGCGCGGCGGACAGCTAAACACCACCGCGAATGCGCTGTGCGGCGGCCAGGATACCAGATGGCCGCCGCGGCCTGGACCCCGACTGGGAGGACGCGCATAATCCGCGCACCCGGCGCGATGACCCGGGCAGTCGAAGCTCGGGGGAGAGACCAGGCATGAGCACATCCGACTACCCGCCGAACCCCGGCGCGCCTCCGGGTCAGTACCCAGCCTCTCCTCCCGCCGCCCCGGGCTACACCGGACCGCTCCAGGGCCCGTCGCAGCCCTACCCTCCACAGCCCGGCTACGGTGCGCCGGCCTACGGCTACCCCCAACCGCCCTATGGCTACGCCCAGCCCCAACCCGGCAACGGGATGGCGGTGGCGTCCCTGGTGCTCGGAATCCTCAGCATCGTGCTGTCCTGGGTGCTCTTCCTCGACTGGGTGCTCGCTGTGCTGGCGATCATCTTCGGAGGTGTCGGAATCTCGACCGCCAACCGCAGGATGGCGGCGGGCAAGGGGATGGCCATCGCCGGCATGGTGCTCGGCATCATCACGATCGCTCTTGGGGTGATCTTCTGGATCGCTGTGTGGGGAGCCTTCCACACGGTCTGCAGCCAGCCCGGGGTCCGCTGCTGAGCCTCCCGGCGGGGAGTCGCGCCGAGCTGGGGGGGTGAAGCTCTTGGGCGGCCGTGCCGACCGGCATGGGGGGTACCCAGGCAGCCAATCCCGGGGGTTCTCGCCGAGCCTGCTGGGCGGGATGGGTTCGCGTCGGGGCTCAGACGACCAGGTTGACGACCCGGTCCACCACCGGGATGATCTTGCGCACCCCGCGACCGGCCAGGAACTCCTGGACCCGGGGCTGCGCCAGGGCGAGCCGGCTGAGCTCCTCGGCCGGAGTGCCAGCGTCGCAATCGAAGGTCGCGCGCAGCTTGCCGTTCACCTGCACGGCGATGGTCACCCGTGGCTCCGCGGCCAGGTCGGGGTCGTGCTGCGGCCAAGGGGCGAGGTGGACCGAGCCGGCCTCTCCCAAACGCTCCCAGAGCTCCTCGGTGATGTGGGGGGCGAAGGGCGCGAGCAGCTGGACCAGGGTGCGGGCGTCGATCCGCCGCCCCCGTCCCGCCGCCACGTCGCCGTCGATGCCTCGCTGCAGCTCGTGGAGCGCCGAGATCCCGGTGTTGTAGTGGAGCTCCTCGATGGAGCGCTCGACGGCGGCGATGGTGCGGTGGCGGCGGCGTTCGCGCTCCCCGTCACCGGATTCATCCGAGTCGCAGAGCTGGACGCAGCGCCACACCCGCTCCAGGAAACGGCTCTGCCCCTTCATGCCGTCGTCGTTCCACTCCCCGCCCTCCAGGTACGGGCCCAGGAACATGAGGTAGAGGCGCAGGGTGTCGGCGCCGAAGCGGGCCATGTAGTCATCCGGGTTGATGACGTTGCCCTTGCTCTTCGACATCTTGCCGCGGCCCCCGAAAGTGAGCAGGCCGTGGGCGCGAAATCGTCGGTATGGCTCGGGGACCGGCACCCAGCCCAGGTCGCAAAGGGCTCGCATCAGGAAGCGCGAGTACATCAGGTGGAGCACGGCGTGCTCGTGGCCACCGATGTACATGTCGACAGGCAGCCATCGCCAGGTCCGATCGTGGTCCAGCGCCCGGTCGTCGAAGTCCGTCGACGGGTAGCGCATGAAATACCAACCCGAGTCCAGGAAGTTGTCGTTGACGTCGGTCTCCCGGCGTGAGGGCTCCCCGCAGATGGGGCAGGGCACGTTGACCCAATCCGCGGCCTGGGCGAGGGGTGAGACGCCGGTGCCGAGCGGGCGGAAATCCTTGACCTCCGGGAGAAGGACGGGGAGGTCCGCTTCGGGCACCCCCACCGGCCCGTGGACCGGGCAGTGGATGATGGGCAGCGGCGGCCCCCAGTAGCGCTGCCGCGAGATGATCCAGTCGCGCAGCCGGAACTGGACGTGGAAGCGGCCGGCATGGCGGGCCTCCAGCATCTCGACGACGCGGCGCCTGCCGTCCTGCGATGGAGTGCCGTCCAGCGCACCGGAGTTGACCATCGACCCCTCGCCGGTCCACGGCTCCCGCTCGACGTCGCCGCCCGTGATCACCTCGACGATGGGCAGGCGGTGGGCCCGGGCGAACTGCCAGTCCCGCTCGTCGTGGCCGGGGACCGCCATGATCGCGCCGGTACCGTAGGAGCCGAGCACGTAGGGCGCCGCCCACACCGGGAGGTCGGCCCCGGTGAGGGGATGGACGGCGGTGCTGCCCAGGTCGATCCCCACCGCGAAGTCGGGTTCGGCGTCGGTGGGCGGAAGGCCGCGGCGCCACGCCGCGACCGATTCACGGTGGCCGGCGCCGACGAACTCATCGAGGTGCGGGTTGTCCGCTCCGATCACCAGGAAGGTGGCGCCATAGAGGGTGTCGGGGCGGGTTGTGAAGACCGTGACGCTGGGTCGAGCACAGCCATCAAGCCGGAAATCGATCAGGGCCCCCTCGCTGCGACCTATCCAGTTACGCTGAGCCAGCTTGGTCCGCTCGCTCCAGTCCAGGGTCTCGAGGGCGTCCAGCATCTCCTGCGCGTAATGGGTTGTCTTGATGAACCACTGTTTGAGGAACCTGGTCTCGACCACGCTGCCGCAGCGCTCGCAGCGGCCTCCCACCACCTGCTCGTCGGCGAGCACGGTGAGGCAGGAGGGGCACCAGTTGACCGGCCCCTGGCGGTGCTCGGCCAGCCCGGCCTTGAAGAGCTGGAGGAAGACCCACTGGGTCCAGCGGTAGTACCTGGGGTCGGTGGTGTCGACCTCGTGCGACCAGTCGACCCCGAGGCCGAGCCGCTTGAGCTGCTTCTCGCGAAAGTATTCGACGTTGCGGGCGGTGAGCACGGCAGGGTGCTCGCCCACCTTGATCGCGTAGTTCTCGCTGTGGATGCCGAAGGCGTCGAAGCCGAGCGGCTCGAAGACGTCGTCCCCCCGCTGGCGCCGGTAGCGGCCGTAGACGTCCACCCCGGTGAAGGCGTAGGCGTTGCCGATGTGCAGCTTCTGCGCCGACGGGTAGGGGAACATCATCAGGCAGTAGAAGGGGCGCTTGCCGTCCATGTCGGTGCGGTAGGTCTGCCGCTCGGCCCAGATGCGCTGCCACTTCTCGTCGAGCGCGGGCAGGTCGAGACGGTCGAGGTGAGGTGGTGGTGAATTGGTCACGGCGACGCGCTCCATGGGATGGCACAGAGTACCGCGTCGCGATGCCAGCAACGGCGGCTGCCAGCAGGGGCCGTCAGCCGCCCACGCCCGGGTGCTGACGCTCCGCGCCGGTTGCTAGCGTAGCGATGTGACCTCAGCACAGAGCGCCCGCAGCCTGGCCCTGGCCTTGGGGGCAGTGCTCCTGGCAGCGTGCTCGTCGACGCCCGCCGCCAGCCGGACCTCGCAGCCGTCCGGCTCCTCTTCCACACCCCCCGGCTCCCCGGCGGGGGTGGGAGCGCCGGCGACGCCCTCCGCCACTCCCGCGCCCGTGCCTGCGGAGGTGACCACCCTGGCCCAGCGCTTCGCCGAGCAGACGGGGAGCGGCGAATGGGACGGCCAGTGGGGCGAGCTGGCGCCCCAGGCGCAGGCGCTCTGGCCCAGCGAGACCGCCCGGACCGCAATGCTCAGCGCCAAGTTCTCGGCTGACCCCATCGGCTCGGTCACCCTGGGCCCGCCGGTCGGGGACACCACCTGGTACGACCCCGAGAGCCCGGCGGTGTCGGTGTCCCACGCCTGGCGCTTCCCGGTGACCGTCAGCTTCACCGACCCGGAGGCGGTGCAGCCCCCGGGGGCGGCCAGCCTCTTCTCGATGACCTCGATCTCGGTGGTGGACACCTCGGGGACGGCGCAGGTGGTGGGCGAGGGACCGGCCTCGCTGGACGCGCCGGTGGTCCTGCCTGCCAGTGTCACCCCCCACCGGGTTCAGGTGCCGCTCTTCATGTACCACCTGGTCGAGAACCAGACCCCCCAGCGAAGCGCCTACGGCGGCAACACCTACGGGTGGCAGATCGACGTGGGCCTGACCACCCTGACCAGCCAGTTCCAGGCGGAGATGGCCTACGCGCATTCCATCGGAGCGACCAGCATCTCCCTGCCGCACCTGGCTGACGCCCTCCTCTACGGTCTGCCGCTCCCACCCCACTCCTTGGTGATCACCTTCGACGACGGCCGGAGCAGCCAGTGGTCCGACGCCGTGCCCATCCTGCGCCAGTACGGCTTCACCGCCGTGTTCTTCCCCTGCACCTCCCTGGTCGGCGGCAACTACGGACCGCAGCACTACATGACGGCGGCGCAGCTCCGCGACCTGGCCGCCACCGGGTTCTCCTTCGGAGACCACACCCTCAACGACCAGACGGCGCTCTGGAGCGCCTCGACCGCCTCTCTCACCACTCTGACCGAGCAGAGCAAGAGCGTTCTCGAGGCGCTGACGGGCCAGCCCATCCAGTTCATCGCCTACAGCGGGCCATGGCCCAAGTCCTGGCCGCAGTCCGGCCCGGGGGGAGTCCAGGAGGCCGCCTTGTTCCGAACCCTCCAGAGCTTCGGCTACCTGGGCGGGCTGCAGGACCTGACCTTCGACACCGCCACGGACATCAGCACCCAGCTCCTCCAACTCCCCCGAGTCCGGGTGGGCCTGGGGGTGACGACCGCGGGCTGGGGCAGCTTCGTCCAGAAGGCGCAATAGGCCGGCCGGGCAGGCCGCCCGGGCCCATCGCCGGGGGTCCAGGGGGTTGGCTCCCCGCACCACCACAATCCTGTCGTGGTGCAGATAGATCCCCCACGCGCGTGATATCTGCATCCCCCACCCCGGTGAATCACCGGCAGAGCCCGCAAACGTCACTGAAATCGAAGCCAAATCAGCAGCCAGCGGGTGACACCTGCGTCTTTGCCGTTGGGATCGCGCCCACCAGCATGTCGAGTGCGGGCCGGCAGCCCGCTCACGGAAGCTCCGGCCCCCGCCGCCGCCTTTCCGGGACACGACAGACGTGAGGTGCACGTGATGTCCAACGGCTGGGGCTGATCCACTCGAAGTCCTCATCCCCTGAAGGCGGGCTGCCGCGTTGCGACCTGGGGCGGCGCCCGCCTTCCCCAATCGCGGCGACCCCCCGGATGCCGAGCTGAGACCCGATTCGATGAGCACATTCACCTCCAGGGCCGCGATGAGCGAGACCCGGGCCCGCCGTCTGAGGCTCGCGAGTCCGTCGGCTCGCTACGTGACCGGGCGGGCCATCTCGAACGTCGGTGACTGGCTGACCACCATCGCGGTGGCGGTCTCGCTCTGGAGCCTGACCCAGAGCGTCACGGCACCTGCGATGGCGATTCTCCTCCGGGTCGCGCCGCGGCCCCTGGGTACGCTCGCCGGCGGACATGTCTCGGACCGCCTGGGACCGCTGCGCACCCTGATGACCCTCAACCTGGGCCGCGCCGCCGCCACCGGGCTGCTGGCAGCGGCGATCGGCGCGCGCGCCATCCCACTGATGCTCCTGCTGCTGGTCATCAGCCAGGCCGCCGGAGCCGCCGCTCAGCCCGCCGGTCAGGCCGCGGTGCCTCGCCTGGTTCCCCCCCACTCGGTGGCGCGCCTCAACGCTGCCCTGGGCGCCGTGGACGCGACCGCGCTGGTGGCCGGACCGGGGGTCGCGGCCGCCCTCCTCACCCTGGCAAGCCCGCTCGGTCTGGTCGCCCCGGTGGGGCTGGTGGCGGCGGACGCGGTCTCCTTCCTGGTGCTCGCAGGGCTCCTGCTCACGCTGCGTCCCGTCTCATCCGGCGCGGAAACCGCGGCCGCGATGGGGGAGCCGACCCGGCCCCGAGCCGGCGAGCCGGCCGCGCAGCCCGGCGGTCGGGAATGGGCGGGCCTCGGGCTGATGCTCCGCCGGCCCTTCGCCCGCCAGCTCTCCCTTGCCCAGCTGGGCATCTTCGCCACCATCACCGCGCTCCAGGCCGTGCTCCCCGCGGCGTCCGCTCAGCGCTTCGGCAGCGCCGATGCGATCGGGTGGATCTACGCGGCGGTGGGGATGGGTAACGCGGTCGGTGCCACCGCGCTGCTGCGCACCCGGCACCGGGGCCTCGGACCTCAGGCCCTGGGAGTGCTCACGGTCCTCGAGCTGATCCCGCTGGGCGCCTTCGCCCTGGTCAGCGCATTCTGGGCCGACGTGCTGCTGGCCGGCGTGAGCGGCCTTGCCTCCGCTCCCTACGAGATCCTGGCGGCGAGCGAGCTGGCGCGAACCGTGCGCGCCGATCGCCTGGGGCGTGTCAACGGCGCCGTGTGGCTCTTCGGCTACACGGGGATGCTGGCCGGCGGCATCGCGGCCGTGACCCTGGCCACCCGGCTGGGCTGGGCCAGCACCCTCATGCTGGTCTGGTTCTGCGGAGCCGTCGCCCTCGTGGCCGGCTGGGCCCGGCCCCGGCGGCGGTTATCGGTGGTGCCGGCATGACCGCCTCCAGGAGCCTGGGCGTTTGGGTCACGGACTGCCGGCTCCGACGGGCGCCGGCATATCCTTGGGAAGCCCCATGAGCGAGGAGCCGTTGGCGAGCCAATCGGTCAGCACCGAGAACCGGGTGATCCGGCTGCTCATCGTCGAGGATCACCAGATGTTTGCCGAGGCGCTCGCCCGCGCCCTCCAGGACGAGCCGGACATGAGGGTGGCGGCGATCTGCCGGCGCCTCGAGGACGCCCGCGAGTACCTGCGCAACGAGCAGGTCGACGTGGTGCTGATGGACTACCAGATGCCCGACGGGGACGGGGTGGCGGCGGCCCACTACATCCGCGAGGAGCACCCCCGGACCAGGGTGCTGGTGGTCAGCGCCGCCGAGGAGAAGGAGGTGCTGAGCGAGGCCTTGGAGGCCGGCTGCAGCGGTTTCGTGGGCAAGTCCGAGAGCCTCGTGCACCTGCCCAGTGCGATCCGCGGAGCCGTTGTGGGCAACATCGCGCTCTCGCCGGGGATGGCCGCCAAGCTGATGGGGCCGTCAAGGTCGAGCTTCGGTGACGAGCTGACGCCGCGAGAGCTCGCCGTGCTTCGGCTCCTCGCCCAGGGCCGGAGCAGCTCCGAGATCGCCCACGAGCTCTTCATGAGCGAATCGACGGTGCGCAACAAGCTCTCCCGGATCAACTCCAAGCTCGACACCCACTCCAAGCTGGAGGCGGTCGCCAAGGGGCTCCGCCTCGGACTCGTGGAGGTCGACCCGGATGGCCCGGACCGGCCGCGAATCGTGGCCGTGCCCCGGCCACCGACCTGAGCTGCGGGCCCCCCGACGGCAATCTGAGCCATGACCGGCAACCAGGGCTCGCGGGGACGCGGGGGAGCCCTGCACAGGCTGGCCGGCCAGCTGCCGCGGGTGCCCCCGGAACCCCCGTCGGAACCCGTCCGGTACACGCCTGCCCTGGTGCTCTACGTTGGGGTCGTGGTCGCCGGCGCCACGGCGGCGGCGGCCCTGACGGTCAGACCTCCCTTCGATGGTCCGCTCCTCGCCCTCGGCGGGTGCGCCGTCGTGCTCCTGGCGGCCGGCGCCGTGCGGGCACTTTCCGGTGTGACCAGCCACTGGTCGGCCTCGATCTTCGCCCACCTGGGGCTGAGCCTGGCCGCCGGGCCGGTGGGAGCCCTGGTGGCCGCCGGCGCCGAGATGGCGGGAACCGAGCTGCGCCTGCACGCCGGCTGGTTCAGAGGCGCCTTCAACACAGCCCACGATTTCCTGGGGAATCTCGCAGGCTGGGCCGTCTTCAACGCCATCACCGGGGGCCGGCTTAGCCTGAGCATCGGGTTGCTGGCCGGGCTCGCCGCCGGCGCGAGCCAGTACGTCATCAACTTCGGGCTGCTTGCGATCGTCCAGCGGCTCACCCAACCCGACTTGCGGCTCGCCATCTACCTTGGCCAGAACGTGGCCAACATCCTCCCCTACCACCTGGGGGCCGGGTTCACGGCCTTCGGCGGGGTGGTGCTGGTGAGAAGGCTGGGCGCGGGAGGATTCGTCCTCCTTCTGGTCCCCGTCCTGCTGCTCCAGCTCTTCCTCCTGGTGCTGGCGTCCCGAACCCGCGCTGCCCAGGTGGAGCGTGAAGCCCACCTCCGGGAGCGGGAGCTTCTGCTTCGCCAGGCGCTGGAGGCCTCCGACGCCGAGCGCCGGCGGATCGCCCGCAACCTCCACGACGGTGTGGTCCAGGACCTCGCCGCCGTCACCCTGGGGCTGCGGGTGCGCGCCGAGACCGGCGCCATCACCGCCGGCGCCATGCTGACCGCGGCGGACACGACCGCTGAGGCGATTGCCGAGCTGCGCACCCTGCTCCGCGAGATCGCTCCTCCGGATCTGCAGGAGGTGGGCCTGCCGGCGGTCCTCGACGACCTGGCCGAACCGCTGCGGGAGCAGGGTGTCGAGGTGAGCATCAGCGTGGCCGACGCGGTCGACGGCGTGCGGGGCGCGGCCCTGGACGCTGCTTTCCGGATCGCCCAGGAGGCCCTGCGCAACGTCGCCGAGCACGCCCGAGCCCGGAGCGTCCGGGTCGAGGTGAGCCGGCTGGACGGCAGCCTGCGTCTCGAGATCGCCGATGACGGGGTGGGTTTCTCCGCCGACCAGCGGCGGGAGCGCGCCGAGGCGGGTCACCTCGGCCTCCGGCTGCTGCACGATCTAGCCCGCGAGGCGGGCGGTGAGCTGGCCGTGGTATCGGAGCCGAGCCAGGGCACCACCCTTCGCGCGGAGCTGCCCCTCGTGACCCCGCTGCCGGGTGACCCGGCGCGTCGAGGGTGACGTTCTGTCTCGCGCGGGGGCGCTGAGACCGGGCCGGAATCCTGCCGCGATCGTGCCCGCCGTCGAGCGCAGCGGCTGCGCCATCCGGCACCGGCTCCACGGCCAGAACTTCCGGACCGGCACGCCGCTCCTGCTCATCCCCGATTGGGGGTGGCGGTGGCGGGTCAGCTGGCGACGCTTCCCCGGGAGACTCGCCGGCCCATCGGTGCGCGCTCCGGACCGCGGATCTCCTGGTACAGGCGGAGCAGGTCGGCGACGTAGACCTCCAGGCCGTACTCGGTGACCGCGCGGCACCGCGCGGCCTCGCCGAACCGCCGCCGTTCCAGAGGATCTGCGCGCAGCCGCTCCAGCGCCTGGCCGAGGCCGGGCTCCAGAGGATAGGCGGGGATAACCATCCCGGCGCGGTTGAGGACCGCCTCGTGCTCGCCGGCGTCGGTGGAGACGATGGCGCAGCCGGCCGCCATCGCCTCGAGGAGCGAGAGCGACAAGCCCTCCGCGGTCGACGGCAGGACGAAGATGTCGGTCGCCCGCAGCAGCTCCAGCCGCTCGTGCTCACTGATCATGCCGAGGAGCCGCACCGGAGATCGCGGTCCGAGGATCCTGCGCAGCCGGCGTTCCTGGCTGCCGCTGCCGGCGATGAGCAGGAGGTGGTCGGGTGGCCAGCGACGTGCCAGGAACGACCTCACCAGCTCCTCGACGCGCTTCTCGGGGTCGAGCCGGCCGAGGAAGCTGACGATAAGGGCCGCACCCAGGGACTGGTGGAGTGACGACGGACCGGGGGAGATTCGCTCGGTGGCAACCGCGTTGCGCATCACCACCACCCGATCGGCGGCCACCCCGGCGTGGGTGAGCAGGTCCCTCTGCCCCTGGGAGAGCGCGATGCACATGTCGTAGCGGCGAATCCGGGCTGCGTGATAGCGGTACAGGCCGCGCATCACCCGGCCGCGGGCACTGTGGGCGTCCGCGTAGGGAAGGTGGCAGGTCACCACCGAGACAGCCCCCACCCGCCGGGCGGCCCGGGCGACCGCCCCGTCGAGGAGGGAGACGCTCAGGGACGTGTGGACCACGTCGGGCCGGAAGTCGGCCAGCGCCTTCTGGATCTGGGCGAGGGTTCCGAGGGCGGGCATGGTGACAGTCTTGAACCGGCGCCCGTCAAGGGCGATGGCGTCGTCGACCGGGACACGGTCTCCGTCCAGGCTGTGGTGGAAGAACCGGACCTGGCATCCGGCCTGGATCAGGGCGGCGACGGTCTGCTCGCTGTACGCGGTGAGCCCGTCAGCCCGGCGCCCACCCGCGTGCCCGAACCAGGCTACCCGCAGCACCATTGCCGCCCTCCATTGGCCCACCGGCCGCCCCCGGGCCGTGGTGGCGCCCGCCGGGCCGTCGGTTTCGCGGTTCTCAGGGCCGCTGGCCGGCCGGTCACCGAGCCGTGCCACCTGCATGTAGGGTACCAATCGTGATCCCGCAATTAGGGACGGCACGGGTGCACCCACCACCCCCTTCCCGTGCCGACGCGGCCGCCGCGTCCCGACTCGGGGGCTCCCGGCCCCCAACATGGATCAGCGCCAGCTACGACCTGCTGAGCCGGGCGGCTCGCGGGCTCGGCCCCGCTCGCTTCGTGCTCTCGGACGCGGCGAGCGCAGTCACCTGCCAGCTGAGCCCGCACCGAGTTGCGGCCTGCGCGATGCGCCATCGCCGGGCCGATCCGCGGCTGACCCCCGCCCAGGCCCTGGCCCGAGCCCGGGCCTCCTATCGCGAGTACTACAGGACCGTCCTCGACCTGATCTGGGCGGACACGCTGCCTCTCGAGAGGGTCCGCCGGGACCACCCGATCGATGGCTGGGAACACATCGACACCGCGATCAGGGATTACGGCGCCGGCATCTTCTGCCTGGCCCATTTCGGCAATTGGGACATGGCCGCGACCATGGCGCTATCCCGCGGCCTGGCGCTCAGCACCGTGATGCGGGAGTTCCGCCCGGCATTCGTCAACCAGGTGATCGTGAGGACCAGGGAACGCCGGGGGCTGCAGGTGTTCACGCCTGGCCGCGCCGCCCGGGGTCTGCTCCGAGGCCTGCGGCAGGGACGCTTCCTCGCCCTCCTCGCCGATATCCCGGAGGGTGGACCGACGGTCAAGGTCCACTTCTGCAACGGACCCGTGCTCTTCAGCACCGGCCCGGCGGAGATGGCGCGGCGGAGCGGCTGCCCGCTGCTCCCGGCGGCCTGCTTCCGGGAGACGGTGCGCCGCTACCGGATCATCGTCGACGCCGCGGTCCCCCTGGGAGGCATCGCGGAGATGACCCAGACCCTCGCCGACCGCCTCGAGGCGCTCATGGTCCACGCTCCGGAGCAGTGGTATCCGTTCAACCCGGTCTGGACCGACGAGGAGACGAGCTAGCCGGCTCGGGCAGCCGGGCCGTGCCGGTGACGCGGCGAGCCCGCCCTCAGTCCGTTCGGTGTCCGATCAGGGGCCGGCCGGGCCGGCGATCGTGGAGGACGCGGTCGACGACCAGGCGACGGGCGTGACCGAAGTGGGTCGCATCGCGGCTGACGCCCTCGAGGCGGCGGAAGAGGATGAGCACCAGCAGCACCGCGAACGCGACCGGGAGGGGCCAGCCACCCCCGACCGGGGTCACCGCCAGCACCCCACCGAACGCCGGCAGGACGATGAAGCCGGCAAGCACGCCCTCCGCGATGTGACCGCTCAGCGCGCCGATCGCGTAGCACGCGAGCAGGGCCACCAGGGCGATCAGGTTGAGGCCGGCGACGGCGCCGGTGGAGACGGCGACGCCGCGCCCGCCGTCGAAGCGCAGGAAGATCGACCAGCCGTTGCCGACGACCGCGGAGATGCCGACCAGGGCCAGGCCGAGCGTGTCGATGCCGCCGACGAAGCGACCGAGGAGCACGGGCAGCAGGCCCTGGAGGAACTGGATCGGGCCGACCACGGCCGCCAGGCCGAATCCTGCATGGCGGTACACGTTGGCGGTGCCCACGTTGCCGGAGCCGTAGCCGCGGATGTCGAGGCCCAGCCGGCGCCACCGGGTGGCCCAGTAGCCGACCGGGAGACCGCCGATCAGATAGCCGGCCACGCAGAAGATGACCAGGCTCCAGCGCGGGTCCATGAGCTCACCCTCCGCGGCCGCGGGCCATGGCTATCATCTTAGGCAGCAGCTTCCGTGTGGGTCCTTCGTCGCCCGCCGACGGATGCGGGTCGAAGCCTGGAGGCCAGCCCTTGCAACTCTCTCCCGGCGCGGCGGCGCCGGCCCCCCAGCGATTGGGCCGCACCACGGGGCGGACGGCTCCGTCCTGTGCCCTGGTCACCGGCAGCGGCGCGCTTCTTGGTCCCGGGCTCGGCCGGATCGTCGCCACCGTGGACCTGCCGGTCCGGATCGGTGACCAGGACCTCGACGCTCACAGCGACGAGGATCTCCACCGCTTCTACGCGCGGCTGCGCGGGGGGGAGATGGCGGAGACCTCGACCTCGCCTCCGGGAGCCTTCCTCGACGCCTTCCGGCGCGCACCCGCCGAGAACGTCCTCTGCCTGACCATCCCGGCCGGGTGGAGCGGGATGGACGACAGCGCCCGGCTCGCGGCTCGGATGCTGGCCGCGGAGGAGGGACGGGAGCGGGTCACCGTGATCGACACCGGCACCGCTGCCGCGGGCCTGGGCCTGATCACCCGGGTGGCGGCGATCAGGGCGCTCCGCGGCGATCCCTTCCCAGCCGTCCTGGCCAGGGCACAGAGCGCGATCCGCGACGTGCGGATGTTCGGGGCCCTCGAGACCCTGGAGTTCGTGTCCCGCAGTGGCCGGGTGAACAGCCTGATCGCCGGCATCTCGGACAGCCTCCGGGTGCGGCCGGTCTTCCGGCTGAGCAACAACCAGACCGGCCGGGTGTCCCTGTGCCGGACCCAGTCGGGAGTCCTCTCGGCGATGGAGAAGACGTGCCGGGATACGCCCGGCCGGCTCTGGGTCCTGGTCTTCCACGCCGACGCCGCCGAGATGGCGAGCCGGCTCGAGGCGCGGCTCCGAGAGACCTGCGACGTGGCCCGCTCCGAGGTGGTGGCGCTCGACCCGATCATCGGCACGTACACCGGTCCGGGTGCGGTCGGCTATGCCGCGCTGCCCATCTCCGACGACGAGATCAACGATGAAGTGCTGGGTGCAGAAAGCGTAGAACCGGAACAGTGACGAAGCGCCTGCGACCCGCGCATGGCCCAGGAGCCCGCCCCAGGATGTGCCGATGACCCGCGCTCATCGTCTGCGCATCCTCGCCCAGGCTGCGGTGACGATCGGGATCCTGGTCGCCCTCATCATGATCCTGAATCCCGGCCAGCTCGGTCAGGATATCGAGCGCTTCCCGGTCATCCTGGTGCCCGCGGCGCTGGGGCTCACGGTCTGCTTCTACCTCACCAAGGGGCTCCGCTACTACCAGCTGCTGCGCAGCGAGGGGGTTCCGGTCACGCCGCGCAGCGCGGTGCTCTTCACGGTGGGCGGCGAGGCCTTCGGCTTGCTTCCCTTCGGTGAGCTCGCCCGCGCCGAGCTGGTCACCGAGGCCACCTCCGCTCCCCTGGGCACCAGCATCGCGGCGGTCACCGTCCAGGAGCTCCTCTACACCACGGTGATCGTGGCGGTCGCCATCCCGGGTGCCCTGGCCTATGCCGCCGGAATCTCCGGGATCGCGCTCTCCCTTTTCGGCATCCTGGCGATAATCGGCATCCTCACCGTCGGGCCGGTCTTCCGGGCTGTGCTCGGCGCCGTCCGGCGGGTACCTGTCATCCGCCGGGCCAGCATCCAGCTGGAGGTGCTCCACGAGCAGACCGTGCGCCTGCTCCGCCGGCCCGAGACCTGGGTGTGGCTGACCCTCAGCGTGCTCGGGGCGCTCTTCGAGCTGACCCTGTTCTGGCTGATGGTCTGGGGCGCCAGCGGCACCCCGCTCCCCTGGGTGACCACGACCTTCATCTACGGGGCGGCTTACCTCGCCGGCGCCGCCAGCAGCCCTGGCGGCGGGGTGGGGGGCTTCGAGAGCACCGTGATAGCGCTGCTCCACACCCAGGGTGTGCTCGGACCCGCGGCGGTTGCCGCGGCCCTGCTCCAGCGGGCGGCGGACAAGGGCGTGATCACCACCGCCGGGTTCTGCGTCTTCTTCTGGGTGCGCCGCCACATCCGGCGGCGCCGCGGTCTCCTCCTCGGGGACGGCGAGACCGCGATCAAGGTGCCGGCGACGACGAGGCGGCGGCGCCTCATCCCGGTGGCCGTCCCCATCCATGTGGAGGCGGCGCTCCTTCCCCGCCCGGTCGCGGGGCTCACCTCCCGCCGAGCCGTCGAAGTCTCGCGGTCCCCGTGAGCGCCGGCCGGCGAGGGGGGCGGCACCGGCTGGGTGGATGGAGCGGGGGCGGGAGGCGGAACGGCCTCAGCGGGATGGGGGCCCTGGGGGGTTACGAGCGAGAGGGGGAGGCGCCAGCGTCGAGGCGCTGGGCGCGGTCCGGGCTGCTGGTGACCGCGTAGCGGGCAAAGAGATGGTCGCCCGACAGCCGCAGTGAGCGGAGCCTGAGTTGGGGGGTCCGGCCCGGCGCAAAGGCGACGCCCTCGACCAGGCCCAGCCGGGAGTGGTCAGGGTCGCGGCCGGCGAGGTGCGGAGCGACGGTGAGGAAGAGCTCGTCGATCCAGCCGTCGGCGAGCAGCCGGCCGAAGAGGTGAGGACCGCCCTCGCAGAGGATGGTGCTGGCCCCGAGGTGGTGGCGCACCGCCTCGACGATGGCGTCCGAGCCGGGGGCGGCGGCGGCTCCCGCGGTGACGACGCGGACGCTGGGATGCAGCGACGGCAGCCGGGCTGCGCCCGCCTGCGTGGTGATGACCAGCACCTCGGCCTCGGGCTGGGCAAGCGCCGGGTGGGTCGCGGGCAGGGAGCCACTGGTGGTGACCACTGCCAGGGCCGGGGGACGCTCCGACCCGGTGAGCTGGCGGCGGTGCACCGCGAGCTCGCCGGCCAGGTCAGGCATCAGGGTCCTGGGCACCCATTGATGCCGGGTGTCCTCGCGCAGGGTGCCGGCCCCGATCAGGACGCAATCGGCGGCCGAGCGCAGCAGGGCCATCACCAGGCGATCGGCGGCGGCGTGCAGGCTGACCGCCATCGCCCCTTCTCCCCTGCCGTCCCCGAAGGCTGAGACGCCATCGGCGGTGATCACGAAGTTGGCGATGACCCGGGGAGTCCCCGCACGGACCTGAAGTGGACCGCCGTAGAGGCGGAGCAGGGGAAGGTCGGGAGGATCTCCCTCGTCGTCGAGGAGGACCTCGAAGGGATGATCGCGGGCCATCCGGGCGAGGGCGTCCGCGCTCATCCTTGCTGAAGACCGCGGAACCCGCTGACATCGCCCACGAACCGCATTGTGAAGCGCGAGGCCCGCGTCATCGGCGTCCTCCACTCCGGGTGGCGGTCGGCCGAGCCGCCCCGGCGGCGGATCGCGGGCCCCACATCTTCGAACCGGCCGGCGGATGGACCGGTCAGATCCGGCTCAACAGGTCGTTCTTCTTGGCCTGGAACTCAGCGTCGGTGATCGCGCCGGAATCGCGGAGCTGCGCCAATTGCCGCAACTTGACCGTGGCATCGTCGGCCATCCGCGGATAGCCCGCCGTCGGCGCGAAACCCGTTGTCGACTCCGCCGGCTCGAAGGAGGCCGTCTTCACGAAACTGCAGAGGATCCCGGTCACGACCACCCCGGCAATCGCGCTGAGCCCGGCCCAGATGGGGAGCCGAGTCGGATCGGTGCCGGTGACCCAGACCGGGCTGAAGATCGCCGCGACCATGACGGCGAGCCAGAGCACGCCCACGCCCAATCCCAGCACGATCCACGGGGCTCGGGAGGTGACCTCAGCGCGGATCCCCTTGGTCGCCGCCGCCACCACCATGCCGATCGCAATCGCGTCGAAGATCCAGCCGACAAAAGCCCCGATGGGGATCTGCTCGTGTTGCGCCCCGCTCACCAGGTTCGGAGAGAAGAGGCTGCCCAGAACCCCGCTGGTGCAGATGCCTGCAAGGGCGACGCCAGACATGAGATAGGCGAAGCCGGGACCCGGGCGGGCCGTCCGTCTCGGCTCGGTGTCGAGTAGTGCCATGGTTGCCATCTGCTTTCCTCCGAAGACTGGGTGGTCGTTGCGATCCGGGACGGTGGTCATGCCACCGCTCCCGACGATTGCGTGCGAGTGGTCGCGACGCGCGCCTCACCGAGGCCGGTCCGGCCCACCACCCGGGCGAGCCAGCGCGGCATCCACCAATTGAGGCGCCCCATCAGCACCATCAGAGCCGGGACGACCAGGGCGCGCATCACGGTGGCGTCGACCAGCACCGCGACCGCGGTGCCGACGCCCACCATCTTGATGGTGGTGACCCCGGCCAGGGTGAAGGAGGCGAAGACGCCGGTCATGATCAGGGCGGCGTAGGTGATCAGCCGGCCGCACCGCTCCAGCCCCTGGGCGACCGCGCGGCGGGTGCTCCCGGTGCGGGCGTACTCCTCCTGGATGCGGGTGAGGAGAAGCACCTCGTAATCCATCGACAGGCCGAAGAGCACGCAGAACATGGCGACAGGCACGGTGGGATCGATGGGCAGGGGGGTGAAGCCGATGAGAGCTGCCAGGTGACCCTGCTGGAAGATCCAGACCATCACGCCATAGGAGACGGAGAGGGAGAGGAGATTGGTGAAGACGGCCTTCAGCGGAAGCACCACCGAGCCGAGCAGGAGGGTGAGGAGGAGGAAGGTCACGGTCACCACCAGACCGATGGCCAGGGGAGCCCGGCTGAGGATCCAGGCGGTGCGGTCCATGTCGTAGGCGGTGGCCCCGGTGACCATCAGCTGGCCGCCAACCTGCTCGGAGAGCCCGCGGATCCTGGTCACAACAGTCCGCGCACCGTCGGTCTGCTCCCGCTGGTTGGTCTCGACGTGGAGCAGCGCGATGTCACGCCCGACGCTCTGGGCGACACCGGACGCGACGGCGGCCGGCCACGCGCTCGGGGATGCGCTCAGCAGGCGCACGGTGGCGGCGCGATCCAGGCCCGGCAGGTTGAAGACGCTGCTGACCCCGACCACCCCTGGGATGCGAGAGATCGCCTGGGTGAGGTCGTGGATCTCGGCGACGTGGGCGGGCGTCAGTGTACTGCCGTTCGGGAAATCGACCACCACCGGGATCGGGGCCTGGTCGAGCTGCGGGAATGAAGCCGTGATGGCATCGCTGGCCTGGCGGGACTGAGCGGTAGCCGGCAGCGAGTCGCCGTGATCCGTGGCCAGGCTGAGGCCGGCAACCGGAGAGGCGGCCACCGCCACCGCAGCGAGGGTCGGGACCAGGATCATCACCGGGCGGCGCATCACCCGGGTGGCGAGGGCGTGCCAGAACCCGCCGGCGCGCCGCCGGCGAGGCAGGGGGAGCCTCCAGGCGTTCACCCGACGGCCGAGCAGAGACAGGCAGGCGGGGAGCAGAGTGGTGCCATAGATGAGCGCCATGGCCACCAGGCAGATCAGCGGCGCGGCCAGCTCGCCGAGCCAGGTCCCCTGGAAGAGGAAGAGGCCGGAGAGACCGGTCATCACGGTGAGCCCCGAGAAGACGATTGAGCGTCCGGCGGTGGCCATGGCCAGGCCAAGGGCGTCCTGGGTGTCCAGGCCATCCGCGAGCGCCTCGCGGAAGCGACTGACCACGAACAGGGAGTAGTCGATCGCCAGTCCCATTCCAAGAAGGCTCACGAAGTCGCTGATGGATGCCGAGACTGGGGTGGCCTGGCTGATCAGCACCGCCGCCCCGAAGGCGCCGCCAATGGTCAGGACGCCGACCAGGAGCGGAAGCGCGGCCGCCACCAGGGTCCCGAAGACGAGGACGAGGAGCAGCAGGCTCACCGGCAAGGCCACCCCTTCAGCGCTGGCCAGGCCCTGGTCCTGAAGGCGGTTGTAGTCGTAGCTGAGCGGCACGGCGCCGGTGGCCCGGATGGTGAGCACGGGCGAGCTGACCGTCGCGCGCAGCGCCGGGTACTCGGCCGTGGCATCGTCGGTGCTCGCCGAGACGGTGACATCGGCGACGGCGCTGTGGCGGTCGGCTGAGACCAGGCGGGCGGCGTCGCTCGAGGAGGTGTACGGGGTGACGACCTGGGCGACGTGGAAGCGGCCGGCGAGCGGCGCCAGCGCCGCCTGCACGGCCTCCCGGAAGGCGGGGTCTCCGGCCGTCAGGGTCCGGCTGCTGAACACGAAGAGGATGTCGGTGCTCATCCGCATGCCCGGCAGCTCGGCGGTGACCAGGGCGTCAGCCTGCGACGCCTGGGTGGTCTCGGAGTCCTGGTCGACGAACTGGTGCGGGATGGTCAGGGCCCACAACGACGCCACCACCAGCGCCAGCGAGACGGGGAGCACGGCCAGGCGGTGGCGGTGGACGAAGCGGCCCCAGCGCTCGAACACGGTCATCGTCGTCTCCTTGCAATCTCGGATGGCTGCCGTGATCGTCGGGGCCGGGCGGCTCGCCGGTCGTCATCAGGGGGGATGAAGCTGCCTCGTTCGCTGGGATGAGATCGAGCGGGGCGAGGCCAAGCGCAACCTGGGCAGGCGTCGAGCCGGCGCCGCAACCGGCCAACCTGACCAAGGGCTGAGCGGGGGCCTCCCGCATGCCTCCATCCTGGTTATGGACCTTGTTGTCCATAACCTGCGCGACCGCGATGGGGGGGCGCCGTCGAGCCTCGGGGCGCAGCAGGCTCAGGTTGGAGGGTCCGCGGAGTGGTGATGCCTCGATGGCGCCCGCGCCAAGCCGCGGCGGAGGCTGGGGTCAGCCCACCCGGGGCTCGACCAGGCCCGACTCGTAGGCGAGCACCACCGCCTGCACCCTGTCGCGCAGCCCCAGCTTGTCGAGGAGGTGGGCAATATGGGTCTTGACCGTCGTCTCGGCCAGGAAGAGACGGGTGGCGATCTCGGTGTTGCTGAGGCCGCGGGCGACCAGGTGCAGGACCTCGCGCTCCCGGTCGGTCAACTCCCCGAAGCCGGTGGGGATCGCCACCTTGTCGCGACCGGAGAAGCGAGCGATCAGCCGCCGGGTCACCGACGGAGCCAGCAGGGCGTCACCGGCCACGGCAACCCGCACGGCACGTACCAGCTCGTCGGCAGGAGCGTCCTTGAGCAGGAATCCGCAGGCGCCGGCTCGCAGTGCCTCGTATACGTACTCGTCGAGATCGAAGGTGGTGAGGATCACGATCCGAGGAGGATGGGCGCCGGCCTTGATCCTCCGGGTCGCCTCCAGGCCGTTGAGGTTGGGCATGCGCACGTCCATGAGGACGACGTCGGGAGCGTCCCGCTCGACCGCGGCGACGGCGAGCAGACCGTCGGCCGCCTCGCCGCAGACCTCGATGTCCGGCTCCTCGTCGAGGATGGTGCGCAGGCCGGCCCGGACCAGCGGCTGGTCGTCGGCGAGCAGGACCCGGATCATCCGCTCACCTCGGTTGGAGCGGGATCCGCGCCTTCACGGCGAAGCCGCGGGCCATGGGCGCGGCGCTGAAGTCACCGCCGTACAGGTCGATTCGCTCCCGCATGCCCGCCAAGCCGTTGCCGGAGGCCCCGGTGACCAGGGAACCGTCGCCGTCGTCGGCGATCTCAAGGGAGAGCAGGTCGGACCCGAAGTCGACGGCGACCCGGGCGTGGGAGGCATTGGCATGCTTGAGGACGTTGGTCAGCGACTCCTGGACGACACGGTAGGCGGAGAGCTCGATCCCACCAGGAAGCGCGCGCCGGGCACCGCTCACCTCGAGATCCACCGGCATCCCGGCATGGCGGACCTGGTCGACCAGGGTCTCCAGCTGGTCCAGGCCGGGCTGGGGCTCGCGGTCGGCCCGCTGCTCCTCGTCCCGACGGAGGACACCGACCACCCTGCGCAGGTTGTCGAGCGCCTCACGGCCGGTCCGCTGGATCACCTCGAGAGCCTCAGCGGCACGGCTCGGATCGCGGGCGGCGACCCGGCTCCCGGCGGTCGCCTGCAGGACCATGATGCTGACGCTGTGGGCGACGACGTCGTGGAGCTCGCGGGCGATCCGGTTGCGCTCCTGGTTCACCGCCTCACGGGCGCGCAGGTGCTGCTCCTCCTCGACCTTGGCGACGTAGGCATTATGGGTGCGGGCACTGTAGCCGAGCGCGACCGGGAGCAGGAACAGCAGGTAGTTGTACGGGATGTCGGTGAGGTTGACCCGGCCCTGGTTGTGCCAGTCGATGGGGAAGGAGCTGTTGAGCCCGATGAATATCAGGGCGCTGACCACCCACATCCGCCGCCCCCAGGGGGTCCGGCTATACATGGTGTAGGCGGCGAGCAGGAGGCCAAAGGTCTGGAAGAAGGAGTCCTTGTAGCCGAAGTCGAGGTTGTTGAGCAGCCCCGCCCCTGTGACAACGGTGATCGCGGCGGGCCAGCGCCGTCGCAGGGTGAGCGGCAGCATGCTGATCGCGATAGTGATGGCGTGCTCCCCGGTCAGGCGGCCACTCGGGAACACGGCGTCGAGGCAGGAGCAGCCGATCAGGGCCAGGGCGATCAGGAGGTCGACCAGGACGTCCGGGATGGCGGTGAGGCGGCGGGCTAGGGAGCGGAACATCGGCAAACCGGCCTGAGGGTAGCTCCGGCCCGGGCCGACCGTCGTCATCCGCGAGGATGAGATTGCCGCGTCCGGGCAGGTGGCCGGGGCCGCCCCGGGGCAGGGCCCCGAGGGGTGCTCCGGCGTCAGCGGCCGGTCACCGCCGAGGGCGGGCCGCCGGCGTCTGGGATAATGGGCGCCCCCCCGCCGTCAGGGGCTCGGCCCCCCGACCGGCGGTCGGCGCGCCGACGTAGCTCAGTGGTAGAGCAGCGGTTTCGTAAACCGCTGGCCGGGAGTTCGAATCTCCCCGTCGGCTCCAGCTCACATTGGCTCCAGCCCACCCCGGCCTGGAACCGAGCTGCCCCAGCCTCGACGTCGCTCACGCAAAGAGGACGTCGAACGGCTCATTCCCGGTGGTGGCCCCCGGGTCACACGCGGCTTCACACGATGGGACGAGAAGGTCCCGTGGCGTGGTAGCCATCATCATGGGAGAGCCGAGATGCCAATGGTCACAGTCAAGCTGATCGAGGGAGTGTTCACCCCGGGGCAGAAGAAGGAGATGATCCGCAAGATCACCGACACGATGGTCGAGATCGAGGGCGAGAACCTCCGGCCAGTGACGTGGGTGCTGGTCGAGGAGATCCGCAGCGGGGACTGGGGCATCGCGGGCAGCGGTCTCACCACCGAGGACGTGCACGCGCTGCAGAGGCAGGGCCAGCCGGCGGCGGCCGGAGCCAGCTGATCCCCGCCGCCGATGAGCGCACGGGTACGGCTGCTCGGCCAGCCGCGTATCCAGGACGCGGATGGGCGGCCGTGCCCGGCGCCACGCGGCAAGAAGTCGTGGGCCCTGCTGGCTCGGGTGGCGCTGGCTGAGCGGCCCCTTTCCCGAGGGGAGCTTGCGGGTGAGCTGTTCAGTGAGGCCGACGACCCGTTCGGTGCGCTGCGGTGGTGCCTGGCTGATCTCCGCCGCTGCTGCGGGGATCCGCAATTGCTCCGCGGCGATCCGGTGAGCCTGACTCCGGCCTCGCTGTGGCTGGATGTGTGGGCCCTGTGGGATGGATCCCTGGCCGCCGCCGCGATCGGGGGTGAGCTGCTTGCCGGTGTGGAGCCACGCAACTGCCCGTCGTTCGAGATGTGGCTGATGCTGGCGCGGGGGCGCTGCGCAGCGCGGTCGATGGAGGAGCTTCGCCAAGCGGCGCTGCGGCTGCTGAGCGAGGGCAAGGCGGAGGCAGCTGCCGAGGCGGCCGGGCGTGCCGCGGGCCTGGACCCGCTGGATGAGGGTGCGCAAGAGTTGTTTCTCCGCACCCTGGTCGCCGCCGGCCATGGCGCACGAGCCGCCGTGCACCTGGCGTCGTGCGAGGCCACCTTTGCCAGGGAGGGCATCGTTCCCTCGCTCGCGCTGCGAGCTGCCGCCCGACCGCCCGCGGCTGCTCCGGCCTCTGGACTCCGGGCCGGCATCGTGGCCCGATCGCTGCTGCGCGCCGGGGCGGCAGCCCTGGATGCGGGATCCGCGGACGCCGGCGTCGAGACCTTGCGGCGTGCTGCCGAGGAGGCGGAGCGGGCCGAGGATCGACTGCTGCATGCCGATGTGCTGAGGGCTCTGGGCGCCGCGCTGGTGCATTCGGTCCGCGGCTTCGACGGCGAAGGCGCCGTGGTGCTGCACCGCGCGCTGGCGGTGGCCAAGGAGTCGGCAAGCACGGGCCTGGCCGCGGAGATCCTCCGCGAGCTCGCCTTCGTGGACGTGCAGGCGGGAAGGCATGCTTCGGCCGCCCGGGCCCTCCAGGAGGCCTCAGCAGCGGCGGAGGAAGCCGGCGATCCCGAGCTGCGCGCGGGAGTGCTGGCAATCCTCGGCATGAACGAAGCGGACCTGGGCCACCACGACTCCGCAGCCCGGCTGCTCGCCCGGTCCGCCCAGCTCGCGGGATCAGCGGATCGCCGCCGGCAGGAAGCGTGGTCAAGCGGTGTCCTGGCCCGATCCCTGCTGCTCGCCGGCCAGGTGGAGCAAGCGCGCGCTGCCGCAGAGCGCAGCATCGAGCTCTGCGAGCGGGACCGCTGGAACGCCTTCCTACCCTGGCCGCAGGCGATGCGGGCGCACTGCCTGGCGGCTGGCGGGCGCGTCGACCAGGCGCGCGATGACGCGGAGCACGCCTTCGCGCTGGCCTGCCAGCTGGGCGACCCTTGCTGGGAGGGCATCGCAGGGCGAGCACTCGCGCTGATCGCCCTGGACGACGGCCACGGGGCCGCGGCCCTGGACTGGATCCGTGACGCCCAGCGGCGCTGTGACCGCGTCCCCGACCGCTACCTCTGGGTCTCCGGTTACGTCACGCTCGGCCATCTCCAGATCGCCGCGCGCCAGCAGCGCGATCTGGTCATCCCGCTGGCCGGCCGCCTCTACCAGGAGGCACTGCGGGCGGACCTTCCCGAGTTCATCGCCTGGGCGCTGATCTACCAGGCCGAGGCCGGTGATGCCGCGCAAGTGCCGCTGGCCCGAACCATGGCCAGCCAGGTCGTCAACCCCGAATTGCAGGCAAGGGCCGCGGCGCTTAGCTGACCGGGAGTGCGGCGCTCAGCTGACCGGGAGTTAGGTTAGGATAGTTCCCTATCCTAATGGCGCTGAGCGCTCCCCCTGAGGGCGGAGGTGGAAGGATGGGCATGCGGATCTCGTCGGTGGGAGCGGGCGCCACCCTGGTGGCCTTGATCCTCGTGATCGGGGGGGCGAACTCGGCGGCGGGGGCCAGCACCCCGGCCCATGCCGAGGTTCGGGTGAACCAGGCCGGCTACGCCGACGTCACCCCGATCCAGGCATTCGCGATGCTGGGCGAGTCGGCGTCGTCGGTGAGCTTTCGAGTCGAGGAGATGGGGAGACCTGGCAGCGCCCTCACCGGCGTCTCCACCAAGGCCCTGGGCCGCTGGAGCACTGCCTATCCTGCTGTGTTCGCACTCGACATCCCGAGGCTCCAGGCCCCCGGGGCCTACCGCATCCAACTGCTGAGCCCGCAGCCCGCCGTCTCGCCGTGGTTCCAGGTGGCCTCCGCCGCAGATCTCTATGCGCCGCTGCTGCGCAACGCGGTCCTCTACTACACCTCGGAACGGGACGGCGCTGATGTCGACAGCTCGGTGCTGGACCGGCAGCCGGCCAACCTGACCGACGAGCACGCGTACGTCTACGCCAACCCCGTCTACGACGAGAACGACAACCTGACCCAGCCCTTGGTGCGGATCGGCGGACCGGTCGACGTGTCCGGGGGCTGGTTCGACGCCGGGGGTGGCTACGAGAAGTTCGGCTACACCGCCGCCTACACCGATGCCCTGCTGCTGACCGCGGAGCGCGACTCCGAGGCGGGCGGCGGGTCGCTCGCCGGCGAGGCCCAGTTTGGCCTCGACTGGCTCACCAAGCTGTGGAACCCAGTCCAGAAGGTGCTGTACATCCAGGTCGGCATCGGCAACGGCGGCACCGTCACCTATCCCGACGGCACCACGCAGTACCTAAACGGCGACTACGACTTCTGGTTCCTCCCCCAGCAGGAGGACCAGCTCGGCGCCAAGCCGGGAGATTCCGACTACTACGTTGAGTACCGGCCGGTGTTCGAGGCGGCACCGCCTGGCCAGCCGATCAGCCCTGACCTCGCCGGGCGCTTCGCGGCCGCGTTTGCCCTGGGCGCGCAGCTGGATGCCGACCGTGACCCCGCAGCGTCGGAACACCTCCTTGGCCTGGCCCAGAGCGTCTACGCCATGGCCCAGACCACCCACGTGACCTCCATCGTCACCACCTTCCCCCACGACTACTACCCGGGCACCCAGTGGAAGAGCGACATGCTCTGGGGAGCTGCCGAGATCGCGCTCGCCGAGATGGACCTGCGCTATCCCCGGCAGGTGGTGCAGAGAGCACTCGACGCCGCTGGTTCCTGGGCTGGGGCCTACATCGCCCAGGGCCATAGCGATGCGGACGGCGACGACACCATGAACCTCTACGACGACGGGGCGGTCGGTGAGGCCGACCTGATCAGCGCCATCCGTCAGACCGGCTACGTGCCGGAGGTGACCCCTGACCGCTTGCTGGAGGACCTGGGCGACCAGGTACAGCTGGGCGAGGCTTACGCGGAGGCGGACGCCGACCCCTTCCAGCTGGGCACCCAGCTGGGCTCGAGTGACGCCAGCCCCCACGCCTTCGGCCTCTACATCACCGACGCGCTGTACCAGGAGCACGGTGGCTCCGGACGATTCCAGGCCTTCGCCGACCAGCAGATCGCCTACCCGCTGGGGGCGAACCCGTGGGGCAGCAGCTTCGTGGTGGGCGCCGGTACGACCTTCCCCCACTGCATGCAGGGTGAGATCGCCAACCTGGCCGGCTCGCTGAACGGGGAGGCACCCCTCCAGCTCGGGGCCACCACCGACGGTCCCAGCTCGCTGGCCAACTTCCAGGGTCTCGGCACCGTGACCGGGATGCGCGCCTGCAGCGTCCCCGGCTTCCACCGCTACGACAACTCGGTGGCGGGCTATGAGGACAACGTCGTCTCCTGGCCCTCGGTCGAGCCGGCCGACGACTACACCGCCGCCTCCCTGCTCGCCTTCGCCCTGGCGGCCTCGGGCCCGGACAAGACGGGCGCCCCGGGCGGCCAGGGCACCTGACCGGCCGGGACACCGGCCACCGGGCATCACAGCTCAGGCTTGCCCAGGTGGTCCGCTCTGGCTTCGGGCTGCCGTGGCTCAGAGGCCGGTGGGGATCCAGCTCAAGGGACCGGTGATCGTGGTCCCGGCAAACTGGCCACCGGTGGCCTGGAAGACCGGCTGCACGCCCCAGCCGGCGACGTCCCCGCCGGTCGAGAACGTGTAGGTCTGGCTGGCACTCGTCCAGTTGACGGTGGTCATGCTGGCGCCCGGCGGCAGGTTGCCGATCGGGGCCGGCTGCGGCAGGGTGCTCATCCCCGTGTACTGGTACTGGTAGAGGGTGTAGCCCTGGAGCTGCCAGCGGCTGGGATCCAGCTGGGGCGGCTGCCAGCTCAGGGTTGGCCGCCCATCCAGGCGCCAGACGAGCTGCAGGTCCCGGACCGCCGGCATCTCCGGGGCAGCGAACGAGGCTCCGGCGCCGCCCAGGGGCGCGCCGCTCGGCACCTGCCCGATGAAGGGCGGCAGGTTCGGCTGGGGGATGCCGGGGCCCTGGAGCCCGGCGGTGGATGGCGGCGGCTGGGTGATTCCCGGCCCCTGGAGCCCGGTGGTGGGTGGCGGCGGCTGGGGGATGCCGGGGCCCTGGAGGCCGGTGACGGACGGTGGCGGCTGGGTGATGCCGGGCCCCTGGAGACGGCTCGGTGCCGGCGGAGCCGAGCTCCACCCCGCTCCCGACACGCCGACCCCGGCGAGCGCCCGGCGCCGGTTGGAGCGCAGCGCCAGGCTGATGCCGCCCAGGACAACCACGGCCGCCCCGGCGGCGATGCCCATGGACAGCGGCGTCATGCCCCCGGAGCCACCACCGCAGCTGGTGACGGCCTGGGCCGTGGTTTCGTACCAGGAATCCAGCTCCGTGACGAAGATGGAGCCGTCGGCCCTCTCGAAGGCCGACGTCTTTGCCACCAGGCTGTCGAGGGTGGAGAGGTCGCTATCGCTGAGGCAACCACTGGACGCTGCCTGGTTGAGCAGGTCCATCACCTGGTTGTACTCGGCGCAGTACTGCAGGGCCGCGGGCAGGAGCTGCTGCGCCTGCTCCGATGAGTTGGAGCTGATGAAGGTGTCCGCGTTGCAGGCCATCTGCGGGTACCCGTCGGCGGAGGCCTGGTGCGCACCGCCGACAGCACCGAGCGCAGCGGCCGCGACCAGACCGAGGAAGAACCGCAGCGGCAAGCGGGAGCCTACCCCCACACCTCGTGCCCGGGCCGGTCCCAGGGAAGCGCGAGCGCCCATGCTTCCGGGCGAGGTTACCGCCTCGACGGGACCCCGACCGGGCCCGTCTCCGGCCCGTGACAACCCACCGGCCTTTCGGTTGGTATAGGCTGGGTGAGTCGAGAGCCCAAGCGGGAGGAAGGGAATGAGCACGACTATCGTGCGGCCATCGGTGGTCGAGGGTCTGTGCGAGAAGCACCGCACCACGCTGGACCAGGCGATCACGGCGATCGCCACGCGCGGGTATTGGTCCGCGTACTCGGAGAACCCCGGAGGCTATCCCGAGGCCGACATCGCTGCAGGCAAGGCAGCCTTCGAGGCGTACCGGGACCGGCGCTTCCCGCTCGACCAGCCGGGCACTGCGAGCTGGGAGGGCGAGGAGCGCTCGCCCTACGGGTTCCCGCTCGGCGTCACCTACCCGCACCCCGACATCGACGCGCTCCTCGCCGCCATGCAGGCAGCACTGCCGGGTTGGCGGGACGCCGGCGTCGAGTGGCGGGCCGGGATCTGCCTGGAGGTGCTGGCCCGGCTCAACGCGCGCAGCCACGAGATCGCCAACGCGGTCATGCACACCACCGGCCAGGCCTTCGGCATGGCCTTCCAGGCCGGCGGGCCCCACGCCCAGGAGCGCGGCCTGGAGGCCGTGGCCTACGCGGTCAGCGCCATGCGCCGGGTTCCCGAGGCGGCTGAATGGGTCAAGCCCCAGGGCAAGCGTCCCCCGCTCCGCATGGAGAAGCGCTATCACATCGTGCCCCGGGGACTCGCCCTGGTCATCGGCTGCAACACCTTCCCGACGTGGAACGCGTATCCGGGCATCTTCGCCAGCCTGGTCACCGGCAACCCGGTGCTGGTGAAACCGCATCCCGGTGCCGTGCTGCCCCTGGCCATCACCGTCTCCACGATCCGCAGTGTCCTCAGCGAGGCCGGGCTGGATCCCAACGTCATCTGCCTCGCCGCGGAACGCGCCGACCAGAGGATCGCGGCGTCGCTCGCGACCCGGCCGGAGATCCGGATCATCGACTTCACCGGCTCCTCGGCTTTCGGCAACTGGCTGGAGGAGAACGCGCTCCAGGCCGCGGTCTTCACCGAGAAGGCGGGGGTGAACACCGTGGTCATCGACGGCACCGACGACTACCGGGGAATGCTGCGCAACCTCGCCTTCACCCTCTCCCTCTACAGCGGCCAGATGTGCACGACCTCTCAGAACCTGCTCGTCCCGGAGGCCGGGATCTCCACCGATGCCGGACATCGCTCCTTCGACGAGGTCACCCAGGATCTCGCGCGCGCCATCGACGACCTGCTCGGCGACCCCGCGCGGGCGGCGGCGCTGCTCGGCGCCATCGTCAACCGCGACGTGCTCTCCCGGCTGGAGGCGGCGGCCAGTCTCAGCTCAGTGGTGCGTCCATCGCAGGCCCTCGAGCACCCCGATTACCCGGGAGCGGTGGTCCGCACCCCGCTCCTGGTCCGCCTCACCAGCGCCGACCGGACCGCCTACTCGAGCGAGTGCTTCGGCCCGGTGACATTCGTGATCGCGACCGCGGGGACCGGCGAGAGCCTGGACATCTGGAGTCGCACGCTCGCGTCTCGCGGCGCGCTGACCGCCGCCGTGTACGCGACCGATGTTGAGGTCCTGGAACGGGCCGAGCGGATCGCCATCGAGGGCGGCGTCGCCCTCTCGCTGAACCTCACCGACGGTGTGTACGTCAACCAATCGGCGGCGTTCTCCGACTACCACGCCACCGGCGCCAACCCGGCCGCCAACGCCACGCTCTGTGACGACGCCTTCGTGACGCCTCGGTTCCGGGTGGTCCAGGTCCGCCGTCACCTTCCCCCGTCAGCCTGAACGGGCGGCCATGGCACGACCCTCGCTCGGCGTCCGGGAGCCCTACGACCGCGTCCAGGTCAACCGCGCCGCGATCCGTCTCTTCAAGGAGCGCGGCTACGACGGCACGTCGATGCTCCACATCGCCCGTGCCCTGGGCATCCACAAGAGCAGCCTGTACCACCACATCAGCGGCAAGGAGCAGATCCTCGACGGAGCCGTGCGCAGCGCCCTGGAGGCGCTGCTCGGGATGCTCGACGAGGCGGAGGCGGTCCAGGGCAGCCCGCTGCAGCGGCTGCGTCACGTGGTTCGCCGCACTGTCCAGATCATGGTCGACCAGCTGGACGAGGTGACCGTGCTGCTCCGGGTGCGCGGCAACACCCCGACCGAGCGCTGGGCGCTGGAGCGGAGACGAGAGTTCGACCGCCGGGTCCAGCGTCTGGTGGAGCTCGCCGCCCAGGAGGGAGAGATCCGTGACGATGTCGACGCCGCGCTGATCACCCGGCTGCTCTTCGGCATGTCCAACTCGATAACCGAGTGGTACCAACCGGGACGGGGGATGAGCGCGGACGACATCGCCGAGGGCATCCTCAGGATCTGCTTCGACGGGCTGAGGCGGGACACCCGGGCCGAGCTGAGCGCTGAAGCGCATGAGCGCAGCCGAACCTGAGGCGGCCGCGCTGGTCCGGCTGGAGACCGCCGGCGGCCTGGCCGAGCTCATCCTGGACCGAGCCGTCAAGCTCAACGCCATGAACGCGGCGATGGTGGACCAGCTGCACGGGGCGCTCGACCGGCTGGAGGGATCGGCGGTCCGCTGCCTCCTGCTCCGCGCCGAGGGTCGTGCCTTCAGTGTCGGCCGCGACCTGGTCGAGGCCGACCCCGCGCACGAGGATGGCGGCGCCATCCTCCGCGAGCTCTTCAACCCGCTGATGCGACGGATCGCGGCATTGCCCCAGCCGACCTTCGCGGCAGTCCAGGGGCCATGCCTGGGAACGGGCTTGGGGCTGGCCCTCGCCTGCGACATCGTGTACGCGGCCGAGGATGCCCGCATCGGGTCACCGTTCGCGCGCGTGGGGGCGGTGCTCGATTCGGGAGCGCACTCCGCATTCGTCGGTCGAATTGGTCCGCATCGCACTCTGGAGCTGATCTACACGGGCCGTTTGCTGAGCGGGCGGGAAGCCGCCGATCTGGGGCTGGTCAACGCCAGCTTCCCGGCCGGCGAGCTCCTCGCCCGCACCCGCGAGGCGGCTACCGCGGTCGCCTCGGGACCCACCACCGCCTTCCTGGAGTCCAAGCGGCTGGTCCAGCGGCTGAGCGCGGAGCCGCTCCGCCTCGAGGAGGTCCTCGAGCTGGAGGCTCAGGCCCAGAGCCGCGCCTCTCTGACCCACGACTACCGGGAGGGGATCGGCGCCTTCCAGGAGAAGCGAGAACCGCACTTCACGGGACGGTGATCGACAACCAGGGCGTGCCGCTCAGGCGTCGAAGTCCAGGGTGACGCTGTCGCTCACCGGGCGGGATTGGCAGGCAAGGACAAAGCCGGCATCGACCTCGGGTGGCTCGAGAGCGTGGCATCGATCCATCCGGACCCGGCCCTGGACCAGCTTGGCGCGGCAGGTCCCGCACACCCCGCTCTTGCAGGAGTAGGGTGCGTCGCCGCGGACCCGCAGCGCGGCGTCGAGGATCACCTCACCGTCGCGCGCCATGGTGAACATCGAGCCCCGTCCGTCGAGGATCACGGTGACCGCGGCGTCCGGAGCCCCGGAGGGAACCGGCTGCGCCGTGACCTCGGGGCGCGCGGCCGAGCCCTCGACGTGGAAGAGCTCGGAATGGATGCGGCCTGGCGCGATCCCGCTCTCGATGAGCACAGCCCGGCAGCCGTCGATCATCGGCTCAGGCCCGCAGAGGAACCACTCGTGCACGGGTCCGGCGGGAAGCAGGAGGTCGAGGAAGCGGCGCATCTTCTCGGCATCGATGCGGCCGCTCAGGAGATCGCTCTCCTGGGGCTCGCGGGAGAGCACGTGATGAATGGCGAGACGGGGGAGGTAGCGGTTCTTGAGGTCGGCCAGATCCTCCAGGAACATCACGCTCTGGGCGGTGCGATTGCCGAGGATGAGCACGACATCGCTGCGTGGCTCGACCTCCAGGGTGGTCGCGATGATGGAGAGGATGGGGGTGATGCCGCTGCCCGCGGCGACCGCGGCGTAGCGGCGCGACGCCGCCGGGTCCAGGGGGACGTGGAAGCCACCGGTGGGGGTCATCACCTCGATCGGATCCCCCACCCGGAGCCGCGAGTGAGCGTACCCGGAGAAGACGCCGCCGGGAAGCCGCTTGACGCCGATGCGCAGCGTGCCGGAGCCCGCCGGTGTGGAGATCGAGTAGGTGCGCCGGACATCGTCGCCGGCGACGGTGCAGCGGAGCGAGAGGTGCTGACCCTGGACGAAGGCGTACGCCTCGCGCAGCTCGGCGGGGACGGCGAAGCTGATCGCGACCGAATCGTCGGTCAGGGGCTCGATGGCCGATACCCGAAGCTCATGGAAGACGGCGTGGCGCCCGGCGCCAGGTGCTGATGTCAGCTGCGTGCTCATGGTCTGTCGGAGTCGAATCCCTGCCCGGGCCCGCACCCGCCTGTCAGTGTGCCTTGAAGTGCTCGAACGGCTCGCCGCAGCTCCGGCAGCGGTGGAGGGACTTGCAGGCGGTGGAGGAGAACCGGCTCACCTCATCGGTGTCGGAGGATCCGCAGTGGGGACAGGCAACCAGGTTGCGGAGCGGCAGGAGGCTCAGGCCCGGGCGCCACTCCCCATGCTCGGGGACCAGGCGGCTCACCGGCCCGGGCGGGGCGATGCCGAGGTCGAGGAGCTTGCGGCGTCCCGCCTCGGAGATCGAGTCCGTCGACCACGGCGGGGACAGCACGGTGCGAACCTCGATGTCCGCTACACCTCGGCGGCGGAGCGTGGCCACGATGTCGGCGCGAATCGCCTCCATGGCGGGACACCCGGAGTACGTCGGAGTGATGTCGACCTCCACCCTTTCACCGCGGGTCCGTACCTCGCGCAGGATGCCCAGGTCAGCGATGCCGAGAGCCGGGATCTCCGGGTCGGGGACCGCGGCAACGGCGTCACGCAGCTCGGGGGACGCGGCGACGGCCTCACCCACCTCGGGCACCCCGGCGACGGCGTCACGCACCTCGGAGGACGCGGCAACGGCCAGACACAGCTCCGAGGAGGAGGCCTCGTCACCGGGAGCCGGCACGCCCGGCACGGCCGTCACCAGCGCGCCCCCGGGTGTGACCGATGCAGGTGCTGCATCTCGGCCAGCATGTGCCCCAAGGCCTCGGTGTGAAGCCCGCTGCGGCCGCCCGTCGGTGCCCAGGCGGTGTCGGGGACGGCCAGGGTCGCCTCGCTGACCACCGCGAGCACGGCGGCGTCCCAGGCCGGGCGGAGGCGGGGCGGGTCGACGGCGACACCACGCCCGGCTAGGTCGCCGACCAGCGGGTCGCGCTCGAAGAGCTCCGCCGCAAATGGCCACATCGCGTCCAGGCCCGCCTGCATCCGACGGTGGCTCTCCTCGGTCCCGTCCCCCAGGCGGAGCGTCCACTTGGCGGCGTGGTCGCAGTGGTAGGCGGCCTCCTTGACGGAGCGCGCCGCGATCGCCGAGAGGGTGGGATCGATGGATCCACATAGGACTCTCCAGAGCTGGTGCTGGTATGTCGAGAAGAGCAGCTGCCGGGCGATGGTCTGGCCGAAGTCACCGCTCAACTGCTCCACCAGCTGGCAATTGAGGAACTCGCGCTCGTCGCGCCGGAAGGCCAGGGCGTCCTCATCCCGACCCCGGCCCTCCACCTCGCCCGCATAGCTGAGCAGGAGGCGCGCCTGGCCGAGCAGGTCGAGGGCGATGTTGGTGAGCGCGACGTCCTCCTCCAGCTCGGGTGCCCGGGCGGTCCATTCGGAGAGGCGCTGGGAGAGCACCAGGCAGTCGTCGCCGAGCCGGAGCGCATAGACGGCCAGCGCCGGCACGACGGCGGCGGTCACCGCACCCCCCTCCCCGGCAACGCCGGTTCGGGCCAATATTGGCTAAAAGAGGTAGGCCGCATCGCCAGCCGGCCCACCCGGCGAGCCCCGGCCGAGAGCGGTGCCCGCCGGCCCCTGGTGATCACAGGTTGTGCACCCCCTCGGGCAGCTGGTAGAAGGTGGGATGGCGGTAAGCCTTGTCGGCGGCGGTCTCGAAGAACGGGTCCCGCTCGTCCGGCGACGAGGCGGTGACCGCCGCCGCGGGCACGACCCAGATGCTCACCCCCTCCATGCGGCGGGTGAAGAGGTCACGAGCGTTGCGCAGCGCCATCTCGGCGTCGGGCGCATGGAGGCTGCCGGCGTGGGTGTGGGAGAGGCCGCGCCGGCTCCGCACGAACACCTCCCACAGCGGCCATCCGTCCGCCCGGGCGGAGCCACCGGCACCGCCCACCGGGGGTGCCGCTCGCAACCGGTCAGCGCCGCCGGCCGAGGACGGGCCCACGCCGCCAGGTGCCGAGGGCTCGCTCACGCCGCGCTCTCCGCCGCCCGGCCGTGCTTGCGCGCGTAGGCAGCTGCGGCCTCGCGCACCCACCTCCCCTCCTGGTGCGCCCGCACCCGGTGCTCCAGCCGCTGCCGGTTGCAGGGACCGTCCCCCCTCAGCACGCGCTGGAACTCGTCCCAATCGATGGGACCGTGGTCGTAGTGGCCGCGCTGCCGGTTCCAGCGCAGCTCGCGGTCGGGCAGGCTGAGGCCGAGGATCTCGGCTTGGGGCACGCAGATGTCGATGAAGCGCTGGCGGAGCTCGTCGTTGGAATGGCGCTTGATCCGCCAGGCCATCGACTGGGCGCTGTGCGGCGACTCGTGATCCGGCGGGCCGAACATCATGACCGACGGCCACCACCAGCGGTCCACGGCGTCCTGGGCCATCGCGTGCTGCTCCGGCGTCCCGTGGGAGAGCGCGTGGAGCAGCTCGTACCCCTGGCGCTGGTGAAACGACTCCTCCTTGCAGATCCTGGCCATGGCGCGGGCGTAGGGCCCGTAGGAGCAGCGGCAGAGCGGGATCTGGTTGGTGATCGCCGCCCCGTCGACCAGCCAGCCGATGGCACCGACATCGGCGAAGGTGAGGCTCGGGTAATTGAAGATGCTGCTGTATCGCTGCCGCCCCGCGTGGAGCTGGTCCACCAGCTCGGCGCGCTCGACCCCGAGGGTCTCGGTGGCGCTGTACAGGTACAGGCCATGGCCCGCCTCGTCCTGCACCTTGGCCATCAGGATCGCCTTGCGGCGCAGCGACGGCGCCCGGCTGATCCAGTTGCCCTCCGGCTGCATCCCGATGATCTCGGAGTGGGCGTGCTGCGCCATCTGGCGAACCAGGCTGCGGCGATAGGCGTCGGGCATCCAGTCTCGGGGTTCGATGCGCTGGTCGGCGGCGACCACCCGGTCGAAGGCGGCCTGCAGCTCCGGAGCCGGGCCGCCGGCGGGCGCGCCGCCGGTCGCCGGGTCAGGCGACCACCGGTGAGGCTGGCCCGGTGCCGCGGTCGCGGCAGTCACCTCTGGCATGGCGGGGTTCCTTCCACACATTCGTCCCGCGGGTGGGCTCGTCCGCGGGAAATACCGTCCGAACGTTCGGTTCCCATCGTATAGGCCGCCCCCCCGAGCGTCAAATCCCCTGCGCGAACGGGCTCCCCAACCGGTCCATCGCGGGGGCGGGGTCACGGGCAGGCGTATGCCGGGGCAGCGGCCTGCGGGCGGGCCGGCGCCGCGGCCGGCGGCGTAGGCTGGCACCAAGAGCGTGGACGCTGTCCTCTACCGGGTCGATGACCGGATCGCGACCTTCACCATCAACCGTCCCGAGCGGCGCAACGCCGTCGACGAGGCGGTGGTCGAGGCGATGACCGCCGCCCTGGATCGGTTCGAGGGGGACGAGTCGGTTTGGCTCGGCGTGCTCACCGGGTCGGGCGAGGCCGCCTTCTGCGCGGGAGCGGACCTGGGGACGATCTCGCGAGGCGGCTCGATCTGGCCGGAGCGCGGAGGCTTCGCCGGCTTCGTCCGCCGGCCGCGGACCAAGCCGGTGATCGCCGCGGTCAACGGTCACGCCATGGGCGGCGGCTTCGAGCTGGTGCTCGCCTGCGACCTGGCGGTGGCGGTGGAGACCGCGACGTTCGGCCTTCCCGAGGTCAGGCGGGGAATCATCGCCGGGAGCGGCGGGCTCTTCCGGCTGCCCCGCCTGGTGCCGCCCCGGGTCGCCACCGAGCTCATCCTCACCGGCCAGCCGATCGGGGCGGCCCGTGCCCTGGAGATCGGGGTGCTCAACGCGGTGGTCCCTCGGGACCAGCTGATGCCCGCCGTCCACGAGCTGGCGGGAAGGGTGCTGGAGAGCGCTCCGCTGGCGGTGCGGGAGAGCCTCCGTGCCCTTCGCGAGGTCAGGACCATGGAGGACGAGGCAGCTTTCGATCTCTGCGCGGAGGCCCGAGGGCGGGTGATCGGCACCCAGGATGCCCAGGAGGGGATGCGCGCCTTCCTGGAGAAGCGGCCACCCAGGTGGAGGGGAGCCTGAGGGATTGTGCGCTGGCTGAACTCGGGCTGGACAGCCGAGGCCCGCCGCGCCTACCCTCGAACCGAGCCAGTGCCCCCGTCACGCGGGGCGGGCGATCGGACGGAGGCAGGGTGGCCAGGGCTGGGGCCGCTCGGCTCCCCGGCAGCGCCGGGGCGGTCGACGGCGAATGGCACGACATCGGCCCCGACGGCTCCCTGGGGAAACCCAGGAGCCACGAGGTGGGCCTTTCGCCGGAGGAGCTGCGCGAGCTCTACCGGCTGATGGCGGTGGGCCGCCGGCTCGACCGCCAGGCCACCAACCTGGTGCGCCAGGGTGCCCTGGGGGTTTACGCGAGCAGCCGGGGGCAGGAGGCCTGCCAGGTCGGAGCGGTGGCCGCCCTCGAGGAGCAGGACTGGCTTTTCCCGACTTACCGGGACAGCGTCGCCGCCTGGACCCGGGGGCTGGACATGGCCGACGTGCTCGCCCTGTTCGCGGGAATCTGGCACTCCGGTTGGAACCCGCTGGACCGCCGGGTGGCGCCGCTGACCACGCCGCTGGCCACCCACCTGGCCCACGCCGCCGGGCTGGCGATGGCGGCGAAGCTGCGCGGCGACCCGCTGGTGGCCCTGGCCCTCTTCGGTGACGGGGCGGCGAGCGAGGGCGACAGCCACGAGGCCATGAACCTGGCCGGAGCCGCCAGCGCTCCCTGCGTCTTCGTGCTCCAGAACAACCAGTACGCGATCAGCGTGCCGGCCCGGGTCCAGAGCGGCGCCCGGACCCTGGCCCTGCGGGCGGCTGGGCTGGGGATCCCGGGAGCCCTGGTCGACGGCAACGACGTGGTCAGCGTCCTGGGCTGCGTCCGCGAGGCGGTCGAGAGGGCCCGTTCGGGTGGCGGCCCCACCCTGGTCGAGGCGGTCACCTACCGGCTGGATCCTCACACCAACGCCGACGACCCGCGACGCTACCGGAGCGACGAGGAGGTGACGCGCTGGCTGGAGCGGGACCCGGTCGATCGGCTGCGGCGTCAGCTCGAGGAGCAGGATGCCCTGCCGGCCGGGTTCCTCGAGGCGGTCGACGCGGAGGGGGAGCGACTGGCCGCGGCTCTGCGGGAGCGGCTGTTCGGCGCCCCAGCCGGTGATCCCCTGGAGATGTTCGACCACGTCTACGCCGCCCCGCCGCCCCAGCTGCGCCGGCAGCGGGCCGAGCTGGCCGCCATCCTGGAGGCGGAGGCGGAGGCGGAGCTGGGACCGGAGCTGGGGCCGGAGACGGGACCGGGAGGGGAGAGCCGCTGATGGCCGGGGTGAGCATGGCGAGGGCGCTCAACCAGGCACTCCGCGACGCCATGCGCGAGCAGGGCGACGTGGTCGTCTACGGCGAGGACGTGGGCCGCCTCGGCGGTGTCTTCCGGGTCACCGACGGGCTGCAGCAGGAGTTCGGCGCCGAGCGCTGCTTCGACTCCCCGGCCGCGGAGTCGGCCATCGTCGGCACCGCGCTGGGCATGGCCATGTACGGGCTCCGCCCGGTGGTGGAGATCCAGTTCGACGGCTTCGCCTACCCGGCGCTGGACCAGCTGATCAGCCACGTCGCCAAGTACCGGAACCGGACCCGGGGTGCGGTGGGGCTGCCCCTGGTGGTCCGGATCCCCTATGGCGGCGGGATCGGGGCCGTCGAGCACCACTCGGAGAGCCCGGAGGCGATCTTCAGTCACATCGCGGGGCTCACCGTGGTCACCCCGGGCACGCCGGCCGACGCCTACTCGCTGCTGCGGGCCGCCATCGCCCACCCGGACCCGGTGATCTTCCTCGAGCCCAAGAGGCGCTACTGGATGACCCAGGAGGTCGCGTTGCCGGTGACCACGGAGCCGATGACCCGCGCGGTGGTGCGGCGCCCCGGCGTCACCGCGACCGTCATCGCCTACGGGCCGATGGTGTCGACCGCTCTCGAAGCGGCCGAGGCGGCTACGGAGGAAGGCTGGGACCTCGAGGTCGTCGATGTCCGCAGCCTGAGCCCGCTGGATGGCGGCACCCTCGCGGACTCGGTACGGCGCACCCACCGCGCCGTCGTCGTCCACGAGGCCTCCCGGCTCGGGGGCTTCGGCGCGGAGATCGCTGCCCAGCTCTCGGAAGCGCTGTTCGGTGAGCTGGCGGCCCCGGTGCTCCGGGTGACCGGCTGGGACGTCCCCTATCCACCCGCCAAGATCGAACGTCACTTCCTGCCCGACGCCGACCGGATCCTGGACGCCGTGGCTCGGACGCTCAGGTACTGAGAATGGCGGAGGTCCGCGAGTTCGCCCTGCCCGACCTGGGTGAGGGCCTCACCGAGGCCGAGGTGGTCCGATGGCTGGTGGGGGTGGGCGATCGCGTCGAGGTGGACCAGCCGGTGGCCGAGGTCTCCACCGAGAAGGCCGAGGTCCAGGTCCCCACCCCATTCGCCGGGACGGTCACCGCGCTTCACGCCGAGCCCGGCGAGAGGCTGCGGGTCGGCGCGGCACTGATCAGCGTCAAGGTTCCCGCGGCGGCGGAGCTCTCCCCGGCGCCGATCGCGACCACCGGCCCCGAAGCCGCCTCGCGCGCCGCGGCCCATGAGGCGCGGCCATCGACCGGCGACGAGGCGGCGGCGGAGGCGGCCGCCGCCAGCCGGGCGGTTCAGGCCGCATTCGCCCCGGGGGGCGAGCTTCCCGCAGAGACCTCCGGCAACGTGCTGGTGGGCTACGGGACTGCGGCTGGCCCGCGCCGACGCCGCCGGGTGGTGGGGTGGGACGGCGACGCATCGGGCGCGGCGGCAGGGGAACCGGAGGCGGGCCGGGATGACGGCGGATCGGGTGCCGGGGGGCGTGCGGCACCGCCGGGCCGGCCGGCCCCGGGCCTCCGGCGGGTAGCCCTGCGCGGTCCCCGCCGGATCAGCGCCGAGAGGCTGAGCCGGAGCCATGCCGAGATCCCCTCGGCGAGCTCGTGGCTGGCCGCCGACGCCAGCGGGCTGCTGGAGCTGCGGGATCTGCTCAACGCCCGCCAGGCGGCGGTCCACGTCACCCCCCTGGCGGTGCTGCTGCGCCTCTGCGTCCAGGCCCTGCGCCGCCACCCGATCCTGAACGGGAGCTTCGATGCCGAGACATCGGAGGTCGTCCTCTCCGATGCCGTCCACCTGGGGGTGGCGACCCAGACCGAACGCGGCCTGCTGGTGCCGGTGATCCGCGATGCCCAGCGCCTGTCCGCGACGGCCATCGCCGCCGAGCTCGATCGGCTGGCCCGGCTCGCCCGCGAGGGCCGGATCTCCGCCGAGGAACTGCGCGGCAGCACCTTCACGGTCTCCAACTTCGGCTGGTTCGGGGTCGACGGGGGCGTCGCCATCATCAATCCGCCGGAGGCCGCGATCCTCGGGGTTGGCCGGATCCGGGAGCGCCCCTGGGTGGTCGGCGGCGTGCTCGCGGTCCGGCCGGTGGTCGAGCTCTCCCTTGCCTTCGACCACCGGGTCTCGGATGGGGCCGAGGCGGCAGGCTTCCTGAGGCTGCTCGGAGACCTGGTCGAGCATCCCAGCCTGGCGCTAGAGGGTTAGCCCTGGCAAAAAGAGCCTTTCGACCCGGGCAAGTGCGGGTCCATGACCCCTCGTCAAAGCGCAGCCGGAGGGGTAGCACATGCTTGCGGGGCCAGCCCGCGAAAGGGACAGCATGGCAACTCCGGCGAAGCCCTCGGCCGCCCAGGACGGCCACAAGGCGACGGCACGATTGCGCCGGCCGAGCACCGGCGGGAGCGCCGCCCCCGAGTTACCTAGGCTAGCCGGAGCGGACCGCCTGGTCTCCGTCAGGCATAAGCTGACCACCGCCGAAGCGGCGGTGGGGCTGGTCCGCTCCGGTGATCGCGTCTGGGTCCAGCAGGGCTGCGGGACGCCGACCACCCTCCTCGACGCCCTGGCGGCGCGGGCCGAGGACCTCCACGACGTCGAGATCTGCCACATGCTCACCCTGGGCCCGCTTGCCTACCTCAACCCGGCGATGGCCGGGCACCTCCGCCACAACGGGATGTTCCTGGGGGGCAACGTCCGCGCCGCGGTGGCGGAGGGCAGGGCCGACTACACGCCCATCTCGCTCGGGGAGATCGAGCGGCTCTTCGGCGACGTGCTCAGGATCGACGTCGCCTTCCTGCAGACGACGCCGCCCGACGAGCACGGCTTCCTCAGCCTGGCCAGCGGCCCGGACTGCAGCCTGACCGCGGCTCGCCACGCCTCGCGGATCGTCGTCGAGATGAACGACCAGTCGCCGCGGGCGCTGGGGGACACCTTCCTGCACAGCGGGATGGCGACCGCGATCGTGCCGGTCTCGCGACCCCTCCAGGAGCTGGCCCCGGAGCCACCCGACCCCGTCCACGTCCGGGTGGCGGAGCGGGTCGCCGAGCTCATCCCCGACGGCGCCACCCTTCAGGTCGGCATCGGCGCCATCCCCGGTGCGGTGCTGGCGCTGCTCGGCGACCGTCGCGACCTCGGCATCCACAGCGAGCTCTGCCCCGACGGCGTGGTCCCGCTCATCGAGAGCGGAGTGATCACCGGCGCCTGCAAGACGCTGCACCCCGGCAAGGTGGTGTGCGGCCTGGCCCTGGGCTCGCGCCGGCTGCTCGACTGCATCGACGACAACCCGATGTTCGAGTTCCACCCCACCAGCTACGTCAACGACCCCTCGGTGATCGCCCGCAACGACACCATGATCGCGATCAACTCGGCGATCGAGGTGGATCTGACCGGCCAGGTCTGCGCCGACTCCATCGGGCTGATGCCGTACAGCGGGGTGGGCGGACAGCTCGAATTCGTCCGCGGCGCGGCCCATTCCCGGGGCGGCTTCTCGGTCATCGCCCTGCCCTCCACGGACCGGGCGGGAAACGTTTCCCGCATCGTGCCCACCCTGGCGCCCGGCGCCGGGGTCGTGACTACCCGGGCGGACGTCCACGACATCGTCACCGAGTACGGTGTGGCCCATCTTCGCGGCAGGACCCTGCGCCAGCGCGCTGAGGCCCTGATCAGCATCGCTCACCCGCGCTTCCGCGAGCAGCTATCCGAGTTCGCGGTGCGCGAGCACTACCTGGACGCGGGCGCCGCGCCGAGCTAGGAGGATCCATGGAAACGGTCATCGATCGCGGCTCAGTCACCATCAACGTGGACGAGTGCAAGGGCTGCGGCCTCTGCGTCGAGGCCTGCCCACCGGGCTGCCTCCGTCTCGCCGCGGAGCTCAACCACTATGGCTACCACGCCGCCGAGTACCTGGGATCGGGATGCACCGCATGTGGCATCTGCTACTTCGTGTGCCCAGAGCCGGGCGCGGTGACGGTGTGGCGCAGGGAGGCCGCCTGATCATGCAGCCACAGCTGACCAAGGGCAACGAGGCCGTCGTCAAGGCGGCGGTGCTGGCCGGGTGCCGCGCCTTCTACGCCTACCCGATCACCCCGGCGAGCGAGATCGGTGAGTCGGCGGCCCTCTACCTCCCCCAGGTGGGCGGCGTCTTCGTGCAAGCGGAGTCCGAGCTGGCCGCCATCAACATGCTCTACGGCGGGGCGGCGGCGGGGGTGCGGGTGATGACCGCCTCGAGCGGACCGGGGATCAGCCTGATGCAGGAGGGCATCAGCTACCTGGCCGGCTCCGAGCTGCCCTGCGTGATCGTGGACATGATGCGCGGCGGCCCCGGGCTGGGCAACATCGGGCCCGAGCAGGGCGACTACTTGCAGATGGTCAAGGGCGGCGGTCACGGTTGCTACCGCAACCTGGTGCTGGCTCCGGCGTCGGTCCAGGAGCTCGCCGATCTCACCACCCTCGCCTTCGACCTCGCCGATCGCTACCGCAACCCGGTGGTGCTCCTCGCTGACGGCAGCGTCGGCCAGATCATGGAGCCGGTCGCCTTCGCCGACCCGCGGCCGGTGCCGGCTCCCCCACCCTGGGCGGTCACCGGGACGGCGGAGACCCGGCACAACCTGATCAACTCGATTCACCTGGACCACGAGGTGCTGGAGCGGCACATTCGCGATCTCGAGGCCAAGTACGCGGAGATGTCCCGCTCCGAGGTGCGCTGGGAATCCGCCCGGATCGAGGACGCCGAGATCGTGCTGGTCGGATACGGCATGGTGGGCCGCGTCCTCCGGGCCGTGGCGGAGGCGGGACGGCGCCGCGGTCTGCGGCTCGGAGTGGTCCGTCCGATCACCCTGTTCCCCTTCCCCTCGGCCGAGCTGCGCCGCCTCGCCGCCGGCAGTGCGCGTCTCTTCTGCGTGGTCGAGATGAGCACCGGGCAGCTGGTCGAGGACGTCCGGCTGGCCCTCGAGGGGGCCCGTCCGGTCGAGCTCTACACCCGGGTCGGGGGCAACATCCCCACCGCCGAGGAGATCCTGGACTTCGTCGAGAGCAAGGCGAAGCGGCTGGCCGGCCTGGAGGTTCACGCCAATGCCTAGCGCACCCACCGGAATGGAGCTCCTCCACGGACGATCGCCGAGCTTCTACGACCACTTCGAGCGCAAGGACGACGACCAGCACCAGACCCACTACTGCCCGGGATGCGGTCACGGCATCCTCAGCAAGCTGGTCGCCGAGACCATCGACACCCTGGGCATCCAGGATCGGGCCGTGCTGATCAGCCCGGTGGGCTGCTCGGTGTTCGGCTACTACTACTTCGACGTCGGCAACATCCAGGCCGCCCACGGGCGCAGCCCGGCGATCGCCACCGCGGTCAAGCGGAGCCGGCCCGACAGCATCGTGATCGGGTACCAGGGCGACGGCGACCTGGCGGCCATCGGCACCGCGGAGATCATCCACGCCGCCAACCGCGGCGAGAACATCACGGTGATCTTCGTCAACAACGCCATCTACGGCATGACCGGAGGGCAGATGGCACCGACCACCCTGGTCGGCGCCAAGAGCACGACCACGCCGCTGGGCCGGGACCCGGCCCAGCACGGATACCCGCTCAAGGTCTGCGAGCTGCTGGCCACCCTGGAGGCGCCGGTCTTCATCGAGCGGGTGGCGCTGGGCAGCAACAAGCAGATCATGGCCACTCGCAAGGTGCTCCGGCGCGCCCTCGAGAACCAGATTCGGGGGCTGGGCTTCTCGCTCGTCGAGGTGCTCTCGCCCTGCCCGACCATCTGGGGGATGGACCCGGTCGACGCCGAGAAGTTCGTCAGCGAGACCATGACCAAGACGTTCCCGCTGGGCAACTTCCGGGACCGCACCAAGGAGGCGGTGGCGCGCGACACCAGCTGCGCCGTCCCCGATCTGGAGGAGCTTCCCGGGATACTCGGCCTCCATGCGGGACACGGCAACGGCGTACCCCACGTGATCGGCACCCCGAAGGCGGGAGCCGACCACCGGATCACCGTCGCGGGGTTCGGCGGTCAGGGAGTTCTCGTGCTCGGCGAGGTGCTCGCCGAGGCAGGCCTCTCCGCCGGCTACCACGTATCCTGGCTGCCCTCGTACGGCCCGCAGATGCGCTCGGGCACCTCCAACTGCCATGTGCGAATCTGCACCGAGCCCGTCGACTCGCCGGTGATCTCACGTCCCTCCATCCTCATCGCCTTCAACGAGCCGTCGCTGCGCAAGTTCCTGCCGGCCGTGGAACCGGGCGGCCTGGTGCTGTACAACGCGGAGAGCATCCCCCCCGATTGCCTCGCGCCTCAGCTCCAGATCATGGCCATTCCCGGCACCGCGGTCGCCGACCGGTTGGGCTCGGCGAAGGCCGGCAACTTCGTGATGCTGGGAGCTCTCCTCGAGGCGACCGGCCTGCTCCCCGATGAAGCCCTCCAGCATGCGATGCGCCGACTCATCCGCCGGGAGCGGCTCCTGCAGCTGGACGATCAGGCGATGGGGGCGGGGAGGGCCGAGGCCCGCCGGGTGGCGGCGCCGAGCAACGGGCACGAGCCCGCGGCGCACCGAACGGGGGCTCCGGCGGTTCACCGGATGAAGCGGCACCCTGGGCACGAGGGACCGGTGGAGCGGCCGGGGGAGTCCCGGATCGGCTGATCCGCGCCCGCCTGAGGGTGAGCGGCCGGCCCGGTGAGAAGGGCCGGTCCTAGCGCCGTCCCCCCGTGCCTCGGAGGAGGGCTCCCCGAGCGGATATGCGGCTCAGGAGGCGGACGCGAGCCGGGGACCCGAGACCGGGGCGGACGAGGCACGAACCTCGAGGCGCGAGTTGAGGATGACCTTGCGGGGCAGCTGGTCGGGCGCGCTGGTGAGCCCGAGGAGCATCCGAGCCATCTCGCGACCCTGATCCTCGATGGGCTGCCGGAGGCTGGTCAGCGGAGGCTTGAGAGTGGCCGCGAACGGGTGGTCGTCGAAGCCGGTCACGGCGACGTCCTCGGGGACCCGCCGCCCCTCCTGGGCCAGCACCTCGAGGGCGCCCACGGCCATCAGGTCGGAGGCCACGAAGACGGCGTCGAGCTGCGGCCTGCGGAGGAGAAGGAAGCGCATCGCGCGCTCGCCTCCCTCGCGGGTGAAGTTGCCGGTCTCGATCAGGGCCGGGTCGGCGGGGAGGCCGGCGGCCTCCAGGCCCTTCTGGTAGCCGCGGAGCCGGTCCTCACCAGCCGTTCCGTCGCGGCGGCCGGTGATCGTGGCGATGGTCCGCCGGCCTCCCTCCACCAGGTGGGCGACGGCGTGGGCGGCGGCGCCGACATTGTCGATGTCCACGAAGCTGAAGCGAGCGGCGTCCGCCGGTCGGCCGGCGAAGACCAGGGGGATCCCGGCAGCGGCGAGCTGATCAGCGAGTGGGTGCGATCCCGGAACGGCGCAGAGCGCGGCGCCGTCGATGTGGCCCGAGGCCGCCCAGCGCGCGATCCGCTTGACGTCGCCCGGGCCCTGCGGAAGGAGGACGGCGAACGCCGTCTCGCGTATCGACAGGGCGGCCGCGAAGCCGTTGACCAAGCGCGCGTAGTACGGGTCGCCGAACAGCGCCTCGGTGCGCTCGAAGATGATCATCGCCAGCATGTCGGCTCGCCCCTTCGACGGCACGGGATCGAGGCCCCGTCCGAGGGCCTGGGCGCCGGACCGCAGGTCGATGAAGGAGGACGGCCCTCGAGAGGTGGTGGCCACGGCCACATGATCGCGGCGCACGCCCCGGACCGCCCCGGGGCGTCAGCGAAAAGATGCAGGAGCGTGACGCTGCGTTGCGGCGGTCCGGCGCCCCGGCCGGCCGGCCGGGGAGCTGGCCCGCGCTGGTCCGGGCGAGTCCGGCGAGGGCCCGACGCTGCCTCAGAAATGCGGCAAATGCCTGTATGATCCCAGCCATGTCGCCGCGACCTCGGCCCCTGCTGCTCACGCGGCGCCTCTTCCTCGACTTCGGGGCCCGCAACACCTGCTCCTGTAGCTGACCCCGGGGCGGGCTGCCAGGCGGCCGTCCCGGGTCTGGACAAGGCTGTCCCGATGCCACGCCCGCGCGGCGGGCATCCACCCCAATCGAGCAGGAGCACCCATGGAAACACTGAGCAGCTGGGATCACCCACCGGGGGGTGCGGCGATCCTGGACGACCCCGACCGCCCCCTGGTCCGCGCGCTCCTCGAGCACCGCCGCGGCCACACCAGCAGGCTGCCCTCGCGCCGGAGAGTTGACTCCTACGTCGACTCCTTCGCGGAGCTGCTCTTCCCCGAGCACGGAGCCGCGAGCGGCAGCACCGAGGGCCAGCTCCTCACCGGGGTGACCCTGCTGCGATCCGAGCTGGCCAGCTTGCTCCGCACCGTGCTGCCGCGGCAGCGCGCCACCCATGTGGCCACGGAGGTGATCCGGCTGCTGCCCGAGCTCCACGACCGGCTCGAGGCCGACGCGGCCGCCATCGTCGACGGCGATCCCGCCGCCAGGAGCATCGACGAGGTGATCGCCGCCTACCCCGGCTTCCTGGCCATCACGGTCCATCGCCTGGCCCACGAGCTGCACCGGCTGGGGGCTCCCCTGCTGCCCCGCCTGCTCTCCGAGGCGGCGCACACCCGCACCGGCATCGACATCCACCCGGGCGCCACCATCGGGCAGGCGCTGTGCATCGACCACGGGACCGGGATCGTGGTCGGCGAGACCGCGGTGGTCGGCGACCACGTCAAGCTCTACCAGGGAGTGACCCTGGGGGCTCTGAGCGTCGCCAAGTCCGCGGCGGGGATGCGGCGACACCCCACGGTGCAGGACCGGGTCGTCATCTACGCCAACGCCACGGTGCTGGGCGGCGACACAGTGGTCGGCCACGACAGCGTCATCGGCGGCAACGTATGGCTGACCACCAGCGTCCCCCCGCATTCGTTCGTGTACCACACCAGCCGGATCCAGGTGCACAGCGTCCGGGACGTCGGCGGCGCCTCCGACTATTCAATCTGAGAGGACCAGACCTATGCCCTACGACAGCGTCCTGGCCGTCATCGGCAGGACTCCGCATGTGCGGATCCATCGTCTCTTCGATCCCCGGATAACCGTCTGGTTGAAGCAGGAGCGGCTCAACCCCGGGGGCAGCATCAAGGACCGGATCGCCATGGGGATGATCGAGGATGCCGAGTCCAGGGGGGTGATCGGTCCCGGCTCGGTCATCATCGAGCCCACCTCCGGCAACACCGGGATCGGCCTCGCCCTGGTCTGCGCGGTCAGGGGTTACCGGCTCATCCTCTGCATGCCGGAGTCCTTCTCGATCGAGCGTCGCCGCCTGATGAGGGCCTATGGCGCCGAGCTGGAGCTGACCCCGCGGGAGCTGGGCATGAAGGGGGCGATCGCCCGGGCCGACGAGCTTGCGCAGACCATCCCGGGAGCCTGGATCCCCATGCAGTTCGACAATCCCGCCAACGTGGCGGTGCACCGGCGGACCACCGCCGAGGAGATCGCCGCCGACTTTCCCGAGGGCCTCGACTACCTGATCACCGGGGTGGGAACCGGGGGACACATCACGGGCTGCGCCGAGGTCCTCAAGCCGCGGTGGCCGCAGCTCAAGGTCTACGCGGTGGAGCCCACCCTCTCCCCGGTGCTCTCCGGCGGCATCCACTCCCCCCACCCCATCCAGGGCATCGGAGCCGGCTTCGTCCCCGGGGTGATGAGGCTGGACCTGCTCGACGGCATCATCCAGGTCGCACCGGAGTCCGCCATCGAGTACGCCCGCCGGTCGGCGCGGGAGGAGGGGATGCTGGTCGGGATCTCCTCGGGGGCGGCGCTCGCCGGGGTCGCCCAGAAGCTCCCCGAGATGAGCGACGGCTCCCGGGTGCTCACCTTCTGCTACGACAGCGGTGAGCGGTACCTGTCGGTGGAGGGGCTCTTCCCCGGATAGCCGGGACCAGCCGGCCCAGCGCCGGGCCGGCCTCCCGCCGCCGCCCCGGGCCGCCACTCCCGGTCGAGCGCAACCGCAGTTGCGCGAGGCGGCTGAGTAGTAGGCTCGCACCCGGGTCTCGACCGTGCCTCACCAGCGAGACGGTCGCCAACGGAGCAGAGAGGTCAGAGATGATCCGCGACGTCGCGCCCAGACGCGAGGAGCTGGAACCCATCGAGGTGGCTTCCCGGGACGAGATCGAGGCGCTGCAGCTGGATCGGCTGCGCTGGAGCCTCGGCCACGCCTATGCCAACGTGCCCTTCTACCGCAGGCGGTTCGAGGAGGCGGGGGTGCACCCCGACGACCTGAGCAGCCTCGCCGACCTGGCCCGCTTCCCATTCACGGTCAAGGACGACCTGCGCCGCACCTATCCCTGGGGCATGTTCGCCGTGCCCCGCGAGCAGCTGCTCCGGCTCCACGCCTCCAGCGGCACCACCGGCACCCCGGTGCTGGTCGGGTACACCCGCCGCGACCTGGAGACGTGGTCCGGGGTGGTCGCCCGGTCGATGCGGGCGGCCGGCGCCCGCCCCGGCGACCTGGTCCACATCGCCTACGGCTACGGCCTGTTCACAGGCGGCCTGGGCGCTCACGACGGAGCCACCCGGCTGGGCTGCACCGTGCTGCCCGCGTCGGGCGGGGTGACTGCGCGCCAGGTCCGCCTCATCGTCGATCTCCAGCCCCGGGTCATCATGGTCACCCCCTCCTACCTGCTGGCCATCGCCGACGAGATGGACCACCAGCGGGTGGACCCGCGCGGGACCTCCCTGGAGATCGGGATCCTGGGCGCCGAGCCCTGGACCGAGGAGATGCGCCGCGAGATCGAGAGCCGGCTGGCGATGCACGCCGTGGACATCTACGGGCTCTCGGAGGTGATCGGCCCCGGGGTGGCCCAGGAGTGCGTCGAGACCAAGGACGGGCTCACCGTCTGGGAGGACCACTTCTACCCGGAGATCGTCGACCCGACCACGGACGCCCCGGTGCCCGACGGCGAGATGGGCGAGCTGGTCTTCACCTCGCTGACCAAGGAGGCGATGCCGGTGATCCGCTACCGCACCCGGGACCTGACCCGGCTGCTGCCCGGCACCGCGCGGTCGATGCGGAGGCTGCAGAAGATCACCGGCCGCAGCGACGACATGGTGATCATCCGCGGAGTCAACCTCTTCCCCACCCAGGTCGAGGAGCTGATCCTGCGCATTCCCGGGCTGGCGCCCCACTTCGAGCTGGTGCTGACCCGCCCCGGACAGCTCGACGAGCTGAGGGTGCGGGTCGAGGCCCGGCCGGAGTCGGCGTCAGCCGAGGAGCGCGAGGCCCTGGCCGGGCAGCTCGGCCGGCTGGTCAGGAACTCGATCGGCCTGCGGGCGGACATCGACGTCGTCGAGCCGGGGCAGGTCGAGCGCTCGGGAGGCAAGGCCCGGCGGGTGGTGGACCTGCGCCGGGGACCGCTGACCTGAGGCTCCGCGCCCCCGACGCCTCAGGGCAGCCTGGCGTCGTGGACCTCGCGGGCGCGGGCGAGATCCTCGGGGGCCACCTCGGACTCGTTGACCGGGGTGACCCGGCTCCAGTGGCGGCCCACCGGGCAGCGCTGGTACCTGGATCCGCCCAACCGGATGGCGATGATCGAGACACCGGGCACCCAGAGGGTGGTGAACAGGTGACCCTTGCGGCAGCGGACGACGATGTCGCCAGCCGCTGGGTAGCCGCGAGCCCGGGGCAGGCCCACCCAGGCGTAGATGGCGATCCCGATCAGGATGAGGCCCACCACGATGGCCACGATGGCGCCGACTTTCACGCAGGAGTCCTCCCGGACTGACGACGCGCCAAAGGGTGGTTGCCCGGGTGGCGCCTGTCAAGGCTCAGGGGCCAGGAAGGCGGCCAGGCGGCCGGTTAGACTGGCGAGCTGTGAGCGGTCGCAGGACCAAGGCTGATCGCCGCGCGCGGGCGGCGCGGGAGGCACAGGCGGCGCGCGGGCCGGCGAGCTCGCCGGGCGCAACCCGGGGAGGCGCCGCCCAGACCGGCTCGCCGGGCGCAACCCGGGGAGGCGCCGCCGAGGCAGGCCCACCGACAGCCCACCCCCGGGAGTCTTCGGGCGCTCCGGTCCACCTCGACCCGGCTGACCGGCCCCCGGCACCGGTGGGCGAGGTCGGCTCCCGCGCCCAATCCCCGCCAGCTCCCAAGGTACCGTCCCCCCGGGCACCGTCCCCCCGCCCGGGCGCCTCGGCCAGGCCGGCTGCCGAGACTTCGCCGGCTCGCGGTGACGGGCAGCGGAGCTCTGCGGCCCCGTCGCCGCGCGAAACGCCGACCCCATCCGCCGAGGGGCACAGGAAGGCGCGGGCCGGTTCCCTGCGCGGGGCGGGGGTCGCCGGGGACGAGGGGCAGAGGAAGCCGCAGGCCGCCGCCCCCCGGGCCGACGCTCCCTCGAGCAGCCGCGCTCGGGCACGCCCGTACGAGTCCCGGCGCGATGCGGAGAGGCGGGCGGAGACCCGGAGCCAGCGGCTCTGGTTCTGGGGCGGAGGGGCCTTCACGGTCCTCATCGTCGGCGGCATCGCCGCCTTCATCGTGGTCGGCATCCTGACCGCCACGTCGCTGCAGACAGCTCCGCTCAGCACCCTGGGCACGCTGGCGGCGGCGCCGGCCGCCGGCCCGCTCAGCACCGAGGACAGGGTGCCCATCCCCCAAGCCGCCGCGCTGGCGCCCCAGGGCGCGGCGGGTAAGACCGTGGACGGCATCGCCTGTGACAGCGGCACCGGCACGCCCGCGGTCAGCTTCAACAGCTGGCTCACCGTCTTCGTGAACGGCCAGCAAAAGCAGGTTCCAGCCGGTGCCGGCGTGGTCCAGCCGGTGATCAACGGGACCGGCGCCGACGATTACGTCGAGGGCCAGCAATGCCTGTTCTGGGTCGCCACCCATGCTCCGGACGGCGTCATCAACGTCCGCTCGCCGACCCAGCGCGGCTTCACCCTGGGGGACTTCTTCGACGCCTGGGGACAGCCGCTCAGCTCCAGCCAGGTCGGGCCCGACAAGGGGTCGGTGACCGTCCTCTACAACGCGGACGGTTCGCGTGGCGGTTGGGTGGTCGACCAGGGTGACCCCAGCAAGCTGCCGCTTGGCTCCCACACCGAGATCCAGCTGGAGGTGGGCGGCCCGCTGGTCGCGCCCCAGACCCTCGACTGGTCGGGCACCAAGCTCTGACAGACAGTCCGTCAAACCGGGACAAGCCAAACCAGGGAGGCTCGCGATCCTCATGTCCGACCCCAATCCCCTAGGTCCGCCCTGGCGCCGTTCCGCCCGGGGCCGCTTCGACGAGTCGGTGATCGAGAGCGAGGTGCTGCGCGGCAATCCGCTCGGCGACCCCTGGGTCCGGCCGATCCGGGTCTACCTGCCGCCCGGCTACGACGACGAGCCGGAGCGCCGCTACCCGTCCGTGTACATGATCCAGGGCTTCA
>Ga0187771_10000015_pt1 | contig 74795 bp, 84 predicted proteins | sample 0116_SJ02_MP15_1_FD_133139 | JGI IMG/M metagenome (GOLD analysis project Ga0187771, IMG submission 133139) | Tropical peat soil microbial communities from peatlands in Department of Meta, Colombia - 0116_SJ02_MP15_10_MG | ecosystem: Environmental > Terrestrial > Soil > Wetlands > Peat | place...
ACGCGGCTTGGGAACGTAGTCGTCACGCAAATCTCAGGTGCAGTGATCAGAAGGATCGTGTGCTACGTTAAGCAAAACGAAATGCTCACGAGAGGTCAGAGAATAGGCATGATTCGATTTGGCTCGCGGGTCGATGTCGCGTTGCCCAACGGTTACTCGTTTGTCGTGTCCCGAGGACAACGGGTCAAGGCGGGAGAGACGACAATCGCTAAGTTTTCAGATTGTAGGAGATTGTATGAGATTACCTTTTGATATTGAAATTAGAGAGCAGGATGTTGCCACGATTCTCAACTTGCTGTTTGGCCTGTTGGCGATCCTCTTTCTTGCGGAGGCAAATATAGCAAATGTCGGCATTGCTGCGGCGTTCGTCCTCGTATGCGTCCTTGCCGACGGAGCTGACGGGTATCTGGCTAGAACGCGAGGACAAGGCAGTCTCGGGTTCCAGCTCGACTCGCTAGCAGATTTTGTTTCGTTTGGGCTTGCGCCATCAATCCTTGTATATTACGCGGTCAGAAACGCGGTAGGAATTCGCGGTCTCTTTTTCATAATCTTCGTCGTATCATTCATATATGTCGTCGCCGGCATGCTGAGGCTAGCGCGCTACAACGTCGCGCCCGAAGAAGCCACCTTCTCCGGACTCCCGATCACTGCGGGTGGCTTGATAATAGCGCTCTACGTCCTCACAGGGCTGCCGGCGGCAGGTTTGTTCTTCGTTGCCCTCGTACTCGCGGGGCTGATGGTGAGCGACATTAAGTACCCGAAGGTTAGAAACAGCGTGACGCTCGCCGTGGTGGGCATATTGCTCTTGCTCACCGTCCTTCTGTACGCGACGGGAACGAGCTATGCAATTGTCTCTGCAGTCGTCCTGTTGCTCTCAGTTGTGTATGTTCTGAACCCCTTATACCGGAGGTATTTCAGATAAACGAGAGAGACCAAGCGCTTTTTGAAGCGGGCATAAAACTCGGCGCTCTATATCACCAATACGTCGGGGCCCCTCTCGATTTAAACACAGCTGTGAGCTTAGAAAAGGCAATCGAAGAAAGCATTCGGGTACAACCCTACGTCGAGAGCATTACAGTCTGCATTGATAGAGACCGGGTCGCCTCGAAAATAAACAAGTTTGGCTACGCAGAACTCGAAGGCAAGATGTTGGACGTTCAGCTCGTCGTCGCCTACAGATCAGCCAAAGTGCTCGTGAAAATGCAGTACGACGAGGATGCCGATTACCCACTGATGTTCATCGAACGATGATGGGGGCCCGCTCGGCGCTAGGCTTGGTTTGCATCACCACCACCGAAGCGCGAGAATTCTTACACGCGTTAATATGCGGGCAATCAGTGCGTAACCGCTTCGCTTAGATTTAAGAGAGATGATCGGCATACTTTTAAGCTGGACATGAGCGGGGATCTGAAGGAGCGGTGGGCCACGTTCTTCGCCCGATACTATGAACGACAGATACTCAAGCTCGCGAGCGAGTATCCAGAGGAAAACAGCATCGAAGTGGACTACGAGGCGCTTCAAAACTTCGACATCACCCTCGCCGACGCACTAATCGATGGCCCAGTGCAAGTCTTAAGGTCTGCACACGATGCGCTTCTTGACTACGATCTGCCAATTGAGTGCAAGCTAGACGCCGTCGTCAGAATCGTCAACGTTCCAGATAAAACAAAGATCAGAGACCTGAGAAGCGATCATGTCGGCAAGTTAATCTCGATCGAGGGGTTGGTGCGAAAGGCGACGGAGGTTCGTCCAAAACTTATTGAGGCCGGCTTTGAATGTTTGAGCTGTGGCAACATCACGACAGTTGAACAAGATGAAGCCAAGCTCAAAGAGCCAGGTGAGTGTTCTCATCGGGTCTGCCGGAAGAAAGGGCCGTTCAAACTCAATTTTGCGCATTCGAAATTCGCCGACGCTCAGAAAATTCGGCTGCAAGAGTCGCCTGAAGGCTTGAAAGGCGGAGAACAGCCCCAGACACTCGATGCAAACGTGGAAGCAGAGCTGGCCGGAAGGGTGTTCCCGGGAGATAGGGTGGTCATGACTGGCCTACTACGCGTTTCTCAGCGCCAGTATCAAAACGTCAAAAGCACGACCTTCGATTTGTTTCTCGACTCGAATTCAATCGAAATTCAGAACAAGGAATTTCAGGACATCGAAATACAACAGGAAGATGAAACTAAAATACTCGAACTAGCAAGAACTGCAGCAGTCGACCGTGCGATTGTGCAGTCCATCGCGCCATCAATTTTTGGCTACGAGAGGGTGAAAGAAGCGATAGCACTACAACTTTTTTCAGGCGTGCCGAAAAAGCTTCCTGACGGGTCACACGTGCGAGGAGATATTCACATTCTGCTTGTCGGCGATCCAGGGATAGGTAAGTCACAATTACTGCGATACGTCATCCAGCTCGCGCCTAGAGGCATATACACGAGTGGGAAGAGCTCGACGTCAGCAGGGCTGACAGCGACTGCGATCAAAGACGAATTTGGCGATGGAAGATGGACTCTCGAGGCCGGAGCGTTGGTTCTTGCGGATCAGGGAATCGCGGCAGTAGACGAAATGGACAAGATGCGCGCGGAGGATAGGTCATCTCTGCACGAGGCGATGGAGCAGCAAACCGTCAGCGTCGCGAAAGCCGGAATTATGGCCAATCTGAAAAGCCGTTGCGCACTGCTAGGAGCCGCAAACCCTCGCTATGGAAGATTCGACCCCTACGAGTCAATCGCCGAGCAAATAAACATGCAGCCAACACTGCTCTCTCGATTTGACCTCATTTTTGTGCTGACTGATGTACCGAACGAGAGCGCGGACACGGGCATTGCGCAACACATTCTTCAGTCACATTTTGCTGGGGAACTCGCCTCTTCGGGCATGCAAAATCAAGACGTTGAGGCTGCCATGAGCATCATAAGTCCAGAGATCGACGCTGAACTGCTGCGCAAGTACATCGGGTACGCGAAAAGGGTCAATCCAGTCCTGACCGAGGAGGCAAAGCAGCAGTTCATAGACTATTACGTGGGCTTACGAAGGCAAGGCGGCGAGGGCTCACCTATCCCGATCACCGCACGACAGCTCGAAGCCCTAGTCAGGCTTGCCGAGGCAAGCGCCCGCACGAGATTAAGCAAATGGGTGACGCTCGACGATGCAAAACGGGTCATTCAGATCGTTGAAGCTTGCCTAAAAGAAGTCGGGGTTGATCCTGAAACCGGAAGGCGAGATTTCGATGTAATAGCCGTTGGCAAAAGCAAAAGTCAACAAGAGCGAATCAAAAATATCCGAGACATCATAAAAGAGCTCGAGCGAGAGGCAGGATCTGCAGCTATCGACAGAATCATCGAGAGAGCGGCGAAACTAGGCTTCGATAAAGACAAAGTCGAAGCAGAAATAGCTCGATTGGCTCAAGATGGAGCGATCATCGAACCCGTAAGGTATAGCGGCAACTATAGACTCACTCACCATTGAAATGCTAGAAAACAGTGGAGGCGCTACTGTGACAACGATGTACCTGAACTCATACAGTGTCAACAAGGAAACCCTTGTTGCTGTCTGCGATTCAGAACTGTTAGGACGCACATTTCGCGAGGGAGAGCTTCACCTTACGGTTAACGAGGCCTTTTTCAAGGGTCGTCCCGCAAATGCAAATGAAGTGAAAAAGGCGCTTGAAGAGGCCACGATCGCGAATCTCGTAGGCGAACAAGCCGTTGCCTGCGGCATCAATAGCGGCGTCGTGGACGAGAAGTGCGTGATCACAATTGACGGCATTCCACACGCCCAAATGGTTCTTTTCTAAACTAGAGGAGCTATCTTGACCCTGCAAAACCTTTGTCCGAGTTGTGGTGAGCCCTCTGATGGCGTATGCGAACGGTGTCTCGCAGAACATCGTAGTATCGACACAATTCCTAAGCAGCTCACCATCAAAATGTGTCCGACGTGCTCCGCACATTTTTTTAAGGGCCACTGGCTGGACGAGGATCTCAACCACGCAGTCGATCGTGAAATCCAAGAAGCGCTGACGGTCGATAAAGCCGGAGCTGCGGTCAATGTCGATTTAAGCGATGTGACGCCTACGATGGTACGCGCACACGTCAAAATCGACAGCACTTTGGGGGACAGGCTGCGGGGGAGCTATGACGTAAATATTCGCGTCAACCGCGCGTCTTGTGACAGGTGCTCGAGAATCGCTGGCAGTTATTATGAAAGCAAAGTTCAGATACGCGCAGAGCGCCGGACACCTAGCAGCGCCGAGCTCTCACGCGCTCTTGACATCGCATCAGCAGCTATACACCGTGCACGCAAGGCAGACCGGCTGGCGTTTATCGCCAAGAACATTCAGCTACGAGAAGGCGTTGATCTCTATGTTGGAACGATCAAAGCCGCTAAACGAATTGTAAGCGCCGTGGTTCAAGAAATGGGGGGCACCGTCAGCGATTCGGCTAAGCTAATCGGCCGCCGCGACGGGAAGGACGTCTATCGTGTGACCTTTGTTGTAAGACTACCGGAATTTCCAGTTGGCTCAATTGTTTGGGCCAAGAAACGCATCTATGAGATATGCTCAGCGACGAGCACGAATAATGCTGTAGATCTTGAAACAGGTCGAGGCGCCGCTTTAACTACACAAGACTTGCGCAGTGCTCGGCTCTTGGGTGATCGAACTGGCGCGAAGCGCAGTGTATTGGTTTCAGTTGACGGGGACGAAGCCAACCTGCTCGATCCAGAGACCTATGTTCTACTTGCTGTTAAGAGGCCGCTCTGGGTGCGTGCGGACGATCAAGGTAAAGAGATCCAAGTCGTGAACACCCGAGAAGGCGTTATCATCCTTCCATGAGAGGCCATGAGCTGCTTAAACCACTGTTGCGAGCTCAGCTCACTCGCGATGAAAAACAACTGCTTCCCCGGCGGTGGCAGATTCTCGGGGACTTGGTGCTTGTAAATATTCCTGCGAAAATTGAGTACCTCAGATACGATATAGGCGAAGCGCTGCTTGACCTCTACCCCCGCTGCAAAAGCGTGCTGTGGGATAAGGGCGTGGGTGGCAACCTTCGTAAGCCTCGTGTCGAGGTCATAGCTGGCTCAGAAACGACTACCATCCATAAAGAGAACTATTGCAAGTTCGCGCTAGACGCAAGACGTGTCATGTTCTCTGCAGGCAACTTTGCAGAGCGAGTTAGAATGAGTAAGGTCGGAAACGGCGAAAAAGTCCTCGACATGTTCGCCGGCATCGGTCAGTTTTGCGTGCCAATGGCGGTACATGGACATCCTGAATCGATATCTGCGATCGAATTGAATTCAGTTGCGTATAACTACCTGCGACAGAATGTCAAGCTTAACCACATTGAGGACATCATCCAACCACGCTTGGGCAACTGCGCTGACGTCGCGTCGGACGATCAATTTGACCGGGTGCTTATGGGTCATTTTGACGCTTATGACTATCTTTGCCGAGGAATTGAAGCACTGGTTCCAAGCGGCATCGTCCACTACCACGAAATTGTGCCACTAGAACTCGCTTTCGAGCGGCCCCCCGCGAACGTGGCACGTGCGGCGCGAGCGCTCAGTCGAACGGCACAGGTGCTTAACGTGCGTAAGGTCAAGGACTACGCCCCAGGAATTGCCCACGTGGTAGTGGATGCTAGGATACATTCAGCTCACGCCTCGCGCTAGTAAACGCATCAACCATCACTTGGAGCTTTTTAGATGCGGTCTCCCTCCCCTGAAGACGTACCCCCACAATCGGGATTGACCCAAATGTCTTCACTGCTAGCGGGCGACGTCCGCATCCGTGCAGTCTTCTTTCAAGATGTCGATGCTGACTGCGCCACTTAGTTCCTCACGGTGATCCTCAATTAGTTTCTGCATCGCACTGTTCAAGTCTTGCAGCTGCGTAGCGCAAAAAAGGTGCGAAGAACAACTGCAATCTGACGACCCAAAACCGTTGAAGCTGGTCAGCATCGGGTTTGCCGCCAAGCTGCGTGCGATTTCACACTCGATCAGGGCGTGAGTTGCTACTTTCCAGACGGCGATGATCTCAGCCAGCGCCAAAAGGTGGTCGATGTGCCACTTACGAGTCTTCTTGCGCCCCGCGCCCACATCCAAGTGTCTTTCAACGCGTTTAAAGCCGCCGGGCCCCATAGCAGATCCCACATACGCGTAAAAGCCTCGTGCAAATCCTATAGTTCCAATCTTTCCTACCGTAACATGCTTTGCACGAACGAGCGTCAAAATCAAGACATATATGCCGCCAATAGCGCTATGGTTGACGTTCTGTTGCTTTTGCGAGCTCGAGCGACCGCTTGATCTGTTCATTCACGTTATTTGAAGTGACTTCCCCGTGACCGGGATACATGATCCTGACGTCCAGTTTCGCGAGCCGCGAGACAGAGCGTGTCAGGTCGTGTGGATTTCCTCCTGGGAGATCAGAACGGCCAATGCCGCCATAAGGAAAAACAGTATCTCCAGAAAAAAGGCTTTTTGATTGAGCTTCGTACAGGCAGATGCTTCCGGAGGTGTGTCCAGGGGTATGGATCACGGTGAGCGTCGAGTCACCAAGCTCAATTTCGGAGCCGTCTGCAAGCAACATATCGACGCGAAACTTCGGCGCGCGGGCGCCAAAAAAACTTGCCGCCGAAGAGGCAGTCCCGATTGCGTGCGCGTCGGCCTCATGCATCATCACAATTGTCTTTTCGGGAAGTCTTAGTTGACCTAAGGCTGCGGTGTGATCATAATGCACGTGAGTCAAAATGATACAACACGCTGTATGCAACGGCAGCTGATTGGCAGTTTTTATGGACCCCAGATCAATAACAGCGTTTTGTTTTGCAGTCAACCAAAATGTATTGCTCTCGTATGGCTGCGAAAATGTGTCCACCTGCACTGCTGCGCAGGTATGACGCACCGTATGATAAAGCTTGGGCCTAGGCGCGAAGCCGGCTGCTCACTTTTTTAAGCAACAAGTGCGTAACCATTGGATGAGGTGCTGGAAACGCACGCTCAGACTAGGCCATGACTCTGCTAACAGAAGCAAAAACAAAGGTAAACGACGACATTAAAAGCGCTGCCAAATCGGAAAACGTGCCCAGCGATAAGCTTAGGCGACTTATCGCGAGCGGCCGGAGCGTGATACCCAAGAACGCAACGCACGATATCGCGGCGATTGCCATAGGCGAAGGACTAAAAACGAAAGTGAACGCAAACCTAGGCACCTCGATAGATTGCATCGACGTAAGCGAAGAGCTCACAAAAGCGAAGATAGCGCTAAAATACGGCGCAGATACCGTTATGGACCTTTCTACCGGCGGAAACCTGGACAGTGTTCGTCGACAGATTCTGCGAGAGATCAAAGCCCCCATCGGCACAGTGCCGATCTATCAGGCGGCAATGAAGCGTGATGCCGTCGTATCAATGACGGCAGATGACATGTTTGATGCGGTTCGCAAGCACGCCGAAGACGGGGTTGATTTCATGACCATCCACGCAGGCGTCAATTTGAAATCGCTTGCAGTATTGAAGCAGAGCCTGCGAATAATGGGAGTTGTCAGCCGGGGAGGCGCTTTCACCATCGCGTGGATGACTTACAACGGCAAAGACAACCCGTTCTTCGTCGAATTTGATTATCTCCTCGAGCTCGCACGCGAATATGATTTCGTGATCAGCCTTGGCGACGGTATGAGGTCGGGATGCCTGCACGACGCAAGCGACCCCCCTAAATTCGCTGAATATATCCAGCTAGGAGAGCTCACGCAGCGGGCACGCGAAAAAGGTGTGCAGACCATGGTCGAAGGACCTGGTCACGTCCCTCTCAACGAGATCGAGACCAACGTCAAGGCAATGAAATCCTTGACGCGAGGCGCCCCGCTCTACCTGCTGGGGCCGCTCGTGACTGACATCGCGCCGGGATACGATCACATCACAGGCGCGATCGGAGGCGCTCTTGCCGGAATGTACGGCGCTGACTTCTTGTGTATGACCACGCCTTCCGAGCATCTTGGTCTACCAACGCCAGACGACATAAAGCAAGGAGCAATTGTTACGAAGATTGCTGCTCACGTCGCTGACTTGGCGAGGGGGTTACCGAGCGCGCACAAGCTGGACGACGATATGGCCGATGCGCGGGCGAACTTGGATTGGGAGAAACAATTCCAGCTGTCAATCGATCCAGAAGTAGCCAAGGCGAAGTTTAACTGCCGGAACAGAAACACGGATGCTTGCTCGATGTGCGGAGACCTGTGCGCGATAAAAATTGCAAAGGCCGCGTTAGGCAATTCAAAGAGCTAGTCGCACCGCGGCGACAGACGACTATTCAGTGAGTCTTGTCTAACTGCAAAATCCTTATGGCAAACAACGCGGCATTCTTCCCGCTGTCGATTCCGACAGACACAACCGGAACTCCTGCAGGCATTTGCACAATGGAGAGCAAAGCATCGAGACCGCTGAGCTTGCTACTCACAGGAACCCCGATCACTGGAGCGGTCGTCTTCGATGCGATAATCCCAGGCAGAGCTGCAGATAAACCTGCGATAGCGATATAGACTTTAGCGTGAGCTTTTTGAAGATATTCGTCAAGACGCGCCGGCTCTCGATGCGCAGAGATAACCTGTAAGTCGTAGGCAACACCGGCGTCCTCGAGCGTCTCCACAGCCTTTTCGGCTACGTGCATGTCAGACGTGGAGCCGACCAAAATTGACACTTCAGAGCCATTCATCGCGGCATTATTGACTTAGCAGCGTAAATCTCTTTCTGGCCAAGTTCAGAAGGGAACCCTGAAAAGGCCCACTTTTTTCGTTTGGGTGTCTACGACGATGGCAGCTTTTTAATACCCGCGAGGCCAACGGAGAGACCAAATGGACCCCAATCTCGCCATTGCTCTTTCTGTATTCATAATTACCTACGCTTTGCTGGCTTCAGAGCGAGTAAGTCGGACCATTGTGGTTGCCCTAGCAAGCCTCGTCCTGCTGATGACTGGCATTCTGAATCTGGGCGAGGCCTTCAATTTTGTGAACTGGGAAACCATTGGCCTTCTCCTTGGCATGTTTATTATCGTAGTAGTGTTGTCTGATTCAGGCTTCTTTACGTATTTAGCTTTAATCTTGACCAATAAACTTGCTTATGATTCCAAGAAAATCTTCATTTTCTTTCCCTAGCTAGCGGGATTGTTAGCCGCTTTCCTGAACAGCATAACTGTAATGCTCTTCCTCGCTGCATTAACATTTGAAATAGCAAAACTCATCAAAATTGATCCCGTTCCCCTCATTATCGCCGAAGTCGTGATCGCAAATACGGGTGGCGCAGCCACGTTAATCGGCGATCCGCCAAACGTCATTCTTGGCACGCAACTAGGACTCGGTTTCAACGCGTTCATCGTCAACAATGCACCAATCGCCATAGTAGCAACTCTAGTTTCTATGGCCGTGCTGTACACTCTAAACAAGAAGTCGCTGGCACCAACCGGGCCCCTTGAGACAGATAAGATCAAGGAAATTAAGCCCCGTGAAGCGATTACGGATCGCTGGGCGCTAAATCGAGGGCTGGCAGCATTAATACTCGCAATCGCTCTGCTCACCACGCACGAATAGTTAGCCCAGCTGGGCTTACCGATCACAATCGCGTTGGCGGCGCTTATTCCAGCTTTTCTGCTCCTCTTGTTTGGCAGTCCTAATCTGGATTACGTTTTGAAAAAAGTTGATTATGAACTGCTTCTTTTCTTTATCGGGCTCTTTATAATAGTAGGTTCCTTGGAAAAAACCGCAGCTATCAAACTGTTCGCGATCGGCTTGCTGACGCTAGCGTCTGGAAGCAAAGTCACTTTACTCTCGCTCCTCTTGTGGGGTTCCGCCGGAATTAGCGCCGCGGTAGACAATATTCCATTTGCGCTGATGATGAGCTACGTAATTAGAGACATCGCAGCGATGCCAGCAGTTCTCGCGACGTCAATAATGGTTTGGGCAGTCTCTTTAGGCACTGATATAGGCGGCAACTGTACCCCGATCGGGGCTTCTTCTAACGTGGTCGCATACAATTCGATGCAGAAGCACGGACTAAAGGTCGGCTGGCTGCCGTGGATAAAGATTGCAGTGCCGCCGACTGTACTATCATTGGTAGCCTGCAACGTCTTACTTTACGCGAAGTACATTATGGGTTTCTATTGAAAGGTGAAAAACATGAGAGTGTTAGCGTGCACAGACGGATCCGAGGTCGCAACTGAAGGCATAAAATGCGCGTTAAAAACGCTGAGCAAAGAGCACGATTACACCCTGCTATTTGTCCTGTCGGAAAAAGGAGTGTACCGAAGCTACAAAAAAACATTCGATGAAGATCTAAAGAAGATCGAAACAATCTTTGGTGACGTCGAATCGGAAAGGGCCGCTGCCCACAAGCTCTTCTTGGAGCCGCTCTACCAGCATATGTTTGATGCAGGATTTAAAACGACACCGCGGGTGAGAGAAGGACACGTGGCTGCGGAGATACTTAAAGAAACAGAGGAGGGCGGCTACGACGTCATATTGCTGAGCAAAAAAGCGTTGACCGCAACGAAGCTTATGCTCGGTAGCACCCTGCACCAAATAACGCGAGAGACGAACCGATGTATCATCATCGTTCGGCCCTCGTTGACGTAGGATAGAAACGATCCGCGCAAGGGTGGACAACGTAAATGCTGATTACACTGTCGGCCCCACGAGCGACGCGGGCAGCGCTGCGAGCACAAAAGCGTGAAGACAGTACGAAAAAACTCTAAATATAGAGTGTTGCGATTTAACACGAAGAGCGATTGCTGTTTGTGCACGTAGAGTGCAGGAGAAACACGTTCATGGATATTGTAACTGACACTGAGGCGCTAATAATGCTGCCAGGGCCGGTCCCGGTTGCGCCTCAAGTTCTTCGCGCAATGTCGAAGCCGATGATCAATCACCGAGGGCCAGAGTTCAAAAGGCTCTTGGACGAGAGTCGAGAGAAGCTCCAGAGCATTTTTAAGACCGAAAATGACATTCTGATTCTAAACGGATCAGGGACCTGCGCGATGGAAGCAGCTGTCAGCAACGTCGGTAAAGAAAAAAGATTTGTTGCGCTCGAAAACGGCAAATTTGGAGAACGCTTGAGAATTCTCACTGAGCTGTACGGCAGCTCAACGTCTGTCATGGCCGATTGGGGGATGTCGATCGAGATTGACCAAATAAAACAAGCACTCGACTTAGGTGCAGATGCGGTCACTATCGTCCACAACGAGACCTCGACGGGCATGACCAATGATGTCCAACAAATAGCCGCTCTATGTCGCAAGCGCGACACCTTGGTGATTATGGACGGCGTTTCATCGATAGGCGGCATCCAAGCACCAATTGACAAATGGGGCGTTGACATTGCGTTTACTGGTTCGCAAAAATGCCTCGGCCTCCCTCCGGGTCTTTCAATGGTGTCAATAAGTGATCGTGCGTGGGACATCATCAAGGCAGCTGCATGGAGGCCTTACTACGCCGACCTTCTCGCCTACAAGGAAGCGGCCGAAAAGGGTCAGACGCCCTATACGCCCGCAGTGCCGCTTTTTTTCGCGTTAGAAGAGGCACTTAAACTGTTCGAAGTCGAGGGACTTGAGGCGCACATTGGTCGGAATAGCACGTATGCGTCCTCGATTCGGACGGCCGTTCAGGCTATGGGTCTGGAGTTGTTTCCAACACTTGGTTCTACGGGTGCTTATTCGAACACGGTTACAGCAGTCAACTTACCTTCCGAGATGGAATTTGGGACTCTCAAAGAGGAAATGAACCGTCGCGGCATCATTATTGCGGGAGGCCAAGCACAGCTCAAAGGCCGCATCTTTCGCATAGGCAACATGGGCTACCTGAACAAGGGCGACGTACTACAAGCCATCGAAAAGCTGGAACTCGTGCTGCTCGAGGGCGGCATCATCAACGACATGGGGGCTGGAACACTCGCGGCCGACCGCGTGCTCGAGGGATTGTGAAAATTGGGTAAGGGAAAAGCAGGAGCTAGAGATGAAAATAGGAGTAGCCGACACTACTTTTGCCAGGTACGACATGGCTAAAGCGGCAGTTGATGAGCTGCGTAGGTGGGTGCCCGGCACGGTTGTTCGATACACGGTGCCAGGCATCAAAGATCTGCCAGTGGCGTCAAAAAAGCTCATTGAAGAATCAGGCTGTGAAATTGTAATGGCGCTTGGCATGCCTGGGTCGGCCGCCATCGACAAACAGTGTGCACACGAAGCATCAACGGGCCTCATACAGGTGCAGCTAATGACAAACAAGCACATCATCGAGGTTTTCGTTTATGAGGACGAAGCACCGAGCGACAAAGAGCTGGCCCGGCTTGCCGATGCGCGAACCCGTGAGCACGCTCAGAATGTTCATAAGTTGTTGAACAATCGCCTAGCTGAAGAAGCTGGCAAAGGCAAGCGAGAGGGCTTTGCTGACGTGGAACCGGTGGGTTTTTAATCCGCTGACTTAGGAGCATGATTATGGAACAGAAAAATGAAATGCGTGTAAGGCTTGGATTTGTCGTTGCAGAGTTTCATAGGGATATCACGTACCAAATGGAAATCTTAGCTAAAGAGCATGCAGCGTTCCTCGACGCTGATGTCGTGAAGACCATTTTAGTGCCGGGCGTTTTTGACATGCCGTTGGCAGTTAAGGGCTTGGCCACCGACAATACAATAGACGCAGTAGTCACGATTGGCTGCGTGATCGAGGGGGCAACAACGCACGACGAAATCGTCGCTCAGCACGCGACGCGAAAGATTACCGACCTCGCCCTTGAATATAACAAGCCGATCACCCTTGGAATATCCGGGCCTCGCATGTCTCGCCTTGAAGCACACGAGCGCGTTGACTACGCAAAACGAGCCGTGGAAGCCGCTGTGAAGCTTTGCAAGAGACTTTGATGAACCAAGGTTCGGTTATATCGTCACGAGTCCGACACATACCTGAGTCCGCGACGATGAGCGTTGCGGACACAGCCGCAGAGCTCAGGAAGGAGGGCCGAGATGTCATCAGTTTCAGTCTCGGCGAACCTGATTTCGAGACCCCCGAGAACGTAAAACAAGCAGCAAAAACGGCCCTCGATCGGGGTGAGACCCATTATACGCAAGCTAGTGGGATCCCAGAGCTTCGAGAAGCAATAGCGGAGAAATTAACTAATGAAAACGGCCTCGCCGTCAGCCCAGCGGACGTGCTTGTGACACCGGGGGCCAAACAAGCGATATTCGAAGCCGTTTGTACTCTCATCGACCAAGGAGATGAAGTCGCAGTATTTGATCCAGCTTGGGTTTCCTACGAAGCAATCGTGAGGTTTGCCGGCGGGAAACCCGTTTTAATCCCTGTTTTTGAACGTGATAACTTTATGCCTGTTGACTTGCAGAATCACGTGACAAGAGAGACGAAGCTCCTTATTTTAAACAGCCCGTGCAACCCAACGGGGGCAGTGTACGAAAAGAACGTCATAAAAGACGTTGCTGAGGTAGCTGAGGATAACGACGTCTTTGTCCTGTCAGATGAGGTCTATGAAAAAATCATCTATGAGGCCAAGCATCACAGCATCGGCAGTCTGATACCTGACACGACGATCACCGTTAACGGATTCTCTAAGGCATATGCTATGACCGGTTGGCGGCTTGGCTATGCGACCGCAGCCGCGCCAATCCTCAAAGGCATGCTTAAGGTTCAACAACACTCGGTAAGCAACGCGACTTCATTTGCTCAAAGAGCAGGCGTTGAAGCCTTAAGAGGTGACCAAGGCGTGGTGCGTGCCATGGTGTCTGAGTTTAAAGCGCGGCGAGATCTTATGATCGACAGATTGCGCAAAGCAGGGATAGAATGCGCACTCCCACAAGGCGCATTTTACGCGTTCGCGAGGATCTCGCAATTCGGCAATTCTATCGCTGTGACAGAAAAACTCTTGAAGAAGGCCCTTGTCGCGGTAACGCCTGGCTCGGCTTTCGGGCCAAACGGGGAGGGCTATGTGCGCCTGTCATACGCGACAAGCCGTCGAAACATAGAGGAAGGTACCGATAGGATAAAAATGACACTTGACAAAGGTCTTAGCACTTCACTCGACGCTTGATAATTTCTTGAACGATGCTTTCTGTACCAGATAACTCCCCGGTGTCCTGAAACGGCACGCGGATGACTTTAGACGAGATGCGTCTCTTTTCAAGATCTCCTTGCAGTTCCTTCTCGTCAAAATATTGATCAAAGCCAAGGGCTACAACGTCTGGTTTGATGCTCAGCAAAGGCTCGAATATATCGCGCTCACTTCCTAACTCGGCGTGATCGACGACCGCCAGCGCCCGGACTACTCGGAGCCGTTGTTGCTCGGGGATTATAGGTTTTTGCTTATGCTGGACCATAGCATCACGGGAGACAATAACAAACAGCTCGTCACCCAGGGCTTTGGCTTTCTCCAAGTAAAGAATGTGGCCTGGATGCAAAATATCAAACGTACCGGTTGCGAGAACTCTAATCATTTTCGTCACCGAACGTTTCTTGTATGTCTCTGTATACCGCACTCTCGCTAATCTCAACGTCGAGGACATCAAGTTGCCTTTTCTCGCCGAACTTGTCGTAGCACACCCAGCTCGTGGTATCATACGGATAGCCCACAATGATATGATAAGCCCCTTTTTGCATAAAGAGACGCAGATCTGCATCCGATGGTTGGAGTGCTCCTGACGGGTGGCTGTGCGCTGACCCGACAATGTGGGTGCTGACCGGTAACATAAACAAATTCATGACAGCACTGACATTCGAAGATTGGGTAATAGGAACGTCCACGTCTGTTATGACGCCATCCGTCTCGCATAACAGGCCCGCGAATTCTTTAGGGTGCGATGAAGCACTAACTTCAAGGACAAACTGCAGTGCGTCACGAGCTATCCCTTTGATATTCGTTCTCATAATATCGTACGCGCGATTATAAAAGCTGATTTCCCACTACGAAGGAGGAAAAAGTCCGTTCGGCCTTCAGGCAGTTGCTCATGATGCCTCAGAACTCATAGGGATCATCATTGCGTTTTTGACGCTCGGAAGTCGACGCACATCATCGGCAAAGATGTAATTGGCTTCCTACTATTTTACCTATAGCGTGTGGAGCTTCTTAATGCAAGCGTTCCTTGATTTAAGAACTTGTGACAGAACTCAACACTGTGCTGCAGGTTGATCAATTGAAAAGATCGCGGCGGTTCGCAGTGCGGAGGGAGGGATTCGAACCCGCGAACTCCTGTGAGAGTGGATCTTGAGCCCACCGCCGTTGACCACTTGGCTACCTCCGCGTCCTTGATTAAGTTTGATTTTGACATATTTCTACTTAACTGAATTTTGCGCCTCAGTCTTCATCGCTGCTCTTCGGCGAATTTGTGGGGTCCGCACTTCGCAGTGCCAAATAAATCTGTGCTGCGACTAAGGACAAAAGAGAAACACATATCACCTGTGAGATTAAAAACACAAGTCGAAATACAACAAACGGCCTAATCAAGAAACGCAATACGTTATCGCAATTTCTAAATACGCTTTTCGCTCTTATACAATAGGTGATTGCAATGGTTGTAGGCGTTACTATGGTCAACGTTGTTCCTGGCGAAGAACGATACGTTTATCGAACACTTTTGGAACTAAGCGGTATCCGGGAAGTATATCACGTTTTTGGGGAATATGACTTTGTCGTCATCATCGAAGTCGAAGGACTGACAGCATTGAACAATTCCGTTGATAATATTAGGGATATCAAAGGAGTAACCACGACGCACACGATCGTTGGCGCTGAACTGTAAGTGGGAGAATACTTGATGGTTGAGAACATAGCCGAGAAGCTTGCTGAAAAACAACGCGAGATTAGCATTGCGGAATTCTTTGAGAAAAACCGCCAGATCCTTGGTTTTGACTCATCGACGCGAAGCCTAATCACGAGTGTCAAGGAAGCGGTTGACAACGCGCTCGACGCTTGTGAAGAGAGTGGGGTGCTCCCAGACATCTTGATCGAGATTCAAAAGGTTGACAAAGACAATTTTCGCATTATGATTGAAGATAACGGGCCTGGTATCGTTAAAGAGCAAATACCACGCGTTTTCGGAAAGCTCCTTTACGGCTCTCGATTTCACGCCCTTAAGCAAAGTAGAGGGCAGCAAGGCATAGGAATCTCAGCAGTCGTTTTGTACGCGCAACTCAGTTCCGGAAGGCCCACTGCAATATACTCCAAAACAGGAAAGAATAAAGAAGCTCATTACTACGAACTTGTTATTAACACGAAAACGAATGAACCCGAGATTTTGATGGAGAAGATTGTGCCGTGGGACAGGCCTCACGGAACAAGGATCGAAGTCGAAATGGAGGGGACGTACGTTCGCGGTCGAAAACAATCGATCTATGGTTATACAAAATCGACCGCCATAGTCAATCCACACGCTCGACTGACGTTGATTGAACCTACGGGTGACACAGAAGTATTCGAACGTGTGACTGAAGTTTTACCGGCCGAACCGTGCGAAATGCTGCCGCATCCAGAAGGCATTGAGCTCGGCACCTTAATCAAGATGTTGCGATACACGGAGAGGAGGCGATTGACCTCGTTCTTGACGAATGAATTTGCCCGCATCGGCCACAAAACAGCTAGAGAAATATGCGCAAAAGCGGGAATCGATCCCGATGTAAATCCCGGCGACCTCTCGCGGGATCAGGCAAAACGCTTGCTCGAAGCTTTTAAGACCGTCAAAATCATCGCGCCGTCAACCGAGTGCCTCTCTCCTATCTCAGAAGCGCTGATCCGAAAGGGATTAGAGAAGGAATATGACGTTGATTTTATCGCAACAACCACGCGCGATGCGTCTGTGCACGCGGGGAACCCCTTCATTGTGGAGGCGGGGATTGCCTACGGCGGAAGCTTGTCAAAGGAAGAAAAAATGGACATTCTTCGATTCGCGAATCGGGTTCCTTTGTTGTATCAGCAAGGTGGATGCGCCAGCACACATGCGGTGGAGAAGATCAACTGGAGGAACTACGAACTGCTGCAGCCAGGAGGGAGCGGTATCCCCCAAGGCCCAGTCGTCGTTCTCACGCACGTCGCATCAACGAACGTGCCTTTTACTTCAGAGTCAAAGGAGGCGATCGCAGATATTCCTGAGATCGTGGATGAGATTGAACTTGCCGTGCGCGACGTCGCGCGTGGGCTAAAGAACTACCTAGCCAAACAAAAAGTCCTCGCAAAAAGAAAAGAGAAAGAAGAGATTATAGAGAGAGTTCTCCCAAAGCTTGCTGAAAAGGTAGCCGAAGTAACAGGCGGGCCGCAACCCGACATTCAACCTATCGTCGCCAAGATTATGGGAAATGTCCTTTTACAAAAAACGATCGAACAGACCGACAGCGCTTCTGTTGTGACGATCCGCATCAAGAACTTTTCAGAGAGCCACAAAGATTTTAAGCTCCATCAGCTCTCCGCAGTGGAGATCGATGATCCAAATCCCAAGCCAAGAATATCAAGTTTTGACGGCCAAGTTGACAACGTGTGGAAAATATCAGTCAAGCCTAACGCGGAAAAAAGAGTCAGGTTCACCGCTAAATCAGAGCAGCCGTCTTTGACAAACCTTCTCGTCGAGGGGATACTTCCAGAACTGGTTACCGGAGCCGACGCGCTTCCCAAGAAGCGCGCTAGCGAGGGCCGCAATCTATGAGCGCTAAAGACGATTTATTGAAAGCAAAAAAAGAGAAGGATAGTTTAACTAAGCAAAAGCTCCTGCAGATAATCGAAACCATCTACGACCAGTTTATCAAAGAGCAAATTCCGCAGCTTCTGATCCCTACGCGAACAAAATCCAATATCGAATTTAATGAGGAATCAGAGGTTTGGGTTTACGGTGAACGTGAGAGTGCCAGGAGCTGCAAAACTGTACGAGGCGCTTACAGCCTCCTCAAGTCTAGTTATACGATTGAATTCCTAAAAAAACAGCTCGAGGAGAGCCGCTCATCGACACTGAGAGAGCTCTATTACATTTCCGAAGGCTGGAAGCTCGCAAAATTCAGAGAACAACCTGAATCCGACCGAATGATCGAAGATCTTGAGATCATAACTGAGCTTCAGCGCGAGAACTTTCACGTTCGCCCGGAAGAGAACGGCGCCACGATTTTTGGTCCTATTCGAATCAAAGAAAACGTTGAAAGACGCGGCCAAGTATCAGAACGCGTAATACACTGTATTGATGATGTCGGAGAGGGAGGGTATCAGATCCCGTACAACGTCGACAATCTAGATTTCGTCGAACATGACGCCAAGTTTGTAATCGCCATTGAAACCGGCGGGATGCGCGACCGACTCATTGAAAACGGATTCGATACGGATTATGATGCAATAATCGTGCACCTGAAAGGGCAGCCAGCACGAAGCACGCGGCGTCTTCTGAAAAGGATGAACGAGCGGTTGAACCTGCCCGTAGTCGTTTTCACTGACGGCGATCCGTGGTCCTACCGAATATTCGCCTCCGTTGCTTACGGGTCTATTAAGAGTGCACATATGTCCGAATACATGGCGACGCCTGCAGCACAATTCATAGGCGTGCGCCCGAGCGATATCGTCAACTACGATTTGCCGACCGACAAGCTGTCTGATCAGGATATGCGTGCACTCCAATCAGAGCTTACTGATCCGCGTTTTGGCACCGATTTCTGGAAGGACGAAATCACCCTTCAGCTCGAATTGAAAAAGAAGTCTGAACAACAAGCGTTCGCAAGCAGGGGCCTAGATTACGTTACCGACGTCTACCTTCCTGAACGTTTGAACAGCCTCGGCATCATCTGATAGCTGTGACCCCGTCACTCGTGTCCGCATCCCCCAGTTCCATAAATTTGATTCCCCCACCCCTTTTTTGCTGCGATTGACCCCTCGTTAAAGACCGCTTCGCCGCGCACCATGGTAAGCGATGGAAAGATGCCCTCACAGCCTTCAAAAGGGGTCCACCCGCACTTGCTCAACATCTCGCTTGGCGTAATTGGTCTTTTGTCCTCAAGATCGACAAGCACCAAATCTGCATCAAATCCCTCTGCTATTACTCCTTTGCTTTTCAAGTTAAATCGGGCTGCCGGCGCCGCACATACTAAATTGACGAGGCGGGCCAGACCAATCTCATCCAGCCTTGAAAGTAGCAGTGGAAACAAGGTTTGGACGCCTGGAACTCCAGGAGGAGGATCTGGCATGAGTTTGTCGGCAACTGAGTGGGGCGCGTGATCGCTGGCGATGAGGTCAACGTAGTTTAGACACGACCATAGCCGACGTACGTCAAACTGACTTCGCAACGGCGGGTTCATCATTCCAAACGGACCAAGCTTTCGCTCGTCCACGGCGGACAGGAAAAGGTGGTGCGGCGTCACCTCGCAGGTCACGTTCCGCGTCGCGTGCGCTACTAAGTCCAGCCCAGCAGCTGTGCTTACATGGCTAATGTGTATTTTAGCTCCCAAGGTCTGATTACAGTCTAAAACGGTTCTAATCCCTGCTGCTTCGGTTGCGGCTTGACGCGGATTTGTTTCTGCGTGGACGCACAAGAGCGCGCCAAGACGCTTGATAATTTGAAGCGCCCGAACTAATTCATCGCGTGGTGTTTGTTGGATGAATGCTTCACCAAAAGCCGTGACACCAAGCCGCCACAGTGCTTCAAGCTGGTCAGGCCTGTCAATAGCCGCATTGATCCCGTAATCTACGATTGATTTTCGTGCTGCGCGCTGCTTCGCAAAATAAGAGTAAACATTAGACGTCGTTGGTCTTGTGTTTGGCTGATCAATAACGGTGGTGACGCCTCCTGCAGCAGCAGCGCACGAACCGGAATACCAGTCTTCTTTATAAGCTTCGCCCAAGTCCCGAAAATGAACGTGCGCATCGATCGCACCTGGCAGAAGCAACTGGCCGTGGGCGTCAATCTCCTGTTCGGCAGCTTCCACGCGGCCGATCTTCTCGATTTTTCCACGTTCGATAAGCACGTCGCATGCGAGGATGTCGCGCCTGTGAAAGACTTTTGCGTTTTTGATTACAGTCGAGCTCATCGTGCTACTCAAGTCGTCGCTCAACCACGTCGCCGCCGGGACTTAGCTCGGAAAAAATTTGGCCTTCAAATACGAATATTTCCACACGTTCATCGCGCGGAATGAGGCCTGCTTTGATGTATGTTTGGTCCAAAAACTCTTCGGGCGTCCAACCGTAGTCCGTTGCAACTTGCGGCAAAAGCAACCCTTGCTGGGCCCCTTTCTTCACAATCAGGCCGTGCTTGCCAACGGTGATGTCAGACGGGCCAGCAATTGCGTTAGGTTTGGAAAGCAGCGTGAGCTCGATCGTAATCTGCGGCAATTCATCCGCCCGCACGGGTGGAAATCGGTAATCATGTAAGGCCGCGCTGATTGCCGCATCAATGAGGGCGTCTTTCAAAGTCATATTTGGATAGGGATACCCGACGCAGCCTCTGAGGCCGCCCGAGTTTAAGGTTACAAAAACTCCCGCAAGGTCCTCAAAGACGGCTGGCAGACCTTCGGGCGCTTTGATGCGTTCTCTCGAGTTTACCGCGATCTCAATGGCCCGACGCGCGAATCGCATCGCTATACGCGCCTCATATAGATCCATGCTTCCCATGTTAGTGAATACTTATATTACGTTTGCCTTTGAGATTATCAGCGGAGAGGGGATGAGTGGCTGCCGGCGTGATACGCTGAGGAAAGTCCTCCCACCCTCTGGACGTGTGAGCGGGGAAACTCGCATGGCGAGAGTCATGGCTCTGGCACAGAAACGCTACGTCCCTGCGAAAATGAGGATGAGGTGAAAAACTGACGACAGCAGGAGTTACGATGGAACGGCGAATCCTCACAGGTGCAAGCTAAAAAGGGTGAATGAGCAGTCCAGACGACATCCAGGTTGAGCGCTTAGATGAATGCCACTTGAAACAGAAGGAGGCTTACAATCCCCACTCCACTTTTCGTCTCAATACTTTTTTGGCCCCCGAGAAAGCTTTATATTAATCTCGAATAACATACTGCTGCCTTTCAGACAAATAAATAAAGGCTCGAGGAAAGAAATGGATTTAAAAGACCTAGCAGCAGATATTCATACTCGTTTTTTGGAACAAGGTGTCTCCGTTCCCACTAGCGACATTGAACAGCGGCTGAGCACTCTGGTTCGCGACTTCAAGGTGCCAGTTGAAGAGGCCAAAAGAAGCGTAATTTCCTATTTTGTTAAGCTGCATCCCGAGGAAAACGTCACTTCGGACGCTGTGGTAGATTTCACTAAGATCATAGACATAAAGACTGAAGACCGATGGATAAACCTCAGGGTGCGCGTCGTGCAACTTTGGGAGCCAAATTCGCCATCGATCGCGCAAGTCGGACTCCTTGGCGATGAAACAGGCACTATCAAGTTCACCAGCTGGTCAAATGCGAATTTGCCAATTCTTCGTGACGCTCAAAGCTATTCCATACGTAACGTAGTCACAAAATCGTGGCAGGGGCGTTTCAGCGTGAGCCTAAACAAGGCATCCGAAATTGCGCCGCTGGGAGAGGACGTGGCCGTCGGACGCGCCGAGGAAGAGATCTCCGGCGCGATCATCGATGTACAGTCTGGCTCGGGACTGGTGAAACGATGTCCGCAGTGCAGTCGCGTTGTTGTTAAGGGTCATTGCGCAGAGCACGGTAAAGTCAGTGGAGTGTATGACTTGCGCCTCAAGGGTGTCCTTGACGACGGAGAGACCGTGTCAGACGTCCTATTTAACCGAGAGATGACGGAAAAGTTGACCGGGATAACGCTCCAAGCAGCTAAGGAGATGGCCATGGAGGCACTCGACCAAAACGTCGTAGCCGATGCGATGAAGGCTATCGTCATCGGGCGCTACTACAACGTGCGCGGCAACAAAACCCTACGATGGCTGTTGGTCACAGATTTCGTGGAACTCCCGAAGATAGCAGAAGAAGACGTTGACGTTGTCCTTAAAAGAGCGCAGGGGAGCCTTTGATGTCACTTCGACAACGAGAAGTGGCGCGACGCATCTTCGCGAAAGAGCTCAACGAGTCGACGCTCGTGTATAAAGAACACGAAGATACGTACGCTCCTCAGTACCTGTTAACGCCCACGGGCGCCAAATGCAATCGCGTTTTTGTCGTCGGTACACTTACGGAAAAGGAAAACGTTGGCGTTGATTCTGACTACTGGCGTGCTCGACTCGCTGATCCTACGGGCGTTTTTCCTCTATACGCAGGGCAGTATCAGCAACAGGCGGTCACTCAGTTGAGCGCGGTACAAGTACCATCCTTCGCGGCCGTTGTGGGTAAGCTAAACGCATTTCGCACGAGCGACGATCAGGTCAAAGTATCCATACGACCCGAATTCATCAACGTTGTTGATTCTGAAACACGAAACAGATGGGTCCTAGAAACGGCGGCTAAAACGCTTGAGCGAATTGAACGGTTGCAGCACGCTGATGAAGATGCAGCGAGAGTCCTCGAGTACTACGGCAGCGACGTAAGTCGCCACCTGGAGACCGTTATCGAAGCTCTCGAAGCGCTCAAGAAGGATTACGAAACGTAAGACGGTGAGTTCCCCGTACATAGATCAACGTGGTCCGGCTACAAATCAGAGTATTACTATGCTTTACGGTGTCTCCTCAGCGATCGAGCTTAACGTGGAAGAGTTTATCGCACGCGCCGCCACGACCTTCGCCGCTATTGAACTGGTTTCAGAGTTTCCTCACGTCCATCACAGTACGCCAAAGGTGCGCGAGCTGTTGGAGCTTAAGCGCAGCTACGACCTCACCTATACGATGCACGCGCCATTTTGCAGCGTTAATCTTGCTAGCATTAATCCAAAGCTTCGTAATGCGTCACTCAATGAAATACTCAGCTCAATCCCCTACGCCAGTGAGCTCGGCTGCGAATTAGTTGTAGTGCATCCAGGCATCGTCAGTTATCCTAGAAACTTGCACAAATTCGAGCGAATTTCCAAAGAAAACGAACGCGACTCCTTTTTTCGCATATGCGAAAAAGCAGAGAGCGAAAAAACGCTCGTCTGCGTTGAAAACATGCCTCGGTTCCCACCCGCCTTCAAAGAAACTTGGACTGGCGATGCTCAGGTGGAACTCGTTGATGAGATGCAATCGAGGTTCTTGCAGGTGGCCCTAGACGTTGGCCATTGTAACACGACCGACGTCCCCCTACCGCAGATGATTCATAAATTCGGCTCTCGCATCAAGCACGTACACATCCACGATAACGACGGCTTCAGAGAGACTCATGGCATAGTGGGACAAGGATCAATCCCGTGGCGAGAGGTGATTAAAGCGCTAAGCGACATAGGATATGATCGGCTGCTCATCGATGAACATAGGACGCTGGAAGGGCAGAAACGCGGTAGGGATTACCTGCAACCGATTATTCAGGCATTCCGCTAACTTACACGTTTTTAAGCGTGTTCTTTAAGGATTGACTCTGCCTTTCCGAAAGGTAAGCCCTTCTTTTTTGCTCCAATTTTCGCGATAGATGCGACATCGACACCTGAGCTAAGTTCGATGTAGCCAAGACGCTCTGCACGCGTCAAAAAGCCTTGACCAACTTTCGTTCGCACAATTACAACAGTGTTTCCGGATGAGGCACCCACACTTCCGAACGATAAATCTGCATCTTCACTTGTGAAGTCGACGCACTGTTCGCACCCAAGTCGCTTTGACGCGCGCAAGTCTTTTAGAGGAAGCTCGAGCGTGGTTTCGTCTTGCAGTTTAACGATGAGCTTGCCCTTAACATCGAAACCGCTGATCTCCCAAGGTTCGATGCCGTAGCCCGTTCGCAGCTCTTTGAGAAGATTATCTGTAAATATCTCAGTGCAAAAAAGTCCGAGAGACACTCGGATTGAGTTCTTGTATATTGACAGCACGTCGACGTTCGATTGCCGGATTCTTTTAACGGCGCTGGTCACGCAAGGTGTCCCCACTATCGCAATCTTGTGAAGCTTTCGATCCTCTATAGCTGCTCTCAAAGCGCTTAAAATGGGCGCCCACACATATCTCGAGCCTGCCGTTCCATAAACCGCGTCCGACGTTCGGACGAACTCTGGTTGCGACGCTTGACTCCATTTGTCGACGCCCATCACGATTGCTCCGTCAATCAAGTTCGATTCGAATGCAGCTGCGAGCACAGAGCTGACGACTCCTCCCGATTGAGCGTCAGCAACGCGTTTCTTGGATCTTGATTGATAGATCGATATAATGCTGCCCAAGTCCTCGGAACAGGTTTCATCAGCTCGCGGACACGCATCGTAACAAGCTCCACAAGGAACACTGTCCCGTGTGACCTTACAATAATCGTTCGATTGGGGGTGCGCGGCCTCGCCGTCAAAGTACAAAGCTTCAGTTGGGCAGACGCCAACACACGCCCCGCACCCGCAGCATTTGTCAGTATCCCAGACTTTGCTTTCAAGATCTTTGTATGAAAAGAGGTACATCTCGCCTCCTCATCTTATTCACACGTATAAAATGCGGCATATGGCCTATGAGAGAGCGGGGTAATCTTAGTGAATTCCGCGTCGAGCACTCGCTCAAGATCAAGGCCGAAAATCTGACAATACTCTTTGAGCACTTTTTTAACGGCGGCTTCGTCGTCTGAAGTTAGTGGAAACTGTGACGCACCGTTGCCGAGCTTGCTTTCGTCCACGTTGCCCCTGACGTAGATAGCGCCGCCGTGCTGTCCTGTCGCGACCCAGTCACCTAAAATCTCAGTTTCTTTGGTATTGTTGTGAATCCCCAAGACAATGATCATGCCGCCGGCCATGTATTCTCCGAGAAAGTCTCCTGCACGTCCTCCCGCGACGATTATCGGAACGTTCGACTTATAAGTCTTCATGTGGATGCCGACTCGGTAGCCGACGTTGCCCTGAACGAAAATCTTCCCTCCCCTCATGCTGTGGCCCAAGATGTCTCGCCCATCGCCGTGTATGACAATCTTGCCAGAACTCATGGTGTTCCCGACCCCGTCCTGCGCGTTGCCAAAGACAGTTATCGTCGGGCCGTCCATAAACATGCCTAAATCATTTCCGGGGGTGCCATAGATATCGATCTTTAGCTTGCCTTTAAGACAGTCCGCAATAAATCTCTGGCCATTAACGTCCTCAATCGTAAGCTCCGCTGCGCCAGCTTGAACTGCCTGAAAGATCTCCTCATTGAGCTCTTTGTAGTGCTTATGATTAGCCACTATTCGCATATCTGCCTAACTTCCCGCGGGCTGCACGCCGAGTATTTCCAACGTAGTGTGGTCCAGGCCGTACCCTCTAAGTCTGTCGCGATTTCCTCTCAAACTCTCTATCGCATTTATCCCTGCTGCGCCTAAGATTTCTTTAAGCTCGATCGACCAAGCCAATAGCAAGTTTGACACACGCTGGGCGCCTTCTACGGGATCCAATCGTGACCGTAATCTCGGATCTTGAGTAGCTATACCCCAGGCGCATTTTCCGGTGTAGCACCGTTTACATACGGTGCAACCAAGCGCGATGAGAGCAGCGGTCCCTATCTTCACAGCGTCAGCGCCAAGCGCAATCGCCTTTGCGACATCGCCGCTATTCCGAATAGTGCCACTGGCGATTAAGCTTGTCTCGTTTCGTATCCCTTCTTCGCGTAACCGCTGATCTACGCTCGCAATTGCCAGTTCGATAGGAATGCCGACATTGTCCCGAATCACCTTAGGCGTGGCCCCCGTGCCCGCTCGAAATCCGTCGATTACGATCGCATCTGCCCCAGCACGACAGATGCCGCTTGAAATTGCTGCGACGTTGTGAACAGCAGCGATCTTAACGAAGATCGGTTTCTTGTATCGTGTCGCTTCCTTTAATGAATTGACGAGTTGGGCCAGGTCCTCGATTGAGTAGATGTCGTGGTGCGGAGCTGGGCTTATGGCATCGGCCCCTAAAGGGATCATTCGCGCTTCAGATATTTCATCGGTTATCTTAGTTCCCGGCAAGTGGCCACCAATCCCTGGTTTTGCACCTTGACCGATCTTGATTTCAACTCCAGCTCCGGCTTCAAGGTAGGCCGGATGAACTCCAAAACGGCCGCTCGCAACTTGCACTATGATGTGATCTGCATATGGGTAGAGCTTCTTGTGGAGGCCGCCCTCTCCAGAACCCATAGTTGTGCCGCGCATTACCGCGGCACGTGCTAATGCCTCGTGTGCCTCAACGCTGATCGCCCCGTACGACATTTGCGCAATCATGATTGGAAGCTCAAGCTTAAGCGCTGGTGAAATCTCTGTCTTGAGCTCAAATCTGTCGCTTTGTTTCTCAAGCTCGATGAATTGGGGCTTTCGGCCGATGTAAGTTCGAAGTTCAATCGGTTCACGTAAAGGGTCGATTGCTGGGTTTGTGACTTGACACGCATCAAGAAGCAAATTGTCGAAGATAACGCGCTCGTGAAGCTCATTGCCGGTGCTTGCAAGGAGTATGGCCCCTGTTCTCGACTGAGTGAATACGTCCCTGCGAGCGTTCTCGGTCCAGATTGGGTGGGCGCTCATGACCGAAGGCATTTGACGAAGCGTGATAGCATCCTCAGGGCACATACTGACGCATCTTTGACACGCAACGCACCGATCGTCGAATGACTTAACTCTCTCCTCGCGCCATTCTAGTGCGCCGAAAGAGCAATTCTCTACGCACCGTTTGCACTGCCTGCACGCTTGCCGGTCGATGATCACCTTAAACTCAGGGACGGAACTATACATCTGCGTTCACCATCGCGACTGTCGGCTGGCCCGCCCGCGGCGCCCACACGTTGTCTGGATACTTGCAGACAGCCTTTATCGCACTCTCCTCGCTCGCCATGAACGTTATCCCATCTTTCCGAGCACAAACAAGCGGTCGCAACTTGATTCTGTCAGAGAGTCCCACCATCGTACCTTCGCCCGCAATACCGGCAAGTCCAGAACCGTTTGCAATCACAATGCCAAAAGGACCGTTGACCATTGCAGCGCCGTACGTCACTCGTAGCGCCTCTATTATCCGCCTTTTCTCGGGCGGCATGCGTTCGATCTGATCCCAAAACGGAGGAGCCATCACCTCTGACGCAAGTTCGACAGGCAGCTTATGTCGTCTAACCAAAAGATCCCACAGATAAGCTAACACTTCAGAATCAGTAAAATAACTGCATTTGTACCCATACGACTCCAGAAAACGTCTGTTCGTCCCGTAGCTAGTGATTTCACCGTTATGCACGATGCTGTAATCTAAGATGCTAAATGGATGTGCTCCGCCCCACCAGCCGCGCGTGTTCGTAGGATATCTGCCGTGAGCCAGCCACATATAGGCCTTGTAATTCTCAAGCTTATACAGCTTTGCTACTTCGTCCGGATAGCCAATGGCTTTGAAAACGCCCATGTTCTTGCCACTTGAAACTACCAAGGCGCCGCCCATGTTGTTGATCTTCATCGCAAGGTCTATGATGTAATTGTCCGCGTCGTTTGTATGCCGTTCGGGCACGTCGACAAAGAAGCGCCATGGGACGTACTCCTGTGGGATGCGCTCAACGCTGCGCGTTTCAATTTCTTCCTCCTTGTAAATATTAACGTAATCCTTCAGCATCTCAGCTACCTGATCTTTCAGTTCGAAGTCCTTCAGAAGGATGTGCAAGGCGTAGTAGTCTTTGTATTCTGGATATATTCCATAAGCTGCAAACCCCCCGCCCAATCCGTTGCATCGTTCATTCATCAGGCTAATACCTTGAATAATGTACTTTGCAGAAAATGGCTTGCCGTTTTCGTTTACGATGCCGAGTATGCTACACAAGTTGACTACCACCTAAATTTTTATATTTTCATTTTTATAAAATTTTTGACCAGTCTCGTCTTATTTACCACCAAAGAAATAGACTTTCACCACTAGTTCAATTTGTTTGACCTGCAAAACCGTTTCAAGAGCGCACTCATTCCTCTTTGCGCTTGCAACGAAGAACAGAGCTTTTGGAAACACAGTTCCTATTGTTCATATATATACCTATTGAGAAATATAACTTATGCATCCTGCGTCTAAACTGGCTTTAAAACAAGCCAACGACAGCTTTACAACAATCTGAGTTCGATCACAATCGACGCGGTCATCGCGGCCTTAGGATTATTTGAGCGCTTGTGCCCATTTTTTGGTTGGATCCTTCAAGCACCACACGAGGACGATCTCAGGTGAGCTTTTTATGGTAAGCCTACCCTTTACCAGCTAAGCGCACTTTAGCTGAAGGGATCCTATGGTGGAAACTAAAAGCATTTTGATCGTCGACGATGATGAGACGATTTTAGCGATATTACAAGAGATTCTAAGGTTGGACGGGTACGTAGTAGAAACGGCCTCTACTGGGAAAGAAGCCCTTGAAAAGTCTGATGCTGCCTTTTTCAATTTATGCCTCCTGGACATCAAACTGCCAGACATGGAAGGCACTGAGCTGATCACTCAGCTGAATAAGACCAATCCACAAATGATAAAGATAATCATAACCGGGTTCCCAAGCTTTGACAATGCAGTGAAGTCCCTCAATCTCGGTGCTGACGCGTACGTAATGAAACCTGTAAATTCCAAGGAACTGCTTGAACTCGTGGCGAACAAGATCGAAGAACAGGAAGATGCGATCCAAATGAGCGAGGCAAAAGTTTCCGACTGGGTAAAGAACAAAATTCGGCAGATTGAAAGGGATCAGGACCAGCACTAAGATTTGAGATTGTGGATAGTGTTCACAAGAGTCGCAAACCAAGAAACTCGTCTAAGGAACCTCATCGCGCACAGCTTTCTTTGTAGCTTCTGAAAATGTCCATGGGTCGCAAACGCCCTTATCTGGAGACTGCAAAAACTAAGCGTCAATCGCCGGTTGACCAAGAAATCGAGCGACTCGTAGGTTTGTTGTCAGAAGGACAAAACCCCAAGACGAAGATTAGGGCCGCGGACGAACTTGGCAAGATCGGAGAACCTGCAGTTACGGCACTGAGGTTAGCATTAGCTGAAGAGACCTGGGAAGTCCGCAGTAACGTCATTTTAGCGCTGGAAAAGATTGGCGCGCCTGCAACACACGTCTTCCAAGAGGCAATGACCGACCAAGATTGGTTCGTGCGAGCAACCGCAGCGAAAGCTTTAGGTCAAATTAAAGATGTGCGCGCTGTCAATAGCCTGATAAGTGTCTTAAACGACAAGGACTGGTTTGTTCGTGAGCGCGCAGCAGAGGCTTTGAGCAAAATCGGAGAGCCTGCGGTCGGTCCGTTGATCCTGGCTCTGAAGGATCGTAACGGGCTTGTTCGTGAGCGCGCAGCAGAGGCTTTGGGCAAAATCGGAGAGCCTGCAGTCGGTCCGTTGATCCTGGCTCTGAAGGATCGTAACGGGCTTGTTCGTGAGCGCGCAGCTGATGTTCTAGGCAAAATAGGAGACGCGAAGAGCATGAAGCCCCTAATGGAAGCTTTCCAAGATAATGAGCTTTACGTGCGCGCAAAAGCTATTTTAGCTTTTGAAAGCGTCAGAAGAAGGATTAATGCAACTCCCAGCGGCTAGGACAACGCCAAGATAGCCGTCAGATTTTATGTGACACCGTCGTGAGGCAGCTCGCGCGCATCGAAAATGCTGCATTCAGAAAGTATTTCGCCACGCGAAAGGCTGGCTCGATTTACTTCCTTCGTAAGTCTATTAGCCTTAAGAAATACTCGTGAAATCTCAAATCATTGCTTAACTCGGGATGAAACGCCAGAGCAAGCTTGTTCCCCTGTTGAACAGCCACGCCATAATTCTGGAAACAAGCCAATATGTCGGTTGCCTTTCCTGCGTGCGTAATAGCCGGGGCTCGAATGAAAATGCCTTCAAACGCAGAATCAAAACCCTTCACGGCCAGAGGGACCTGAAAGGACTCCGCCTGTCTGCCAAAAGCGTTTCTTTTCACCTCCACATCTATGAGTTCTAACCCATCCACGTGTTCGTTCTTGTAATTCGACAGGACGATAAGCCCAGCACAAGTCCCCATCATAGCGATGCTATCGTTCTCGACGATCTCCTTGTCAATGCCTTCAACTCGCAAGATCCTAGAAATCGTGGTGCTTTCTCCACCGGGAATTATCAAGGCATCACAGTGCGGGACTTTACCCTTCCGCTTTATGGTCACTATCTTGCAGTTCAAATCCTTACAGGATTTCTCTAGGGCCATTACGTGTTCTGAAATAGCTCCTTGAATAGCGATTACGCCTATTGTCGACATGGCACTGCATTCCGCAAATCGAAAATCGAATCTAACTGCTTTGCTGACCGTCTCTGTTTAGCTTAGAACGACAAGCATTGGCAAAAGACGTGCAACAAGCTCCAAAGCAAGATCCGTAGTGATAGCAATAGCAGCTACCATATAAAAGAGTCGGCTAACATCTTTAATCTGGGCAAAAGCACAATCATTTGCTTGTTTTTTCATTTGTGAAACGACACTTATTTAAGCAAAATCGTTTTACGTTTTACACAATGGCCAAAGACAAAATATTCAACATCAGAGTCTCAGAAGATGATTATGCGAAGCTGAAACAACTGGGAAGCATTCGAGCTCGTGAAATCTTGCTCGCTGCGGTTAGCGACGAACTTATTGAGCAACTGCCAAAAAGCGAGATGGAGAGGCTGACTTATAGGTACGACAAGTTGGACACCGCTTTGGCCAGCCTCGAACAAAAGATCAGCATAATCGATCAGAAAGCTCTTGCTAAACTGATTGACAATGATTACGCGCAAGCTGCGCTCAGCGACTATGAAGGTCTCTTTCAACGCGTGGATCGATCAGTGGCAAACCTCAACAGAAAGAGGTTCGAGCTCTTGAAACTGAGACGCAGCGGAGCACGGTATGTGTATACCGGCGTCAAAGAGCTAGCGGTTCGGCATCATCTAAGAGATTTGCTTGACCGATCAGACGCAGACCTGTATAATGAGCTAGCGTCGAGACAACTAATCGATAACAAAGACAAGTACAAGAAAAGCATCAACGAATTGATCAAGGGCATTCAGGATAAGATCAAAGAAGAGGAGTTGCTCTTGAGCTCACTTCGAGCTATGGGCCCATACATAATAATGAAAGAGAATATTCAAAGTCAACTTGACGCTTTACAAGAAGAAATGAAGGACGTGCTGTACGTTATCGAGCATATAAAGGCTCTCGAAAAAAAGTACGTGCGCAACTTTCTAGAAAGCTTGAAATTTAGCGGTAATAATGAAAAGTCTTCAGCCGCTAAGCTCTTAGAAAATGGGGAATTCATGGAGCGATTCTATGATTCTGACCTTTCTCTTTACGACAAGTTCGAAAAGTATCTAGTGTGTTGCGGCGTTGATCAAGCTCGAGCAAAAGCAATAGTAAAAAAACACATGACGTGACTTCTGCCCCAGAAAAACGGCAAAAGCGCAAGTGATGGACTCGACGGGAATCGAACCCGTGGCATCCACGTGTTTCTCCTAAGATGCGAACGTGGCACTCTACCCCTGAGTTACGAGCCCTACCGTGCTAAATGCCGCGGACCTTTAAATAACTTGCCGGGTCCACAGCTGGTTGTTTTAGACGCGCTTGGTTACACGCGGCAAAAATTGATAAAAAAAGAGAGGGCGGGCTCAAAATAGGATCTCAATATCAAGCTCCTCTGCGAGTTCCTTGTAACGATTTCTAATTGTTACTTCGGTTACGCCCGCTACGTCAGCCACCTCGCGTTGTGTGCGTCTATCGCCACAAATCACTGAAGCGATATAGATAGCCGCCGCGGCAACACCCGTTGGGCCCCGTCCGCTTGTTAGTTCTTTTTCCGCGGCTTGCCTTAGTATTTCCACTGCCTTCGATTGGACCTCGCCTTTTAGCTTTAGGCCGGAGCAGAATCTCGGCACATAATCGATAGGCGACGTTGGGGTCAATTTAAGATCGAGCTCACGGGAAATGAATCTGTAAGTCCGTCCAATTTCTTTTCGACTCACCCGCGAAACCTCTGCGATTTCGTCGAGGGTTCTTGGCACTGAGCACTGACGGCACGCCGCATAGAGAGCAGCTGCAGCAACGCCTTCGATGCTTCTGCCTCGAATAAGATTCTTGTCGACCGCTTTTCGATACACAACAGCAGCCGTTTCTCTGACATTTCTCGATAAGCCAAGTGCTGAGGCCATTCTGTCGAGCTCCGACAAGGCAAACGCTAGGTTTCTTTCGGTAGCATTTGATACGCGAATTCGCCTCTGCCATTTGCGCAATCGGTAGAGTTGGGCTCTGTTCTTAGAAGAGATGGAACGACCATAAGAATCCCGATTTCGCCAATCGATCATTGTAGATAATCCCTTGTCGTGGATAGTGTACGTCATAGGAGCCCCTACACGGCTCCTTTTCATGCGTTGATCGTGATCAAACGCTCGCCACTCAGGACCCATGTCCATGAAATCTTCATCAATAACCAAACCACATTTGTCACACACAAGTTCCGCTCTTTCGTAGTCTTGGACCAGCTGTCGTGAGCCACATTCGGGGCACACGGCTTTTGATTCCTCGTACTCTCCAAGCTCTTTCTGGCGCTCTTTTGTAACTTCTCGCGCCTTTGCACGCTCTATAATCCGTTCTCTTTCCACTTCAACCATGTATTCACCTTTGAGCTCAGACGTAGACCTTCTCACCGCGCAGTTCACGCAAACTAGCTAGTGTAGCGCGTTCTGACGGTTTCACAGAAACGTATGGAGACGCTACGGGACCAAATACGTCTTGTACCGTGCCAATTTTTTTCATTCGTTTCGTTACTACCGGAGAATCAATCTTTGGGAAGAATTCAGCTCTTAAAATAATATAGCCATGACTCGATACGTGAACTACAGTCCCTACCCTTCTCAAACCTGACCTCAAGCGTTACATATATATATGATTTGTCAAACTATTTAAACTTTCAGGAAAAATTATAAAATTTCATTTAGAAGCGAGCTTGCATTTTGACGAAGCAAACGAGCAGCTTGACTCTTTTTCAAACCGGCTCCGCAGGCAATCTGTTCGGCCTCAGAAGCAGTAATCAGCTCAGTGCCGTGGCAATCCGTGTTAACGAGCACGTTTTGAGCTAGCTTCGCAACATGACCGTTTGTGATGTTGTGGCCACATCGGGCTGTAAGCTCCAGATAAATTCCATTTTGCTTCGCAAGCTCGACCTCTTCCTCGCTTATGAAACCTGGATGCGCGATGATGTTAACGTCACTAATAGCGGCAGCCGCCTTATTTGTACCCGGCGCGACCGGCTCGGCGACTGTTTCACCGTGTACGATCACAATTTGTGCTCCTAAGATTTTCGCTTTTTCAACAAGCTTGCCAATTTTTTCTGGGACTACGTGAGTTACCTCTGCTCCGACGAGAACCTCAATGCCGTTAAACCCCTCAGCTGCGCGTTTTATGGCACTTATCACTGAATCGATATTAGAAAAATCCACATGATCCGTTAGTGCAATGGCCTCGTGACCAGTAACATAGGCCCTTCTTATGAGTTCACTCGGCAGAACCGCGCCATCGCTTAAAACGGTGTGCGTGTGAAACTCGATTCGTTTGTTCATTTATCTTCAAGAATCGCTTGAGCTCGCGTCGCTTTTATTGCGCGCGCAATTCGCCGTATCGCAGATCGCTTAGGGCCCTTGGCGTCTATGCGTAACCGCCCTTTGTGTCCCCACCAAAGCCTCGGATAAGCTTTTTCATCTTCATAGGTGGGATTGAGTCCTAATTCATTCGCCGCGTGAATGATTTCCTTGATGTCAGGCGCTCCAACCGAATCTTGTTTTGCTAAAATTCGTCCTTCTTTTCGTGTCCTGTGCGCATCGATATACGCGGGCCAAACTATGGACTTAGCGTTCTTCGGCATTACTGAATAGCTTCCCGCGCTCCAGATATTTTAATATTGTCAAAATAGGCATTAAGCACTATGCACAAAGTGGAGATCGAGGTAGGCAAAGACGTACTGAAAAAGAATAAGGAGGAAGCTAGCCGAAACTTAAAAGAGCTGAAACGCCACGACACCCGGGCATTTGATATACTTGGATCAATAGGCTCAGGAAAGACATCTATTATCGAAAGAGTTGTACCGATTTTACAACGCCAAGAATTGCAAATCGGAGCTATAGCGGGTGACGTTGTTGGCGAGGATGACTTCATTCGAATGAAGGCCCTAAATATCCCGGTCGTGAACCTAAATACCGGAACGGAATGTCACCTCGACGCGCACCTCGTTGGCCATGCCATCGAGAAACTCCCGCTTGAAAAGCTGGATGTCCTGTTTATTGAAAATGTCGGGAACATGGTATGTCCGACAGATTTCGAGCTTGGAACTGATGCGAGAATAGTGATTGTAAGCGTGACCGAGGGGGACGATGTGATAAATAAGCATCCAATGATATTCAGAGTGAGTGACATCGGCATTATCAACAAAATCGACTTGGCGGAGGCCGTAGGCGCAAGCGTGGCGCGTATGAAAAATGATATGGCGCGAATTGCCCCGCAGGTCAAACAAATCTTGACGAGCGCAAAAACAGGAGAGGGGATAACGGAACTCGTCGATGAACTTGTCAAGCTCTAGGTCTTTCTATTATTGAACTATTGTTCTGTAGCAACAATCGCATTGATTGACCCGTCCTGGCCAGGTCGGTTAGTGACTTTAGCTTTTCCTAGCGTTGTGTGAACAACTGCGCCTTTCGTAATTATGTTGCGCCTCACATAGTTCCTATTTGCGGCGTTTAATTCGACTGTCTCAATTTCCGCCTTACTCGTCTTGCCAGTCGAAGGGTCAGCAAGATTTACGCGCGTTCCTTTGAGAAGCCTTACTTTTAGGTTGCCGCCAAATCCAGAAACATGTTTCTTTCTCGTTTCTCCTAGCTGTGTAAGCGTCGATTCTCTTCCCATCTCATGTTTCCGCTTGCCGGCACTGTGTTTCAGCCTACCGCCGGTGCTGCGGCGCACGGATTTTCCTTGCCATCTCATGTATCAACCTGCTATCTAATGTTAGACAGGGCCCTTATAAAGTATTCAGTATTTCAAGGTTTCGTATGACTGATCCGCTTCGCGACTTCTGACGCCGTTGAGTAGTTCCTAAAGCAATTAAGGCGCAGTCCACCTAAATTGGAGTTGGTTGTCTCAGTGCTGTTATCCCGACTTAGCTTAGAACAGCTGCCGCTATTGAGTGACACAAATATGGGCGTGCTCAGTTTCCTGGTTCGAGATTGTTGGCGTCGCGTCAGGCTGCAGGGGTGGCATTGGTTTGACTCAGTAGCACAAACTGTGCTATAAGGGCTTCTAATTGAATTCTTTCGTCCGCCCCTTCGCTGAGGCGAAAGTCGGCCTCCCCCACACTATTAATAAGCTGCACTTTTGACCGGCCTGAGATATCAAGGTCCAAAAGCGCTTTATTGATTTGCACTACAATTTCGCTTCCAGAGAAACCTTGCTGAAGGAGGAGAGCGTCCAGCATCGACAGCGCCAGTTCAAGTTCTCCATTAATAGCAGCGCTTAGGAGGGCCTCAATTGCTTGCGGATCGGGAGTGGCTGTGATTTGATAGATCGTCTCCTGATCGATCTCTGTTGTTATCGAAGCGGCCGACTGCAACGTGTTTATCGCTCTGCGCAGATCGCCCCCAGCCACATAACCAATCGCGCTCAACGCTTCGCTGCTTATTTGTAAATGTTCTTTTTTCGCAATGTTTCTCATTTGTGCTGCCAATTCAGTTTCGCCAAGCGGCTTAAACCGATAAACAGCACATCTTGACTGTATTGGCTCAATGATTTTGCTCGAATAGTTGCACGATAGAATAAATCGGCAGGACAAGCTGTAGCTTTCCATAGTCCTTCTCAAAGCGGATTGCGCATCCGGTGTCAGCGAATCAGCCTCATCTAAAAAAATAATCTTGAAAGGTGCACCAACTGGAGCAGTTCTTGCGAAGTTTTTGATTTTGTTTCGGACAACTTCGATGCCACGTTCGTCTGACGCGTTGAGTTCGGTGAAGTTGCTTTGCCAAACATCTCCGTAAAGTTCACGTGCTAAGGCGATTGCGGCACTCGTTTTGCCTGTACCAGCCGCTCCCGCAAACATCAAATGCGGCATATTCTCTATCTTGACGTATGATTGAAGCCGTTTCACGACTTCATCCTGTCCAACGACTTCGCTTAGTTTGCGCGGACGGTACTTTTCAATCCATATTTCTTCGATCACGATTGCCCTTGACTCTCTCCGCCTATCGCACGTTCTCTTCGATGACCGAAATGGCTGAGCGTGCATTGTGCGTATGATCGGCCCAGCTGAACGTGCCGCAACATTCGTCGCATCCCCATTCTCAAATCACCAGCGTCTGGACAAAGTGCATTCATTCTGCCACTTCCCTTAGTCTTTATAACTGCCTTCTCGTCGAGAGCTCTTTGTAGCGGGCAGCTGTACCTCGTGTAGTACATCCTTGTCCTCCACCGTAACCAGGCTAGTTTGTTGCACTGCGTTCAAAAAACGGCCGCGTAAAGTGGCGTCTTTCGATAGCCGCGTCGCTATTCCACAGGCTCAAATCTGCCCTCTAGCTTTCTGAGGACTTTGGGGAGAGTTGTGTACTCCATTTCTTGAAGAGGCAGCCTATGGGGCTCAAAAGGCCCATGGCGTCTCATATAATTAGAGATCACATTAGCTTCACTGCGTGCTGCGTCATAAGCAGGATCGTTGAATAGATCGACAGGCCCTACAAATTTGCCGTTGGCTATTTGAAATCCGGCTGCGACGGCACGTGGAGGCCCGTCAAACCGAGTACATTTCGCGTTTTCAAACGCGACCGGCATAATAGGGCCGTTGTGACTGCCACGCATCCAACCACTCACGAGGTGAGGAAACGTCCACGGTTCCAAGACTTCGCCGAGGGCTGGAAGTCCAGATTGACATCGCACAAGGGCGACCGGATCGTCTTTTCCGACGTATTCGCCCGCGATTTCAAACAGCTTCTCGGTGCTCACGGCTGCGACTGGTTCGTCAGATGGCAATTTTCCACCTTCCTTTGGAAAAACTCGCTTGATAACGTAGCGGCTTTTCGCACCGATCAATGCCAGCATGTCATACATCTCGGCCGGGCAATCCATAAAAACACGCACGTGGTCTTTGATATCCCATATCTCAAATTTGAAACCTTTGTGCATGCCAGGGTCGATCACAAGCCCTGCCGTGTTGAACGGGTCAGCAAACATCCTAAAAACTGGAAGGTTGAATGCACCAGGCTCGGTCTTATCCATCATGAAGGCAACGAGGGGCTCCCCAGTTCGTTCTGTGAATGCCATTTCGGTAGCTCCCGGGCCCATTCCACGTATGTTGCCTGCAAAGGAGTCTTTCAACAAGTCTTGGCCGGCCCCGTACAGCTTCAAGACTTTTGCAACGTCTGTGCATGAGGTAAAAATCTTCCAAGCTAGTTCGTGGACTCCTGCATCATTTTCGCCCTTAGAATGTGCCATTAAGAGTTCGAGGTCATCGCCTACGCCCATAACCCTGAAGTCTACAACGGTACCCACTCCCACAGCCTCTTGAAGAATCTCCTCAGCTTTTTCGCAGAGGTGCGGATGCACGGTTGCGTGACCCGGAAATCCTCCGACGTCCGCTTTTATCAAGCTTATTGTTACTTTCCCCATAGTTAACCACCGTCTGATCTGAACTAGTCATCAGGCACATTTAATATTCGTCTCGCATATTTAACATTCGCGAAACAAATGATTCCGTTTAGCTTCGCAAGCGCTTATTTACAGGTGCGGAAAGATTTAAATCGAGGGAGCCTATATTAAGAGCGGTGAGGTTTTCCTATCGCTGATTATTAGATCGCAGTTGACTGTTAGAGTACAGTATCGAATTATACGAGGGCTCGTAGCTCAGTTAGGCAGAGCACCTGGCTTTTAACCCAAAATCCCGGAGAGACACCAGGCGGTCAAGGGTTCAAATCCCTTCGAGCCCGTCTTCCACCATCGGCTACGCTACTTAAACAACCATCGCGAAACCGCGATCGCAGAACAAATTGGAATAAGCACAATGATTATCTGCTTTCTGAATTTCGAGTCTATCTGCTTTAGCCTCTCGAATACGGTTCGGTGATTCTCGTGAAAAGCCTAAACGTTCTAAAACACGAAATGGTCCCTGAGCACTTGATTATGTCGGATGAAGAAGTGCAAGAATTGCTAACGCGATACAGCATTGAGCTCAAACAGCTCCCTAAAATACTGGTAACAGATCCCGCTTGCAAAGAAATTGGAGCAAAAAAAGACGACGTTATAAAAATAAGACGGCGGAGTTTGACGGCAGACGAAGCCGTATCCTACCGTCTCGTGATCGACACAAAGATGGGGTGAGAATTTGATCAACCGGGAGACAATAAGCCGAAGCTATTTCACCAGAGACAAGATTGCACAACACCACATCAATTCTTTTAACGATTTTATCGAACGAGGCCTACAGAAAATCATTGATGAACAGGCAGTTATTGAAACCGACGTCCCGGGCCTTCTCGTGAAGCTTGGCAAGATTCGAGTTGATACGCCCAAAGTGCGCGAAGCCGACGGCTCGCTGGAGGAGCTGTATCCCACAGAAGCCAGACTTCGAAATATCACCTACGCCGCGCCAATTTTTCTCGAAATGACGCTCATCCAAGGCGACATCGAAAAAGAACCAGAAGAGGTTGAAGTTGGACTGATGCCAATCATGGTGGGGTCGACGGCGTGCAACCTTTTCAAACTTTCAGACGGTCAAATGATCAAGCTTGGCGAAGATCCTGCTGATCCTGGGGGATATTTCATTGTTAGCGGATCTGAGCGCGTTATAATAACTCTAGAGGACCTTGCGCCAAACAAGATCTTTGCGGAGTACGATGAACGCTATGGCGGACGAATCGAAGTCGCTAAAGTGTTTTCACAGCGCAGAGGGTATAAAGCGTTAGTTATGGTAGAAAGGGGGCGAGACTCAATCTTAGAGGTCTCGTTCCCATCAGTTTCTGGGCGGATCAACTACGTAATGCTCGTCAGAGCGCTTGGGCTAGTGACCGATCAAGATGTCGTGCAATCAGTTTCTGATGATCCTGAAATCATCAAGTTCATGTTAGAGAATATCGAGGAAGCGGAAGACTTCTCGCAAGACGCAGAAGAGTCACTTGAGCTGTACCACGAACGAATGCAGGAAACAGCGATGAAAAAGCTCGGCGAGAAAGTTGCCGCTGGCCAAGCTACCGAATACCAAGCCAAGCGATCTAATTATGTGGTGGATCGCTACCTTCTGCCGCACTTAAATGATCCCCTCCTCTCCGAAAAAGAAGCCAGGCTGGTTAAAGCCCACTTTCTCGGAAGAATGGCCGAGGCTTGCTTCAAGCTAGCTCTTCGCAAACGTGGAGAGGACGACAAGGACCATTATGCTAACAAGCGCTTGAAACTTGCTGGCGACCTCATGGAAGATCTGTTTCGAGTGTCGTTTAGTAGACTTACGAGAGACATCAAATACCAGCTAGAACGAGCCGATATGAGAAATCGCGAACTCAATGTATTGACCGCGGTTCGAGCGGATGTCCTCACCGAAAGGCTCACCCATCCCCTTGCCACTGGGAACTGGGTCGGTGGGCGAACAGGCGTGTCGCAACTCTTAGATCGAACAGATTATATGGCGATGTTGTCGCACTTGAGAAGGGTAATCTCACCGCTATCTAGAGCTCAGCCTCACTTTGAGGCCCGTGACTTGCATCCCACCCAGTGGGGCCGCATATGTCCGAGTGAAACACCTGAAGGTCCAAACTGTGGTCTTGTCAAGAATTTTGCTCAGCAAGTCGAGCTTTCAACCGCTCTAGAAGACGAAACTACCGTCCTATCGGCGTTGGAAGAGCTTGGATATATGCCTATCGGCCACGAAGCCGCGCAGGAGGTCGAAACTGATGACTGAAGCGAGAATTTACGTTGATGGCGCTCTGAAAGGCACCCACAGCAATCCGAAGGAATTCGTTGACCAGTTTCGAGCCAAACGTAGACGTGGAGAACTGCCTCACCTGATAAACGTCGCGTACCACGAGGATACAAACGAAATCAATATCAACACAGACTCCGGAAGAGCTCGTCGACCCCTTATAGTCGTTGAGAATGGCAGTCCGCTAATTTCCGAAGATGATATCCAAAAGCTCGAGCAAGGCGAGATTTCTTTCGATGATTTAGTAGAAAATGGACTCATCGAGTACATCGATGCTGAAGAGGAGGAGAACATCTTTGTCGCAGTCGCCCCCGAGGATCTTACAAGTGAGCACACGCACCTAGAAATCGATCCGTCACTTATTTTAGGGATAGCGACTGGCTTGGTTCCTTACCCGGAGCACAACGCGTCACCGCGCAACACGATGGGCGCAGGCATGGTGAAGCAGTCGCTGGGCGCGTCGTGCGCGAACTGGAAGCTAAGACCCGACACTCGTTCACATTATTTGCATTACCCCCAGCTAGGAATCGTAAAAACCAATGCAATGGAAGCGGTAGGCTTTGACGACAGGCTTTCAGGACAGAACTTTGTCGTCGCTGTCCAGTCGTTCGAAGGCTATAACATTGAGGATGCTCTGATCATTAACCGGAACTCGATAGAGCGAGGACTCGGCAGAAGCCATTTTTTCCGCACTTACGAAGCCGAAGAACGCAGATATCCGGGTGGGCAGGAAGACAAGTTTGAAATTCCCGACGCGGAGGTTCGCGGGGCGCGAGGCCCTGAAGTTTATGCAAACCTGGATGAAGACGGGTTTGTCAATCCCGAGGCCGAAGTTCAACCAAATGACGTGCTGGTCGGCAAGACAAGCCCGCCACGATTTCTTGAAGAACCGACCGAGTTAGGTGGCATCAGCACCCAAAAGCGACGGGAAACGTCAGTCACAATGCGTTCAAACGAAAGTGGCGTTGTAGACGCAGTCATAATTACGGAAGGCGAGAATGGATCCAGATTAGTCAAGGTCAGAACTAGAGATCAACGAGTGCCCGAACTGGGAGACAAGTTCGCTTCGAGACACGGACAGAAAGGTGTGATCGGACTTATTGTGCCGCAAGAGGATATGCCGTTTACCGAAGACGGCATTGTCCCAGATCTCGTGATAAATCCGCACGCGATCCCGTCACGAATGACCGTTGGCCACGTCTTGGAAATGATCGGCGGGAAGGTTGGAAGCTTAGAAGGCAGACGTATAGACGGCACTGCATTTTCAGGCGAACCTGAAGTCTCTTTGAGGCAAGCGCTGAAACGAAATGGCTTCTCACACAGCGGAAAGGAAGTGCTGTACGACGGGATCACTGGCGAGAAGCTAGCTGCCGACATGTTTATCGGCCTGATCCTTTACCAAAAGCTACACCACATGGTGTCAGAGAAGCTGCATGCGCGATCTCGTGGGCCTGTTCAAGTGCTGACCCATCAACCAACTGAAGGTCGAGCACGTGAAGGCGGGTTGCGATTCGGCGAGATGGAGCGCGACGTCATGATCGGCCACGGAGCAGCGTTGGCGCTGAAAGAGCGGCTCGTCGACGAGTCGGACAAGGTTGAAGAATACGTATGTACTGCATGCGGGATGATCGCTACGTTTGACAAGCGACGCAACGTAGTGTATTGTCCCAATTGCGGAGCAGATACCGATATCTACAAAGTTGAAATGAGCTATGCATTTAAGTTGCTTCTCGATGAGATGAAGGCACTTGGAATCGCACCGCGCGTTGAACTAGAGGACGCGGTATGACCGGGAGGGTCACATGAGCAGCCCGAAGCGAATCGGAAAAATCAAATTTGGATTGCTTTCGCCAAAAGAATATCGCAAGATGAGTGTGACGAAAGTTATCACGGCAGACACGTACGACGATGACGGTTTTCCCATCGAAATGGGACTTATGGATCCCCGGCTTGGAGTCATAGACCCTGGCCTTCGATGCAAGACCTGCGGCCAGCGCGCCGGCGAATGTCCTGGCCACTTCGGCCACATCGAACTTGCTGCTCCTGTCGTGCACGTTGGATTTGCAAAGCTTATCCGGAAAATACTCAGAGCAACGTGTCGCCGCTGTGGACACTTGTTACTTGACGAGATGCAGCAGCACGAATTCCGCCTCAAAATGCACGAACTGAAGGACAAGAATTACTCCACTGAAGAGACGGTCAAAAATGTCATCAAGGAAGCCCGAAAAGCAATCACGTGCCCCTACTGTGCCGAGCAGCAGAAGGAAATAAAATACGAAAAACCGACTCGCTATGTGGAAGACAGCCACAAGCTGATGCCGGCCGACATTCGCGATCGATTCGAGCGCATACCAGATAGTGACATTGAATTGCTTGGTCTCGACGCGAACAACGTGCGCCCGGAGTGGATGATCCTAACAGTCCTTCCCGTCCCACCCGTAACGACACGACCTTCCATCACTCTTGAAAACGGCCAAAGATCAGAAGATGACCTCACGCACAAGCTCGTAGATATCATCAGGATAAATCAAAGATTTCAAGAAAATCGCGAGGCAGGGGCCCCGCAACTCATTATAGAAGACTTGTGGGAACTTTTGCAGTACCACGTGACAACGTTCCTCGATAACGAAGTGTCGGGAGTACCCCCCGCGCGACACCGCAGTGGGAGGCCTTTGAAGACGCTCTCGCAAAGACTGAAAGGCAAAGATGGGCGATTCAGAGGCAGTCTCTCGGGCAAAAGGGTGAACTTTTCAGCACGAACGGTCATTTCACCGGATCCCAACCTCAGCGTAAATGAAGTTGGAGTTCCAGAGACTATCGCCCGTGAGATGACAGTGCCGATCATTGTGACGCCGCGAAATATTGGCGAGATGAAGGAATATATCCGCCGCGGCCCGCTAAATCACCCGGGCGCGAATTATATAAAACGACTCGATGGGAGACGTGTGAAAATAACGGAAAAGAACGGAGAAGAGATTGCGGAGACGCTCGAAAACGCATGGGTAGTCGAAAGGCAGTTGAAGGACGGAGACATCGTTCTTTTCAACCGCCAGCCATCGCTCCATCGAATGAGCATCATGGCTCACCGAGTCAAAGTGATGCCTTTCAAGACTTTTAGACTAAATCCCGCAGTATGCCCGCCCTACAATGCCGATTTTGATGGGGACGAGATGAATCTGCACGTACCGCAAACCGAAGAAGCCCGCGCCGAAGCGCGCATCCTCATGCAAGTAGAGGAAAACATCCTTTCCCCAAGATTTGGCGGCCCCATCATTGGTGGGATACACGATCACATCTCTGGGCTCTTTTTACTAACGCAAAAAGGTTCTAAATTTACGAAGAGCGAAACCTACGAGCTTCTCAAGAAGTGCGAGGCAGAAAAACCACTTCCTGAACCTGCAATTAAAGAAGCGAACACTGCCTATTACACCGGCAAGCAAGTGTTCAGTCAAATACTTCCAGAGCGACTGAATTTGACGCTGAAAGCCAAGAAATGCGTGATGCACGGAGTGTGTCTCAAAACCCAGTGTGAAACAGACGCGTACGTCAAAATTGAAGCAGGCAATTTGATATGCGGCGTCATTGACGAAAAATCAATCGGAGCATTTAGCGGCGCAATACTGGACGGCATAATAAGAGAATATCCTGACACTGGTTTCACTGAGGCATCCCGATTTTTAGATAACGCGACAAAACTTGCGATCCGAAGCATCATGAAGTTCGGGTTCAGCTTCGGGATAGACGACGAAGATGTTTCTCGTCAAGCCCAGTTGGAGATAGAGGAGATAATCGAAAAAGCGGAAGAGCGCGTCGAGGCACTAATAAACGCTTACGAGGTCGGAGAACTTGAATCCATGCCCGGTCGTACCCTTAGTGAAACCCTTGAGATGAAGATAATGCAGGAACTCGGTCGCGCGAGAGATAAGGCAGGGGAAATAGCGGGAAAGAACCTCGGATTTGCAGGCGAGCTAGCACTTGACAATTCTGCGGTCGTTATGGCTGTTTCAGGAGCGCGTGGGTCAATGCTGAACCTAACACAGATGGCTGGCAGCGTCGGTCAGCAATCAGTCAGAGGTGAGCGGATCAGACGAGGCTACTACGACCGGACCTTGCCTCATTTCAGGAAAGGCGATCTTGGCGCTGACGCGCGCGGCTTTGTCAGGTCGAGCTACAAAAAGGGACTAAGCCCAACGGAGTTCTTCTTCCACGCGATAGGAGGAAGAGAGGGGCTGGTTGACACGGCCGTTAGAACATCTCAATCTGGGTACCTACAGAGGCGGCTCATAAATGCCCTGCAAGACTTAGAAGTGGAATATGACGGGACAGTTCGATCTGGGGACAAGGTGGTTCAGTTCGTGTATGGGGAAGACGGGATTGACCCCACTAAGAGTGATTATGGCAAATCAGTCAACATACAAAAAATCGTTCAGCGCGTAGTGGAAAAACACGGGAGCGGGTGAAATCGATGGACCTTCAGGAAAAAATAAATGCACTCAGCTTGCCTTTGAACGTCAAAAACGATCTTTTAGCAGAGCTAAGTAGCCTGCAACTTTCTGACGCCGAAGTCACAGAGATACTTCAGCAGACTCAAGACGCATACGCACGCTCACAAGTGGAGCCATGCGAGGCTGTTGGCACAATCGCCGCCCAATCGATCGGAGAGCCTGGCACACAAATGACCATGCGGACATTTCACTATGCCGGCGTGGCTGACATAAACGTGACGCTTGGCCTTCCGAGGCTCATTGAAATAGTCGACGCTCGCAAAGTGCCCGATACACCTATGATGACAATATATCTCGACGTTGAGCGCGCAAGTGACCGCGACCAAGCGCTGCAGCTCGGGTGGGAGATCGAAGCAACGCGGGTTAGTGACGTAGCGGACATCCTCACTGACACTGATGAGATGCAGATCTATTTAGAGTTTGATGATCGCGTTCTGCAACAGCGAGACGTCGATTTAGCTGTCGTCGTCACGAAACTTGAGACGCTCCCTGATGTCGATGTTCGCGTTGACGGATCAAACGTCGTACTAAGCCCCTCGGTAAAACGCTATCGAGCACTTCTTCAAATCGTGGAAAAAGTCAGAACAATGGTCATCAAAGGCATCGAAGACATCAAGCGAGTTGTCGTGCGCAAAGAGCGCGAAGAGTACGTTCTGTATACAGAGGGCTCCTCTCTAAAAAAGGTGATAGCGCTCCCGCATATTGACGCGGCGCGAACGAAGACGAATAACATAAATGAAATGGCCGAGGTTTTCGGCATCGAAGCAGCCCGGAACTCAATCATCGAAGAGGCAATGAATACGCTGCGCGAACAAGGGTTGACTGTTGATGTCAGACACATCATGCTCGTTGCTGATATGATGACGATAGATGGCGAAGTCAAGCAGATCGGACGACACGGCATAGCAGGAGAGAAAACCAGCGTTCTGTCGCGGGCTGCCTTCGAAGTCACCGTAAATCACTTGCTGGATGCAGCCATCCGCGGCGAAACCGACGAGCTCGTTGGAGTCACCGAGAACGTTATTGTTGGTCAGCCTATCCTGCTTGGCACTGGCGACGTTAGGTTAATCGCAAGAATGAGCAAGACATAGATTTCGGAGCAAAAATGGAGCTAGATATCGCCAAATCCCTGAGAATGGCAATGAGGGATGGGAAGGTCTACATAGGGGCCAAGAATACTCTAAAATCAATCCAAACAGGAAACGCCCAGTTAGTCATCCTAGCCTCGAACTGCCCGCAACGGTTTCGTGATGTAATAACAGCAAGCAATGTGCCGACGGCGAGTCTTGATGTCGATAGCTTGGAATTAGGATCAATTTGCGGTAAGCTTTTCACAATATCTGCCCTTTCCATCGTCGATCCAGGATCGTCAGATATTATGTCTGTAAGGGAAAAGGAGATAACCGATGGCAGAAGTTAAGCTCACGACAGAAGGGATACGCTATATAGCCTTGTTTGAGAGTTTAACTCGAGCAATCGCCCGTGATTGCTATGTCGACGACGAGAACGATCGTGTGATATTCGTTGTCAAAAAAGGTGACATGGGCCTCGCGATCGGCAAGAATGGTAACAACATCAATCGAGTGAAAAAATCTATCGGGAAGCATATCGAGGTAGTCGAGCATTCCGATGACGTTGATGAGTTCGTTGCCAACGCGCTTCAACCTGTTTTCGTGAAGAAAGTTCAGGTTGTTTCAAAGGATAACAAAAAACTCGCCTACGTAGAGGTCAAGTCGCAGGATCGAGGGATAGCGATTGGGAAAAACGGCCGAAACATTCAAAAAGCAAAAGTGCTTGCGCAACGGCACTACGGCCTAGAAGATGTGATTATTCAGTAATTACTTTTTGCGAGGCGTCAACATGGGAAAGGGCATCTATTCTGCACGCAAACTAAAAAAAGACCACAAAGCGCTTAGGTGGAGCGACAAAAACTTCAGCCGCCGCGTACTCCATCTTGACGAAAAAGCGGACCCGTTGGAAGGAGCACCACAGGCGCGGGGAATCGTGCTTGAAAAAGTAGGCGTGGAAGCAAAACAACCAAATTCGGCGATTCGAAAGTGCGTGAGAATTCAACTGATCAAGAATGGACGACAGGTGACCGCTTTTTGTCCAGGTGTAGCAGCAACAAACTTCATCGACGAGCACGACGAAGTCACCGTGGAAGGAATTGGCGGTAGAATGGGCGGCTCAATGGGAGACATCCCGGGCGTGCGGTACAAGGTCGTGAAAGTAAACAACGTTTCTCTCGAAGAGATGGTCAGAGGCAGAAAAGAGAAACCAGTAAGGTAGGAATATGGCAGTAGACGAAGGTCAGTTACTCTTCGGCAAATGGGCGACTGCTGAAATTCACGTTGATGATGCCGGTATAAAGCGGTATGTGCACCTTGAGTCGGCGGCAATTCATACCGGGGGCAGGCACGCGCACCAGCAGTTTAACAAGTCGAATCTATCAATTGTGGAGCGACTTACCAACAAACTTATGCGCGGGGAAGACAACACGGGAAAGAAAATCAAGGCTTATAACACGATCAAGCGGTCATTCGAAATCATAAATAAGCGCACCAAAGAAAACCCCGTGAAAGTTCTCATTCAAGCGGTCGAAAATGCAGGACCGAGAGAGGAGACTGTTCGGTTAAAATACGGCGGCATCTCGGTCCCAAAAGCTGTCGACACTGCATCTCAACGCAGGGTTGACCTAGCGCTTATGTACGTCGCGCAAGGCGCCAAGAAGACATCGTTTAAAAGCAAACGCCCCTTTGATGACTGTCTCGCTTCTGAGATCATAGCAGCCGCAAAGAACGACGTGCGCAGCTTCTCGATAAGCAAGAAGGAAGAAAAAGAACGGGTAGCTAAGGCAGCGAGATAAGGGAGCACTTCGGCGCCGATGGTAAGCAGGCAAAAAATGGTTGAGCGCGTCACAGCGCTCATGGACCGACCAGAAAACATTCGCAACATAGGGATTGTGGCGCACATAGATCACGGCAAAACAACCCTTTCTGATAACCTGCTTGCCGGAGCAGGCATGATTTCAAAGGAGCTGGCTGGTACACAGCTGTTTATGGACTTTGACGAAGAAGAGCAAGCGAGAGGCATTACAATAAACGCAGCAAATGTGTCGATGGTTCACGAGTTTCTCGAAAACGAGTACCTAATTAACCTTATCGACACGCCTGGACACGTCGATTTCGGAGGCGATGTAACGCGGGCCATGCGAGCCGTCGACGGCGCAGTAGTTGTAGTGGACGCCGTAGAGGGGACGATGCCGCAGACGGAAACAGTATTACGGCAAGCTTTGAAAGAAAACGTCAAACCGATTCTCTTCATTAACAAAGTCGATAGACTTGTCAACGAGCTTAAGCTTGATCCCCAAGCCATGATGGCCAAGTTCGTGAATCTGATCAACCACGTGAATAAGCTGATCAAGGGGATGAATGAACAGAAGTTCGACCAAGGGTGGAAAGTCAAAGTCGATGACGGTTCTGTTGCGTTCGGATCCGCGCTGTACAACTGGGCTTTGAGTGTTCCTCAAATGGAAAAAACCAAAATCACGTTCAAAGACGTGTACGAATATTGCGCCCATGACAAGCAAAAGGAGCTTGCAGAGCGGAGCCCCCTCCACGAAATTGTGCTCAACATGGTTGTCACCCATTTGCCGAATCCGCTTCAAGCGCAAAAGGAGCGCGTGCCCGTGATATGGCATGGCGATAAGAATTCAGAAGAGGGCAAAGCAATGCTCAGTTGCGATCAACGCGGCCCAGTTGAGCTTATGGTTACCGACATATCTATTGACCCTCACGCGGGCGAAGTAGCAACCGGAAGGCTGTTCTCGGGATCGCTCGAAAGGGGGCAAGAGCTTGCCGTTTCAGGCATGCCAAACAAGAACCGAATTCAGCAAGTCGGCATATTTATGGGCGCAGAGCGGATCGAAGTCGAACGGATTCCGGCGGGGAACATTGCAGCGGTCACCGGTCTGCGAGACGCAATTGTGGGCTCCACCGTTTCTTCCCTCAAAGGTGTCGTCCCATTTGAGAGCATTAAGCACGCCAGTGAGCCCGTTGTTACCGTGGCGGTCGAAGCCAAGAACATGAAAGACCTGCCCAAACTCGTCGAGGTGCTACGCCAAGTTTCTAAAGAGGATCCGACGCTGCGCGTGACGATCAACGAGGAGACCGGAGAGCATCTGATATCCGGCATGGGCGAACTGCACCTCGAGATCATAGCTCACAAGATTGAAAGGGACAAAAACGTTCAAATCATCACGTCGGAGCCGATTGTCGTGTATAGAGAGACAGTTCAGGGCCATGCGGGTCCTGTCGAAGGCAAGTCTCCTAATCGCCATAACCGGTTCTATTTCGAAGTCGAAGCGTTGCCACGCGACGTGATCGCATTGCTCAAAGAGGGAGCCGTGAATATGAACGCTCCCGAGACCGAGCGGCGAGCAATCTTGATGGAAGGCGGCCTGGAAAAGGACGAAGCGCGAAATGTTGCAGATGTATTCGAGTCAAATCTTCTGCTAGACCTGACGAAAGGCATTCAATATTTGCGGGAAACGATGGAACTGATCATCGAAGGATTCCGAGAGGCAATGAAGACCGGGCCGTTAACGCGAGAGCCTTGTGAGGGTATAAAGGTGAAGCTAGTCGACGTTACCTTGCACGAGGATGCAGTTCATCGGGGCCCAGCACAAGTCATTCCTGCAGTCAGGTCGGCCATATTCGCGGCCACGTTAATGGCCAAAGACGTTGTGCTTGAACCCATGCAGAAGGTTTTTATCAGTGTCCCACAAACGCTGATGGGAAGCGCGACACAAGAGATACAAGGAAGACGCGGCCAAATACTGGATATTGATTCCGAAGGAGACACTGTTGTCGTGGTTGGCAAAACGCCGGTCGCCGAAATGTTTGGTTTCGCAGGGGATTTGAGATCTGCGACAGAAGGACGCGCCATATGGAGTACGGAATTCCTCGGATTTGAGGTTCTGACGCAAAGCTTACAACCGGAGATAGTAAAACAAATAAGGCAGAGAAAAGGTTTAAAGACTGAGCTGCCGAAGCCACACGACTTTATAGGCTGAAAGGAGGAACGAACAGAAATGGCTGAAAAGCCCCATTTAAATCTAGCAATGATAGGTCACGTTGATCACGGCAAGAGCACGCTAGTTGGAAGGTTGCTGTTCGAGACCGGCAACGTTGGTGCGCACATAATTGAATCATACAAAAAAGAAGCAGAGGCAAAAGGCAAGGGATCCTTCGAATTTGCCTGGGTAATGGACTCCCTAAAGGAAGAACGTGAGCGTGGCGTCACAATTGACATCGCGCACCAAAGGTTCGATACGGAAAACTACTATTTCACGATCGTCGACTGTCCAGGGCACCGTGATTTCGTAAAGAACATGATCACCGGAGCATCGCAGGCTGACGCCGCAATACTGGTGGTGGCAGCGCCTGACGGCGTAATGGCTCAAACCAAAGAACACGTTTTTCTTGCGCGGACACTTGGAATTAATCAACTGATCGTCGCCATTAACAAAATGGATGCTTCAGACTATGCCGAAAAAAGGTTCAACGAAGTCAAAGACGAAGTTGGAAAGCTGTTGAAAACGGTGGGATACAAAGAAGAAGACGTTCAATATGTCCCAGTTTCGGCATTCAAAGGCGACAACGTAACTAAACTCAGCGACAACATGTCTTGGTACACGGGCGAAACGCTCCTACAGGAGATCAACAAATTCAAAGTACCTGAGAAACCCATAAACCTGCCACTCAGATTGCCGATACAGGATGTGTATACGATCTCAGGCATTGGAACAGTACCAGTTGGTAGAGTTGAAACGGGTACGATGAAGCGCGGAGATAAGGTGATTTTCGAGCCTGCAAACGTCCGAGGCGAGATCAAATCAATAGAAATGCATCACGAGGAGATCCCGGAAGCCGCTCCTGGAGATAACGTTGGTTTCAACGTGCGAGGCGTTGCTAAAAAGGACATCAAGCGAGGTGACGTTACTGGGCATCAAGATACGCCACCAAGCGTGGCCAAAGAATTTACAGCTCAGATCGTCGTTTTGCAGCACCCAAGTGCAATCACTGCGGGCTATACGCCTGTCTTCCACGCTCACACTGCACAGGTGGCGTGCACCTTTACCGAGATCAAAGCCAAGCTTGATCCTCGAACTGGGCAAGTGAAGCAGTCGAACCCAGATTTCATCAAAACTGGCGACGCTGCAATCATTCAAGTCAAGCCGACGAAACCCTTAGTGATAGAGAAGGTCAAAGAGATACCGCAGCTGGGCCGCTTTGCTATTCGGGATATGGGGCAAACAATCGCGGCAGGTATGTGCATCGACATAGTTCCCAGATAAAATCACTTGATCGGATGCAAAAAGCACGAATACGTCTTTCAGGAACAAGCCCGGAAATGCTTGATCACGTCTGTGAACAAGTCAAGAGCATAGCTGATAAAACCGGTGTCAACCTTTCTGGGCCGGTCCCTCTTCCCACAAAAAGACTCCGCGTGCCAACGCGAAAAAGTCCCGACGGCGAGGGAACGGCCACGTGGGAGCATTGGGAAATGCGCGTCCATAAGCGGCTGATCGACCTTGATGCTGACGAACGCGCGCTTCGGCAACTCATGAGAATTCAAGTCCCGAAAGATATTAACATCGAAATAATGCTGGAAGGCTGAGAGTTCCCGATTCAGATAGCTTGCTTTGATAAACGTGCTCGAAGAATTTCAACGACGGGTTATCGGCCGAGGTAGCCAAGCGGACCACGGCGCCAGCCTTGAGCGTTCCTCTTAGGTTCAACGAGAGCTGGTGAGGCTTTCGCCTCGCAGGGGTTCAAATCCCTTCCTCGGCGCTTCTATTTTGTAAGTGGTCTTTCCCAAGGCTTAACGACGTGCAGCTGTTTTATTGTTTCGTCGACGTGCACGATTGAGTACTCGATGCCTCTCCTATGTAGGAAATCTATGAAGAAGTGTTCAAAATAAGTAGCTTCGTCCTCGTCATACCTAGTGGCAGCAAACACGAACGCCATCATATTCTGGCAAAAGCGCGAGGCGAGCCAGAAATAGTCGTCATTTGAAATATAGTACCTCACAGGCCTTTCACCTTCCGATGACTTTCGTTTGCGCAGCAACATCGATTTTGAACTATTATCAGTACTTAGCACCAAGGCTCTCAAGCCTTTAAATACCTTCCAGCAGGTGCAACAGCACCGAACGCAGGACATCCGCACAAATCGTTCACCTGAGTACGCATCATGCCGCGCAGTGTGGCCCGGATGCAAATAATCTTGGAACTGATGACGTTTGTTCAATCCCTGCGAAACGTGCAACAAAGGACAACCACTTTCTTCGCTGCTTGGCTGCGTCCCGATGAATTTAAAAACCAGAGATTCATACTTAGTTCAAATGAGCGGCGAAATCAAGTTGGTGATACCAAAGGGCAGCCTAGAAGAACAAACGATCAAGTTCTTGAAGCTCGCAGACTTAGAAGTAATTCGAAGGAGCCCGAGGGACTATAATCCGAAGATACAAGATTTCAGGATCAGCACCGTGAAAGTGCTGAGGCCACAAGAGATCCCGCAATATGTGGCGGCAGCATATTTTGATCTTGGCATAACTGGTCTGGACTGGGTGCATGAGACTGACAGCGACGTTCGCATTATCGCTGAGCTTCCATATAGCAAAACTGGGTCCGAAAAGGTCAAGATTGTTCTCGCGGTGGATGAACAATCAACCATAAATTCTCCGCTTGATTTGAAACAAGGCAGCATGATATCGACAGAGTATCCGAGGCTAGCAAAAAAATACTTCGACCAAAAAGGAATTGCCGCTGAGATCTTTTTGTCTTACGGCGCCACTGAAGCTAAAGTCCCGGATATTATGGACGGCATAGTGGAGCTGACAGAGACAGGCGAGACGCTCAAGCGAAGCGGTCTCAAAGTGATTGACGTCATTCTAGAATCAACGACCGTGCTGATTACCAACGAAGCAAGCTACAGGGCAAAACGACGGTCCATCGATGATATCAAGACGCTCATTCTGGGTGCCATAGATGCCCAGAACAGAGCTTTGGTCAAAATGAATGTCCCTGAGACAAAGCTCGAAGCAATCATTGGTATCTTACCCACGATGAAGGCTCCTAGCGTCGCCAAATTATATCGCACAGATTACTACGCAGTGGAATCGGTGGTAGCGAAAGAGCAAATCAACGAATTGATTCCGAAGCTTAAACAGCACGGAGCGGAAGACATTTTGGAGCTGCCGATAAACAAGATAGTAGACTAGCCAATCTTGGAGACGAGGTCAACCGGAGACAATGGTACCCCAGGTCGCAGCGCGTACTTGCGTTATGCTAACCATTGTGACGTTAGCCATTAGCCTGAGTGGTTGTCTTACGGAGCAGCCTGCCAATGAAACTCAGCACCCGACCATTGACCCGGTGAACGTTACACACACCCACTATTATGTTTATAACGGCACGCCCTACCTCACCGGTATCATCAAGAATGTGGGAACCCAGAACCTCGTGGACCTAAGCTTGCAAGCTGAGGGATACGTGAATAATACCACAATAGAAAGAGGGTACGCAGGGCCAGAAACTGGCGTGAATTCGATTATCCCCCCTGGGGGGAATGCCCCTTTCATGATCAAGATGTCGTCAGTCACTGCGAGCGGTTCTAGCACGACGACCCTTAATAGAACCCCCATCGCATCCGCGATCAAAACGGCGACTTCTAAGCGAACGATCCGCTCAAATAGTTCAAAAAATCAAACCAGTAACGCGCAGCAAGCTGAGAGCTACAAGATACTTCCGCCAAACTACACGCTCTCAAACGGGAACCCATATCCGCTGACGATCGTGAACAACAAGACTTATGTTTTAAACCAAACGATCCGCGGCGTCAACGGAGAAGTATATAACGGAGGAACCGAGAACGTGAACTCCGCAGTCGTGGCGGTTGCACTCTACGGAAAGGACGGCAACGTTCTTGGGGTTTTTGCGGGAAAGCCGCAAGGGACGTGGGGGCCAACAAAGACAGCGCCTTTTGAGATCAATTTCCCGACTAGTTTTTCAATTTCGTTAGCGAATATCGCAAGAATCGAACTATACGTATACGAATTTAGCAGTTAGCACTTATACTTCGCTAACAAGAACTTCGTCGCCAACGACTTCGATTCTCAGTTCGCCAGCGTCCCTTTCCGTCTTGAAAACTGTCTCGCACACACGAATCGGCAAAAACACCTCTATATTGTCTTCGTCCCTGGTATAGGTCCCACCAAAGCGTCTTTCTGTTTCTGCCGCTCCGGTCGCTTCGACCAGCCTTATCGTTTCTTCCTCGATACTCGTGGAGATCCTCCCAGAGGATCTATTTAAGGGAAAAGTGCTTCCTATGCAAAATGTCTCTATGCATTTCGCGGGTATTACGATAGTAGTTGAATCCTTGCCGCAATAGTAGCGCACTTTGCCCATCAACATATCATCGATGCTCCGCACGCGACAATATTTCGCTCACATATTTATAACAATCGCACTGAAAAATCGCCCACGTGCAAGAGCTAGGTCTGAAATGGGCCATGGCGGCAGCAGGACGCGCGCGTGCTTAGTCGATGCGCAAATCCTTGTCAAAAAAATGAACTTCGAATTTTGTGCCAAGTTTCTCAAGCGCCTGTGACGCTCGACTTTTTGCCCTTTCTGGCAGGATCAAAACAATTCGGTCAACATCCAAGTGTCCGAGCTGTTGCCATTTAGCAATGAGGTCGTCAGTTATCTCCGACTCGACTTCTACGTCAGAGATCAGCGTCGGCGTGTCACTCGCAAGAAATGGTTTGACGCTAAAGACATCGTAGGCGAGTAGGTCCGGATACACGTCATCGACGCTCGCGACTTTCTTTCCTTCCAAATTCACGACGACTTTGTATTTGCGAAATATGGTCTGGCCTGCTTTCCTGACAATCTCATCGTGCAATGCCTGGGCTTTGGAAGAGCTCGCGTCAGACATACTTGTCATTTTCGACTCTCACACTACATACGTTTTTTGGCGATTTTTTCTCAAATTCCCGTCAAATATGCAACTCTGGGGTTGGAGCGGCAAACCAGGCCATCTTGATTTTTCGACGCCCCGGTGCTAAGGAATTAAATGCAACCGGCGGTAGCGTAACAAAAAAATTTCACTACATAGATATTTATGGCGTCTCTGAGACCTCAGTGTGTTCTTCGCAGAGGTGTCCTCAATGCGCATAGATGAGATGAATAAAAAAATACTATATCTTTTGCAGCAAGACGGAAGGATGACATACAAAGACATCGCCAAAGCGATAAACAGGTCAGAATCCACCGTTCGTGACAGGATATCCATAATGGAAGATGAAGGTGTAATAAAGGGCTACTCGGCAATTGTTGACCGAAGCAAGGTAGGACTGCATTGTTGTGCGCGGCTGTTTGCCAAAGCGAATTTAGACCAACTCGACTCGTTGTCGAAAAAGTTGGCAGAATTCGAAAACATCTTTCAAATAGATCACGTGAGCGGGGACCACAACCTGCGCTTTACCGTAGCGGCTCACGACTATTCTCAATTGAAGAGTTTGATCAACACCCAGATCGCAGATCTCCCACTTGATATAGTTCAAATTGATATGATTATGAAATCGCTCAAGGAAGGGGGGCCTATCAAGCTCCAATAGAATCTGCGAGCGCTTTTTTTGGCGCGCACAAACGGCGCGCAAATGTTCGGCCAACGCCTCATATGACCTATTAGAAGGTCAAGTTTACTCTGGTAGTAGGCGTGAAGCAACACAAATACAAGATGCCGAAAGGCATGCGATACTCCTCGTTGGCAGAGCGAGCGCAGTTTTACTGCGGCGAGTTTACCGCAAAAGAGCTGCGTAGCTGGCAGCCATTGCGAAAAAATACCGTGATTTCGTTCTTGATCGGCAAATATACCCAGATCTACCTGAAAAAATTCGAGGAGATCAAGGAAGATGTGGTAGTGATTGATGATTACTGCAATTTCCACGGATTGCAAGAGTACCTTCTCAAGTATCTCCCGGAAGGAGTTTACTATGATACGAATCACTATGAAGATCTCGACATATGTAGAGGCTGCCCAGACTGCTACAAAGCAGAACACTGTCTGCCTTGTAACCATTACGTCGGACAAGAACTTGTCTTCGATCTAGACCCGGAAAACGTGTACTGTCCTGTGCACGGCGATCTAGATCAGAAGATGAAAGCCCATCAGGGTCGCATGCTATGCCTGATAGAGTTTAAAATACTGAGAAAACAAGCGTTTTTGATGTATCGCGAGCTGAAGCAAACGTATTCCAGATTGCGCATCGTGTACTCGGGACGTGGTTTTCACATCCACGTATTGGACGATGATGCAACATACTTGACGCGCAAAGAACGAACTTCATTAGCGAAAACTTACGCAAGAAGGTTCCCGATCGATGAATGGGTCACGGCGGGGAATATCAAATTGATACGGCTTCCGTATACGCTACACGGAATGATATCAAGAGTTTGCGTCCCAATAGAACCAAACGAGCTCGAAACTTTTGACCCGGTCAACTACCGGCAAGCAATACCCCAGTTCTTAACGTTTGAATGAAGCTTATCGATATCGGTACGAGGATACGTTTGCCATTTGCGTGCCGCGCTTTCGTCGCACGTCAAACCCTTTCACTTGCGTTGCGTCGCGCACTCTGCAAACGCCCTTTTTACTGGAGAACCAAACGCTGCCTATCCTCACGAGCTGCAGTCGGTTAAAGTTTGTTTCAGGCCGCTAGGGGGTGCACTCGGAGATTTGGTGCTTCTTGCAAGCCACATGCCGAACGGCGGCCTGTTCGACACACGACGCCAAATCGGGCCGGCGACCCAATTCAGCAAGCTTCTCGCTCTCTGCACTCTGCCGAAGCTTAGCATCGCACCTCACGCCACTGAAAGCTCTAGTTCAAAGGCCGTACAGGCTCGTGCGTACGTGCTTTTCCACCGAGTGATCTGATTCTGATCTATGTGTGCGTTCTCTTTGGCTCTCAAGCCCAATGCAAAAACGTTCCACGCGCCTTCGACGATATGACTAAGACGTCCAGCGTTCGATCTGGACTTCAGTGCTGCTTGGATCAAATCCCATGCACGTTCAAAAGACGAATACAGTTCGGAATAGCCATCCTCAAAGTCCTCGTGGATGAGCTTAAACCAAGACGTAGCGAGAGTTTCGAGATCTCTTTCACGAAGCGCTCCCTTTTTGGTCGCATTTTGAAGTTGGTTTAGTATCGTGACTAAAACCTTGTGCATTTGGCTTGGCGAGTACTCATAAATCAGGTCGAGCCGAGAGTAGTGCGCGAGCCGGTCAACGTTTAAAGTAAGTATGACAGCGTCACTGTAAGATGACTCGTAACCATCGAATAGCAATATCGTGTCCTTCCATTGGTTGAATGCAACTGCGACTTGCTGAGTTTTTTTAACGCGGATTACACTGAAGACTCGAGGCGCTCCTCGCCCGTATATCACGGGGCCTGTTTTATACCAATAGTAAGGAAGCTGTAAGTCGAGCCCTTTTTTCTCACATTCTTTGTGGATTTGAAATAGAATCCTGTAAAATCGTGGTGGCGTGAGCGAGTGATGCGCTTTTTCTCCTTTTGCTGCTGCACCTCCAAGCTTTGCTAGTATGTCCGGAGGAATGCATAAAGGATGTTGAAACCTATCTATCGTGTGCAGCATCGTGTAAGCCAGCAAAGGGTTCTTGGCGACCTCATAGACGTACTCAAGCTCTCGCACACCATTATTCTCGCGTCATATGCAAAAAAAGTGTCCTTCCCCTGCGAAGCCAGGATAGAAAAAAGCGCGGACAGGATTCCGGATAAGCTTGTCCTTTGGGGTCAAGCGTTGCAATAAATTATTATGAAATCACTCAGATCGGATTATTTTGTACAGTTCGAAGGCGCTCAAATGCCGACATAACTTAGAAGTCGTCTCATTCGACGCTATATTGGTTCTCGAACTGGCGTCGACATGTAACAACGTAAGGTTACGCAAATGTAAAACCCTCAAGCGATTCTGGGTGTTCGTCAGAGCCTCATCCTTACTGTTTGTAAGTTGCTGCTTTGTTTGTGGCCGTTTCGACACCAGCAGTGGGGCTCGCTGTACGTGTGCCGTCAAGACGGATCTTCGCAAAGCTTAAAGTAATGCCTGCATTTTATTGTTTGAACTCGGAGCCACGCAATGTCGCCAGAAACAGCGGGACATGATTCAGATGATTTGCATGATCAAGTGGTATCTCAGTTGCACATGATAGAGGTGTCACACGAGCTTATTCTTACAAATCTGTCAAATATAGCTAAGCTAATCACTGCCAATGTAGCTGACAAAAACCAAGCATTACAGGTTTGCACTGCGATTAACACCTGGATCGCAATTAACGGAATGCAAGGCAACGTCACAGTTCCCGAACCCATAGTCAAAAAATACATTAGAAAAGTGATGTCGTAGCAGGCCCGGTCGCACAGAAGATTAGCTCGTTGCTTAGTTAAAAAACAGGAACTCACGGTTCTCTTAGCTAAACCAGCTTGCACCACGTTGCCGTCATCATGCTTAAGGTGCTCTTTCTCGGAACTAGCGGCTCAATGCCGACGATCGCTAGAAGCCTTCCTTCCATATTGATAAAACGAGATGGCGAAGCCATCCTCTTGGATTGTGGGGAAGGCACGCAACGCCAGATGATGCGGTGCCGCACAGGAATCAACATATCCTCTATCTTCATAAGTCACTGGCACGCTGATCACTTCCTTGGTTTGCCAGGACTCATCCATACAATGTCCTTTTTAAATCGGAGCGATAAATTGACCGTATACGGGCCTCGATGGGGCGGCGTCGCAAACTTGTTTGCACTTGTTAATCCGCAGTTCCAAGTGGATTTTGTTGAAGTCTCACCTGGAGACGTGATAGATCATCCTTCATTTTCGATCAAGGTCTTCGGCGTCAATCACGGAATAAGTGCTTGCGGCTACGTTTTTGAGGAACATGAACGTCCGGGAAAATTTGACAGAGAGAAAGCACAAGAGCTAGGGCTAAATCCCGGTCCGCTGTACAAAACCCTGCAAAACGGCGCACCAGTACGCGTCGGAAACCGTATCGTGCTACCTGAACACGTGATTGGACCAAAACGTCTGGGTAGGAAAATTGTCTACGCTGGAGATACGCGTCCTACTGAGGACGTTGTGCGAGCTGCAGAAAACGCGGATTTGCTCATTCACGAAGCCACGCTAGCCGGAGAACTTAAGGAATACGCGGATAATGTCGGCCATTCGACGGCTTCTGAAGCAGCTCAAATAGCTCGCAAAGCACGCGTGGTGAAGCTAATTCTAACTCACATAAGCTCTAGGTACGCAAATGCGACGCCGTTACTGGAAGAAGCTCGACTTATCTTCCGCAAGACATCTGTTGCGGAAGATCTACTCCAGGTAGAGGTGCCGTACCGCGATTGATTCAACTTTGTGAAAGTTTCATCCCAAATCAGCTTGTTAAGGCTCGTGATATTCAGATCTAAAAACGGCGCGTGGACGCTAACTCAAGGCCGCACGAAGACGTGAGGTAATCAACTAACAATATCATCTCGTCATTCAAGCTCTAACGGCCCTCCGCGATCATTTCCCATTCCGAAGCCGGCTTCCTCTAGATCTTCGAGCTGGTTGAGGTCGACTTGTGCAGGCGAAAAATAGGTTTTCATGTTATGCTCTGATCCGTGATTGTCTCTATCACTTTATCAGGCGAACGCGTCGCAACACGCACAAAAATCGGACCAAGCGGATCTTGCCAAAAGTTCACCTTGCCTACAAGCGCTGCTTGCTTGTTTAAGATAAACTCAAAAGAGTTGGATGACACCCGCTTATTTAGCTCAGCGTTAGCTGCGGATCGAATCTTCTGGACTCGAAGAAGCATCTCAAATGTATCCAAACTGTGGCTGGTTCCGGTTATTGTATCGTTAGAGCGTTTCAACACGACGTCCGGGAAAATATTGCGGATAGCACGTTCGACTTTGTCTTGCCTCTCTGTGGCATAGATAGGCGTTCGCACGACTATCTCTGTCCCAACTGAGACGGTAGGTGGCGAGAGCGAAGCAATCACGTCTGACACAGCAGATCTAAACGCTTCAAGGCTCCTATCGTTCGATATGCGAAAGTCAGCCGCAGTCACCGCTTCTTCGAGGCCCCAAGCAAGCTCACGTTTGTCTTTTTCTTCAAAGGTTCGAAAACTAACGGCATCGTCAGCGCGACTTCTGCTTTTTGCCCTCTCGAATCTTGCCTCAGGACTCGCAGCGATCGCGATCAGTTTGAAATCGTCGGTGAATGCTGCTCGGTAAGCGTTCACCTCCGCGATTCCTCGAATACCATCTATGACGACCTTCCGAGGCTGAACTGCGCGGATCGTCGGAATGCACATTTGGGCTATCGCGTCCATGCCGTGTCGCGCCCGCAACTCGTTTGCGACCGCACCAACGTTTTTCTCACTTAAAGCAATCCCTTGTTCGTGCATGTAAGCTCGCACCGTGTCGCCCATCGCCACGACCACGAACCCTTGGGACTGCGCTATAGCCGTGGCCTCAGTTTTGCCTGATGCTGGGAAGCCGACGAATCCGATGATCACCTGTCGCCTCCTTGACTGGTGCGAGTTCAACCGACGCCCTCGTCGCCTTTCTCGCGGGTTCGAATTCTAAGGGGGCGCCCGCACTGAACGGCCAGTTCAACGATCTCATCTCGCGCCAACGCAACTAGATCGCCCCGAGCGCACATTTCAGCCCGGCCTTGCTGAAGGGCGTAGCGGACCTGGAACTTGTTGACCATCTCAACGATTTCTTTGTCGCTGAGCAGCCCTTTGAAAAGTGTGGTTCTTAGTTCAAAATCCACCAGTTTTTTGGCTGCCAAGGCCGCGCAGCCTATGTCAATTGCTTGCCCGATCTTCTTGACGTACGCATCTGCGTTTCTGATTCCGACGATTCTTGCGTATTTTTGTGGATTTGAGAGGGGCGCCTTAAGATCGATAAAAAGCCCATCGAGTAACCGAGCATCGATTAGCATATCTAAAACCTCAGGATTTGTCCCATTTGTCTCGATTCCTACCAACAAGCCGTCTTCTTTCGCCTCCTCTGCAAGCAAATGAAGCAAGCTAGGGCGCAGCGTCGGCTCTCCGCCTGAGAATACAAGAGCATTAACGTAGTCTCTATTTCGCTCGATCTCGCGTAACAACTCCTCTACGTTGATCGGCAGCACCGCGCCCCAAATCTTGTAGTTCTGGCAATAGCAGCACCTGAAGCTGCAGCCGCGAAGAAATACGACCATAGAGGCTTTTCCAGGCCAATCAACAGTCGAGAACGGCACTATTATAGATTTGTCGAAGTTATCCAGATTTAGTTGCACGGAACACCAACCACGAGCAGCGAAAGCCAAGTGTGCTTCGCTTAGCCAAAGAGTATGCTAGGAGGAGATTCTACCTTAATCTTACTAAGAGCGTACTCGAAATGGGCCTGTACCACCCCTGTTTCATCGATTATCGCTTGGTGAAGCGCAATCTTCAAAACCTTCTCTACTAGATCTCTACCTGAAAAGCCCTCCGTCTTGCAGGCTATTTTCGCAAGATCCACCGTTTCATGCAGTTTGACTGGGAACGTCTTCGCGAAGCTAGTAAGAATCTGAAGTCGTTCGTCGGCGTTCGGGAGAGTGAATTCGATTTCTTCTTCAAATCTACTTCGCACTGACCCGTCAAGCGCTCTATGCCGATTCGTAGCTCCTATCGTGCACACTCCTGATCGATCCTCAACCCCGTCCATCTCCGTCAAAAGGGCGTTTACTATTTCCAAGACGTCACCGCGGAGTTCCTGGTAGCTTCGATCTAGCGCTATTGCGTCAAGCTCGTCAAAAAATAAGATGCACGGGGCGAGATCTTTGGCGCGGGCATAAAGGAGGTGTATCCGCGACGCCCCTTCGCCTACGTGTTCACCGATAAGCTGTGTCGATTTAACAGTTAGGATCGGCACGGCTGTTAAACCAGATAATGCCTTCGCCATCATTGTTTTTCCAGTGCCAGATGGTCCGAAGAACAAAATGTTCTTGGGGGCCCACTTGCCGAAGCACTCAGGGTCATTCAAGTATTTTTCGATCAGCTTACACTTCTTCTTCGCCTCGTATTGTCCGACGATGTCGTGAAACAACACGCCTGCAGCTATCTGAGGGATGCTGCTTTCTGCGTCTTCTACCACGACCACGGTTGATTTGCCGATCGTCGCCTGCCTGGGTTCGACGTTCACTATTTCAAAAGCAAAATCTGGGTACATTCGACGATCGAACAAATAATCACCTTTCTTGACCGATGCGCCAAACCATTGTTCTTTAGCGTAAAAATCGAATACCCGAGGTTCGCTAACCTCAGGGTACTCAAAATCGCTCTTCATGGGGTAGCCTGCGGGTTTTAGCACGATGAATTTAGCGGCTATTGCTGAGTTCTTAGTGGGCGAGGGGTTCATTTTTTCTCTCTTGAGTGAATCACTATTAGAGTCAAAGATTAAATTATTTATGATGCCCATGCACGGCGTTAGAGCATTTATCGCCATTGAGCCCGATAACGAGACACGCGAAAGGCTTCTCTCGATCCAGCGTGAAAGCCTGCGAATCCACGAGCTGTCGTCGGTGAAAGCGGTCGATCCCCGCGCCATGCACATAACCCTGAGCTTTCTCGGAACCGTCGCACCCTCCGACCTATCAGCGATCCGGGGCGCTTTAAGGTCCGTTTCGTTCCACCCCTTTTGCATCACACTCAACGGAGTAGGCGCTTTTCCGAGCTTGAGAAGAATGAGAGTGATTCACGCGGGATTGGCCGACGCATCAGATCTAAAACAATTGCGGGACCTCATCGTGGAATCCCTGAAAGGGGTGTTCGTGGCAGACACGAGATTTGATCCGCACATCACACTGGGGCGAGTGAAACGGGCAACCCCCCCTGAAATAAAGGACTTGGCTGACCTCATCGCTCCTCTCTCGACGCTTTCCCTTGGTCATTTCTTGGTTTCGTCCTTTGAGCTAAAAAAAAGCACCCTGACTCGTAACGGCCCAATATACGATACGCTCGAGGAATTTGAATTATGAAGAATGAGTTGACTCGAGTGCAGATGAACGTGCTGAAGCAGATACGACCTTCGCGGACCGAGCGAGAGCGGCTACACCGCGTGACCCAGCAGGTTATCGCCGCCGCACAAACCGCGCTGGCACGCCGGAAACTAAGCGCATCTGTGGCAGTAATCGGCTCCGCCGCACGAGATACGTGGATTTCGGGCGACCAAGACATCGACATATTCATTGGGTTTGACACGAGCGTTTCGCGCGAAGACCTTGAACGTTATGGGTTAGAAATAGGAAAAGAAATTGCGCTCGAGGGATATTCCATAGGCTTTGCGGAGCACCCGTACGTGAAAGCTCGTTGTGGCGGTTTCGACATTGACGTGGTGCCTCACTACCGAATCAAAAATACGCGCGAAATATTTTCGGCGGTCGATCGGACGCCATTTCACCAGCAATTCGTAGCAGAGCACCTCAGCGGAAGACAAGATGACGTTAGGCTGTTGAAACAATTCTTGAAGGGCGCAGGTATCTACGGGGCCGAGCTGCGCACCAAAGGATTCTCAGGATATCTCTGCGAGCTTCTCGTCATTAAGTTTGGCTCTTTCATAACCGTGCTAAACAACGTTCAGGATTGGAAAGCGGGCACTTGCATAAGCTTCACCAGCGCACACGCCCGCAACCATTTTGCGAGCCCTCTCGCGGTTATCGACCCGGTCGACACCAACCGAAACGTCGCGGCCGCGGTCTCACTCGACAGTCTCTCCACCTTCATTGACGCCGCGAGGAGCTTCCTAGAAAGCCCGTGCTCTGAATGTTTTTTCCCCCAGAAGATTCCACCCCTTGACGCTGGCTCGTTTCGGGCCATCGTCAAGAAACGAAAAACGACGCTGTTCGGCGTGACATTTGACTTGCCAGATCTTGTAGACGACATCGCGTACCCACAACTCGAGCGGGCGTACAAGGGAATGCAAGTCGCACTGCTGCGAAACGGCTTTTGCGCCCTGCGTGGCGATATCTACTATCATAAAGGACAAGCAGTTCTGCTCTTCGAAATGCTGGTCTCACATCTTCCTTGCGTAGGTAGACACGAGGGTCCGCCTGTCGACTCGAAGCGGCACGCGAACAAGTTCAAAAAGAAATACCTCAATAATCCCAATGTGTTGTCGGGCCCGTATATCGACAAAGGCCGCTACGTCGTTGAGCTTCAGCGCAAATATCTCACGGTCCCAGAATTCCTAGAAACCGAGTTCCAAAATGTGCGTTCGAGCAAAGCAGTCGTAAAAGCGATGGAAGCAGGTTTTCGTATCCTTAAAGACGAAGAACTTTTGGAAAGCGACTCTCTGCGGCTTTTTCTAGCCCACTACTTCGACAGGACACTCAATAATTGCGACTAGGATTATAGCTCCCAGAATTTCGATTGCACCGAAATCGCCCGTTCGACACGATCGCACACTTGCTTCGATACCCCCCGCTCGATATCATTTTCGTTGATTTGAGTCTGGAAACCAAACAACGATCCGCACACTGTGAGCGTCGAATCAGCTAAGGCGTGATGATCGTATCCCCCTTCTAAAGAGGCGACAACCTGGCCTTCTGGACTGATAGATTTTACGCGTTCCGTTAAACCGGCGAACCCCTCGGAGGTCGCGATCATGCCGCCGATTGGGTCCGCGTAGTGTATGTCTTGCCCGGCCGACACGAAGGTGAGCTGAGGCTTGAACTGCAGCGCAATCGGAACGAAGACGGAGTCATACGCGTAGAAGAACCCCTCATCGTTTACGCCTGGCGGAAGCGGTAGGTTCACGGTAAACCCTTCGCCATCTCCTGATCCGACTTCCTCGAAATCGCCGGTTCCCGGATAAAAAGGGCGTTGGTGCGTCGATAAATACAAAACGCGCGGGTCGTCGTAGAAAGACGCTTGCGTCCCGTTTCCGTGGTGCACGTCCCAGTCGACGATAAGAATGCGTTCGACATCTTTGCTTGAGAGCGCGTACTTCGCGGCGCAAGCCACGTTATTGAAGACGCAAAATCCCATGGCGCTATTCCAAACCGCGTGGTGGCCAGGGGGGCGGACGACTGCGATCGCGTTGTGCACGCCGGACATAACGGCGTCTACAGCGCTAATGACCCCGCCAACGGCGAGAAGCGCCACGTCATAGCTCTTCGACGAACAATAGGTGTCCAAGTCCAACCAGCCGCCGCCTCTCTCAGCAAGTCGACGCACGCTCGCGATGTATTTGACGTCGTGATTTGCGGCGACCTGCTCTACAGACGCTCGGGCCGGTTTGAGTATCGGGACGCGTTGCGCGTGTTCATCTGCGCGTATGCGTGCCATAATCGCGTCTGTTCGGCCCCTTGATTCGATGTGGTCTCCCGTGTCGTGATCTCGATACGCAGAATCGTAAACGATCGCGCCTTCAGGCATGAAGATGAAAGGGTTTCACAAGCTTATTAACGTTATGCGGCGGCTGCCGCAGAAGCTGTCGATCACTATTATCGCTGCGCAGTTAGGTTAATTTACTTGTAAACCGCAGTAATTGGTAGAAAATGGCCGCTCTCAAAGTCGAAGACTACATGACGCGCGACGTGGTAACAGTGGCATCCTCCGACACGGTCGAGGACGTTATTAGCCTGATAAAAAACACGAATCACGACGGATTTCCCGTCGTAAAAGACGGGAAGATACTCGGCTACGTCTCCGCGCTTGATATCTTGCTGTGTGATCCTTCCGTGAAGGTCGCCGACATTATGTCAGTGGATTTGATAGTTGCGCGCCGTGACATGGATCTTTTTGACGCTGCACGCGTCTTGTTTCGGTCGGATAGCAAAAAAATGCCTGTGATAGACGATGAGAGCAACGTTGTCGGCATCATATCAAACACAGATGTTATCAGATCTCAGATTGAGCGGGCCACCCCTGACAAGGTGTGGAAGCTTATGCGCACGCTGCGCACGATTCACAAAGTTCAAGTCGAAGAGCACTTCGGCCGCGTCAAGATCGTTGACCTCGTTCCGACGCAGTCGAAGATATATGCAGACGAGCTTGAAGGGCGAAAATATGAGCTTGAAAAGGGTCTAGCTGAGCCTTTGATTGTGATCAAGAAGCGCAACAAGACCTTACTGGTAGACGGTCATCACAGGGCTGTCGCCGCTAAACGCTTAAAACTCAAAGAGATTGACGCGTACATCATAACGATGGATCGAGACATTTTTCTCGGCATGGAACGCACCGCTGAGAACGTCGGACTCAAGTCGCTCGCAGACATCCAAGTGCTCGAAAGTGGCAGCCACCCTCTCATCGAGATTACCAGGCGAAGCGGGTCGCGAAACGTGTGACCGTCACGCCACAGAGTTAAGAATCTCGCGCAACACGTCGGTTCGGGTTATCACGCCCTTCGGGAGGCCGTTAGTCGTAACAACCAGTCGGCTGACGTGATGCTCCTGAAGGAGACGTATCGCCTCGTAAACGGGTCTGTCGTCTTCAACTGACAACACGTTCCGGGTCATCACGTCGCCTGCAGAACCGCAGTTTCCAGATGCGACCGCCTTTCCCAGATCCCATAGTGTAATCACTCCAACGAGTTGTTCGCCCCGTTTCACGGGCGCCCCTTGGATGTTATGGTCAATCAGGATCCTGGCGACTTCCTTGATCGGCGCATCAACGTCAATCGTCACCAAATCGTCAGAAACGTACTCACTTACCGGCGCTTTGGGCAGAGAGATCATCTCAGAAACCAAAATGATAAGCTTATTTTCCGCGTCGTTTCTGCCGCAAACGCTGCCTTTGATGGTGAGGTTGTTTACCGGAGTCGGACCTAGCCTGATGGTGTCGCCCACGCTGAACTCACGAATGTTTCCAACAACCTTGATCGCAGCACTGCACACGTCGGGATGGGCGACTGTCGTAAAATCAATTTCCTCGACGCGGATATCGTTTACCTCGGCTCCGTTCTTCAGCAAAATCACGTGAGCTTCTTCCGCCATCGTGTCCAGATCTAGTTCGCGATATGCGGAACTAGTCGCCATGTAACCACCCTTGGGACCCGGAACGCCTTCTACAAGCTGCAGGGCCTTGAGCGACTGCATCTGATTTCTTATGGTGCCCGGATTTCGGCCAAGAATCTCTGCGATCTCTTCTCCTCTGATCGAACGTGGGTTACGGCGATATAAACTAATAAGGGTGCTCAGGATCTCCTTTTGTACAGACGTGAGTTCCATCGTATTTAATATGATTAATTATGAGATATAAGTCTTATTAGACCTCAATCCTAGGAATCTTAGATGTTCAACATTCCGACCGTCCCCACCGCAGACGAGCTTTTGGACAAGGCGTTTAAAAAAAGTGTCCGAGCGGGAGCAGGGAAATCGCGAGGGTGGACGGCTGAAAGAACGATGATCCTGACCTCCTCCAACATTCTTGTCGACAATTTAAGAGCCGTCGTGCGGCGATTTCCGAACTTCGACGATATCAGCCCCTTCTACGCGGAAACGATCGATATCCTTGTTGGATTAGATCAGCTCAGAATATCACTCGCCTCAGTCACGTGGGCGGCAACAAAAATCCATCAGCTCTCGAGGACGGCGTTAGGGAAGCTGGCTCGCGCCCCAGATGCAAAAGCAGTTAGGCAGCAAACGTTCGGACGCACGGCTTCGATTATAAGAGAGATACGGCCAGATCTCGACTTTTTGAATCGCGCCCGTAATACAATTAACAGACTTCCCTCTATTGAAGATGAGCCAACCATCCTAGTTGCGGGATATCCGAATGTCGGGAAATCGAGTTTTGTCGCGTTTGTCACGAGTGCAAAACCGAAGATCGCCCTATATCCGTTTACCACGAAAGGCATCGCCGTCGGACACATTCACTACCGCGATCGGCGCTATCAGATAGTCGACTTGCCGGGACTCCTCGATCGTCCTATGGCGAAGAAGAACGTGATAGAGCTCCAAGCGATTTCAGCTCTCAAAAATCTCGGAGACGCGGTGCTATTCATCGTCGACCCTTCCGACACCTCGGGATACAGCGTAGCTGAGCAAATGAACCTTCTCCGTGAGCTTAGGTCGCAGGTTGGCCTTCCCGTGATTGTTGCGGCCAACAAGATGGATCTTGGGCCAACGGAACAGGTCTCCGACGCTTTCAAAATCTCAACCAAATCGGGTGAAGGAATTGCGGCGGTTCTCAAAGCTTCGATCGGCTTAGCCAGCCGCCAACACCAGGCTCCTCGAACGCCGGCCCAAACAGTGGACGAGGGCTAGAAAGGCCTTACGCCGACGAGATAGCTTGCGATCAGTAATCCACCAATTGCACCTGAATTTAAGAATGGCAACCCTGCTTGCGGTTTTCCTTTAAGTACAAGCGCTAACAAAACAAAGTAGCCGCCAATTGTGCCGATGGCAGCGCCCAAAGCGGGAATATTGATGAGGCCAAAACTTGGTGCAATCAGGAACGTGTTCGCAGATATGACGAGGACAGTCGGAATCACGGCATCGCCTAGTCCCATAAACAACGCCTCGCGTTTCTCTAATTTTTCCCCGCTGTTCGCTTGAGAAGCTTCTCGTGACCATTTTACGTGAGAATATCCTCTATTACGAGGAAGGACAAATAAAATGGGCAGATTCAAATCCACAACACCCTCAGCTAGGCTAATCATATGCTTGGTCTCGTACACCGATATGAAGTCATAGATCGCGAGCGCGATCAGAAGCACGAGCGCAGGCAAGATGGCGAACGAGATTCCAAAAATTGCGGCCGCCCCGGCACCTATGAGGACCCCGACGAGATCGATCACGTACCATTCCGGGTAGTAAAACAAGAAAAAAGCGGTAGTGCCGGTAGCCGCTATCGCGATGAGCCACCCGCTGTCCGTCGCGCTCAGCAGGATTGACGAGTAAACGAAGTAAAGCGTCGAGATGATTACTAGGCCGATAATCACTTGTAACACCCAGCGCTTGCCCAATCTTATGATGAGAAGCAAAAAGGCAGTAAAAATCAAAATGAGCACAATATAATAGAGCGGATTAAATACGGATTGGGGATTGCTGAATGCTTCGATATTGGACGCGCGAAACGGGTTAGCGAGCAAAAGCGCAACAATCTGGATAGCAATGATGAAAAACACCATGGTAAACGGCGAAATGCGCTTCAATATCTCATTCACGAAAAGAAGCCCCCGAAATCTGTCACTCCGCGTTCTTTCCAAAATTTGGAAAAAAGGCGCCCTCCACCGTGGCCGTATGCGCTTCTGATATATAGAGCTGCGCGCACCTGCTCAATGTTGGCAAACGATGCGATCGAATGCCGCTGCAGCTACGAACAGCGTGCCGAAAGAATTTCTGGCGATATGCCACTTTCCACTGATGAAATTCGGCAAGATTTATCCGTCCGCACGTTCAACGTAGATGGTCGTACGGCAACAAACGCACTGAGTTGATAATATGGGGGTTCCAATCGGAGACCTTCTTCCGCGGACAAAGATAGACCTTGAACACATCGACACGGTCGCTATTGACGCGTACAATGCTATATACCAGTTTTTGAGTATCATCCGGCAGAGGGACGGGACGCCCTTGATGGACAGCGAAGGCCGTATTACGTCTCACCTTTCCGGGCTTTTTTATCGCACCGCGAACATCTTGGAGGCAGGGGTCAAGCCCGTCTACGTGTTCGACGGTGAACCTCCTCAAATGAAAACAGGGACTGTTGCAAAGCGCCGGGAAACACGTGAGCGAGCGACGCAGGAATGGGTGCAGGCAAAGGCAGAAGGAAGGGCTGACGCGTTTAAGTACGCCCAAATGTCAGCTCGAATTGATAATCAAGTGCTTGAGAGCTCTCTTGCGTTGCTTCGGTACCTAGGGATCCCGTTGGTCCTGGCCCCGAGCGAGGGAGAGGCGCAGGCGGCATATATGACGATCAAAGGGGACGTTTCTTACACGGGGTCTCAAGACGCGGACGCTCTGCTATTTGGCACGCCGCGACTTGTGAGAAATCTCACCATCACAGGAAGGCGCAAGCTGCCTGGCAAGAACGTCTATGTGAGCATAAGTCCCGAACTTTTCGAGCTTGACGAGATTCTCTCGACGCTAGAGATTACGCGAGAGCAGCTCATTGAGGTCGGCATTTTGGTCGGCACTGATTACAACAACGGCGTAAAAGGCGTTGGGCCAAAAAAAGCCCTGACAATGATTAAAACTCTCGGTATTGAAGATGCGTTGGAGAAGCTCGAAACCCACATCGATTACGGGCCTATCAAACAATTTTTCCTCCACCCTGACGTGACGGATCAGTATGATCTGTCGTGGACCGCTCCTGAAGAAACCGAACTTCTAAGCTTCTTGTGCGACGAGCACGATTTCTCAAAAGACCGAGTGGAAAACACCTTGAAGAGGATCACCAGCGCGCAACAGGATGCAGATCAGCGGTCACTTGCCCAGTGGATGTGAAGGCGCCTATTGCCTAAAAACGGAAGCGATTGGCCCGCCCGCCGTCACCTGTTTCGCGAAATCCGTACTTGCCGACAAGCAATACGAAAGCGACGGCCCCGTGTGCTTCCTTCGTTATCTCGTGGTTTTTGCAAACTAAGTAAAGTTCCTGGAAGTCTCGGCCCAACGGTATCACCATGCGACCTCCCGTTTTCAACTGCGCAAGTAATGGCGGAGGGACGTCCGGGGCTGAACAGGTTACAAGAATTCTGTCAAATGGAGCTTTTTCAGCAAGCCCCAAGGATCCGTCGCCAGTGCACACGATCACATTTGCAGGGACCCGCTTCCTCGCTTCTTGCGCCAGATCCTCAAATCTCTCGATCGTGTATACTACGCCGTCCTCGGCCAGCTGCGCTAGCACCGCCGCGTGGTACCCTGTACCGGTTCCTACCTCGAGCACAACGGACGACGCCTCCACGCTAAGCAGATCGCTCATGATGGCGACCATATGAGGGGCAGAAATCGTTTGTCCGTTTTCAATCGGCAGCGGCTCATCGTAATATGCGTAATCGTGCCATCGGCGAGGCACGTAGTCTTCCCGTTTGACCTTCGCCATTGCGGCAATGACGCGCTCGTCTATGCCGCGCCGCTTTAAGCTTTGCAGCAGCGACATTCGTTCCGTCTCCGTAGACACGGTCTCACCGCCTGAGCGTGGGTTTGCGATCTCGATCGGACAAGCGTCGCGGACGTCTTGCTGCCCTCTCAACGTAGACGCGCACGATGTCTTTCGCCTTTGCGCTTTGCCCCAGGCGGTCAAGAACCGCTCCTTGCTTGACCCTGATTCGCGTAATCGTGCCTCGCTGCTCTTGCTGTCCCACGACGAATTGATGCTCCCCGTCTGATGGCACTTTATATGAGTGTGTTATGTTACCCGCGTGCACAGCGACCTTCACGACGACCTGGTCGATCTTTTGCGCCCAAAGCGCCGCAATCTTTTCAGCTTCGGCTTCAACTTCTCGCGCTCCGTTCCGAAGTTCGATCGCGGTGATCCTTACCGCGTCAATTGACCCATTTTCCACTACTATCTCATCGTTTACGCGCAGTCGCTCACCCATCCCTATCTCAAATTGTCGCACATACGATTGGTCGTACGCGCTCACCACGACCTTGAGTCTGACTGTCAGGCCACGATCGGTCGATTCCGACTGACGAGTCACGCCGCATCGGGAACACCGGACGACAAGTTTTTTGCGGGCGTGCAAAACCTCGTGCGGCACTTTTTTATCTGGTGAGCACGAGTAGCACTCGAGCTCGATCTCGCGACTCATCACGATCAATCAATACTTGCGCAGAGGAGTATAAATACGAGACATGATATGCGACACGATCCGGGCCAAGGGCCATCCCAATATCACAGCGAGACACAAGACGACTCTTCAGATCACCAAAGCCACAAATATCTCGAGGAGAGCGGATTGTGTGGTTGCGGTTTCGGCCGATAAGGCGCTAAGCGATCTCACGAGCCAAGTGAAATTTGCGCTGAAGGCTGGCACCGCGAAAGTGCGGTGTGTCATATATGCAGGAGGCGCGAGCCAAATCATCAGCGGTTTCGGGAGCACTGACTTGACGCTCTCGGATGGCAATGACATGGTCATCCGAAAGAGCGGATTCATCTCAGAGCGCACGCTCATGATCGGCGCGGACAAAGCGGCGGCCGACCTCGATCGCAGGTTTGTCGAAAGGTTGAAGAAGCCTGAGAACATAATTATAAATATCGAACTCGATTTTTAATGGCACCGCGCGAGTGCGCAATTAAAATTTATTGCAATTTTGCGAATCTTTGACGATTATCAGCATATAGATAGGTTTAAATAGAAACGTAAAGAATGAGGGAGTGTTTACTGGTTTTTGACTACTATTTGCTGAGGACGTAAAATGACTGATGTCGACCATTATAAAGGCACGACTACCATAGGCATAGTCTGCAAAGACGGTGTGGTGCTCGCGTCAGAAACCCGCGTGACAATGGGCAACTTCATTTCGAGCAAAGAAGGCAAGAAAATTTATCAGATTGATGATCTCGTCGGGATGACGATCGCAGGCGGTGTCGGCGATGCACAGAGCCTTGTACGCACTATCACGGTCGAGGCCAAACTCTATAAAATGAGGCAGGGCAAGCCGATGACGGTCGCCGCGATCGCGACTCTGCTGTCGAACATCCTTAACAGCAATCGATACTACCCATATTTTGTCCAGCTGATGATTGGCGGTTTTGACAAGAACGCCGCGTCGCTTTATTCATTGGACGCGGTAGGAGGTCAAATCGAAGAGCGCTTAGCAGCTGCGCAAGGATCGGGCTCCCCCATCGCGTTTGGTGTCATTGAAGACCGATACAGCGAAAAGATCCCGGTCGAAGAGGGAATCGACCTCGCTATCAGGGCGCTTTCGTCTGCGATGAAGAGAGATGCGGCCTCAGGCAATGACATGAAGATCGTGCAGATTACTGAAAAGGGCTATGTCGAAATGGAAAAGGAAGCGATAGACAAAAGAAAAGACGCTCTATCTATCTAATACACCGTTTTTGCTCACTTTTTATTCTCAAGTTTTTTCGTTTTTGTGGAAGCCGTATAATGCCAGTTGAAGAAGCATTGGTTGAACTGAAGGAACGCGTCAAAGAGCGATTGCCTTCCAGCATCAAGATTACCGATCTCGAGTTTGAAGGGCCCGAAGTTGTCATTTACACCGACGACCCGAGGGCATTTGCCGACAATGGCGAAATCGTCAAGAAACTCGCAAGGGAGCTGCGGAAGCGGATCGTCGTCAGGCCGGACCCGCGGGTTCTTGCAGATCCCGAAAAGTCAATCGAAGAGATAAGCCACATCGTGCCCGAGGAGGCCGGTATCACCAACCACTATTTCGACCTTGATACCGGCGAGATCGTCATTGAGGCAAAGAAACCCGGCCTTGTGATCGGACGACACGGCGCCACGCTTCGAGAGATCACGAAGCAGATAGGGTGGACGCCGCGGGTGGTAAGAACCCCCCCAATCGAATCGGTCACGGTCAAGGAGATACGCCAGTACCTGCGCTCATTTAGCGACGAGCGTAAGGAGCTTTTGAAAGCGATGGGGCGGAAGATCCACCGCCAGATCACCTCAAAGGATCAGTGGATACGGGCGACGACGCTCGGCGGATGTCGTGAGGTTGGTCGAAGCTCTTTCGTGCTCTCGACGCCTGAATCAAGGATACTGGTCGATTGCGGCGTGAACGTCGGATCGGAAGATAGCGCCACGCCCTACCTGTATGCGCCCGAAGTGAGTCCCCTCAACCAGATCGACGCGGTCGTGGTCACCCACGCGCACCTCGATCACGCGGGGCTCGTCCCGCTTTTGTTCAAGTACGGCTATGAAGGGCCGATATACTGTACGCCGCCGACGCGCGACCTCATGTCGCTTCTCCAACTCGACTACATAGACGTGGCGGCCCGCGAAGGCCGCAAAATCCCCTATGACTCAGCGAAGATACGAGAAGTCATCAAACACTCGGTCGCGCTCAACTATGGCGGGGTGACTGATATCGCCCCTGACGTGCGCCTTACGTTCCACAACGCGGGACACATCCTGGGATCGTCAATCGCCCACTTTCACGTAGGTGAGGGGCTCTACAACGTCGCTTTCACTGGAGACTTCAAGTACGAGCAGAGCAGGCTGTTTGACGCCGCAGTCAACAGCTTTCCGAGGCTTGAGGCGTTGATCATGGAGGCGACGTACGGCGGGCCGCACGACCAAACGCCGTCACGACGGGAGGCCGAGAACAAGCTCTACTCCATCATACGCAGCACGCTCGCGAAGGGCGGCAAGGTGCTGATTCCTGCCTTCGCGGTGGGCCGGAGCCAGGAGGTCATGATCGTTCTCGAGGAGGGGATCCGCAAGAAGGTCATCGGTGAGATACCCGTGTACCTCGACGGCATGATCTGGGAAGCGACCGCGATTCACACGACGTATCCTGAGTACCTCAACAACGACTTGCGCAACATGATCTTTCACGAGGGCATGAACCCGTTTCTGTCAGACAGCTTCGTCCAAGTTGAGCAAAACATGCGCGACGACATCGTGCGAGGCGAGCCGTGTGTGATTCTCGCCACGTCAGGCATGCTCAACAGCGGCCCTGTCATGGAGTACCTCAAAGCGCTTGGACCGCAGCAGGATAACACCCTCGTCTTTGTGGGGTACCAGGCAGAGGGCACCTTGGGGCGACGAATCCAGAAAGGGTGGAAAGAGATACCGATGTCAGACAACGGCAGAACGGCCACGATGCAAGTGAACATGGCAGTCGAGACCGTTGACGGGTTCTCTGGACACTCAGACCGCCAGCAGCTCATTGAGTACGTCAAGCGGCTCAACCCGCGCCCGGAAAAGATCGTCACGAGCCACGGAGAGGAAAACAAGTGTTTGGACTTGGCGAGCACCATTTACAAAAAGTTCAAGATTGAGACCAGAAGCCCCATGAATCTTGAAACCGTGCGATTCTTGTGAGTATTACGACGTGTGACGGACGTCGTGAGGCAGCGCGAGGTAATAGTCACATATATCGGTAAGCGGGCACTTCCCGTGCCGCGGGCCGCGCGCAACGCATATCTCTCTCCCCAATCGAATTAGGGCCGTGTGGGCGAACTTTCGTTTTCCAGCCGGTATTTCAGCTTCTAACGCTGTTTTCACCACCTCATACCCTCCTTTCAGCGGAGCCAGCCCGATGCGCCGCGACACCCTGAACACGTGCGTGTCGACAGGGATGACGTCAAAATCGCGGGCAAACACGAGGACGACGTCGGCGGTCTTTGGCCCTATGCCCGAGATGGTCTGGAGCC